>Ga0307417_10001187_pt1 | contig 10798 bp, 7 predicted proteins | sample SalMarWE160210MG_2_FD_202514 | JGI IMG/M metagenome (GOLD analysis project Ga0307417, IMG submission 202514) | Salt marsh sediment microbial communities from the Plum Island Ecosystem LTER, Massachusetts, United States - WE1602-10 | ecosystem: Environmental > Aquatic > Marine > Intertidal zone >...
AATCACGAACTGGAGCAAAAGCTGAGCCGCACCCCGACGATCGAGGAACTGGCCGAGGCAGTCAATATGACCGTGCGCAAGGTGCAATGGATCATGAAGGTCTCCTGGCTGCCGCTTTCGCTCGAATCCCCGGTAGGCGACGAGGAAGATTCCGAACTGGGCATGTTCATCGAGGACGAGTTCAGTCCCACACCCTTGCAGAGCGCCTACCAATCCATGCTCAAGGAAAAACTGGAAGAAGTGCTCTCAACCCTCTCGCCGCGCGAGGCGCGTATCCTGCGCCTGCGCTTTGGCCTGGACGACGGTACCGCCTACACCCTGGAAGAAGTGGGGCAGAAGTTTGGCCTGACGCGCGAGCGCATCCGCCAGATCGAGGGGCGGGCGCTGCGTAGGCTGAGGCATCCCAGGCGTGCCAGACAGCTCAAGGATTATCTATAAAACAAACAGGCTGCCCGGCATGGACAGCCTGTTCTGCAAGGGAGGCTGGGGAGCAGAAAAAGCCCTTTATTTTCTACGCTCTTGATATCGCTTGTAGACTCGCATCCAGGCTTCGGTTGGGTTTGCGGGTTTTTGTTTTTTATGCTCTGGCTTACTCAAATAAAACGCAAAATCCTCCAGAAGACTCGAGATCTTTTCATGGGGTTTCTCGAGCAGCACAGGCCTGCCAAAATTGATCGCTTCCACGAAAGCATCCTGGACGTAAGGCATCACTGCAACTGACTTCAGATCCAGAGCGGATTCGATCTTATCTTTGGGCAATCCAGAATGAGGGAAAGTGGCATTAAGCAATAATTTGATTTTTTCCTGGCTATAACCAAGTTGCAAATATGTGTCCAGGGCAGCTTTGACCGCCCGAATCGAGGCCATATCCGGTGTGGCAACCATCAAAATGATATCCGCCGCATCAAGCGCCTGCAGAGCTGGTTCGCTAAAATCGTGGGGGAGATCTGCGATGACATATTCGTATTGGTCTTTGATCAATCCCAACGCAGCCGCGAGTGTTTTGGAGGTCAGAGTCTCCGCCTGGGTCGGGAAAGTCGGTGCGGCCACAAAAGAGAGCCCGCTTTCATGAATGCTGATCACGGATTGCATCACATCCAAATCGAGCTCGTCAGGCTGAAAATGAGCGATGTCGGCCCAGGTACGGCGCAAAGTCATATTCAGCATCAGGGCCACTTGCCCGGCTGTCATCGTCAGGTCGAGCAAGATCGTGGGCTGTTTCCAAAGCGACTCCAAACCAATGCCCAGATTGACAGCCAGCGAGGAACAACCCGTGCCGCCTCGCAGGCTATGAATAGCGATCAACTGCCCACTTTGAAGATTTTTTATCGGTTCCGGTGCCAGCCGTTGAGAAGCTTCCGCGCGCCGCAGCAAAGCTGACACCCGTGCGACCAGTTCCTCGACCTCGAAAGGCTTTGTGAGATGGTCATCCGCACCTACTTCAAAAGACTTTAATTTATCCTGCAAGCCCGTCTGGGCCGTTAACACCAGGATGGGCGTGGTTGCGAATTGGGTTTCGCGCCGCAAAAGGCGGGTGACCTCATACCCAGTGATATCGGGCATCATGACATCGGTGATGATCAGGTCTGGTTTCGTCGTGTGAGCCTTTTCAAGACCATCTTTCCCATTACCAGCATAATCAACCTGATAATCCAGGGCCTCCAGCGCCCGTCCAACCAGTTGGTGGTTGATCGGTTCATCATCAATACACAAAATCCGTGGCATTATGCCTCCTTCCCAGGAGTATTCGCAGCAAGATACTTTTCCACTCGCATGACTTCTTGCTCCAACCTGTCGACTAATTCCGGCGCATGTGTCAAATCCTCCCGCTGGCCGACCTCTTCCAACATCAGAGCAACATCCGCAATCGGTTTGGCACTGAAATTTAGGGAAATTCCTTTAAGGTTGTGAGCCTGGCGGCACAGGCTGGTGGCATCACTTTTTTCCAGGGCAGCCCGCATCTCGATCAAGCGGCCCGGTAGATGTTCTCGATACTCAGCGCACATCTCGAACATAAACTCACGGTCGTTATCGAAGCGAGGCAGGGCATCCACAAAATCGATCGGTAATATGTTTTCGTCAGGAGGAGGCATTACAAACGGTGCAACTTTTACGTCTTTGGGGGATTCGGTTGGCTGGCTTTCTCCAAACCAGCCTTCCTCCAGTTCGGGTGCAAAAAGGTCTCCGCTTGAGGAGTAGTCCTGAACCTCCGCGCGGCTGGTTTGACCGTCCAGTGGGATGCTTTCCATCCAGCGATCCAGCACACTGAAGAGCACCCGCGTTTCGATAGGTTTGGAAACATAATCGTCCATACCGGCTTGCAAGCATCTTTCGCGATCGCCTTGCATGGCATGGGCAGTCATGGCAATGATCGGGATATGCCGGCCGCGGTCAATTTCCCAGGTACGGATATGCCGGGTGGCTTCAAACCCGTCCATCTCGGGCATCTGCACGTCCATCAAGACTGCGTTATAGGTATTCGATTTTATGCTCTCCAAGGCCTCCAGCCCGTTCTCAACCGCATCGACCGAGAATCCGGCCTTTTGCAGCAGGACGACCGCCAGCTTTTGGTTGATCGGATTGTCTTCGGCCAGCAAAATCCGTAAGCCAGATCGACGGTGCTCAGACAGGATGTGGCGGGTGATCAGGCTGGAATCCAGCTCATCTTTACGGCCCAGGACTGCCAGCAAGGCGTCGTACAGCATTTGCTGCTTGACCGGTTTCAATAAATATCCCGAACAACCGAGCGCTTCAAACCGGGTAGCGTCGCCGCGTTCCCCGATCGAGGTCAGCACAATGATCTTGACATCCTTGACCGCAGGGTCGCTTTTGATAGCCCTGGCGGTTTGTTCCCCATCCATACCCGGCATTTGCATGTCCAGGAGCACCACGCGATAAGGATCGTTCTGACGATGGGCCGCGCGCAGCATATCGAGCGCCTTTGGACCGCTTTCGACAGTCTGGATACGGCACCCGAAGCCTTCCACGATGTGCGTCAGCACCATACAGTTGGTCTGGTTATCATCCACACCCAGAATACGAACCCCCTGCAAATCGATTGGTTCCAAGTTGAGCCGTGGAGATTCCAATTGATCAGGCGATTGCTTTTCAAAAGTGATATCGAACCAAAAATCGCTCCCAAGGCCCGGCTGGCTGGTCAATCCCATCTTGCCACCCATGCCCTGGACCAGTTGGATCGAGATGGCGAGGCCCAATCCCGTCCCGCCATATTTACGGGTCGTGGTTCCATCTGCCTGGGTAAAGCGTTCGAAAATGTCCTGCTGGCGCTCAAGCGGAATGCCGATACCGGTGTCTTTGACGGAAAAATGGATCGTGGCAGACTTGTCGGACTCTTCAACCAAGCCGGCACTGATGACAATCTCACCTTGATGTGTAAATTTGATGGCGTTGCCGACCAGGTTTACCAACACCTGGCGCAAGCGCCCCGGATCCCCGCGCAAATTCGATGAAACATCCGGATGAATCAGCACAGCCAACTCCAGCCCCTTGTCCTGGGCACGACTGGCAAGTGTGTACCCTATATCTTCGATCGTGTTGCGCAGGTTGAAATTAATGGTCTCGAATTCCAACCGGCCCGCTTCGATCTTCGAAAAATCAAGGATGTCATTCAAAAGCGAAAGCAGGGCTTCAGCGCTTTGCAGGGAGGTCTGCAGATAATCCCGCTGCTCGGGGTTCAAAGGTGTATCCAAGGCAAGTTCTAACATACCAATTACGCCGTTCATGGGCGTTCGGATTTCGTGACTCATGTTCGCCAGGAATTCACTCTTGGCCCGATTGGCCTGTTCCGCTTCCCGGCGGGCACGGACAATATCGGAGATGTCATGGTACATGGCAAATGCACCCGTCTGGCTGCCGTCGACTACGATCGGCACCCCGAAGATCTCCACGTCCACCTGGCTGCCATCTTTGCGTCGGCGTTTACCGATCGTGTGGACATTGCCTTGATTGATCACCTGCTGGGTGTACTGACCGGCTTCTTTGCGGGTTGCCTCGGTGGTAATCAAATCATCCAGCTTAAAGCCGGTAACCTCCTCACTCGCATACCCAAATAATTTTTCAAAAGCCGGGTTTGAGATAACGATATTTTCCTCGTAATCCAGAACTACGGTGGCGACCGGGCTATTTTTCACAAGTGACTCGAAATATAATTTTTGGCGACGTGTCTCAAGTTCAATCTTTTTTCGTTCGGTCACATCGTAGAAAATATATAACTTGCGTTCTAATCCATTTTTAGCCGGAATCGGGCGAGATGAAACAGCATAAATCCGACCCAGCCAGAGAAATTCGCTCTCAAGCTGATCGAGCGGCAATAGCTCTGGCGACGCCTGCCCCATGGCCAGCACCTCGGTCAGCAGACGCCCGATCACGAAAGAATAGGTGGTATTCAGTTTATCAATAACGGCGTGATTGCAACGGACAAGGCGTTCATCCCCATCGACAATGAAGACCGGTTCGGAAAATGCATCGAAGGTGGCTTCCCATTCCTTCTTCCCAACCGAAATTGTCCTAATCAACTCTCTTTCCCGGCTCAATAAACCGACGATGACCGCCAATACGAAGGGAGCCAGATCGGTCACCCAAATCATGGGTTCAGTTTGGTGTAATTTGACGATGCCTGCCCATGCAAACGGTAAATTCAGTTTCCCCAACCTCAAAATTGTGCTAACGGTAGGGAATAACAATCCGACAAGAAACCCGAAAAAGGCAAATCGAAGTGTCGTGCGATTGATTAACTTGTCCATCCAGCCTCTCTTCAAAGAAGAGTAAACATTAGAGTTATTCCATTACCAGTGTAGCATAGAACAATTTGGAACTATCTTACAAATGGATATAAAACCTGCTATCCAATTCGAAGATGGTCATGCTGCGCATGTCCTTGCGCAGGCTCGCCAGGCAGTTCAAGGATTTTCTTTAGCTCACGCGCAGAAACATATCCGCCAAGTTCTTTTCGAATTCCCTGAGAATGGATTAACGACCGAGCGGGCTGTCTGACAACAGCCCGCTCGGTTTTGAAACACAATGCGTTGGATTAGTTGGCAAAGTTCCCGCTAGGAGTTTGCCTACACGCTGAACTGGGACTCTCATTGCGGCGGCGAAGTTCCTCGCCCACCCGTACCATCCAGTTGCCCAAAGCCAACAGCCGACGCCCTAACAAGCCCGGACGAACAGGCTGGTTCATTTTGACTCGTGCAACCAGGTGATTGTGAGCAATCTCACGGCGGATTTCCGCTTGGATATATTGAGCTTTCAACTCCTCATGCCAGGGGTTCATGAGTTTCTCCTTTTTTGAACCTAATATCGATTACTGCAACTGTAAGAAGGCAGCGAGAGCTTTGAGCGTAGCCTCGATCCGCTCGGGATTGAGGACGTAAACCTTGGCGCCACCTTCGCGCCGCTCTTGCAGGTAACTCGTCGCCGTCAATTGGGTCAAATGTCGCGATGCCGTCGGCTGACTCAAGCCTATGACCTCGATGATTTCCTGTGAACGTACTTCTCCATTTTCTGCCACCATTTGCAAGATGCGCAGCCTGGTATCATCAGCCAACGCCCCCAATCGCACCACCAACTCAGCCCGATCCAGGTCGGGGATGCGTTCGCTGACATGCTCTGGCTTGCGCGCACCAAAGAAAACTGCCAACGTATCTTCCATCACGATGCGGGTCAGGTAAGGACCAATGTGTGCATTGGGTACGAAAACGACTTGCTTGGCTTCCTGGACAATCTTCCACTTCTCGTCATCCAATTCCTGACCAGTGATGAAACGGGCGGCCTGCATCCGGTCCATGCCCCCCAGATCAACGGTTTGGAAGGCTTTTACTGCCTCGCGGAGCATGGGCTCCACGCGGGTCCATTCTGTTTTTAGATGCTCGTCCCAAACCCAGTTCAGATGCTCAAGGATCAGGGTCTTCAAGGCAGGCGGGTCCAGGACGTACGCGTAAGCGCGGGCTTCTAGCTCAGGGTCGACCATCGACTTGCCAAAGGTTCCTTCTAGAAATTCAATATAATGTTCGGCAGATGAAAGGATCTCACCCCAGTCGACCTCGCCCTTCTCTTTGCCCTTGCCCCAACCATATTCACGCCTGATTCGAGCATAGGCGTTGAGCAGCTTGTCCTGCAGGGCTTCCGGGGAAATTGACGAAAGATGTTCCAGGTAAGCCGGAAACGAGTGCCAGTCTGCCTGAGGGGCGACCGCATAGAACATTCCCAGGATGACCAAGCGATGCTGTTGCATCTCTTCTGTTGAAAAGGCCGTCTTGGTTCTACTGACCCACTCGTGCATCCCGGGCTTCTCGTCATCATGAGTCAGCAAGACCAGGCTGGCAACCGCATTGCGGGCCGGGTCGAGGGCGATCCGTAATGTCTCTTGGGAGGTTATTTCCAGACCGAGCGGAATGGGCATGGTACCTTATCCTTCAAATTCGTTTATTTGGATTATTCACTATATCAAATATTTCAAATTTATTGTACAGATTATACTGGGCATTGTCAAGAGGCAATTTTCCCCAATTCGTCTGCTTTCTCGGGAAAGATTCACCCACCCATTGACAATCCTACACCGAGCGCGTAAACTATTTTCAATGAATAAACGGTCCTGCTCCTTACCTCGAACAAGAATGCTGCCCATGCCTATGGCCATGTGCAGCCGCGCCTGGGCAGCGACGGATGGAACACGTTAGCTCCTTTTTCGTGTTATCCTTCGGGCTGTCCGTAACGCGGACAGCCTTTTTGTTTGTATTAGAATTTGTCTACCACAGAAAGCATTAGATTCCCACCACGAAAAGTGCCAAGAACGCACCGATTTTGTTTTTCTCTGCGACCTTAGCGAGTTTCGCGGTTCAAATCACGGAGTTCACCATGCCTGAAAACATCCTGATCGCCATCGCCTGGCCTTACGCCAACGCCGAGATCCACGTCGGCAACCTCACCGGCTCGCACCTGCCCGGTGATATCGTCGCGCGCTACCACCGCCTGAAAGGCAACAAGGTGCTGATGGTCTCGGGTACCGACTCACACGGTACGCCAGTCACCATCCGCGCCGACGCCGAAGGCAAACCAGTCGAAGAGGTCTACAAGAAATTCCACGATTCCTTCCTGGAAGTCTTCCAGGGCTATGGCATCACTTACGACCTGTTCACCTCCACCCACACCGAGAATCATTTCAAAGTTTCGCAAGCCATCTTCCTGGCGCTGAAAGAGAACGGTTTCATGTTCACGCAAAAATCCATGCAGTGGTACTCGCCCTCGGCCGAGAAATTCCTGCCCGATCGCTACGTCGAGGGCACCTGCTACATTTGCGGCTTCGAAGGCGCCCGCTCCGACCAGTGCGACAACTGCGGCAACGTACTCGAACCGGAGAAGCTGCTCAACCCGAAAGCCAAAACCGGCGACGGAGCGCTCGAGCTGCGCGAGACCGAGCATTTCTACCTCGACCTGTCCAAGCTGGAGCCGGAGGTCAAGATGTTCCTGCGTGAGCGCCAGTCCTACTGGCGCGATACCGTCATCGGCGAATCGCTGCGCAAGATCGAGGCCGAGGGGCTCAAGCCGCGCCCGATCACCCGAGATCTGGACTGGGGCATCCCCGTCCCGGTCGAAGGCTGGACCGAGGCCGGCAAGCGCATCTACGTCTGGTTCGAGGCCGTCATTGGCTACCTCTCGGCCGCCATCGAGTGGGCCTCCGTTTCCGGGATGCCGGAAGCCTGGCGCGAGTGGTGGGTCAATCCCGCCGCCCGCCAGTTCTACTTCATCGGCAAGGACAACATCTTCTTCCACACCTCCCTATGGCCGGCGCAGTTGATGGGCGCAGGCAAGGAATTCCTGAAGATTTTCGACGAGGGAGATGAGCCACTCAGCCTGCCATATGACGTGCCTGCCAACCAGTTCATGAACCTGGAGGGACACAAGATCAGCGGCAGCCGCAACTGGGCGGTCTGGGGCCGAGACGCGCTGACCCGTTACGACCCCGACGCGCTGCGCTACTACCTGACGGTCAATATGCCAGAGATGAAGGACAGCGACTGGGACTGGGCTGAGTTTGTGGCCCGCAACAACAACGAACTGGTAGCGAACTGGGGCAACCTGGCCAACCGGGTGCTCTCCTTTTGCTACAAGCATTGGGACGGGCATGTGCCCGAATTGGATCCCGTCGACCTGCGCCCCGCGGACCTGGAATTGCTGTCCGTGATCGATGGTGGATTCGAATCCGTTGGTTCCCTGCTGGAGGGCGTCAAGCTGCGCGCCGCCCTGGGCGAGGCCATGAAACTTGCCACAGCCGTCAACCAGTACCTGGACAGCATGGCTCCCTGGAAACAGATCAAAGAAGACAAAGCCGAAGCTGGCAAGACAATCTATACCGCCCTGAAAGCGATCGACTCGCTCAAAGTGCTCTTCGCCTCCTTCCTGCCCTTCACCTCCGAACGACTGCACAGCTTCTTTGGTTATGAAAAGCCGCTTTTCGGCGAGCAGTACGTTGAAGAGATTAGTGACGAACTCGGCACGCACACGGGACTAAAATATCGTGGCATCGACGAATTTCAATGGAAACCGAGTGAACTAAAACCAGGGCAGGCATTGAATCCGCCCGAGCCGCTGTTCAAGAAACTGGACGAAAGTGTCATTGAAGATGAACGGGCGAGGCTGGGAAAATAACAGTCAAGCGGGCTGGACCAGTCGGTCTGGCCCGCAATTTTTTCTTGGATAAGTTTTACATGGATTTAACATCCGGATAGCAGCCCGTTCACAGGCGAGTGCTATGCTATTGCATGTAGGTATTTCAAGCATTCGGAGGTTCAACATGAATTCTAATTTGAAACTTATCGTCTCCATCCTGGTTATTGGCCTGCTGGGCCTGTTGGTCAGCGGCTGCGCTGCCACCATCACCCGCAACGCCGACGGCTCGCTGACGGTCGAAACCAGCATGACCGCCGACAGCCTGCAGTCCGAGCTGACAGCCGCCATCGCCGATCCGCTGATCCAGGATCTGACCGTCCAGCTGCAGTCCGGCTACATCGACGTCAGCGCCACGCGCAAACGTCTGAACAGCGACCAGACCGACAGCCTGACCTTCCGCCTCGACCTGGGCGTCAGCAACGGGCACCTGACCGCCTCCATTTCGAATGCGCTGCTCGACGGCCAGCCCCTGGAGGCCAATCGCGTGGCAGAGTGGAATGGACGCATCGCCAACCGCCTGGAGCAGTTTGGCCAGCGTAGAGCCAACAGCAGCCTGCAGTCCGTCAGTGTGACCAACCAGGCTATTACCATGACCTGGCACGTGGAGACTGCCCGCAGCCAGGGTAACTGATTAGAACCACAACGACATTAACCGGGCTGCCCACCGCAAAGCCCGATACGGACAGCCCGGTGGGTTTCTTCACCCGATCATAACCGCCTGGTGCCGGTAAAGAGTCCAGCACCAGGCGGTTTTTTCAACGCAACGCATATCAATAGACTCAGAATCAGACAAACCGACAAAAGCAGACTAGCTGGCGCCCTTTTAAGGCAAGTCAAACGCCAGCCCTTCTAACCTTACGCGTCCCTCGCCCGTGCTATACTGGTATACAGCAATGTAAACTATGAAACCAGACTCACCCTTCCTCAACCGTCGCGGATTCCTGAAACTACTCGGCCTGTCGGGCCTGTCGCTGCTGCTAACGCGCTGTGGGCTGCTCAGGCCGCCTGCACCGGCAGCCACCGCCACGCCCAAAACGCTGGCAACGCCCACGTCCATCCCCACCGCGACAGCTACCGATACACCTACCCCCACTAGCACACCTGCCTATCTATCTCATGTCGCCACGGCAAAGGTTGGGAATTACGACCCGGCCCTGATGCGTGCGGCGATGACGCGCATGCTGGACGATTTGGGTGGGTTGGGCGATCTGATCAAACCCGGCGCGCGAGTGGGGATCAAGCCCAACCTGACCGGCGGCACGTGGAGTGATCCAAGCCTGCCCGCCCCGGCGACGGAACTCTTCAACACCCATCCGGCGCTTGTCCAGGTCCTGATCGAACTGCTGATCGAGGCCGGAGCCGGGACGATCACGATCATGGAAGGATTGGGCGATCCGCTGGCCTACGAAGGGTGGGGCTACAGCGATGTCGCCCGCGCTACCGGTGCGGAACTGCTCGACCTGTGTTTTGCTGACCCGTACCCGGACTTTACCGCCTTCCCGGTTGGACCGAATTATCATGTATATGAATCCTTCCTGATGAACCCGGCGCTGGCCGAACTGGACGTGTTCATCTCGGTGGCCAAAATGAAATGCCACACCTCGGCCGGGGTGACGCTCTCGCTGAAGAACCTGTTCGGCATACCGCCGATCAGCCTGTACCGGCGCAGCCCGGACCAGAACAACCGCTCCTCCTTCCACGGGGATGCGGCCTACGAGACACGCGTGCCGCGCGTGATCGTCGACATCAACCAGGCCCGCCCGGTCCACCTGGCGATCATCGACGGGATCATGACCGCCGAGGGCGGCGCCGGCCCGTGGAACCGGGAGGCTGCCCAGGTTCGCCCGGGAGTGCTGGTGGCCGGGAAAGATCCCGTTGCCACCGATGCCGTCGCAACCGCCATCATGGGCTTCGACCCGACAGCTGCTTCCCGAACTACACCTTTCCTGTTCTGCGATAACCACCTGGCGCTGGCAGCCGAGGCCGGGTTAGGCACCAATCTCCTCAGTGAAATTGGCGTCCACGGACCTTCGATCGCGGATCTGAGCTACCCGTTTCGGCCAGCGCAAGCCCTTTGAATCCAGCAGCAACGGTCACCTGACCACCTCCA
>Ga0307417_10001189_pt1 | contig 10793 bp, 13 predicted proteins | sample SalMarWE160210MG_2_FD_202514 | JGI IMG/M metagenome (GOLD analysis project Ga0307417, IMG submission 202514) | Salt marsh sediment microbial communities from the Plum Island Ecosystem LTER, Massachusetts, United States - WE1602-10 | ecosystem: Environmental > Aquatic > Marine > Intertidal zone...
GACAAGTCCGGCGGCCCGCATGGTTGCCCGCAGGTGGGAGGGACCTTTGATCCGGTCCGCGCGCAAGGGCTCAGGCCGCATTCAGCGACGTGACCTCGCATCCGTAGTGCCGGGCGTAGCGCGCGGTGAGCAGGGACGCCTGCACGACGATGCAGACGTCGGTGCAGTTGAAGTCATGGTCCACCACCGCGCCGTCGCCGACGAAGCCGCCGAGCCGAAGATAGCCCTTGATCAGCGGCGGGATCACCGCCAGCGCCTGTTCGGTATCGACCGCGTCCCGGGCGAGCATGTCCATCGCGACGTAGCGTCCGGGCAGGGCGCGCGGCCGGATGTGCCGGGGCGCGAGGTGATAGTGATGCATGTAGGACAGCGGCAGCTTGAGGCTTTCCGGATCGGTGCCGGGAAGGCTGCCGCAGCCGAACAGGATCTCGGTGCCGTATTCGGCGAGATAGGCGGCGATGCCGCGCCACAGCAGGTTGATCGCCCGGCCGCTGCGATGCGCCTCGTCGACGCAGGAGCGCCCGAGCTCCAGCACCTCGCCGGGCCATGTCTCCAGCCGGGACAGGTCGAACTCGTCCGCGGAGTAGAAGCCGGTCGTGTCGGCCCGCGCGCGCCGGATCAGGCGGTAGGTGCCGACGACGGCCGCGCGGGCGTCGCGCTGGCTCGTGTCGAGCACGAGCAGATGGTCCGCCGCGTCGTCGAAACCGTCGAAGTCGCGCGCCTCGCGCCGCATCGCGGCCGTCGGGGTCGCCTTCTTCTCGTCGTAGAAAATGCGGTAGCGCAGCGCCTGCGCCGCCCGGATCTCGTCCTCGCTCTCGGCGAGCCGTACCGTCAATGTGCCCGAGCTGGCGTGAACCGCCGTGCGGTCGGGACGCCGGGTGCCACCGCGTATGCCCGGCTGCCGGCCGGGCGCTTCCGAAGCCTTCGGCTGATGGAGCATCGTGCGCCTATCCATGTGTGACCATGGCCGCCGCCATGCGCTCATGGCGGTAGCTGACGCAATGTATCGCACCGCAGTGTTACGGTTCGACTTACGGATTTGTTACGGTTTTAGGTCTTCGACGGACGGGATATAAATAAAAAGCGGAAATATTTCGCTTATTTTCTTTTCTTTTTGGGAGTTCCGTACAATTCGAGCCGATGATCGACGAGCTCGTAGCCTAGTTTCTTGGCGATTTCCTTTTGGAGGCGCTCGATCTCTTCGTTTTGGAATTCGATTACATTGCCCGTTTCAATATCGATCAGGTGATCGTGATGCTGGTCGGTCACTTCCTCGTAGCGCGACCGGCCGTCGCGGAAGTCGTGCCGCTCCAGGATGTTCGCCTCTTCGAACAGGCGTACCGTACGGTACACGGTGGCGATGCTGATCGCACTGTCGAGCGCGCTCGCCCTGTGGTACAACTCTTCGACGTCAGGGTGGTCGGTCGCTTCGGACAGCACGCGCGCAATAACCCTGCGCTGGGCCGTCATCTTCAACCCTTTTTCAGCGCAGAGCTTTTCAATTCTGTCCGGCACGGCAACTCCACAATCCCAACCAAATCACTAAAATATTATACCACGGAATATGCGATTGTCCGCCGCCGACTTTAGGGGCGGCGACAGCTCCTTTCAATGCCTGTTGCCGGGCAGACCTCGCGCGCGTGCCGGCGCTCAGGCCTGGCGTCCGCGCCTCGACCGAGTGCCCAGACCAATCTGCTTGGCAAGCCGGCTCCGTTGCTTGGCGTAGTTCGGCGCGACCATCGGATAATCGGGCGCCAGCCCCCACCGCTCGCGGTATTCCTCGGGCGTCATGTTGTACGCCGTCTTCAGGTGCCGCTTGAGCATCTTGAGCTTCTTGCCGTCCTCGAGACAGACGATGAAGTCCGGCGTGATCGATTTCTTGATCGGCACAGCCGGCGTCGGCCGGTCGGTGCTGCCGACTTCGGTTCCACCCACCGATGCCAGCGTCCGGTACACCTGCTCGATCAAGCTCGGCAAGTCCGAAAGCGCGACTGTATTATTGGAAACGTGTGCGGCGACAATCTCGGAAGTAAGGCCGAGAATTTCTTCCCGCTTAACGTCGTTTGTCGATGACTCCGTCATCTTTTCGTGCCCCTTTATTGTCTAGGTCTCCACCATGACCCGTTTCCGCAGTTTTCTGCGGAAAACACTCCCGTTGATTATTTTTTGTCTTGGTCGCTCCGACTATCCGATTCTGGGCGTCGTTTATAGCCGAAGAAACATGACCAGTCATAATCTAGCAAGCATTTGGCGGTTGGAGCAAGAGATGGTTATTTTTTCTATTATTTCCAGTAAGAGACCGATTTCTTCACGACATAACGCATGATCAACGCAGCAACGGGGCGGCTTGTCTTGCGCCGATAGTAATCGGGCCGGCGGCCAACTTTCTCAAACCCTGCCGAGAGATAGAGCGCGATCGCCGCGGCGTTGTCCTCCGCCACCTCGAGGAAGATCGCCGCCGCGCCATGCGCGACCGAGCGCGCCATGACATCGGCGAGCAGCGCTGCGCCGACACCCGCACGACGCGCGGCGGGGTGCACGCCGATGCTCACGATCTCCGCCTCGTCGGCGGCATGGCGCGCGATGGCGAAACCCGCCGGCATGCGCCGGTCTTTCGAAGACGACCGCCAGGCGAGCGCCGCCCACATCCCGGGCGAGGCAAGCAACGTCCGGAAGCTCGCCTCGGCGAAGGGCTCGTCGAAGCATTCGGTGTAGAGCGCGTGCAGCGTGCCCTCTTCCCCGTCCGCCAATAACCGGATATCCGGCATGGTTATTGCCGGCTCCTGGCGGACGGCGGCGGCGTCGCGTCGGGCGCACGGAGGTAGAGCGGGCGCGGCGGCGCCTTGGGCAGCCCGTCCCGCGCGGCCCGCGCGGCGGCGAGGCGCGCCAGCACCGGCGCTTCCGGCCGGCCGGGTCCGGGCAATGCCGTGAACGGGTGCCCGGCCGCGCTGAGGGCGGCGGCGACCGGCGCGGCGCCATCGCCCGCGAGCGCCAGCGGCCCCGGCGGCAGCAGCGCGGGGATGGCGTCGGGCAGGATCGCCTGCGGCGCGGCCAGTGGCCCACCCGCCGGCCCGCGGAAAAGTTGGGCATAGACGTCGGTCCGCTTGGAATCCAGCGCGACCAGCAGCGGCGGCCCGTCAGCCGCCTGCGCGGCGGCCACCACCTCGAGCGTGGTCAGCCCGATGACCGGGATCCCCGCCGCCGCGGCCATCGCCGCCGCCGTGGCGAGCCCGATGCGCACGCCGGTGAACGCGCCCGGCCCGACCGTCACCGCGACGGCGTCGAGATCGGAAAAGCCGCCGGGACAGGCGTCACGGGCGTCGTCGAGGACCGCCGCGACCATGGGCACCAGCGCCTCGGCATGGCCGCGATCCATCGCCTTCTCGCGCGCCGCGACGATGCGGCCGCCGGCGAACAGCGCCACCGAGCAGGCGGCGGCCGCGGAATCGAGGGCGAGCAGTTTCATCGCGGCGTCTCCTTCCCCGGCGGGATGCGGCCCCTTGTCCCTATCGGCCGGGGAGCCTATACCGTTGCGACCGTCCGCACGAGCCGCCTGCAATCACACGCCACCATCACGGGGCGTTAACGGATTGCAGGTACCATGACCGGCCACAACGAAGGTGAGGGCAGCCTGTCCGCGTCCGGTGGAACACGCGTTGCGCCCGGAAGCTCAGTGCTTGCCCGAATTAGGCATGATTTACAATATTTCCCGTTGGATCGCGCACTTCCGGCCCCTCGCACTGGCCTTGCTGCTGACGGCCGGCCCTGCCGCCGGCGGCGCCGTGGCGGCCGACTCCGCCTCGGTCGTGATCTACCACCGCTTCGGCGACGAACGCTACCCGGCCACCAACATCCGCCTCGATCAGCTCGACGAGCATATCCGCGAGTATACGTCGGGCAAGTACACCGTGATGCCGCTGGAAGAGATCATGGCGGCAATCGAGAAGGGCACGCCGCTGCCCGACCACGCGGTCGCAATCACCATCGACGACGCCTTCCGCTCCGTCTACACGGAAGGCTGGCCGCGGCTGCGCAAGGCCGGGCTGCCCTTCACGCTGTTCGTGGCGACGGAGCCCGTCGGCTCCGGCCTGCCGGATTACATGACCTGGGACCAGGTGCGCGAGATGCGCGACGCTGGCGTCACCATCGGCGCGCATTCGCATACACACCTGCACATGGTCGACGCAACCCTGCGGACCGACCACGCCGATATCGAGGCATCAAACCGAATTTTCAAACGCGAATTAGGCAAGATCCCTAGTTTGTTCGCCTATCCCTACGGCGAAGCGGACCTCGCGATCATGAACATGATCAAGGAGGTCGGCTACACGGCGGGCTTCGGGCAGCATTCCGGGGCACTCGACGCCAGCCTGCCGCGCTACTACCTGCCGCGCTTTCCGCTGAACGAGGCGTATGGCACGCTCGACCGCCTGCGCCTCGCGCTCAACGCGCTGCCGTTGCCGGTTTCCGACGTGACGCCCACCGATCCGCTGGTGCCGGCCGGCGGCAACCCGCCGGCAGTCGGCTTCACCCTGGGCGCATCGCTGGGCAAGGCCGACCGGCTGGCCTGCTATCACTCGCACGGCGGCAAGACGCGGCTGGAACGCGTGGGCGAACACCGGGTCGAGGTTCGCCTCGACGCGCCTTTCCCCGCGGGCCGCTCGCGGATCAACTGCACACTGCCCGGCCCGGCGGGGCGCTGGTACTGGTACGGCACGCAGTTCTACGTGAAGAAGCGCTAGATCAACCCTCGATCAGTTAGAATCGCCTGATCGAGGTAAATTGATCTATCTCAATAAGTTAGAGAAACCTTCGATCCGTCTTAACCCATGCGCGGACACGAAGAAGCCGGCCTCACCCCTGCGGCGAGGGCGAGACCGGCTTTTCGCAGGTAAAGAACGTTGGGTCTCAGGCGTCCGTGCCGCGCGGCGCCGGATTGCCCCGGAGACGGGCCTCGTCAAGCGGCTGCAAATCGTTCGTGACGATGATGTTGCGCAGCAGGCCGAGATACTTGCCCTTCAGCTCGGAATAGGAGATCAGCGTCGGCACCAGGGAGAGGCCGCTCAGCCGCTTGCCTTCGTCGCGCATCGACAGGCGCTTTTCGCGGAAGCTGCGGTAGGCGGCATGCGTGTTCAGGTTATGGATATAGGAACCCACCGAGTCCAGAAGCTGCTCGAAGCTGCGGATCTTGTGCGACTTGCCCTGCTCGCGGCCCTGCGGGACAAGCCCGGCGTCGTCCCAGGTCCATTCGCCGAACACGGCGTTGCCCTCGAGGATGAAACGCGACGTGCCCCAGCCGCTCTCGATCGCCGCCTGGGCGAGCGCCAGCGACGGCGGCACCGCGTCGACGCGGCGCAGCAGGATATCGAGCCGGTCCGGCGAGGTGCCGTATTCGGCGGCGATCGCCTCCAGCCGCTTCTGCTGCTCGGCGGTGAGCGGCTGGCCCGCGGCCTGCTTCGCTTCCATCACCAGGAGCTGCGCCCGCTTGCGCTGGACCTGCTCGTTCACTTCGAGAACCAGCGGCAGCATGACGCTGAGGAAGACATCCTTGCGCTGCGAGGACTGTTTCACGTCCGCGAGCCCGTCGGGAACCCTCGCCAGGAAAAGCCGCGGCACCGACGCGCCATCCTTGCGCACGGCGTCGAGGTCGTAACCAATGGTCGCGAAATGCCGGGTCAGCGTGTGGGGGGAATTGAAGGCAAGAATCGCGTCGGGCTTGTACATGGCGATGCTCGCACGCTCGAGCATGCTGCCAAGCTGCAGCCCTTGCGGCATCACGCTTGCCACAGATGCGATCACGACGACGCCTGCCGCCGCCATCCAGAAACGCGACCGATTACTCTCGGCCGCCTGCACACGATTCAGTGCCGGTGCAACCCGCATACCTCGCTCCTTTTCGGAGTCCCGTTCTTTCCGCGTCTTAGAAGCTGACTGCGCGGACTTCAACGACCTCCGGTATGTAGTGTTTGAGCATATTCTCGATGCCCATTTTCAATGTCGCCGTCGAGCTCGGGCAGCCGGCGCAGGCGCCCTGCATGTGCAGGAAGACCACACCGTCCTCGAACCCGTGATAGACGATGTCGCCACCGTCCATCGCCACCGCCGGACGCACCCGCGTGTCGAGCAGTTCCTTGATCTGCGACACGATCTCGTCGTCATCCGCCGCGTCAACCGCTTCGGCCGGCGCGTTCATGACGGCGCGGCCCGCGGTGAAATGCTCCATGATCGCACCCAGAAGGGCCGGTTTCATGACATGCCATTCCTTGGCGTCGGACTTGGTGATCGTGATGAAGTCGCGCCCGAAGAACACGGCCGCGACGCCCTCGACGTCGAACAGGCGCGCCGCAAGCGGCGACCGGGCCCCGGCAGTCTCGGCGTCGGTAAAGTCCGCCGTCCCTTCCTCGAGGACGGTCTGTCCTGGAAGGAACTTCAAGGTTGCCGGGTTCGGCGTCTGTTCGGTCTGGATGAACATCCTAATCCTCTTTCTCCGGGGGTTAACCCGGCGATGTCTCGAAATAGTGCTTCTCTACGAAGGGACTAACAATCGCCCATTAGCGGTAGCCTGAAAGGCCGAAGCACCGGGTTGCCCTATTCCAGTTAGGACTTCTTTACGTTATTTCAATCAATTCCTCGTCAGAGAGGTTGCCGGGTACGATCGTGATCGGTATCCGGCTCTGCCGCGCTTTCTTGCCCAGCAGGTAGGTGATGATCGGCCCCGGGCCGCCCGATCCCGTGCTCGCCGCGAGCACCAGGATGGAGACCGTCGGCTCGGATTCGATCAAATTAACCAATTCCTCGCGGACATCGCCTTCGCGGATGTAGAGGATCGGATAGCTGCCGGCCCATTCCTGCACCTCTCCCGCGAGTTTCTGCAGCAGCTGTTCGCCTTCTTCGCGCGCTTCCTGCCGCATCAGGTCGCCCACAGCGGCCCAGTGCTGGAAATCGGCCGGCGAGCTGACGTAGAGCAGCGCGACCCGGCCACCGCTCTTCCGGGCGCGACGGCAGGCGAAATGGAGTGCGACCGGCATCTCATCGCTGTCGTCAACGACGACGAGGAAGACCCGTTCCTTCCGTTCCGTGTCGCCGGCCGGGCGCGGAGCCCCTGCCGGAGTCTGTGCGTCGGCGCTCATGACCCCTCGTCCTCATACCTCGGGGGTAGTCTGCCATCCGAAATCCGGCCAGGCAATGCTCGTTAACCATTGCGGCAGCAAATACCTTAATGTGTTGATTTCAAGGGGTTTAGACCCCGGTCCGGCCCGATTGATCCAACCGGGCCGGGTGCCGGGACCGGCCGCGCCACCGCGCAAGCACGGCGAATACTACGGCTGAACGAAGCCGACCTTCTCGTAGACCTCTTGCATGATCGGCTGCGAGATGGCCCGCGCCCGTGCGCCGCCCTTGTGCAGCACGGAATCGATGTAGCCGGGGTCCTTGACGAGCCGCTGCATCTCCTCGCCGATGGGGCCGAGCACGGAAACGGCAAGCTCGGTCAGCGCCTGCTTGAAAGCCGAGAACTGCATCCCGCCGATCTCGGCCAGCGCCTCGTCGCGCGTCTTGCGGGCGAGCGCGGCATAGATGCCGATGAGGTTGGCGGCTTCCGGGCGGCCTTCGAGACCCGCCGCTTCCGACGGCAGCGCGTCCGGGTCGGTCTTCGCGCGGCGGATCTTCTGGGATATCTCGTCCGGGCCGTCGGTCAGGTTGATGCGGCTGTATTCCGACGGGTCGGACTTCGACATCTTGGCGCGCCCGTCGCGCAGCGACATGACGCGCGTCGCCTCGCCCAGGATCAGCGGCTCGGGCAGCGGGAACAGCTCGACGCCGAAGTCGTTGTTGAACTTCTGGGCGATGTCGCGCGCCAGCTCGAGATGTTGTTTCTGGTCCTCGCCGACCGGCACATGGGTCGCGAGATAAGCCAGGATGTCGGCCGCCATCAGGTTCGGATAGGCGTAGAGCCCGACGGACGCGTTCTCGCGGTGCTTGCCCGCCTTCTCCTTGAACTGCGTCATGCGGTTCAGCCAGCCGAGCCGCGCCACGCAATTGAAGATCCAGGCCAGCGACGCATGGTCGGGGTTCTGGCTCTGGTTGAAGACGATGTTCTTGTCGGGGTCGATGCCGGCCGCGATCAGCCCGGCGGTCACTTCCCGCGTGCTCGAACGCAGCTCGTCCGGCTTCTGCCACACGGTGATCGCATGCAGGTCGACCATGCAATAGAGGCACTCATACTGTCCCTGCAGGTCGACCCAGTTGCGGATCGCGCCGAGATAGTTGCCGAGGTGGAGATTGCCGGTGGGCTGGATGCCCGAGAAGATGCGGTTCATGGTCCCTCGCTTTGGACACGCGGATGATGGGCCGGTCCCCAGCTTTGGACACGGGGACGTATGCGAGGCGGGTTATCGCCGGAGCGCCCCCCCTTGGTCAAGCAACGCGGTCAAGCGTGGCGGTCAAATAGATCTGTGGCGCTGGGAGCGGGGCACGATCTGCGTTTCCGCGATGGTGCGAACGCCGGGGTCCGGGCTTTTCGCGCAGACCGGGCGCAGCGCCACGAGCATCCGGCCGGCCGCCGTCTCGCCCCAGAACCAGTCCGCGAGCGCGCCGCTGGTCGCAGCAGGGCCTGGCCGCGCGGTCGCGGCCTCCTGATACCAGGATCGGATGTCCTCGGCGGCGAGCCGCAGCGCCTCGCCGAGGATCACGCCCGGCACCGGATTTTCAGGCAGGCCGTCGAAGAAACCGTGCAGGAAGCGGGCGGCGTCCTCGATCGCCAGGCCCGAGACGCCGAAGGTGGACCGGCCGCCGCGCGCTTCGCGCCCGAATTCGTACCAGGGGGCGAGACTGTCGATCTCCCGCAGCACGTCATCCAGCATCGCCGGCTCTTCCGCCGCCGCGGGCTTCGGCAGGTTGATCGGGCAGACCCAGCCGGCCATCTCCTCTTCCGTCGGGGCGGGCGCGTCGTCCGGGAAATCCTCCAGGATCACCGGCCCGTCGTCGCGCTCGAGGAGCGCCAGGACCGACCGAAGCACCTTCGTCTGGAAAGCCGGGTCGCCGGGCGCGCCGAAGGGACGCCCGAGCTCGAACGGCACCCAGAGGAAGCGCGGCGGGCGCATGCCGGCCGTGTGTTCGCGCACCAGGCTGATCCCCGCCGTCGCGATGCCGTGCTTTTCGAGATAGTGAGCGACCGCGCCGACGGCGCGGGTGCAGTTCGGTCAGACCGGCGACAGCAGCACGGCGTTGACCGCGTCCTCCTTCAACAGCCCAGCGAGCTCCTTCGCCGTCGGCTCGATCTCATGCGGCAGCCAGCCCGCGCCCATCACCGAATAATGGTAGCGCGCGACCGAGCCGATCTCGCCCGCCGCTTCCAGCTCGCGCAGCCGGTCGATCGGGAAGACGACGTTCACGTCCTGCTGGAAGCCGGTGCGGTCGAAATTGGTCGAGCTGTGCGTCATCACCAGTTCGTTCGCGGACAACGCGCCGTCGATCACGCGATAGCCGGTGTCCCGCATGTCGAAGCTGCGGTCGTCGCGCCGGTGCAGCCCCGCACTGGTGACGATGGCGACCCGGCGCCCGGCCAGCGGCGGTCCGGTGACCCAGGGCTCGCTGTCGAAGGGCGGGCATTCCTTTTCGCGCAGGTGGCGCGCGTCGGTGTCGGGCATGTCGGTAAGCCGGACCATTGCCGCCTCACCCGATCAAGGGCCAGTAGGCGCGCGGCACGAGCGAGCGCTGGCCCAGCGTTTTCAGCGCCGCGTCGTCGCTCCTGCGGCAGGCGGCGGCGACCTTGAGGGCCAGCGCGCCGGCGGCCGTCTCGTTCCAGAACCAGTCGTTCAGCACCTTGCTGGCGTTGGGACCCGGCTTCGCGGTCGCGGCTTCGAGATACCACGCCCGCATGTCCTCGGACGCGAATTTCAGCGCCTGCGGCAGGGCGAGGTCGGCGCGCGGGCTGGCGACCGCGGGGTCGTCGAGGAAGCCGGCGAGCAGCGTCACCGCGTCCTCGATGGCGAGGCCGCTGACGCCGACGGTCGTCCGACCGCGCCGCTCGAGCCCGACCTGGTACCACGGTCGAAGCTTCGCGATCTCCGCCAGGACGGGTGCGGCCTCGCCCGCATCGGCCGAGGCCGGCGGCGGGGCGAGGTTGACCGGGCAGACCCAGCCGGAATAGTCATCCGACGCGCCGCCCGGCGCGTCTTCGGGGAAATCCGCGAGCACCGGGCCCGACGCGGCCTCCAGGAGGCCGAGGGCGGATGCGAGCACGCGACGCTGAAAATCGGGCTCGCCGGGCGGACCGATCGGGCGGCCCAGCTCGAACGGCACCCAGAGCGCGCGCGGCGGGTTGATCTTCGCGGTGTGCTCGCGGACCAGGCTGATCTGGACCGTGGCCACCCCTTCTTCTTCGAGAAATCGCGAAAGCCCGCCGACGGCGCGCGTGCAGTTCGGTCAGACCGGCGTCAGCAGCACCGCGTTGACGCGGTCCTCCTTGAGCAGCCCGGCCAGCTCGCGCGCCTTCCCTTCCATCTTCTCGGGCTCGGTCGCGCCCATGAAGGAATAGTGGAAGTCGGCGACCGACCCGACGACGCCGGCGTCCGCCAGCTCACGCAGTCGGTCGATCGGGAAGACCACGTTGATGTCCTGCTGGAAGCCGGTGCGGTCGAAATTCGTCGACACGTGGCTAATGATGATCTCGCCGCTGTCGATCGACGCGGGGATCACGCGATAGTCCGAAGCGCCCGGGCGAAACGTGTCATCGCTGCGCAGCGAGAGGCCGGCGCTGGTGATGATGGCGATCCGCGCGTCGGCCAGCGACG
>Ga0307417_10001190_pt1 | contig 10788 bp, 10 predicted proteins | sample SalMarWE160210MG_2_FD_202514 | JGI IMG/M metagenome (GOLD analysis project Ga0307417, IMG submission 202514) | Salt marsh sediment microbial communities from the Plum Island Ecosystem LTER, Massachusetts, United States - WE1602-10 | ecosystem: Environmental > Aquatic > Marine > Intertidal zone...
GTGGCACGGCCCAGACGAATACTCAGGCAGCGCGCCACATCCTCGGCAAGCTTTGGATTCGCATTGCCGGTAAATACCATCAAGCTGTCGTATGCCACTGGTTCAGCCCATGCGGTTACGAAAAAACAAAAAGCGCGCAGCCCCGCTACACGCTTGTTATATGGCTGGGGAGGCAGGGATCGAACCTGCGAATGCCGGAATCAAAATCCGGTGCCTTACCACTTGGCGACTCCCCAAGCTAACCTTCGAGCGGCCCGGCCTCACCATACATCGGATGCAGGTCGAGACCATCCGCCACAAAACCTTCCATGCCTGCGGGCCGTGCCGCAAACACCCTCTCGGCATTCGTCCGATCCATAAACGCCGCGAACACGCAGGCGCCCGAACCGGTCATCCTGGCATCGCCATACTGGCGCAGCCAGCGCAGGTACTCGCCGATCACCGGATAGGCCGCTATGGCCACCGGCTCAAGGTCGTTATGCCCGCAACCTTCTGGGAGGGGCGGGATTTTCACTGCTGGCGTGTCCCGTGTCAATCCCGGAGCAGCAAAAATCTCCGCCGTGGACACGTGCACGGGGGGAATCAGCACCACATAGCTGGCCGGTTGCAGATCCACAGACTGCAGGCGTTCACCCACCCCTTCCGCGAATGCCGCATGTCCGAACACGAAGACCGGCACGTCGGCCCCGAGCCTCAAGCCGAGCTCCTGCAACTGCCCGCGCGGCAGGTCAAGGCCCCATAACCGGTTCAATGCCATCAGCACCGTGGCGGCATCGGAACTGCCGCCGCCGAGGCCGCCACCCACGGGCAATCGCTTGTCCAGCCCGATGTCGGCCCCGAGCCGGCAGCCCGTGTGCTCCAGCAGCAACCGGGCGGCGCGCCAACACAGGTCACGTTCTTCTGGAACGCCCGGCAATGGATTCAGCAATCGGATCAAGCCATCCTGCCGCACCCCGATGCGTATGCGGTCACCGTAGTCGAGGAACCGGAACAAGGTCTGCAACAGGTGATAGCCATCCGGTCTGCGTCCGACCACATGCAGGAACAGGTTCAGTTTGGCCGGCGCCGGGAAGGCCTGCATCCCGTCGTTCATTGCAGCCCCCAGGCATCGACCACGACCCGGAAGTCGAGGCTCTCGCCGCGCCTTGCGACGATGCGGCCAGGCAGCCAGCGGCCGCCGTGCAGGGCATAACGGTCATATTCGATATGCCAGCCTTCCTGGTCCAGCCATGCCAGACGTCCCTGGTCATCCTGCCCGGCGCGGAAGACCACCCCGGGCCTCGGCAGACCGGACAGCCAATCGACCAGTCCGTCGAGCGGCAGATCCAGGCCCAGGACATGCCGCATCAGACGTTCGTCACTTTGATCGACGAAGTGTTTCCCGTCCGCGGTGTCGAGTTCGACGAAGCCGTCCCGACGCCGTATCTGCGCCGCCCCCTGACCCAGCGGTCCGGACAGGAGCAGGGTATCGTCATCCTTGGCGTGGTCCCAGGACAAGGTCCCGGAAAAGCTCTGCTCGGGCGTCCTGACCGACATACGGCCCTCCAGATGGAAGCGCCCGGGTGGCGACATCGGTCCCAGTTGAGCCGAGGAGTCGATCTGACGCACCAAGGGCGTCGCGCACCCGGCCAGGAGCAACAGCACTAGCAGCAGAACACGCACGGATCACTGCCCGAATCGGGCCATGGTACCGCGCAACATGTCGTTATCCGGATGGGCCTTGAACGCCGCATGCCAGATCTGACTGGCCTCGTCGTGCTCGCCTTTCTGCCACAGCACCTCGCCCAGATGCGCGGCGATTTCGGGATCCGCGCGGCCGTGGTAGGCCTGACGCAGATAATCCACGGCCTTGTCTAACCGCCCAGCCTTGAACTGGCCCCAGCCCATGCTGTCGAGGATGAACGGGTCGTCCGGGCTGAGCTCGAGCGCCTTACCGATCAGCGCGATGCCTTCTTCGACCCGGCTCGTGCGGTCGACCAGCGTATAGCCGAGCGCATTGTAGGCCTGGGCCGAATCGGGCTGGAGCTTGATCAGGCGCCTGAGATCGGCCTCCATGGCCGGCAGAAGATCGAGCTTTTCAGCGACCATGGCCCGGTCATACAGCAGGTCGCCGTTGTCCGGCGTTTTTTCCAGCTCGCGGCTGAGCAGATCGTAGGCGTCCTGATAGCGCTTCGCTCCACGCAGAACCTGGACCTCGGTCTGCACGATCCGGACCCGCGAGTCATGGATGTCGGCCTCCATCTTTTTGAGCCGCGCCAGCGCATCGTCGACCTTACCCATCTTGGCCAGGACCAAGGCCGCCTTGAAACGGGCCTGGAGGGCGTGGCCACCTTCGACCACCTGGTCATACCAGGCCAAGGCCTGCTCGTAATGCCCACGCGCCTCCTCGACCTGGCCAAGATAGATATCCACCAGGCCCGCATCCGGATACTTGAGGTCCAGCGCTTGCCGGAAGGCCTGCTCGGCCGCATCGAGGTCACCCGTCTGCATGTCGATCAGACCGAGGGCCAGATGCAGCTCGGGGCTTTCAGGAGAAGCCTTGGTCAAGGTCTCGAATTCCTGGCGCGCTTCGTCGTAGCGCCCGGCCCGGGTCAATTCACGGGCATAGACCAGGCGGACCCGCTCAGCCTCCGGGTGGGCCGCCAAAAAATCCTTCCAGAACGCCAGCACGGCCGCGTTGCCCTGGCTCGCCAAGGCCTCGCCCTTGAGCAGGGCCGCCAGCTCGGAAGCCGGCCTCAGGCGCAGCATGGCATCCAGTTCAGACAACGCCAGGGTCATATCGCCGGCGTTGATGGCGCTTAGCGCGACCGCCTGATGCGCCTCGGGCAGGTTCGGGTAAGGCGCCGCCAGTTCCCGAACCAGCCTGAGCGCGGCCTGCTTGTCCTGTGCATGGGAAAGCAGGCCCTGCATCTGGACCAGGATTGCGCCAGGGGAGGCATCCTTTTGCTGCAACAGTGCTTCTATCCTCGGCTTGGCCTCTTTCAGTTGTCCCGTGCCGATCAGTGTGCCGATCAGCATGCGGTTGGCCTGAACCGACTCGGGTTCAAGCTCCACCCACAGCCGGGCCATTTCGGTCGCCTTGTTCAAATCGTGCATGTAAATGGCGATCTCGGCCGCGCGACGGGCGATGCGCGGATCACGCGTCTTCCGGGCAAGATCGACATAGGCGTCGCTTGCCAACACCAGGTCGCCGCGCTGCCCGGCGATTTCACCGATCAGGAATTCGTATAAGGTCTGCGCATCCAGCCCCTCCGCCTGTTTGGCTACGGGCGGGTCAGGCTGAGTGTCGGCCGCCTGTACGACACCGCTGGCGGCCAGAAACAATAGGGATATAAAAGTGAGCACCTTCATGGGATGTACGCCTGGCATGATTGGTGCATTATGCAGAACCCCCCGACTGCTGAGAAGCACGCCTTTGCACCATGCCCGAATTACCCGAAGTCGAAACCGTCCGGCGCGGCCTGGCACCGCATCTGCTCGGACGCCGGTTTTCCGGGGCCGTGATTCGCGAATCCCGCCTGCGCTGGCCCGTCCCGCCCGATCTTGCGGGCAAGCTATCCGGACGGCGCATTGAAGCGCTCGACCGCCGGGGCAAATATCTGATTCTGACGCTCGACAGCGGCAACCTGATTGTTCATCTCGGCATGTCGGGCAGTCTGCGGTTGGTCGGGCGGGACACCCCGCCGCGCCGCCACGACCATGTCGACCTCATCCTGGACGACGGCCTGACCCTGCGCTACCACGACCCGCGCCGGTTCGGCGCCGTGATCTGGAGCGTCGACCCCCTGCGTGAACCCTTGCTCGCCGGGCTCGGCATGGAGCCGCTGGAGGCCGGATTCGATGGCGACTGGCTGTATAGCGCGACGCGCCATCTGCGCACACCGATCAAGTCCTGGCTCATGGATGCGCACCGGGTCGTCGGCGTCGGCAACATCTACGCCAACGAAGCCCTGTTCCATGCCGGAATCCACCCCCTGACCCAAGCGGGCAAGCTCAGCCGGCCACGCTGTCGCCGGCTGGCCGAGGCGGTACGGGATACCTTGCAACGCGCCATCGACGCCGGTGGCAGCACCTTGCGCGATTTCGTCGACGGACACGGCCAGCCCGGCTATTTCCAGCAGACGCTGTTCGTCTACGGCCGGGCCGGTGAACCATGCCGAGTCTGCGGCTCGCCCGTCCGTTCATCCCGTCTCGGCAACCGCACGACCAGTTTCTGCCCTGTCTGTCAAAGGAAATGAATCCACTCTCTTATATAAAACAACAGGTTCCATGCTAAATTTAGCGAAAACAATACGGAGAGCGTGATGAGCACCCCTTCTTTGGTCTCGGATTTCGAAGCTTACAGCCAGTGGCGCGCCAACCTATCCGGCCGTATTGCCGATTATCGGCAATGGCTCAACCACGAAAACCTGAACGACACCCAACGCGACCTGCGCCTCAAGCAACTGCTCGACCGCTTGGCCGAGGACAAGCTCCACATCGCCTTCATCGCCGAGTTCTCGCGCGGCAAGTCCGAACTCATCAACGCCATCTTCCTGTCGGACCTCAAGCAGCGGCTGCTGCCGTCCACCGCGGGCCGCACCACCATGTGCCCGACCGAGCTGCTCTACGACACCGGCAAGCCGCCCCAGATCGAACTGCTGCCCATCGAGACCCGCACCAGCAACGCGACCGTGGCTGAATACCGCACCTACCCCGAGGAATGGACCAAGGTCACCATGGACACGAACGACCTGGCCAGCGTGCAAAGCGCCATGCAGGAGGTGTGTCGCGTCCGCTCCGCCACGATCGAGGAAGCCACGCGTCTGGGCCTGTACCATGCCGGGCTGCCGGACCAGTCCGCGCCCGTCAACGACGACGGCTCGGTGTCCGTCCCGGCCTGGCGCCACGCGATCATCAACTTCCCGCACCCGCTCCTGGAAAAAGGTCTGGTCGTCTACGACACCCCCGGCCTCAACGCCATCGGCACCGAGCCCGAGCTGACCTTCAGCCTGTTGCCCAATGCCCACGCCGTGCTGTTCATCCTGTCGGCCGACGCCGGCGTGACCAAGTCCGACATCGAGGTATGGCGCGAGCACATCGCCATGCGCGGCACGCAGAAAGGCCGGCTGGTGGCCCTGAACAAGATCGACGGACTTTGGGACGAATTGAAGACCGAGGCCCAGATCAACGCCGAGATCGACAAGCAGGTCAGCGAAAGCGCCGCCTTGCTTAGCATCGATCCCAAGTACGTCTATCCGGTCTCGGCCCGGAAAGGCCTGCAGGCCAAGATACAGAGCGACAACGCACTGCTCGAACGGAGCCGGATCGGCAAGCTTGAACAGGCATTGAGCGAGGAACTGATCGCCTCCAAACAGGACTTGGTACGGGAACAGACCGAGGCTGAGCTGCTCGATCTGATCGGTGCCACACGCGCCCTGCTGCAAGACCGCCACGACAACATCCAGGAACAGATGAACGAACTGCTCGGTCTGCAAGGCAAGAACCAGGACGTGGTCGAAAGCATCATGCACAAGATCGCCCAGGACAAGACCGATTTCGAACGGGGCCTACAACAATTCCAGGCCTTGCGCAGCGTGTTCTCCCAGGAAAGCGTCAAGCTGTTCCAATTGATCGGCACGGACACGATCAAGAAAGAGATCAACGAGGTTCGCGAAGCCATGACCGAAAGCCATTTCACCAAGGGCATCAGCGCTGCTCTGGACCGCTTCTTCGAGAACATCGACCAAGACATGGTCAAGGCGACGGCCCAGGTGGAGGAAATCAACCGCATGATGGAGGCCATGTACCGCAAACTCAGGAACGAACATGGCATGACGCGCTACAGCGTGCCGCCATTCTCGCTACTGCGCTACAACAAGGAATTGGCCCGCCTGCGCAAGGCTTGCGAGCAGCAGATCAACAACCTGCTCACCCTGATCACCACCGGGCAGGGCCAGCTCACCACCCGCTTCTTCGAGACGGTGGCCAATCGCATCATGCAGGTGTTCTCGGTCGCCAACCGCGAGGCCGAGACCTGGCTGCGTGCCATCATGTCACCGATGGAAAGCCAGGTCAGGGAACACCAGATGCAGTTGCGCCGCCGGCTGGAAAGTGTCAAACGCATCCACAAGGCCGCCGGCACGTTGGATGACCGGATCAAGGAACTGGAACAGGCCCAGGGCGAGGCGACCCGGCAACTCGCCGAACAGGACCAGACGGCCGACGACATCAGGACCTTGCTCGCCGCAAACATGCACGGCCGACAGGCGCAGGCCGCCTGAAACCCTTAGAAAACGCAAAGGGCCGGCACCTCGGTGCCGGCCCTTACCGTATCAGACGGATCAACCTTCGGCGGTCAGATGCTCGTATTTATCCTGCAACTGCTCCTTGGTCTCGACATAGTCGGGATTGACCGGGATGCAATCCACCGGACACACCTCGCGACACTGCGGGGTATCGAAGTGGCCGACACATTCGGTGCACTTGTTGGGGTCGATGATGTAGATATCCTCGCCCTGCGAAATCGCACCGTTCGGGCATTCGGGTTCGCATACATCGCAGTTGATGCATTCATCTGTAATCATAAGAGCCATGACTCGTCCTCTCTCTCGCTTACGGTTGTGAATTCCATTTTCTAGCCAGGCGCTCGGCCACGACGGGTGGGACGAATGCCTTGACGTCTCCACCCAGCCGCGCGATTTCGCGCACCATGCTGGCAGATATGAACATGTACTGTTCAGATGGGGTCAAAAATACGGTTTCAAGCTCAGGATACAAGCGTCGGTTCATGCCTGCCAACTGGAATTCGTACTCGAAGTCCGAAACGGCACGCAGGCCACGCAATACCAGGTTGGTCCCCTGCCCGCGCACGAAATCGGCCAGCAGTCCGCTGAAGCTGGTCACCTGGACATTGGTCATATCGACCAGGGACGAGTGCACCATCTCGATGCGCTCGTCCAATGAAAAAAACGGCTGCTTCGCGGCACTGGCCGCCACCGCGACGACCACCTCATCGAACAAACGGGCCGCGCGTCGGACCAGATCCTCATGGCCGCGCGTGAGCGGATCGAAGGTTCCTGGATAAATGATCGTCAAGGGGCAGCGTGCAGTCTGGCTCAAACCGGCTCCAACAGGCAGAAATGCGATATTCCGGCACGGCCCTGCTTCAGGACCTGCCACCCTGTAAGATCGGGGCGCTCGCCGTACTCTGCGTAGATTTTACCGCCCGACGCCAGATGTGTCGCCGCCCTGGCCAGGGACTGTGGCAAGAAGTTCACAGCATAGGGCGGATCGAGAAAAATGACATCGAACAGACCGCAGTCGCCGGCCAGGTAAGCCAGGCCGTCACCCGGAACGATCTCGACCTGTCCTGCGACCAGCATGGCCTTGTTCTCGCGCAAGGCCTTCAAGGCCACACCGTCGCGTTCCACCATCACCACCTCGGCCGCGCCGCGCGAAGCCGCTTCGAAGCCGAGCGCGCCGCTACCGGCGAACAGGTCCAGGCAACGCAGTCCGGCCAAGTCCTGGCCGAGCCAGTTGAACAGCGTTTCGCGCACCCGGTCCGGCGTTGGCCGCAAGCCCGGCACATCGGGGAAACGCAGCCTGCGCCGCCGCCAGGTCCCGCCGATGATGCGTACACGGTTACTCGTCTGTGGCATCCGCGCCACGTTGCCCACCCACGACCACGGTCGCCATGTCGGCCGGTTTGAGTCGCGCGCGCATGGCCTGGATGACTTGCGCGCGGGTCACGGCCGCCACCTTCTTGGGATAGGTGTCGAGCCAATCCGGCGGCAGGTTGTAGAAATCCATCATGGCCAGATAGCCGAGTATCTTGCTGTTGCTGTCGAGCCGAAGCGGGAAACCGCCCACGATGTGGTCCTTGGCCTGTTTCAGCTCGGCCTCGGTCGGCCCCTCGGCGAGATATTTAGCCAAGGTATCGCGCACCACCTTGAGTGCCTCGTCGGTGGCGTCACGCCGGGTCTGCAGGCCGATCAGGAAGGGACCACGTTGCCTCATCGGCATGAAATAGCTCGACACGCTGTAGGACAGGCCGCGTTTCTGGCGCACCTCCTTCATCAGGCGCGAATCGAAGCCGCCCCCGCCCAGCACGTAGTTGCCGACCAGGAGTGGAAAATAATCGGGATCGTCGCGGGTCATGCCGGGCTGGCCGATGAAGATGGAGCTCTGGCTGGCAGGATGTGGCAGGACCTGCTGGCTACCCTTGGCCAACGGCGCCACGGGCGGCAGCGGCGCCGGGGCCGGGCCCGGCGGCAGGGCGGCGGCGATGGTTTCGGCCAGCTTTTCGGCACCGGCCCGGTCGATGTCGCCCATGATCGCCAACGCCATGTCGGCGGCCCGGTAATGGCCATCGTAGAAACCCACCAGATCGGCCCGCGTCAGCTTGCCCAGGCTGGCCACCGTGCCATCGCCGGGCTGGCCGTAGGGCTCGCCGGGATAGATGGCCGCCATGAAGGCGCGCTCGCCGATATAGCCGGGCTGGGTTTCCGCCTCCTTCAGGCCGGCGATGCTGCGCGCCTTCTCGCGTTCGACCACCGCCTCGGGAAAGGTCGGCTGGGTCAGCACCTGGCTGAACACCGCGATCGCCTTGTCGCGCTCTGCCGGGCTGCTCAGCGTACGCAGGTTGTAACCCGCCTGCTCGGTGCTGAACACCCCGCCCATGCGGGCGCCGACATCGGCCAGCTTCTCGGCGATCTGCTGCTCATTAAGGTCGCCCGCACCCATACGCATGACACCCTGGGTCAGCCCCGCCAAGCCTTCCTTGTCCGGATTGTCGTAGGCACTGCCGGCGGCGAAGGTCGCGCTGACGTCGAGCATCGGCAAATCGTGGTTCTCCACGAAATAGACGCGCGCGCCCTGTGGCGTGGTCCAATGCTGGATATCCAGCCCGGCCCAGGCGTTGGCCGCGACGAAGAACGATAGAACGAGCAGAATCAGGCGATCAGCGTACATTGCCGCCTCCGAGGCTGGTGGGGTTGGAGTAGCGCTGCTTCTTGGAAAGCGGCTGCGGATCGAGTGTGCCTATGGTCAGGTGGTCATCGACGAAATATTTCTTCGCCGCCGCCTGAACCTGGGCGGCCGTCACCGCCTTGATGCCGGCCAGGCGACGGTCGATGTCCTGCCAGCGATAGCCGGCCGTCACCCAGTCGCCGAGCCGCATCGCCTGATAGAACAGTGAATCCTGCTGGAACACGTGACCGGCGATGACCTGGGCCTTGACCCGGGCCAACTCCTGCGCATCCACGCCCTTGTCCTGGATCCGTTTGATCTGATCCTGGATCGCGGCCTCGACCTCGGCCACGGTCTTGCCCTGATTCGGGGTCGCCTCGATCAGGAAGGTGCCCGGACCACGCAAAACGGGGTCGTAATCGGTGCCGACGTCAATCGCCACCTGCTGCTCCTTGACCAGGGCACGCGGCAGACGGGCGGAATCGTTGCCGTCCAATATGCCGGACAGGACCTCGAGCGCGTAGGGGTCGACGTCCTTGACCGGGTCGACCAGCCTCGGTGCCTTCCAGGCCATCAGCACCTCGGGCAGCTTGGCCGGCGCCTTGACGACGACCTGCTTCTCGCCGGGTTGCTCGGGCTCGGCGACCGCCTTGCGCACCGGCAACTTGTGGGCCGGGATCGGCCCGAAATACTTCTGTGCCAGCGCGAACACCTTTTTCGGCTCGACATCGCCGACCACGACCAGGGTGGCATTGTCGGGCGCATACCAGGTGTGGTACCAGTGGCGGACGTCATCGACCGTCATGTTCTTCAGGTCGCCCATCCAGCCGATCACCGGGTTATGGTAAGGATGCTCTTCGTACGCCGTGGCCATCAGCGCCTCGTACAGTTTGGCGCCCGGATTGTCTTCGGTACGCATGCGCCGCTCCTCCATGACCACCTGGATTTCCTTCGCGAAATCGCTGGCCTTGAGGCTCAGGTGAGCCATGCGATCGGCCTCCAGCCTGAACGCCAGGCCCAGCTTGTCGACGGGCAGGGTCTGGAAATAGGCGGTGTGATCACTGGCGGTGAAGGCGTTCTCCCGGCCGCCCGCCGCCGCGATCAGACGCGAGAACTCGGCGCCCGGAACCTTTTTCGTACCCTTGAACATCATGTGCTCGGTAGCGTGCGCGACCCCGGTCGTGCCGGTCGTTTCGTCGATGCTGCCGGCCTTGTACCAGATCTGGCTGACCACGACCGGCGCACGTCGATCGGTCTTGACGATCACCTTGAGGCCGTTGGCCAGGGTGTGCTCGACGGTTTCCGCCCAGGCCGGCTGAACCGCCAGTCCAAACAGCAGGAAAACAAGCAAATATCTTTTCATGAGATGGCAGACCTTTCGTGACAGGCACGCATGATAAAATTCATTGATAGTTCACGCACCCTCTAGACCGTACGCCATGGCATTTGGTTTCTTCAAGTCCGGCAAAGACAAGCCCGCCGGCGAGGCACCCCAGGCCGCCCAGTTAGCCAAAACTTCCTGGAGCCAGCGCCTCAAGACCGGTCTTACCAAGACCCGTTCCGTCCTGACCACGCCGGTCGGCGAACTATTCAGCGCGCACGCCAAGATCGACGAAGCCTTTTACGAGGACCTGGAAACCATCCTGCTCTCGGCCGACGTCGGCATCGAAGCCACCGAATTCCTGCTCGGCGAACTGCGCCGCCGGGTCAAGCGCGACAAGCTCAGCGACACGGAACAACTTCGGGTCGCGCTGAAGGACATCCTGGCGACGCTGCTGGCCGAGGTCGAGCGCCCGCTCGACACCGACACCGCCAAGCCCTTCATCATCATGCTGGCCG
>Ga0307417_10001192_pt1 | contig 10781 bp, 12 predicted proteins | sample SalMarWE160210MG_2_FD_202514 | JGI IMG/M metagenome (GOLD analysis project Ga0307417, IMG submission 202514) | Salt marsh sediment microbial communities from the Plum Island Ecosystem LTER, Massachusetts, United States - WE1602-10 | ecosystem: Environmental > Aquatic > Marine > Intertidal zone...
CGGGACCGGCCGGACCGGACGTCGTCGAGCGCCGCCTGCGCCGCGGCGCCGCCATCCGCGTCCCAGTTGCCGAGGAAAAGCGCCGCGCGCGGCCGGTCGAGCCGGACCCGGGCACGCCCCTGCCCGGCGCCGGCCCAGGCGGCGAGCCCGTCGAGCAAGCCGAGCGATCCGTCCGCCTCAGGCGCGTCCGGCCAGGGCGGCAGCGCGTCCACCAGCTTGCGGATTTCGTCCAGCGGCGCGGCCTCTGCGTCGTTCATGTCCCGTCGATGTCCCGCGTCTGTTCTCAAGAAGTGCCGCGATATCGCCTGCCGTCGGCCAGCCGTCAACAAAGTATCACAGAGCGGCGGCTTGGCCCGCCCCCCCGGCACAGACTATAACTGGCCCGCGCTATAACCCAGACCGCACCCGCAAGCGACAACAAGGCTGCCCATGTCCTATCGAGAGACCCGCTGGTGGTGGATCCGCCACGCGCCCGTGATCCAGACGGAAAACCGGATCTACGGCCAGACCGACCTGCCCTGCGACTGCAGCGACGAGATGCTGTTCGCCGCGCTCGCCCAGGCGCTGCCGCGCGACGCGGTGCTGATCACCAGCGACCTGCAGCGCGCCGTGCAGACGGCGGCGGCGATCGCGGCGGCCGGGCTCCCGATGCCCCGGGGCATCCTCGACGCGGCGCTGCGCGAGCAGCATTTCGGCGACTGGCAAGGCGAGATGCGCGAGGCATTTATCGCGCGCCGTGGCGGACACATCCAGGGGTCATGGCTGACCGCTCCCGAAGAGCGCGCCCCCAACGGCGAAAGCTTCGTCGACCTGGTCGCGCGCGTCATTCCGGCCGTCGAGCGCTATACCGTCGACCACGGCGAGCAGGACATCATCTGCGTCGCCCACGGCGGGACGATCAAGGCCGCGCTCGGCCATGCGCTTGGGCTCTCCTACGAGCAGGCGCTCGCCTTCCAGCTCGCCAACTGTTCGGTCACGCGACTCGACCATATCGTCCGCGACGATGGCGCGGAGAAATGGCGCATCGGCATGGTGAACTGGCTGCCCTATCGCTAGAGCAGCCCGCGTCCAGATGGACGCGGACAAGTTGCTCTAACTTATTAAGATAGATCAAATTACCCTCGATCAGGTGATTCCACCTGATCGAGGTATGATCTCGGTCGATTTTTCTGCAATCCGGTGATTCCACTGGAATGCGGATTGATCTAGGGTCGCGCCATGGACGATGTCGACTTTTCGAGCTCGCCGCTTCTTTTTCTGATCCTGGGCGGCATCGCGCTGTTGCTGTTCTTCTATCTGTTCCAGTCCACGCGAAAGAAGATGGAGCAGGCCTCTGCGCCGCGCCGCAGCCTGTCCTACGAATGCGTGGCAACGCCGATCGCGAAGGCGAATGCCGAGGTCCGGGGCAAATTCCCGGAGCTCTCCGCGATCGGCGCGGAGGACGGCGTCGAGCTGGTCCGCTTCGGACTCTTCAACTGGGGCGAGCTCGATCTCGACGCGGCCCAGATCGACCAGCCGGTGACCGTCATCTTCCGCGACGGCACGCAGGTTCTGTCGGCAACGCTGGGCGAAACCATCAAGACCGATTTCACGCTGCCCGAGCCGCTGACGATCGACGGCAACCGGGTCGTCTTTCCGCGATTTGGGATCGTGGCGCGCGGCACGCTCATCTTCAACTTCATCGTCCGGGGCGCCGGCACGCCGGAAGCGGTGACGGGGAATTTCGAGGGCGGCATCCCGATTCGGCGGCTTTCGTGATGCGGAACCGCCGCATGCAAGCGATGCGGCCGCGGCACGGGAAGCGTCGCACCGGTGACTTGTATGGCCCGGGGTCTCGCCCCAGATGGTAGACAAGTCGAAGCGGGTGTGATTCGTTTCACCGCACATGCAGCACCAAACCCAATGACGGGGGCTATCCGATGTACCGACCTTTCGTCCGCCTGTGTTTCAGTATCCTCCTTGCCGTCGGTGTCGCCGTGCCGGCGGCCTTCGCGGACGCGGTCGAACAACAGGGAATTGTGGACAAGGCGCGCGTCACCGTGCAGGCATTCGGGCAGGATCAGGAAGTCGGCCCGACCGTCCGCAAGCTGATGAAAACGGCCAAGGCGGTCGTCATCTTCCCGGCGATCCTGAAGGGCGCCTTCTTCGTCGGCGCCGAGGGCGGCAGCGGCGTGCTGCTCGCCAAGGGCGAGGGTGAGCGATGGAGCTACCCGGCCTTCTACACCATGGGCGGCGCCAGCTTCGGTCTGCAGTTCGGCGGCCAGTCGTCGGAAGTGATGCTGCTGATCATGACCAGCAAGGGCATCAACTCGGTCCTCAACAACGAGGTCAAGCTGGGCGGCGACGTCAGCGTCGCCGTCGGGCCGATCGGGATCGGCGCGGAAGCGTCGACGACGACCAACCTGCGGGCCGACATCTACAGCTTCTCGCGCAACGCGGGCGCCTATTTCGGCGCCAGCATCGAGGGCGCGGTCATCCATCCGCGGCGCGTCTGGAACCACGAGTACTACGGCAGCAAGGCCGCGTCGCCGCAGTCGATCGTGCTGGAAGGCAAGTACTTCAACCCGCAGGCCGACAAGCTGCGGGAAACGCTGACGGAGCTGCGGTAGCGCGCGGGCGGGCGGCGGCGCCGGATGACGGCCGGCATGCCATGTCCCGGCTGTTCGACGCCTATGTGACGGTGGACTGGAGCGCCGCCGCGCAACCGCGGCAGGGACGCGACAGCATCTGGTATACGGTCGTCCGGAACGCGGCGGACGAACCGCCCGACGTCCTCGAAAATCCTCCGACCCGGGCGTCGGCGACGCAGGCGCTGTGCGGTCTTCTCGCCGCGCTCGTCGACGACGGCCGGCGCGTCCTCGCCGGCTTCGACTTCCCCTTCGGCTTTCCCGACGGGACGGCGGCGCGGCTCGGCTTCCCGGGCTTACCCTGGCGCGCGCTCTGGCAGACGCTCGACGACATGCTGGACGACGGCGACGACAACGCCAACAACCGGTTCGACCTTGCCGAACGCCTGAACGAGCGGCTCTCGGGCGAAGCCTTTCCCTTCTGGGGAAACGTCCGCGAGGAAGCGCGGCCCTTTCTCTTGCGGCGCGGGCGACGGCCGCACGGACCGGACGACCTGGCGGAGCGGCGGCTGTGCGATAGCCTCGTGCGCTCGACCCAGCCGGTCTGGAAGCTGGCCGGGGTTGGCGCGGCCGGCAGCCAGGCGCTCACCGGAATCCCCCGGGTCTGGCAGATCCGCCGCGACCCGCGCCTCGCCTTTCGCACGCATCTATGGCCGTTCGAGACGGGGCTGCGTGCCGACTCGCGGCCGGATCTCGTGCTCGCCGAGGTCTATCCCTCGCTGGTGGCGCCCGCGCCGCTGGCGGGCCTGCCGAAGGATGCGGGGCAGGTGGTCGCCATCGCGCGGTATCTGGCCACGCTGGACGCGGCTGGAAAGCTTGCGGAAATCTTCACCGGCGGCCCCGCACTGGACGCGTCGTTGCGCCGCCGCATCGAACGCGAGGAGGGATGGATTCTCGGTGCGCTTGCGACTTGACAGGCCCCGGCATTCGGAAGAATACACCGCCATGAAAGACTTTCGCGATCTCGACGTACTGCACGCGTCGCATGACCTGGTCGTGCTTATGCACGACATCAGCCAATCATTTCCCGACAACGAGCCCTTCGGTATCGTGTCCGCGATCTCGTCCACCGCGCTGGCGATTCCGCGCAGCATCGTCAACGGCTGCGGCTGCGGTACGGACGAGGCGCTGCGTCAGGGCCTGCAGCAGGCCGCGGGCCATGCGAGCGAGCTGGAATACCTCATGCTGCTGGCCAGCGAGGTCGGCATCATCGACGACGAGACGCTCGAGGAATTCGCGGTTACGCTGACCGAGCTCAGGACCCGCATGTCGGAAGAGCTGGGCGACCTCTGAGCGCCCGGCGCCGGAACGTCCGCGTCCCCTCGGACGAATTTTTCCCGATCAATCCTTCGCGCCGGCCCGCACAAGCATCGTCTCGGCCCGACGGTCGCGCGACGCCCGCGCCCAGCCGAGCGCGCTGCGCCCGGTGTAGTCGAGGACCGACAGGTCGGCCTTTTTCTTCAGCAGGACCCGCAGCACCGCCAGCCGGTTCGACCGCACGGCGAACATCACAGGCGTCAGCCCCTCCTGCGTCTGGTGATTGACGTCGGCGTGGGCGGCGAGCAGCCGTTCGACCACCGGCACCTGGCCACGCTCGGCGGCCCAGGACAGGGCGGTCTTGCCGAATTTGTCCTCGCGGTCGACCCGGGCGCCGTGATCGAGCGCCAGATCGACCATCTCGAGATTGCCGATTTGCGCCCCGATGATCAGCACGGTCTCGCCCGCCGGATTGGCCACGTCGATGTTCGCGCCCTTCTTGAGGAAATAGTCGACGGCGCCGGTATCGCCGTTCCGGGCATAATCGAAGATCGGATCGCTTTCGAAGAGGCCCAGCGCCGCGACCGGCGGCGCCAGGACCGAGAGGAACAGGATCGCCGCCGCAAGGCCCGCTAGCCGGGACCCGCCGTGCAGAACTGTCGATCGCTCCCGAGTCGGACGCATGGGATGCCTTCGCGTGATGCCATCTCCCCGCATCCTGCCAGACAGGTACCGGGCGGGCAAAGCCCCCGACGGACTACCAAGCTTTGCCGCGGTAGAAACTCGGGTAAACTGGCCCGCATGCCCGACTGGTTTACCCTGCACATCGCCGCGCTGCTGCTGATTGCCGCTCTGTTCGGCGGCATGCTGGCCTTCATGGGCCTTTTCACCCCGCTGGTCTTCACCCGGCTGCCGGAGGGAGCGGCAGGACCGTTTCTTCGGGCTGTGTTTCCCGTCTACTACCGGGTCTGCGGCATCCTTTCCCTGCTGGCGGCGCTGCCGCTGGTTCCGGCCCGGGCCTACATGCCCGAGGTGACGACGCTGGTCCTGGTGGCGGGCGGTTTCATCGCCGCCAACACCGTGCTCCGGCCCGCAGCCGAGCGTGCGCGCGACGACGGCCGCGACGCTCGTTTCCGTGTCCTCCACCGGGTCAGCGTCCTGCTTCATCTCGTTCAGTTCGGGGCGGTGGCGGTCGTGCTCGTCCGCCTTGCCCAGTAGAGTCCGACAAAATATCCGCAGGCGGGACTGCATATTCCGTATTCGGGATTGCCGCGCGGTATGATAGCTTCCCTGCCCGGCTGGTCTTACCGACGGTCGTGCGATGGAACTTCCTTTCTGGCGAACCAAACGTCTCGACGAGATGACTCCCGACGAATGGGAGTCGCTGTGCGACGGCTGCGGCAAATGCTGCCTGCACAAGCTCGAAGACATGGACAACGGCGACATCGCGCTGACCAACGTGTCCTGCCGTTACCTCGACCTCGGCACCTGCCGCTGCAGCGACTACGCGAACCGGCAGCGCAACGTCAGCGACTGCGTTTCGCTGACCGCGGATACGGTGCCGGGCCTGCGCTGGCTTCCCGATACCTGCGCCTACCGGCTCGTGGCCGAAGGGCGCGACCTGTTCTGGTGGCATCCGCTCGTCTCGGGCGACCCGGCGACGGTTCACCAGGCGGGGATATCGGTGCGGGACAAGGCGGTCAGCGAGGACGAGGTCGACGACCTGGAAGACCACATCCAGGAATGGCTCAACACGGGAGCCGATCCTTTCAAGTCAACGGCGGAGGGGGGTTCATGCCGCTAACGCGAGAGCTCAACGTCATTCTCGGCGGCAACGCCGTCACGTTGCCGGTCCGGCGCGACCGGCGGGCGCGGCAGATCACGATCCATATCGACGCCTCGCTCGGCGGGGCAAAGATCGTCATGCCGGTCTATGCCGCGCTGTCGGACGCCAAGGCGGCGGTCCGGCAAAACGAGGACTGGCTGCTCGACCGCCTGTCCAAGCTCCCGCCGCGCGTCGCTTTCGCCCACGGCTCGGTCATTCCCGTCCGCGGCATCAAGCACCGCATCAGGCATATTCCCGACCGACGCGGTGTCGTCGAGCGCGTCGACAACCAGCTCTGGGTGTTCGGGCAGCCGGAGCATGTCGCGCGGCGCGTCACCGACTGGCTCAAGGCGGAGGCGAAGCACACGATCTCACCGCTTTGCCTTGAAAAGGCGGAGGCCATCGACAAGCGGGTGCGGCGCGTCATGGTCCGCGACCAGCGCAGCCGCTGGGGGAGCTGCGGCTCGAACGGGCATCTTTCGTTCAACTGGCGGCTCATCCTCGCGCCCGAACCGGTGCTCGACTACGTCGTCGCGCACGAGGTCGCGCACCTGGTGGAGATGAACCACTCGACCGCCTTCTGGGAAGTGGTCGAAGAGCTGACGCCGCACCTGAAATACGGCCGCGACTGGCTCAACCGCCGGGGCCAGCACCTCTACCGCTACGGCTGATCCCTCGATCAATTTATCTTGAGAAGTTAGAGCAGCTTACCTGCGTCCGTAAGGATGCAGGTCGCTCTAGCGGGCCGACAGATCCCCCGGCGTGCCGCCGAGCGGGTGCGGCGGAACGCCCTTCAGCGCGTTGACCATGAACAGGTGCCACATGCGCGCGGCGAGCGAGCCGCCGCTGACCGAGACCATCGGCGCGAAGTTGTCGTTGCCGAGCCAGACGCCCGCGATCAGGTCCGGCGTGTAGCCGACGAACCAAGCGTCGCGGTTGTCCTGGTTCGTGCCGGTCTTGCCGGCGGCGGGGCGGTCCAGCTTCGCCGCCTTGCCGGTGCCCCAGGAGATGACGGCGGTGAACAGGTCGTTCAGCCCGGCGACCACGCCCGGCTCGATCACGCGACCTGGCCCGTCGCCGCTGCGGCGGTACAGCACACGACCCTTGCCGTCGCGGATTTCCTCGATGCCGTAGGGCCAGACGCCGATACCGCCATTGGCGACCACCGCGTAAGCGCCCGTCAGCTCCATCAGCGTCACCTCGTGCGCGCCGAGGGCGAGCGACGGGTCGGGTCGGAGCGGCGACGTGATGCCGAGGCGGCGCGCCGCGCGGATCACCTTGTCGCGGCCGACCTTCTCGGCCAGCGCCACGGCGACCGCGTTGGACGACCGCGCTGCGCCTTCGCGGAATGTTACATCGCCACGATATTTCGCGCCGCTATTGCGCGGCGACCAGCCCTGCACCGTGATCGGCCGGTCCGACACATGGTCGTCCGGCCGGATGCCCGATTCGAGGGCGGGCAGAAACACGAACAGCTTGAAGGCCGAGCCGGGCTGCCGCAGCGCCCGCACCGCGCGGTTATACTGGCTTTCGCCGTAATCGCGCCCGCCGATCATCGCACGGACCGCGCCATCCGGCGCCAATGCGACCAGCGCCGCCTGCGTGACCTTGCGGTTCACGTTCTCCTTCAGCACCTGCGATGCCGCGGTCTGCGCATACTGCTGCAGGTTCGGCATCAGCGTGGTGTGGACGATCACGTCGCCCGAGGTGTAGCCGACATAGTCATCGACGCGGTCGAGGATCCAGTCGGTGAAGTATTTTGCGCTGATGCTGGCGTCGCCCGGCCCGGTGTAGCTGACCTCGTTGCGGCGCGCCCGCGCGGCGGTCGAATCGGTGAGCCAGCCCGATCGAGCCATCTGCGTGAGCACCAGGTTCGCGCGCTCGGCCGCGCGCTTCGGCGCGACGATGGGGTTGTCGCGGGACGGCGCCTTCACCAGCCCCGCCAGCACCGCCGCTTCGAACAGCGTCAGCTTGGCCGCCGGGCGCCCGAAATAGCGGTGCGCCGCCGCGTCGACACCGTAGGCGCCGGCGCCGAAATAGACCCGGTTGAGATAGATGGCGAGGATCTGGTCCTTGGTGAAGCGCTGCTCGAGCCAGACCGCCAGCAGCGTTTCCTGGATCTTGCGGCGAATCGTCCGCTCGCGCGTGAGGAAAAGGTTCTTGGCGAGCTGCTGGGTGATCGTGCTGCCGCCCTCGCGGACGCCGCCGGCGGTGAGATTGCGCATCGCCGCGCGGATGATCCCGAGCACGTCGACACCGGGATGGTTGTAGAAGCGCCGGTCCTCGATGGCGAGGAAGGCGCGCGGCAGATAGGGCGGCAGGTCGCCAATGCGGACCGCGACGCCATGCACCTCGCCGTATTTGGCCAGCACCGAGCCGTCCGCGGCCAGCACGGACACGACCGGCTTGCGGATCATCGCTTTTTCAAGGTCGGCGATGTCAGGCAGGTCGCGGGCGAACCAGGCGATCACGGCCGCGCCGCAGATCGCCAGCCAGACCGAAGCGGTGAGCGAGAACCAGACCAGGCGCGACAGGAAGGGGCGGCCAGGCTCCTCCGGCGGCTCCTCCGACAGGCGGATACGTTCCCGCGGCGCGCGGTTGCGGCCGCTGGCCGTCGTCGTCCTCGCGCGACGGCGCGGCCCCTTCGTATCCTTTGTCCGCCTGGTCATTGGCGCATATATAGTATCAAACGCCCCCGATTAGCCATGTATCTTGCTAAACCGGCGCGGGAAAATCGTCGCCGACGGCGGTGGGCATACCCTCTTATGCACATTTGAATTGTTCGAAAAAATTGTTTATTTAACCTGTTCAAATAAAAATATTTCTGTTAAGCGCTTTGAAACCAACAGAATTGACTTATATCAACGTCATGAATCTTGTCCGCCCCTATACTGGTGTTCTCGATCGCCTCAAGGCGGCCGGCCTGCGTCCGACGCGGCAGCGGCTTGCGTTGGCCAAGCTTCTTTTCGAAGGTGAGGACCGCCACGTGACCGCGGAACAGCTTCATTCCGAAGCGCATACCGCTAACATCAAGGTTTCCCTGGCGACGGTCTACAACACGCTGCACCAGTTCACGGAAGCCGAGCTGCTGCGCGAAGTGGTGGTCGAGCCGGGCCGGTCGTATTTCGATACAAACATTTCCGACCATCATCACTTCTTCCATGAAGACGAAAGCGAGCTGACCGACATTCCGGCCACGGCCCTGTCTGTCGCAAACCTGCCGGCGACCCCGAAGGGGACCGAGGTGAAGCGCGTGGACGTCATCATCCGTCTGAAATCTTCCTAAGCCTAATCAATCTCGTGAATATCAGTTTAGATTAATTCTAAACTGTTGACTCGCGTCTGCCTGTGGTCCATATAGGGAGTGTGCGCTCGTTGCCGCCTGGGCATTCCCTATCCGGGTCACGGCGCCGGGCGCACGGACGAACGCATGGAAAGGGAACGAATACCAGGAGGGACTGATGTCCTTGAAAGGCACGAAGACCGAAGACAATCTGAAAGAAGCCTTCGCAGGTGAGAGCCAGGCCAACCGCCGCTATCTCTATTTCGCGCAAAAGGCCGACGTCGAAGGCTACAACGATGTCGCCACCGTCTTCCGCTCAACCGCGGAAGGCGAAACGGGCCATGCGCACGGCCATCTCGAATTCCTCGAGGAAGTCGGCGACCCGGCGACGGGCAAGCCGATCGGCCCGACCGCCGACAATCTCGCAGCGGCCGTTGCCGGCGAGACGCACGAATACACCGATATGTATCCGGGCATGGCGCGCACCGCGCGTGAAGAAGGGTTCGATGAGATCGCCGACTGGTTCGAGACCCTGGCGAAGGCCGAAAAAAGCCACGCCGGTCGTTTCCAGAAGGCTCTGAACGACCTCGACTGATCCATTTCGATCGGATTCGCCGGACCGGGCCGGAGCATCTGCTCCGGCCACGGTCGCGGTGTGGCGGGAAGGACGGATTTCGCCGTCCGGTGGATCCTGCTTAATGAATATCTTAGAGGGGACGGGAAGCCATGAGCGAAGGCAGCCTTGAGGCGCCGACACGCCATTCTATTGCGTGGAACGATCCGGATTTTTACGACGAGGAAAAGCTCGACGCCGAGCTGCGCCGCGTTTTCGACATCTGCCACGGTTGCCGCCGCTGCTTCAATCTGTGCGACAGCTTTCCGCGCCTCTTCGACCTGATCGACGAATCGAAGACCGGCGAGCTCGATGCCGTCGACAGCAAGGACTTCAAGCCGGTCGTGGATGCCTGCACGCTCTGCGACATGTGCTTCATGACCAAGTGCCCCTACGTGCCGCCGCATGAGTTCGACCTCGACTTCCCGCACCTGATGCTGCGCTACCGCGCCGTCGAGCAGAAAAAGGGCATGCGGAGCTTCGCCGAGACCCAGCTCACCCGGACCGACCGCAACGGCAAGCTGGCCGGCGCCGTGGCGCCGCTCGCCAACTGGGCCGCCGATACGCATAACGGGCTGACCCGGCCGGTGCTGCAGGCCGTCGCCCATGTCGACAAGGAAGCGGCGCTGCCGAAGTTCAACGGCCGCAGCTTCGTCGCCCGCGCGGCCGCCGAGCCGCCACAGGTCAATGCCGCAGCACCGGCGCACGGCCGCAAGGCGGTGATCTACGCCACCTGTTACGGCAACTACAACAACCCCGAGATCGGCGTCGCGACCCGCGCCGTGCTGGCGAAGAACGGCGTCGAGACCGAGGTCGTCTATCCCGGCTGCTGCGGCATGCCTCAGATGGAGCAGGGCGACCTCGCCAACGTGGCCGAGAAGGCGCGCCGTGTCGCCGCCGAGATGCGGCCGTGGATCGACAAGGGCTACGACGTGATCGCGCTCGTGCCGAGCTGCGCGCTGATGATGAAGTTCGAATGGCCGCTGATCGTCACTGACGACGAGAACGTCATGAAACTGTCCGAGGCGGCGCGCGACGTCTCGGAATACATTGTCGACATCGCCAAGAAGGAGGGCCTCGCCGAGGGTCTCGGCAAAGTCGACGGCGGCGTCTCGGTCCACCTCGCCTGCCACGCACGGGCGCAGAACATGGGCGCCAAGGCAGCCGAGATGATGC
>Ga0307417_10001196_pt1 | contig 10768 bp, 16 predicted proteins | sample SalMarWE160210MG_2_FD_202514 | JGI IMG/M metagenome (GOLD analysis project Ga0307417, IMG submission 202514) | Salt marsh sediment microbial communities from the Plum Island Ecosystem LTER, Massachusetts, United States - WE1602-10 | ecosystem: Environmental > Aquatic > Marine > Intertidal zone...
ATGGCCGGGTTGAGCTTTCCCGGACCGGCTACGGTCGAGGCGTCCCAACATGGACTGGTGGAGGCGTGCGCCCGGCTCAGCGGTGTTGATCTACCTGCCCCCAGCGAGCCCACCGCCGGATAGCCGGAGAAAGCGCCCGCGGGCTCAGCGGTCGGCGGCCGGGCGATTCAGGTCGTCTGGTTCGAAACGGAGACGCAGCTCGGGGTGCCCCGTCTCCTCATTGATCCGTCTGTCAACCGGCTCGAAGCCATATGTCTCGTAGAAGCGGCGGCCGATCGCGTTGGCTTCGAACACGCTCAGTTCGAGGACCGGGTGTGTGACGCGAGCGGCGTCCAAAAGGGCCCTGCTGATACCCCGTCGCTGGTAGTTGGGATCGACGCAGATACCGCCGACCTCGGTGCCGATCAGCGGAAGGAACCCGACAACACGCCCCCCCGGTGTACGTCCCCCGGTGTCGTAGACGATCGTCTCGGAGATGGGGAGCCAGCGCTCGACAATCTGGCGCCGCTCCGTCGCAAGGAACTCTTCGGTGAGAAAGGAGTGTGCGCTCACCGATGCCGAGTACCAGACACCGAGCAGCTCGTCCAGGTCGTCATCGATGTAGGCGCGAATCATGCGATACCCACACTACGCGGGCAGCACCCGCTGGGCGGCAGGTTCGATGGACACGATCTCGTTTCGGTTGATCGACTCCGTCCCGGCCGGGTCGCGGAGCAAAACGGCACGGGCGCCGTAGGGCGCCTCCATCCCGAGATACTCACCGACGGTTGTGCCCGTGGCCGTGGTGGCGATGTATGTGGTCCCCCTGCGGAGGTGGTTGAGGTCGGCGCGTGAGCGCGAGGTATGTTGTACCGTCATTCGGTATTCCTTTGATTCATTTCTTCGTAATTACGGCTCTTCGTAGTTACGGCTCTTCGTAGTTACGGCTCTTCGCAGTTACGGCTCTTCGTAGTTGCGCCGTCGTTCGGGATGCGTCACCCACCGAAGCGACGCGGCTCGGCGAACTTGACCATGAGGTCCCGGCCATTCATGGATGAGCCGTTCAACGCGGCCAGAGCCTCTCGGGCGGAGGTGTCCGCCATGTCGACAAAGCCATATCCCTTGGACCGGCCGGTGCGCCTGTCGGTGATAACAGTCGCCTGATGGACCTTACCGAAGCGGCCGAATAGGGCCTCGACGTCCCGCTCGGTTGCGCTCCAGGGCAGATTGGCGACATAGAGACTGTTGGACGTCTCGGTCTTGCGCGGTTTCTTTGGTGCTGGTGCTCTGCTCTCGGGCCGGCGCTTTGAGCTTTCCTGCGGACCTCCGGGCGACGGCTCCCCGACCCGGTAGCCACCGCTCTCCAACTCGTCGAGGCGAGGCGATTCGATAGGAGCATCGAGGTTGAGGTCTCGCTGCATCTGGCGAACCACCTTCTGCTGGCTCGAGGTGACGAGGCTGACGACCACACCGCTGGCGCCGGCGCGGGCCGTGCGCCCCGACCTGTGCAGGTAGTCCTTGTGGTCTGCCGGTGGATCGAAATGGATGACGGACTCGACGGCGTCGATATGGATGCCGCGGGCCGCGACGTCAGTAGCCACCAGGGCCTGGGCCCTGCCCGACGAGAAGCTCTGCAGCGCCCGGCTGCGCTGGCTCTGCGAACGCCCGCCGTGCATCGCCACGGCATCGACGCCGAGTGTGCCCAGCTGCCTGGCGAGCCGGTCCGCACCATGACGGGTCCGTGTGAAGATGATGGATCGACCTGACGAGCCGACGACATCGGCGGCGTGCTTGACCCGGTCGTTGTGATCCACCCGCCAGAAGAGGTGCCGAGCGTCGATCAGCTCGGCCTCGACCGCGGCGGCTTCGTGACGGATCGGATTCGTTTGGTACTTCTTGCTGAGGAGGGCGATGTCACCGTCGAGAGTCGCCGAGAACAGCATCGTCTGCCGGCGTGCGGCCGTCTTGTCGAGGATCCGTTGCACAGCCGGCATGAATCCCATGTCCGCCATACGGTCGGCCTCGTCGACCACCACGATGGTGGCGCGGCCGAGATCGACATCTCCCTGCTCCATGAGGTCTTCGAGACGACCCGGCGTAGCGACGAGCACATCGACGCCCCGGCGAAGCGCGGAGCGCTGCGGACCGTAGCCGACACCGCCGTACACGGCAGACACATAACGGTGCATCGCCTTGCCGGGAGCCGTCAGCTCCTTCTTGATCTGCTCGGCGAGCTCGCGGGTCGGCGCGAGGATCAGCGACGCGGGACGGTTCCGGTCAGCCTGGTCGACACGAGCCAGCAGCGGCAGCCCGAAGGCGAGCGTCTTGCCCGACCCGGTAGGTGCCTTGCCGCAGATGTCGTGGCCGGCAAGCGCGTCCGGGATGGCGGCCTCCTGTATGGGGAATGGTTCTGTGATTTTGCGCTGACTGAGCACATGAATGATCTTCTCGGGCAGCCCGAGGTCGGCAAAGCTGGTGGACATCGTGTTCTCCTGGCCCGCTGCGGGGCAGATTGGTTGTATTCGTTCGGTCTCGCAGCGAACGCGCCGCCGGTATGGCCGACACGTTCGAGCTTCGGCCGAAGAGGCGGTCCAACCGGATGAGAGAAACTTGCCGTTCAACCACCAGGGAAGCGACAGTGCGCTGGCCTCCACCCGGTGCGGCGGATGGAACAGTAGCAGGTATCGGCCGTTTGAGAAGCGATTACCCCGAGAACAGGCCCCAGATCGTGCCCACCGCTTCGCCGAACGGATACGACCCAACCCGAACCCGATCCCTGGCATACTGGCCTCCCGACTTTGGAGGCATCGTGTATGACGTCGCACTGAGCGTGCTCTCGTGTCTGCGCGCCGGCACGGCCGTCCATATCGCCTGGGTGGTCTCCCCGACGCCAGCCGACCCCGGAGAAGCCGTCGCCATCACCCCCGGTGGGGGGCGGATGGGCAGCCTGATGGGCGGGGCACTCGACCATGCGATCGCTGAAGCCGTCCGCGGCCTCGACGGCGGCGGCCGGCTCGTCGAAATCACGCTCGGGCCTGTGGAGGCCCTCATTACCGGACAACCCGAAGGTACGGCCGTCACTCTGGCGCTCATCGCCGGGAGCGCCCTTCCCATCGACGTCTGGGAGGAACTCACGGCGCGCCGGGCGACACGATTCGCACTGCGGGTCGACGGAACGCAGCTCGATCAACCCGAGCAACTCGAACCCGACGCTCCGGGCATCGAGCTCTCCGCCGACCGCCTCGTGACCTCGCTCGTCCCGGTGACTCGCGTCGTGATCTCAGGGGCCGGACCACTCGCTGCTGCGCTGGCCGACGCATTCGCACTCATCGGCTGGCAGGCTTCGGTGTTCGCCGACGTGAGTGCAGCCGCCGGGTTGATGGCGACGCTCGCCCCGATCGATGCGGTCATCGTGATGGGGCACGACGTCGAAACGGCGGGACGGGCCCTCCAGGCTGCCATCGAGTCGGCAGCGGGATACATCGGCTCGATCGGATCACCGCGCATGCAAGAGCTCCGGCGACAATGGCTGGCGTATCGTGACGTCGGCTGGGATGAGCGCGTACGGGGGCCGGCCGGGCTCCCTATCGGCGCATCCAGCCCACCGGAAATCGCCATCTCGATCGTGGCAGAGGCCATCTCGGCACAGCACTCTCCGCAGGAACACCGCTGATTCGGGCCTGATTCGCTGCTACATTTGGTCGGTAAGGAGACAACATGGACCAGCGACCCCAACCCGACGATGCCACCTCGATGTGGTCGTCACCAGCGGACGACCAGGTCCTGTTGGACGCCGACTGCAGCCCGACCAAGGTGTGCCGCAATGTCGTCGGCATGAGCTTTGACGGGTTTGCCGCTCCCGGGACCGATCTGCGAAGCGCGTGGCGAGAAACGCTGGAGCGCGAGGGCAAGCTCTCCGGCGACAACGCCAGCCTGCGCGAGCTCGTACTCGGTCCTCAAGACGCTTGAGTCAGTGCACCAGGCCGGGCGCGTGAACACCTCGATGCCGGAAGGCGTATCTGCGCTCGATGCGATGCTTCGCAGCGACGGCTATCTCCCCGACCGCGGCCTCAGCACCGCTGCGTACATCGCCATCACTCTGGGCCGACCTCTCCTCCTCGAGGGCGAGGTCGGGGTCGGCAAGACCGAGTTGGCCAAGACGCTCGCCACCGTGTTCTCCCGCCGCTTGATCCGCCTCCAGTGCTACGAGGGGATCGACACCAACCAGGCCCTCTACGAGTGGGACTATGCGCGCCAGATGCTCCACATTCGGGCGCTGTCCGAGCATCAGCTCACCGACGAGCACTCCGTCGATGTGCTCTTTGGCGAGAAGTTCCTGCTCGAGCGCCCGCTTCTCGAGGCGGTGCGAGCGGGCGACAGCTGTGTCCTGCTCATCGATGAGGTCGACCGCGCCGACGACGAGTTCGAGGCGTTCCTGCTCGAGTTGCTCTCCGACTTCCAGGTGACTATTCCGGAGGTCGGCACCATCAAGGCCGCGTCTCGCCCGCTGGTCGTTCTCACCTCGAACCGGACGAGGGAGCTACACGATGCGCTGAAGCGCCGCTGCCTGTATCACTGGATCGACTACCCCACCGCGGAGCGGGAGGAGGAGATCGTCCGCTCCCGGATCCCCGGCGTCCCCGAGACGCTCGCCGCCAAGGCGGTTGCTGCGGTGCATCGCCTCCGTGGGCTCGATCTCGCCAAACCACCGGGCGTGGCTGAGACGATCGACTGGGTCGAGGCGCTCCAGGCGCTCGGCGCCGGTGATCTCGATGAAGACACCCTCACGTACTCGCTGGGGTCGGTGATCAAAGATCGGGACGACCTCGAAGTCGTCTCGCGACGGGCCGGGAGCATTGTCGGTGGAGGATGACCGGGGACCCCTCGGTACGCTCCTCGGGTTCTGCACGTTCGTCCGGCAACACGACCTTCCGGTGGGCACGGACGATGCGATGGCGTTCACCACCGCGGCGGCGCTTCTCGACCCCGCCCGTATGGAGGATGTCTATTGGGCGGGTCGGGTAACGCTGGTCCACGGTCGCAATCAGATCCCCATCTACAACGCTTGCTTCACCGAGTACTTCCTCGGCGGCAACACCGAAACGGACCGGTCAGCCACGCCGCCGCCGCTGTCCGCCCGTGGTGCCGACGCCGTGTTCGATGTGCCGTCCGGCGAGCAGCCTGAGGAGGGTGAGGATCAGAACGAGACACGCCTCGGCGCCGAAGCTTCGGCGGTAATCGTCAACCACTCGAAATCATTCGCCGAGTGCACCGGGGAGGAGCTCGAGTCGCTGCGACGAATCATCGCAAAGCTCAGAGCCGCCCCGCCTCTCCGCCGGACGCGCCGCCACCGCGGATCGACCAGCGGTCGGCGGCTCGATCTCCGCAGGATGGCCAGGGAGACGATGCGCTCCCACGGTGAGCCCGCGGATCTCTGGTGGAGACAGCGTCGCCAACGTGCCCGGCCGCTCGTGCTCATCCTCGACATATCCGGTTCGATGGCCGACTACTCGCGCAACCTTCTCCAGTTCGCCCATTCCACCCGTACCGCGACCAGCCGGGTCGAGGCGTTCTGCTTCGGTACTCATCTCACCCGCATCACACCGTCGCTACGCCGCCGCAAGCCGGACGAGGCGCTCGAACTGGCGGGTAAGGAGGTTGTCGATTGGGCGGGCGGAACCCGCATCGGAACCTCGCTCGACGAGTTCGTCCGCCGCTATGCGCGGCGTGGGATGGCGCGCGGGGCCTTCGTCATCATCTGCTCCGATGGCCTGGATCGTGGCGACCCGGCCCTCCTCGACGATGCGCTGGCGCGGCTCGGCCGTTTGTGCCACCGCATCATCTGGATGAATCCCATGTATGCACCTGGCGGGCTCTCGGCCACGAGCCTGGGCATGTCGGTGGCGCTTCCCCACATCGACCTCCTATGGTCGGGGCACAATCTGGAGAGCCTCGAAGAGTTCGCGACAACTCTCCCCGGCATCCGATAGGAGTCACCGTGCGTTGGAGCGTATCGCTGAGGGCCCAAGGAGATCGTCCCATGGCTCATGAGGAGATCCTGGAATTGGCCGACGCGGTGGCTCCCTACGAGGGGATCGCCAGCGGCATAGGGGCAACTACTTACGGCGCCCAGATCGTCATCGAGGCACCTACGTCAGGCGACGCCCTCGAACGTGCCCAGGAGGTCTTCGAAGCCGCGGCCGCCCGGGCCGGACTTCCGGCGTGGCCCGTCGTTTGGGAGACGCCGATCTCGGAGGACGACGACTTCGAGGATCTTCCATGATCCGCCTCGGATCGCTCGGGGGTTACCCCTTCGAAGGGCCCCGGGTCCTCGGCGGATGGCACCCGCCCCAGGCACCCGGCATCTTCGCCATCCTGGCTCGACCCGACCCGGAGTCCGAACGGTACGAGGTCATCTACCTCGGCCACGCCGAGGACATGTCAGACGCCGGCTTGCCGTTCGAGCATCCTCTTGCAGATCGTTGGATCGACCGGGCGGGCGGGAAGTGGAGTCTGTGGATCGCCTTCTATACGATCCCCGGAGGGCTGCCCTCGCATAGAGAGCGTATCACCCAGGAGCTGATCGCCACCTATCACCCGAGCTGCAACCCGGACCAGTACGACCGCGCCTGGAAGGACGAGTGGATCGGGTCATACGGGGAAGCTCCCACGACAAAGCCGCTCACCACCGGGCGCGACGCGCCGTCGAGCTGACCACCCGAAGGCAGCTTCGCCGCCCTTCGTGGTTCATGGTCGCCAGCCAAGCAGACAGCAGTCGGCGCGTCGCCCGATGCGAGTTCGGGTTTGGCGACGATTAGCCGGCTTCCAGATCGGTTGGTGTACACGGGCGACCACCCGGCCTCCAGCAGGCGGCGCCAGGCGTGTAGTCACCTCAGGATTGTTGAGAGGGGCAAGCGCAGAAGTGTCACCGAGGTAATACGGCTTCAACCCCATGCGGCGCGGCGGGCATCTGGGTCTTGGCGCATCATTTGGGCAATCCCGGGCGGTTCGTGGGAACCTCCGATTGGTGATGTGACGTCAGAAGGGGGTATGTCGATGTGGCGGAGGTCGTTGGTTGCTGGTGTCGTGCTGTCTGTGGCCGCGTGCGGCGGCGGGTCAGTGTCGACAGGGGTTCCCAATTCGTCGGCGAGTACCTCGCCGGTGACGTCGGCACCGGCTGACACAACGGCTACCAGGGCAGATGCTTCCACGCCGACGGATGTGCCTGCGGTCGGGAGTTTGCCGATGTGTTATGAGGTGGGCTATCCGACTGCGCCGGAGGATTGGTATGCCGACACTCCTGTCTATGTGGGTAATGAGATGCCGGTCGACGAGGTTCGGCGGTTCGCTTCCGGATGGCCGGGCTACCAGAACATCTGGATAGACCGGAGACACAACGGCTGGATCTCGGTCGGGTTTGTTGACGGTGATGTTGCGACCTATCAGGCGGCGCTCGAAGAGAGGTTCCCGGATGTTGGTGTGGTCGCGGTGGAGATGCCATACAGCCGTGCCCAACTCGACGAGATCCAAAAGCGCATCACCGGTGCTCTGCCGGACGACATGGATGTCTCCGGGTACGAGGCCCGTGGCGTTGTGAGGGTTTGGGTAGGCCGGCTCACCCCGGAACGTATCGCGAACGTCGAGGAGGTTGCCGGTGACGACCCGGTGTGTCTGGAGGGGCTGGACCCGGTAAGGACACCCGAAGCCGGACCACAACAACCCGGCGGCGATGGGTGGGTCTACCTGGGCGTGGTCAATCACGCTTTGACCGATAGGCCGACCGTTGCCGCCGACGCCGCCTCGTTCAACGAGTTGTGGGAGCAGCTTGGTGCTGATGGCACGTTGCCGAGCGCCGACTTCGAGACTCACATCGTGGTGGGTTTCTCCGTTACCTACGGCGGGTCCTGTCCCGAGACTCGGTTCGACGACGTCGTCATCGAAGGTGACCTGGTCTACCCGGTCATTCCCCACCTGAGTACCGCATACTCATGTACAGACGACAAGGACGGGAGCATCTACCTGGTCGCCATCGAGCGTGACCGGCTCCCTGCGCCCCCCTTCCGCCTCTCCAACGACAAAGAGACGGTCCTCGAGGCACAGGTGACAGCCGACCTCCGCCAGCCGGGAAGCGTCCCCACCGAAGACGAGATCGCAGACATCACCAGGACGCTGCCACGCACTGCGACCCGGACACCGCTGCTGATCGAAACCGGCTACCCGTGGACGATCACGATCGATCTCGGCTGCGGCATCAAATACCTGGGAGTCATCAACGGGGTCGGCTGGTACAACGACAACGCCACCGACATCCCCGCCGAATGGGAGGACGCCGCGGTCGATAGTCTCCTCGACGTGGAACTCCTCATCGAGGACGGACCCGAACCGAGCCTCACCGCCTCAGCAGCGGGGCAAGACATGCTCTTCAAGCCGGGCCCCCGTAGCGGGGCCCCATGCGACTAGTTACTGGCGACCTGCTCGCCGCGCTTCCATCGCTTCGACAGAACCACTGCCAGCGTTCGCTGCATCGAGCGGCCGGGTGCCGTTCTCGCGCGGCTGAGTATTGCGCTCGATACTGCAACAGAATGTGCGATATCGCCCATGTTCGGCGGTCGGGGCGGGCTAGGAGTCAGGCTACGTGCAGGAACCGGCGGATTGCTTCACGGATGATCTCGCTGGTGGTGGTGTGGTCCGTTTCGGCTCGTGCTTCGATCGCTGCTCTCAGCTCCGGATCGATACGAACCGGCACGACGTCTGCCGGTGCAGATCCCATTGAGGGGCGCCCGCGACGTCGGGTCTTGAGAGCATCGACGTCGTAGTCAGCTTTCTCAACTTCGACGGCAAGACGGTCAAGTTCATCGTCGGTGAGAATGTGGCCACTTTCGGTACGGTGGACGTTCATGTCGGTCATGGTATCTCCTCGCCCGGGAACGGGAGCAGTTCGTAGAACGTGGGACGCAGCGGCATGGCGTGGATCACCAGCTCAGCCCGGTCGGCAAGTTCGAGCCATATGATCTCAAGGAGGTTCCCGGCGTAGTCGGGTCCGATGGCGAGGACCTTGGGCGGGTCGGCCGCGGGCTCGAGATCGATGACTGTGATGGCGTTGCTGATCGCATGGACAATGGCGGCGGCGTCGATGCCGTGGTTGTGTGCTGTCCGATAGATTTGCACATCTCAATATCGTAATACGTAATACACCGCGCTGGAACCCCTACCTGGCAGACCTCGCTACCGCCGGTGGTCGATACACCGCACGGCGAGGTGCCAATCTGCACTACTGGGTGATGTGTTCGTCATCTGCCTGATTAAGGACCCATGAACACAGCACTCCGGCCGTGGTGTGCCGACTCCGCATTCCCCGTACCGATATGGGCGAAACCCGGGTCCTTAGCCGGGGGGACCAAACCCGGTCACGATTTGTAGGCGACACCTTCGAGCTGGCGGGTACGCCGGATGCCCATGGCCGGCTTGGCCGGGCCCCGCTCGGCCGCCGCCTCGTGATCGAAGGTCGCTCCGGCGACGATGCCCTCGGCCATGCCGTAGAGAAGCGGAAGCGCCCCGGCGACCACACGGCCGGTGCTGTTGATGCTTCCCAGCCCACCGTCGATCACTTCGGCGTTCGCTTTCACCTCCCAGACAAGATCGGCGCACTCCTCCAGAACGGTGGCGATTCGCGTGAGCTGCCCGCCGACGATGTACAAATATACGGCCAGGCCTGCGATGAGCAGAACGATGTCGATGACTGTGAATACCGCCATCACGCACGCACCTTGTCGAGGACACGACCCAGGAACAGATGATGTTGGAGCCCTTCGATGAGGACCGAGTCGACCCGCTTTGCGGTGTCGGCGATGAGCTCGGCATCGCTGGTGTTTGCCACCGCAGCCCGCAGAGTTTCGCGGACCATGCCCACCCGCTCTTCGATCCTGCGAACCAGGAGAACGAGGATGGTCAACAACCCCGCCACCGCCACTACGACCACCAGGCCGAGGATGTTGGCCAGCTGCCAGAACTGGTCGTGTGTGAACGCAATAAGCATCATCTCAGCCTCCCAGCCGCTGTCGTCCGCGCTTCAAGCCGTCGACGATGACCTCTGCCGATTCGATCGTGGTGGACAGCTGGGCCAGCGCCGCCGTGTTCACCACCGCCTTCTGCAGACCGCTGTTAACGGCATCCGCCTGCTCACCGATCCGCCGGGCGAGAAGCAGGATCGGCACGACCAGGGCGACGACGACAACAACGATCACGATGCCGATCGTGTAGCCGATCACCCATCCAGTGTTCGATGCCAATATCAAGTGCAACATCCCTCCTCCTCAGATGCTCGCGGCGAAGTCACGAACCGGCGCCAGGTTGGCGTTGACAGAAGCCACCGCGTCCGGCACCGGGGCCGTCTTGTCGACGATGACGTTGACTCCACCGATGAGGGCGTCGAGGGTCTTGGCCACCGCCCACAGGTGGAAGATCACGCGTATCAAACCGAGGGCTGCCGCGGCAATGATCAGTCCCGCTATTACGAGTGTTATGACTGCAACCGTATCCATGCGCTCCTCCTAGCCCAACAGCTTCGCGACCGAACCGGCGTAGCGAACCGCCCCGTTCGCAACCTCGGCGATCGTGTCGTCGGTGACGGCGAGACGGTCCGGCACATCGGCAACCTCCCCGATTACCGCAACCCCACCGGCAAGGGCTCGATCAGCCGCGCCTCTGATTCGCTCCAGCGCCGCCAGCACACGGTTCAACAGTGCGACCAACACCGGCACGACGGCCAACAGGAGCACGACGTTCCCGA
>Ga0307417_10001198_pt1 | contig 10756 bp, 13 predicted proteins | sample SalMarWE160210MG_2_FD_202514 | JGI IMG/M metagenome (GOLD analysis project Ga0307417, IMG submission 202514) | Salt marsh sediment microbial communities from the Plum Island Ecosystem LTER, Massachusetts, United States - WE1602-10 | ecosystem: Environmental > Aquatic > Marine > Intertidal zone...
ACGTCCCCATCATCGTCTGCACCGGGCATGCCGAGCTGAAGCATATCTGCGACGCCCGGGACGCGGGCGCGAACGAGATCCTGTCCAAACCCATCACGGTCAACAGCGTCTACGAGCGAATACGCGCTATCGTCGAAAATCCGCGGCCTTTCGTGCGGTCGGACACCTATTACGGCCCGGACCGCCGGCGCCAGAAACTCCCTTTCAACGGCCCCGACAAGCGGGTTACCGCGCCCGTCCTGGTCTGATCGCATTCCGGCCTTTCCCCGTCGCTGCGCCCGGCCCGGCCACAGGCGGCCTTAAACAATTGTTAACAAAGCCGCAAATATGCTTTGATACGGGTTGGGAAATGCGGTGAACGAATCGAAGCTCACCCAGGGGAGCCATTGTAACCATGGGACCGATCCAATCGAGGCCGGCGCCGTTCATGGGGCGGCGCGTCAGGTTTTTTGCATTCGCGGCCATACTATCCATGACGGCTCTGCTGCAGGCATGCGGCACCGTATCGCCGCCCGACGCGACACCGGGGGCGAGAAACCGGCCCGGCCAGTCCTACAACACCTATGCGAGCGTGGTTCCGCCCGGTCGCCAGTATGACCTCGTCGGGGTCGCATCCTGGTATGGCAAGCCATATCACGGACGGCGCACGGCCAGCGGCGAGGTCTACAACATGTACCAGATGACCGCCGCACACCCCTCGCTTCCCTTCGGCACGCGGGTCGTGGTGACAAATCTCGAGAACGGACGGAGCGCGATTGTCAGGATCAACGACCGCGGTCCTTTCGTTCACGGCCGCGTCATCGACCTATCGCGCAAGGCCGCCAGCCAGCTCGGCTTTCTGGGCCAGGGGGTTACCCGCGTCGGCGTCCGGGTGATTGCCTCCAGCCAGGGCTAACACGCAGCGGCCTGACAAGGGCCGCGCGTCAGACCTGCCGGCGGACCCGCTTCGGGCAGGGCCGCTGGACCTTCGCCGCCGGATCGAATTCCGAACGGTCGGTGTGCGCCAGGCTCTTGCCGTAGATATGCAGGGACAGCGTCGTCGTGTCGCCGTCATTGCGGACGCTGTGGATATCGTCCGGCAGAAAGGCGACGACGTCGCCCTGCTCCACCACGACTTCGTGCTGCACCTCCAACTCGGCATATCCCGGCCGCGACTTGTCGTCCAGGCGATGCCAGTTGACGTTGGTTTCATGCCCGTCGAGGCCGACGACCACGCCCCAGGTCTGATGATCGTGCGGCATGACGCTGCGCCCCGGCATCCACGCGATCGCCTCGACCAGGAGTGTGTTGTCGGGCTCCACATGCAGGATGTTGATGCCCATTCCCTGTGCCTCGTCGCACGCGTAGAACGCCTTCTGCCGCAGCGACGGCTCGCCGCTGATCCGCCGGGCCAGCGGCATGACCTGCCGGACGATCTCGCGGTTGTCGGTGGTTTTCGCGACGATGTCGCGCAAATCGCGGACGAGGTCCGATAGGGAATAGGTCGCTGCAGTTGTTGGCACAGGTACGCTCCCGCGTCTTGGTGTGGTGGGGCTAGAGCAACCCGCGCCCTGACGGACGCGGATAAGTTGCTCCAATAATGGCGGAAACCCACACCGCGTGACAAGTGCGCGGCCCCATCCCCCCGGGACGGCTCAGCGGTTGTAATAACCCTGCGAATACTGGCGCCATTCCCGGGCATGACCGGACAGCACCATGACCTCGCCGATGTCGACACTGCCGATGAAGCATTTCGCCATCATCTCGCCGACGGTCCGGATTCCCGTATCCTCGCAGCGGACGGGACGGTCCTCGAGCAATGTGCGCAGGTAGCGCTTGGCGAGATACCCCTCGCGGGTTTCCATCTCGGGTGCGTCGATACCCCAAAGGCGAATCGGCCTGCCGGCGACGACGATCGAATCGCCGTCGATCAGAACGGGCTTTCCTTCAAGCGTATCGGCCCCGAACGCGGTGGCGGGCGCCGCAAGGCACAACGCCACGACAAACCACAGCTCCCTCATGGCTGAGAGTATAGCCGGCACCGAACATCAACGCATTGTTTTTAAAATACAATTTTAGAAAATTGCCGCCTATCGCAGCGGCCGGGCCGCCGCCTCGGCCGCAAGCGCCCCGGACCCGATTCCATGTCGGATCCGATGGCTGCCGGCGACGTTGCGCAACACGTCGCAAGAAAACCGTACAAGCTTTTGGAAAGAAATGGTCGGAGCGGCCGGATTTGAACCGACGACCCCTTCACCCCCAGTGAAGTGCGCTACCAGGCTGCGCTACGCTCCGACTCAAACCCGCCGGCAGATGCGGCGGGGCGCCTCCTTTTAACGCCGGACCGTCCCCGGCGCAATCCGGGACGGCCGGTAAATCGCCATCGGGGCGGACGACTATCCGTTGCTGCGCGGCAGCATCTCGCGCAGCGCCGTCAGCTCGGCCAGCACCGCCCGCAGCGCGTTGCGCGTTTCGGGGTCAAGGCCGGCATGCATCGGGGCTGCTTCGGCCGTTGGTGCCGGTACCGCCGACGGTACAGCCACCGGCGCCGCGTCAATCGTATCGTCCTCCTCCCGCCCGGCGAGCACGGCCTTTACGCCGCTCTGCCGCAGCAGCCGCTGCACCCCCTTGATGGTGTAGCCTTCGGTGTAGAGAAGTTCGCGAATCCGACGCAACAGCGCGACGTCTTCCGGCCGGTAGTACCGCCGGCCGCCGCCGCGCTTCATCGGCTTGATGTGGCTGAATTTGGTTTCCCAGAATCGAAGAACATGCTGCGGCACGTCAAGATCGTCGGACACTTCGCTGATCGTGCGAAATGCCGATGCCGATTTCGCCGACTGACTCCGTCGCGATTCGGAAGCCGTCATCGGGTCCATCTTCAGGACCTCAGCGCCGCTTCGATCTTATCCAGACCCTGATTGATGCGATTTTTGAGGACATGACTCGGCCGGAACACGAGCACCTTGCGCGGCAGGATAGGCACTTCTTCACCCGTCTTCGGATTGCGCCCGATGCGCTGCCCCTTCTGGCGTACGAAGAAGCTCCCGAAGGATGAAATCTTCACGATATCGCCACGCGTCAATGCGGTTGAAATTTCGCCCAGCACGGCTTCGACCAGGTCCGCTGACTCATTCCGCGAGAGGCCGACTTCCTGATACACGGCTTCCGTGAGTTGCGCCCGGGTCAATGTTTTGCCCGCCATCGATCTCCCCCTGTATTCGTCGAATTATTAACGTACTCGTGTCACTGTCTGGCAGTCAATTCCAAAGGCTTGGCATACCAGCATTAAACCGATCACTCAATTTTCGGCGGCGGGCCGAAACGGCTCACCAACGCAGCAAAACGGAGCCCCATGTGAAGCCGCCACCCATGGCTGTCAACGACACAAGTTGCCCCGGCTGCAACCGTCCGTCGGCATTCGCTTCGGCCAGTGCAAGCGGGATCGTCGCCGCCGACGTGTTCGCCTGGCGGTCGACCGTAACGACAATCTGTTCCGGTTTCAGGCCAAGCTTCTTGGCCATACTGTCCATAATTCTGATATTTGCCTGATGCGGCACTACCCAATCGACATCACTCGTCGACAACCCGTTGGCTTCAAGAGAAATTTCGATTGCCTCCGCCATCCGGGTCACGGCATGGCGGAAAACCTCGCGCCCCTGCATACGAAGATGCCCCGACGTCCCCGTCGTGGACGGGCCACCGTCCACGTAGAGCATCTCGTAGCCCGTGCCGTCGGAAAAAAGATGCGTCGACAGAATGCCGCGATCGCTGCTTTCACCGATCCCTTCCGCGCCTTGCAGCACGACCGCGCCGGCGCCGTCGCCGAACAGAACGCAGGTGGCGCGGTCCTGCCAGTCGAGAATCCGGCTGAAGGTCTCCGCGCCGATGACAAGCGCGGTATTCGCCTGACCGAGACGGATCATGTTGTCCGCGATGGACATCGCGTAGACGAAGCCACTGCAAACCGCCTGCACGTCGAACGCCGCGCCACGCGTCATGCCGAGCCCCGCCTGCACGCGCGCCGCGGTCGCCGGAAAGGTGTTGTCGGGCGTCGCGGTCGCCAGCACGATGACGTCTATGTCGTCTGCCGTGCAGCCGGCATCCTGCAGCGCATTGCGCGACGCATTCAGCGCCAGATGGGATGTGAACTCACCCTCTGCCGCGACATGACGCTGGCGAATGCCGGTCCGTTGCCGGATCCATTCGTCGGAGGTTTCGATCCTGCGCGACAGGTCCTCGTTACTGACGACCTGTTTGGGAAGATAGGCACCACATCCCAGAACGATTGATCGGCGCATTCCTAAACGACCGCCGCGCTTCGATCGGGCTCGTCCGTTCCCTTCAAGCGGCCAAAATCGTCTCTGATCTTGTCCTGGAACCCATGCACCACCATGTCGGCCGCGACGCTGATCGCGTTGGCGAAACCGACATCGTCCGTGCCGCCATGGCTCTTCACCACGATTCCATTCAGTCCGAGTAGCATTGCGCCATTGTACCGTCGTGGATCCATCTTGGATCGGAGAGTGTTGATCGCGCCGCGCGCCAGTACGTAGCCGAGACGCGAAATCCAACTGCTGGCGAAAGCCTGACGCAGCATCTTGGTGTAAAAATTGATTGTGCCTTCAGCCGTCTTGAGCGCGACATTGCCCGTGAAGCCGTCGGTCACGACGACGTCGACCGTGCCCGCGCCGATATCGTCGCCCTCGACGAAGCCCTTGAAGGCGATCGGCAGGTCCGACTGGCGCAGAATGGCTGCGGCCTCGCGCACCTCTTCGTTGCCCTTGAGGTCTTCGACGCCAATGTTGAGCAGGCCGATGGTCGGCTGTTCGAAGCCGAGCACCGTGCGCGCGAAAACCTCGCCCATCACGGCGAACTGGACCAGGTTGTTGGCGTCGCACTGAACGTTCGCGCCCAGGTCCAGCATGCAGCACTCGCCGCGCAGGGTCGGGAAGAAGGTCGCAATGGCCGGGCGGTCGATTCCCGGCAGGGTCTTGAGGACGAATTTTGCAATCGCCATCAGGGCGCCGGTATTGCCGGCGGAGACGACGCAGGACGCTTCCCCGTCCCGCACCGCGTCGATGGCCAGGCGCATGCTCGAGTTGCGGCCCTGCTTGATCGCGGTGGACGGCTTGTCGTCGCTCTTGATGCGCTCCTTGGTGTGGCGCAGCGTGGTCACCTTGGACAGCGCCGGTTGTTTCGCCAGCAACGGCCGCAAGCTTTCCTCGTCGCCGAACATCAAAAAATGGACATGCGGCATACGCTCGCGCGCCAAGGCGGCGCCTGCGACAACCATATCGGGGGCGCGGTCGCCCCCCATGGCATCAAGCGCAATGACTACGCGCTCCGACACGATCGAATTCGCCCCCCTAAACCGGCCCCGTGGCGGTTAGATAGCCTCCGCTTCGACCACTTCGCGACCGTCATAATAGCCGCAAGCCTCGCACAGGTGGTGAGGCTGTTTCAATTCGCCGCAATTAGGGCATTCGGCGTAGGCTGCCGTTTTCAAGGCGTCGTGCGACCTGCGCATGTTACGCCTTGACCTGGATACCTTCCGCTTTGGTACGGCCATTAGGCCCTCTCTTAATTTTTCGCGATTTTCGGTGAAAAATAAGCCGGTTAAATAGCCAATATATGGCGGCACGGCAAGCCGAATGCGCGCCATCAGGAACCCTTTTTCCGCAACGGGGCCAGCGCCGAGAACGGGCCATCCGTCTCATTTTCCCTGTCTTCCGGGCCTCCGGCGGCCCATTCGAGGGGCGCTAGCCCCTCTTTCCGCGGGTACGGATCGAGCGCTACGGACAGGTGCTGGGCCACCAATTCGCCCAGATCCACGCTATCGCCCTCAAGCGGTTCCGGCGGTTCCGGCTGATCCAGAAGGAACACCTCCTCCGCGCCATCCTCGGCCGCCGGGGCGAGCTCGACCTCGATCGGCTCGTTGATTTTACAGGGAATCGGTTCCAGGCTCACGACGCATTCCTGGACCACCGAAGCATGCAGCAGGCCGCGGATCCGAACCGGGATACCGCTGGCGCCGCGCGTCACGGTCAGCTCCGCCGTCAGCCGGTCGAGCGACAGGAGCCCGAAGCGCTCGGCCAGCCGGCGCCGCTCCCCCGCCGTCGCCTCGAGCGTCAGGACCGACCCTTCGCGGGCGATGTCCTCGATCGCGAGCGGACGCGAGAACTCGGGCACGATGTCATGAATCTCGTTCGGCACTCATCCCTCCTTGGTCCTGTCGGCCGGCGCGGGCCCGAATCCGGGATCGCCGGCGCCGAGCTGCTCGACCGTCCGGTCCTGCAGGCGCGCCGCTTCCCGCCGCACATAGGCCGCCACGGCCGCAAGCTGCGCCTCGTCGGCCTCTGCGGCCTCTGCGGCCGCGTACAGGTTCCTCTTCAGGGCCGATATCAGCATCGGATCGTCTCCCTGCAAGGCCTTCTCATAAGCCGCGAGGCGGCCGTAAAAGCCCTGCATCAATTTTTTCACCTTCTTGCCGACCGAAAGGTCGCTGGTCCCCATCTCCCGCAGGTTGCGGTCGATGTCCTCGACCACCGCGTCGCAGAAGGCCTGGGCAAGCAGCCGGCCGTCCGGCGCGGCCTTGAGCCGCTGCATCAGCAGGAAGCCATGCAGCACGATCAGGTCGAAGCGCCCGGTCGGCGTGTCCGGCACCCCGCAATCGGCATAGAAGGCAGGCTGGCGCGCCTGCACCACCGCGGCGGCGTAAAGCCGGCGGCCCGCCGTCTTTTCCGGACGGGTGCGAAACAGTTGTCCGAGACCCAGCAAGATTGTCGTTCCTTTCAACCGGCGGCGGCATGCGGCCCCTGGGCGGCGCCGATCCCATCCGGGCGGGCGTTGTTGCACCGCCAACGCCGGTATATTAGTAGATGACACGGTTTTGCAACGTTGCAAGCGTCGGCCCGGCCCATCCGGGTCCGAAATCAGGGTTCACCCGATGGTAAATGCACGATCTTCCCTGCCGATTGCCCTCGCCGTCGCGATCGTCCTTGCCGTTGGCGCGGGCGGCTGCACCGCGCGCAAGGAGGTTCGGGGCAACTATCTGACCGACGCCCAGCTTTCCACCATCCAGGTCGGCACAACGAATCGGCAGACCGTGATGCGCGTGCTCGGCCCCCCCTCGACCGAGGGGACTTTCGACAAGCAGGTCTGGTACTACATCGGGCGACAGACGGAGGAATGGGCCTTCCTCGAGCCCGAGGTGCTGGAGCAGCGAGTCGTCGCGATCTATTTCAACGAGCGCGGCGTGGTCGAGCATATGGAGCGCTACGGCCAGAACGATGCCCGTGCTGTCAGCATCGTCGAGCGCGAGACCCCGACTTCCGGGCACAAGATCGGCTTCTTCGAACAAATCCTCGGCAATCTCGGCGTGCTCGGTACCGGCGCCGGCGGCTGACCGGCGGCAGCGCGACGTCCCGCCCCGACGGAAAAAGCCCCGGAGCCTGCGCCCCGGGGCTTCGTCTTTCCGGCGTCGGCGCGCCCCTGGATCAAACCTCGATCAGGTGGGATCACCTGATCGAGGTTAATTTGATCTATCACAATAAGTTAGAGCAACTTGTCCGCGTCCGTCAGGACGCGGATCGCTCTAATGGGCCATCATGGCCAGCATGAGAAGCGCGACGATATTGGTAATCTTGATCATCGGGTTGACGGCGGGGCCGGCCGTATCCTTGTACGGGTCGCCGACCGTGTCCCCGGTCACCGCGGCCTTGTGGGCTTCCGAGCCCTTGCCACCGTAGTTACCGTCCTCGATGAATTTCTTGGCGTTGTCCCAGGCGCCGCCGCCTGCCGTCATCGAGATGGCGACGAACAGGCCCGTCACGATCACGCCCAGCAGCATCGCGCCGACCGCGGAAAGCGCGGCCGACTTGCCGGCGATCAGCAGGATCACGCCATAGAGCACCAGCGGCGACAGCACCGGCAGCATCGAGGGGATGATCATCTCCTTGATCGCCGCCTTGGTCAGCATGTCGACGCAGCGGCCGTATTCCGGCTTGCCCGTGCCTTCCATGATGCCGGGGATTTCCTTGAACTGCCGGCGAACCTCGTTGACGACCGCGCCGGCCGCGCGGCCGACCGCCGTCATGCCCATCGCGCCGAAGAGATAGGGCAGCATGCCGCCGACGAACAGGCCGACCACGACAAACGGATTCGACAGCGAGAAGTCGACGGTCACGCCCGCGAAATACGGATATTCCACCGGGTTTTTCGAGAAGAAGGTCAGGTCCTGCGTGTAGGCCGCGAACAGCACGAGTGCGCCGAGGCCGGCGGAACCGATGGCATACCCCTTGGTCACCGCCTTCGTCGTGTTGCCGACCGCGTCCAGCGCGTCCGTCGTCTTGCGCACGTCCTCCGGCAGATCGGCCATTTCGGCGATGCCGCCGGCGTTGTCGGTGACCGGACCATAGGCGTCCAGCGCCACGACGATGCCCGCCAGCGCCAGCATCGCGGTGACCGCGATGGCGATGCCGAACAGGCCCGCCAACAGGTAGGTTACGATGATCGTCGCGCAAATCAGCAGGGCCGGGATCGCGGTTGCTTCCATCGACACGGCGAGCCCCTGGATGACGTTGGTCCCGTGGCCGGTCGTCGACGCCTTCGCCACCGAACGGACGGGGCGGAAGTTGGTGCCGGTATAGTATTCGGTCACCCAGACGATGAGGCCGGTGAGGACGAGACCGGACACGCCGCAGAGGAACAGGCTCATGCCGGTGAAGGTCTTGCCACCGACGGTAAGCTCGGTCCCCATGCCGATCAGGATCTGCGTCACCGGCCACAGCGCGATCGCCGACAGCACGGCGCCGACGATGAAGCCCTTGTAGAGCGCGCCCATGATGTTCTGGCTCGAGCCCAGGCGCACGAAGAAGGTGGAGATGATCGACGTGATGATGCAGACGCCACCGATCACCAGCGGATAGAGCATCATATTCGGCGCGATGGCCGTGCCGCCGAAGAAGATCGACGCCAGCACCATGGTGGCGACGACCGACACGACATAGGTCTCGAACAGGTCGGCCGCCATGCCGGCGCAGTCGCCGACATTGTCGCCCACGTTGTCCGCGATAACCGCCGGATTGCGGGGATCGTCCTCGGGAATGCCCGCCTCGACCTTACCGACAAGATCGGCGCCGACGTCCGCGCCCTTGGTGAAGATGCCGCCGCCGAGACGCGCGAAGATCGAAATCAACGAGGCGCCGAAGCCGAGCGCGACGAGCGAGTCGACCAGTTCACGGCCGGAGGCGCCCTGGCTCAGCAGAAACTTGTAGTAGCAGGAGACGGCCAGCAGCGCGAGGCCGGCGACGAGCATGCCGGTGACCGAGCCCGACTTGAACGAAATCGCGAGGCCCTCGGCCAGTCCCTTGCGCGAGGCCTCAGTCGTGCGGACGTTGGCACGCACCGAGATGTACATGCCGATGTAGCCCGCCGCGCCGGAGAGCACGGCGCCGATCAGGTAGGCAACCGCCACCTTCCAGCCAAAGATAAAGAACAGCAGCACCGCAATGACGATGCCGACGATGCCGATTGTCGTGTATTGCCGGTTGAGGTAGGCGCTGGCGCCTTCCTGGATCGCCGCGGCGATCTGTTGCATGCGCTCGTTGCCGGCGCTGGCGCTCAGAATGGAGCGGCTGGCAAAGATGCCGTAAGCCACGGCGAGAAGACCACAAACGATTACGAAAACAAGCATCTCTCGATCCCGATATTGTTCTTGAGAATTTCGAGAATTGAATGGCTCGCCACCCTATTCCCCCCGAAGCCCCGATCCCCCGGAGCGATATATCCTATTGGGCCGCCAAAGGCGGCGGGAACATGCCAGAACGAGGGTCGGAAGGCAACTGCGGATCAGCGCCCGCCGGCACTCATTTCGGCGCGGTTTCCCGCTCGATGGCGCCCTGGATCAGCACGTCCTTTACGCTGCCGTCGCGCATGACGGCGTTCGCGGTACGCTTCAGCCGCTTCTTGATCGCCTCGACATTCACGCCCTGCCGGCCCGGCGGGATGATAGCGTAATAGTCGTACATGTCCTTGATGAAGGCGTCCTTGATTCGCGGCAGCGCCTTGGCGACCGTGGCGCGCGCCGCCTCGTTCGCGACTTCGAGCGAGACCTGAAGGACGACATGCTTCTCGACCCGCCGGTTACGGATAACCGCGATGTTGATCGTCTCGAGGTCGACAAATTGCGCGTCCGGGTTCGTCTTGATCGGCAGCTTCGCCGCCGTTTGCGCTTCGCCGCCGCCGAACAGGGAGTCGCGGAAAAAATAGGCCGCGCCGCCGCCCCCAAGCAACAGCACTGCCACGACGATCAGGATGACGATGAGCTTCATGCCGCGGCGCCCGCCTTCGACCGCATGGCCTCGCTACCGGAATGCATCATGCGATTGGTATAGCCGCTCCGCCCCCGCGCGGCTACAGCAACCTGTATCCTTACGGACGCAGATAAGGTGCTCTAACATTTTAGGAAAGATCGATTTTTCATCGACCTGGCGGTTCCACCCGACCAAAGATCGATCCAGCGGTTCGGCACGGAAGAAAGCGCCCTCCCCCTAGCCGTTTCAATGCGTCAGCGGTGCGTGAAGCCCCGCGTGGCGAGGGCGATCTCCGCCCCGTCGGCGCCCAGCACGCGAACGCCCTGCCCCGGCTCGATCGCGCCGACCGCGGTCAGGGGCAGCGCCAGCGCCTGCGACAGCGCGGCGACGCGGCCGACCGACGCCGGCGGTACGGTAAACAGCAGCTCGTAATCGTCGCCGCCGCCCAGCACCGCGTCCCGTAG
>Ga0307417_10001199_pt1 | contig 10751 bp, 6 predicted proteins | sample SalMarWE160210MG_2_FD_202514 | JGI IMG/M metagenome (GOLD analysis project Ga0307417, IMG submission 202514) | Salt marsh sediment microbial communities from the Plum Island Ecosystem LTER, Massachusetts, United States - WE1602-10 | ecosystem: Environmental > Aquatic > Marine > Intertidal zone >...
GTGCGGCGTAAAATCTCTTCCTGAGTCTGCCGAGAGCGCTTGGGCTGCGAAGGGCCGTTCCTGCTGGCCGTTTCCCCGTTGTCACTCTGTTCTAGGGCGCGGCGCAAGGCGACTTCCATAGCTGTCGCCTGCGGGACCTCCGGTTCTTCATCTTCTTCGACCAATTCCAACTCGTCCATGGCCTTCATGCTGAGGCGTATCTGACGCTTCTTGCGGTCAACGTCCAGAACGGCCACTTCCACCTCATCGCCGACGGACACGATGGTCGAGGGCGACTTGACGTAATCCGAGCTCATTTCACTGACATGGACCAGACCAGGCCGCTCGGCACCCACTTCGACGAAGGCTCCGAAATTCTCTACCCGCACGACGGTGCCCTTGAGGTGCATGCCGGGCTTGATGTCCTGCCATTTCATGTCCACGGGACGGATCATGGTCAGCTCGAGGCGCTCGGCAATCGGGTCGACGCGGTGAACCCACACGTTGACCTGTTTGCCGGGCTCAACCACGTCTTCTACGCGGTTGACGCGGCCCTTCTTGAGCATGGAGATGTGAACCAGGCCTTCTTTTTCTGCACCGACATCCACGAACGCGCCGTAAAGTTCGGTCCGCGTGACCTTGCCGGTGAGTTCTTGATTGGGTTGGAGGTCCTTGAGGGAGATGTCTGCCATCCGAAATGTCTCACTTACCGGTTTAGTCTGTCATTGTGACGGATTTCACAATTGGTAGCGCTGTATGCTGCGAACAGTCGCCGATTATACCACGCTGCCCGGCTTCGTCAGGGCGTGGCGGTGGCTTCAGCTCCGGCGCTGAGCGAGCGGCGTGCGAGCAGGAACCAATCCACAATGTTGGAGAAGCGGTCGCTGGGGTCAAGAATAGGCCCCATGCTCACGCCCCGCACCTCGGCGCTGATGGCGTAAGTATAAACGGGATGGAAGAGCAAGAGCGCCGGCACCTGATCTTGGAAACGGTGCTCAAAGCTCTGATAGAGCTGGGCGCGGCGGGCACGGTCGGTGGTCGTCCGAGCTTGCTCGAGCCAGATGCCGATATTTCGGTCCACGAACCCGCTGTAGTTCTGGCCGCTCTCCGCCTGGGAATCGTGCCAGAATGGGTAAGGGTCCGGATCCGGATACCGCGACAGATTGATCTCGGCCAGCGCCGCCTCATACTTGCGATCGGTCAAGGACTGCAGGACAGCTTCGGCGCTTACCGCATCTAGCTTGACCTGGACGCCGATGTCCGCCCAATAGCCCTGCACCAGCGTAGCAATCTGCGTCGCTTCGGGCGTGTCGACGTGCTCCAACGTGAAGGTTAGAGAGACGTCATCCTTTGACCGAAGGTAATCGTCTGTGCCGGGGGTCGCACCGGCGGGGAGCTGCCAACCGGCCTCATCGAGCAGCGCAGCCGCTCTGGCGGGGTCGAAGGGTATGGGCTGCAGTTCCGGGGCGAACGCCCAGCTGCCCGGCAGAATGGGCCCCGTGGCCACCACGCCCTCACCGCTAAGCACCCGGTCGACGATCGACTGGCGGTTGATAGCCAGCATCAGCGCCTGGCGGACGCTCTTGTCCTGGAAGAAGGCTCGCTGATCGTCCTTAAGGTTCAGGTAGATAAGCTGGGTTTGTGGCAACCGTGCCGTGTGGATGTTCACGTTGGGTTGGGCCAGCACCTGTGGAAATGTCGCCGGGGACACTTCGCTGATCGCCTCGACGTCTCCGGCCTGCAGCGCTGTGTAGGCAGCCTGGTCGCTCACAAAATAGCGAAACTCAACCCGTGAGAGGTAGGGAGTCTTGCCGTAGAAGGCGTCGTTGGCATCGAGGCTGACGCCCGTGATCTGGCCGTTGTCGGTCAGGAAACGGTCGAACACGAAGGGCCCGGTACCCACCGGGTGCAGGTTGAATGGGTGGTCGATGAGGTCGGTGACCGACACGCCCCGCAACAAATGGTCCGGTAGGAGGCCGACGGACAGGTAGTCCAGGAAGGGTGCGAAGGGCTCGGGGAGCTGAAACTGGATGATGTGGTCGTCAAGCTTGATCATCTTGATCTGCTGCCAGAAGTCATGCAAATCAGATGGTCCTGGGTAGTCCTCGTCCTGGAACTTGGAGAACGTGTAGATCACATCGGCGGTGGTGACCGGCTGGCCATCGTGCCAGGTGGCATCCTCACGCAGGGCAATGGTGTAGGTCTTTCCGTCCGCCGAAACGGCCCATTCCTTGGCCAAATCAGGCTGCGGGTCGCCGCGTGAGTCGAACTTGATCAGGCTGCTATAAATCAGGCGATCCACATCCCGGTCAACCTGATTGTAAGAGTCGAGTACCGGATTGAGGCGCACCGGAGCCCCGATCAGGGCTTCCGTGTGGACCCCGCCGGCCACAGGCTGCGGGCCCTGGTTTTCGTTGGTGGGGGATTGGTTGAGCAGCAAACCGACAACCAACAGCAGACCGCCAGTTGCGATCAAGATTTGCCAGCGAAGATTGCGCATAATGAAAGGGAGAACCAGCCTGGACGGGCCGGATCGATGCCTATCCGATCAGGACGACGCTGACCAGGGCGAGGACAAAGAAGGCCAAAGCAAGGCCGATGGTGACGTTGAACAGCAGCCGTTCAACGCCACGGCGAACGTGGTAGCCTGTGCCGCCCATGTCGCCTCCGCCGAGGCCGCCAAGCCCAGCGTCGCGACTCTGGAAAATGATGACCAGGATCAGGGCGAGAGATACCACAAGCATGGCCAGGTTGAGATAGAGCGTCACGTGCGTACCTCCTCCGACTGTCGAACGGGCGGAATTATATCAGATGCATGTTGGGCCGACAATGCGCGTCTCTCCCTCAGGTGGTCTGGCCAATCTGATCACGTAGATACGCTTCAATAAAGCCATCCAGGTCACCGTCCAGGACGCCATTGGTATTCCCCGATTCGTGCTCGGTCCGGTGGTCCTTGACCATCTGGTAGGGATGGAGGACGTAGGAGCGAATCTGGCTTCCCCATTCAGCCTGGACGTGTTCGCCTTTGATCTTGGACAGCTCTTCATCCTGCTGTTGTTGTCTCAAATCCAGCAGGCGGGCGCGGAGCACTCGCATGGCGTTCTCTTTGTTTTGAGTCTGTGAACGTTCGTTTTGGCAGGTGACCACGATGCCAGTGGGAAGATGCGTGATCCGAATGGCGGTTTCGTTCTTCTGGACGTTCTGTCCGCCGGCGCCTGCCGAGCGATAGGTGTCTATTCTCAGGTCGTTGGGGTCGATGTGGATCTCATCGGCGGTTTCGACTTGCGGATAAACCTCCACCAAAGAGAATGATGTATGCCGCCGATTGGCCGAATCATAAGGGGAGAGGCGAACCAGCCGATGAACACCGCGTTCCGATTTGAGGTAGCCGTAGGCGTACCGGCCATCGACGGCGATGGTGACGCTCTTTATGCCGGCTTCTTCGCCTTCGCTTGTGTCGAGCACTTCCGCCTTGAAATCATGTCGCTCGGCCCAACGCAGGTACATGCGCATGAGCATCTGCGTCCAGTCTTGCGAATCCGTCCCGCCTGCGCCGGCGTGGATGGCCAGGATGGCATCCTCCTGGTCAAAGCGGCCGGAAAAGAGAGCCTGGAACTCTCGCTGGTCGAGTTCGGCTTGGATGGCGTCCAGTTCGGCCTGGATGGCGCTCGTCAAGCTCTCGTCTTCGAGGCGAGCTAACTCGAGGGCGTCGTCGGTTCGTTGGCGTAGTGCCCGCCAGGAGTCAATATCGTCTCTGAGGCCTGACAGCCGCTGCATCAACTTCTGTGCCTGCTCCGGATCGTCCCATAGATCGGGTTTCTCGGCCGCCTTTTCGAGCTGGCTGAGCTCCTCTTCCCGCTTGGCAAAGTCAAAGACGCACCAGTAGGTCTTGGATTCTGGCTTGGGCCTCGTCGAGTCCGGCTACCAGGTCGCTCATACTCATGTTCAGCCTCCGTGGCGCGCCGGCTGGCGCGCCGATGGGTCATCTCGTGTGGGGTAGGCTAGGATGTCCGCCAACAGCCCATCGACGTAGGCCCCGGGGTCAAACGTCACCAGGTCCCCAGCACCTTCGCCCAAGCCGACGTAACAGATGGGAAGCTCCAGTTGTTGGACCACAGCCAATCCGATTCCGCCTTTGGACGATGAATCGAGTTTGGCCAAGATGATCCCATCGGCGGGCACAACCCCAGCGAATCCCTCAGCCTGGGTCAACGCATTCTGGCCGGTGGTCGCGTCGAGCACGATCAGCGTTTGGTGCGGTGCTCCCGGCATCGCCTTGCCCGCCACTCGAACGATCTTCTGCAGCTCGGCCATCAGGTTGTGGCTGGTGTGCATGCGGCCGGAGGTGTCAATGATCACAACGTCCATCGACCGCTCTTGGGCCCGTTGGATGGCTTGGTAAACGGCCGCGGCCGGGTCGCCGCCTTCAACGCCGCGCATCACCGGAACGCCCAGCTGCTCTGCCCAGCGCTCCAACTGTTCGGCGCCCGCTGCCCGGAAAGTATCAGCGGCCGCCAAAAGCACCTTACGTCCCTCGGATGTCAGGCGATTCGCCAACTTGGCGGCTGACGTGGTCTTGCCGGAGCCATTGACGCCCACCAGCAGAATAACTTGCGGTCGAGTGTCAGATCCCAAGTCTTTCTGGGCAAGGGCCACGCGAGTCTTCAATCCCTCACCCAGCGCCGTCAGCGCCTCTCGGCGGTCCTGCCACCCTTTGGCCGCTGCCTGCGCCCGCAAGTCGCCGACGATCGCCTGCGCCGCAGCCACACCAGCGTCAGCCTGGATCAGGCAGGCCTCGACGATCTCCCAGAAGGAGTCATCGAGTTCAGATGTCCCCAGCAGGGTTCCCAATCTGGCCAGGGCAACCCGTCGGGTTTGGCTAAGAGCTTCTTTCCACTGGGAAGCGGGCACGCCGGCGATTATACCATCGCGGCCGCGGCGGCCCGCCCAAGTCTCATGAGCAGGCACACTGGGCAGGTTGTGAACGCTTTCACAATCCCAGTCTCCCCTTCTTCCTAGGCTGCGCCTGAGACCCTGCCCACCCGCATGCACAGCTTCAAGGCTATGGGTGGACCGCCTCGGAGTCTCCCTAGGGCGGCGCCCGCTCTGGCAGGAGCTGGTCCACCGGGCCGACGCCGTTGGGCGCAAGTTAGGCTGAGGTGCCGGACCAACTGCGGAGCATGCCGGCGAGCTGCTGCAAATCCCACGCCGTGTGCACGTTGAAGTGCGGGCCTTCAGCTCTTAGAAGGGGAAGGGACATGTGCGGTAGCGGTGGTTAATGCAGGCCAATCGATCCGGCGAGTAGGGGGTAAGGGTTTCGTCGGCCTAGGCGTTTAGCAGCCGATCGACGCCCGGGGAAACGGAGGGCACCCGGAAGGGCCAAACCGATAGGATGGCCCCTGGCGAGACACACGCCGTACCTCGCCGCACAAGCGGGCGAACTCGAACCCAATGGACGGCGGTGCAAACAATCGTTAGATCGGCCGAGTGCTCATCGATGGAGGTAGACTCGGCGGGGCCAACGCGATACTCGATGTGCGGGTGCTGGATGGCTCGGTCATCTGGGCCTGGCTGGTATCGGTCGCCACCACCCGCGGGCCATTCGGCGGGCAAGCGCCAGGGCTGCCTGCCTGTTGCCGGTGCCGCAGTCCCAAGCCAAGGCCTGGTGAAGGGTGAGTGATGTCGTCGAACAGCGCGCCGGGATAAGCGGGTCGAAGCCGGGCGTATGGTTTGGCATTGCTCGATAAATGGTCCCGAAGCGGCAGGTGGTCCCATGTGGTCTCACGCCTGAGCCTGGCACGGCGGGGGAAGCGGGTTTTCAGCCCCTCCACCCGGAAGGGCCGGGCGCCGATGCCGGGCGCCGTCCGAGGGCGAGCGCGTTCAGCCGATCCGTCGTGCTACAATCCTGTGCTGCGGACCTTCCTGGCCGGGCTTTGCTCGCCTGGCGGCCCGCCGGGCTCGGTTCAACCGATGAGGCCAAGGCAGCAGCCCATCCAATGGACGATTCAAGCACACATCGCATTTGGCTTGCTATCACCGCCGGCCACCGCCCGCTTGTCTTCCTGCTGGTTCTGGGCCTGGGACTGGGCATCGTCCTGGGCAACGACTACGGGATGTCCTTTGATGAAGGGCGAAACGTGGGCGTGGGCAACGCTGCCCTGGCCGCCTACGCCGGATCGGCATCCTATTTCGAACTGGGAAGTCTGGACGAGCACGGCCCGGCGTATTTCATGTTGTTTGTCACGACTTCGAAGGCGGTCCATGCTCTCGCGCCGGATTGGACGTTGGCCGACGGCCGCCACCTGACCAACTACGCCATGTTCCTGTTGGCGGTGGCCAGCTTCTATACGATCGCTCTCAGGCTGTTCTCCAAACGCGTCGGATGGATGGCAACCTTGTTGTTCGCCAGCCAGCCGCTGTTGTTCGGTCAGGCCTTCATCAACCAAAAGGACATCCCGTTTCTGGGCCTGTTTTTGGCGACGGTGGCTACCGGCTTGGCAGCGGCTGACGCGTGGGCGGGTGAGCGCGCCAAAGAATCCGGTGACGACCTACCAAACCAACTTCCCAGTCTTCGTGATCTGAGCGAAGAGTTCTGGGCGCTTTCCCGGCGTCTGCGGACGGTCCTGCTCGGCGCCGCTGGGCTGATGGCCGTGGTTAGTCTCGATCTCCTTTTGGGCGGGCTTCTCAGGCATCTCGGTGAGTATCTGATCGGATTGGCCTACAACGGCCAGGCTCCTTTCCCCCTGCAGGCGACGTTCAACGCCATGGCGACGGACGCCTACAAGACCCCGCTTCCCATCTATATCGACAAATTCAGGGCTGGCTGGCGGTTCGTCCAGATCGGCGCACCGCTGGTCTTCTTGGCGGTGGGTCTTCTGGCGGGTGGTGTGTTCCTGCCGACGCCGAGGAGCATGTGGCGTAGCTGGCTAGCGGACACCGGGCGGCCAAGTTGGCGTTGGAGCCTGATGGGTTCCGCCATCCTGCTGGGGCTGACCATCTGTGTGCGCCAGCTGGGGGTATTCGCAGGCGGCCTTGTCACTCTGGCCATTATGGTGCGTGGCGGGGGTCGGACGGTCCGGCCCTTGGTGGTCTACTGGGTGGTGGCGATTCTGGTAGCCCTGGCAACCTGGCCCTTCCTTTGGCCGTCGCCCCTGGCTCGATTCTGGGAAAGCATGACGTTGGCGGCGAATTTTCCCCCGCATCAGACGTTCTTCCGCGGCCGTTGGCTCCGGTCATCCAAGTACCCGTGGTTCTATTTTCCCAATCTGGCCGGCATTCAGCTGACGGAGCCGGCCGTGCTCCTGAGCGTTGTCGGTCTGTTGATGGCAGGTTGGCGCCTCATTCGCCATGGCGCCAGGTCGTGGTTGATCGCCCTTCTGGGTGTGTGGGCCGGCGTTCCCCTGGTGGGCTTGGTGTTCTTCAAGATGACGGTCTATGGCAACATCACCCATCTCATATTCATTCTGCCGCCTTTCTTCCTGTTGGCCGGCCTGGCGATGGAGGGGGCGGTGAATCGGCTCACGCGCCCCTGGGTTCAGGCGGTCCTGTTGGCGCTCGTAATCCTGCCCGGCGTTGGGTCCATAGCCTGGCTGCACCCCTACGAGTACATCTATATCAACAGCTTCGCAGGCGGGGTGAGCGGGGCGGATGGATTCTACGAACTCGACCGGGCCTGCATTTCGCTGCGTGAAGGGATCGAATATGTAGACCGCGCCGCGCCCCCCGGTGCGACGGTGATGCTCCCGCCCCAGGTGGTCCAGGTCGTGCCCTATGCGCGGCCCGATCTACGTCTTATCGACAACCGGGTAAGTTTCGACGAGGCGGATTACGTCATCAACTGTGCATGGACGCATGGGCTCCCCCCTTGGCCATCGCAGGATTTCCACGCTGTCTACGAAGTGTCACGCGGCTCGGCCGTGCTGACCACGGTGTACGCCCGCAATCGGCCTCGAAGTGGGCCAACCCCCTCCGATTCAACCGGAGGCTAAAGGCAGCTCGTTCTGGCGCCCACCTGGCCGATGCCTGATTTGGCGGGCCAACCCCAGGCTCAGACCATGGGCCAAACCCGTCGGGGGGCCGCCTCCGGTGCGCTCTGGCGCCATATTGTGAAGGAATTCACAATATGGCCGGTTGGCGGGGCCGGAAGTGGCCCCTTGGGTTAGGATAGGCAGCCATGGTCTGGGATGAAAGCAAAAACCCGGATCAGGATCTTCCTGAGTCCGGGCCTTGGGTCCCCTGGGTGGGGATCTAGGCTGGGGGTCGAGGATTCGAACCTCGGCTAACGGATTCAGAGTCCGCTGTCCTACCGCTAGACGAACCCCCAACGGCGTCGGCCATTGTACCATAACCGCCTGTGCAGCAGTCGCCTCAGCCGGCTCGTTCTCTGAGCAGCTCAATCGCTCGCTCTACCCGCGCTTCGACGATCGTCCGGCCGATAATCTCCATCGTCTCGAGCAGCGGCGGGCTCACGCGCTGTCCGGTGACGGCCTCACGCAAAATCGTGAACAGCTGGCCGGCAGATAGCCCCAGACCGTCGGCCAGAGCCCGCAGGGCGGCTTCGAGCGGCTCGGCCGCAAACGGCGTCGCCCTAATGACTCCCAGCGCCCGTTCGGCGGCATCGGCGGCCTGGACCGGCGTCAGACCCTCGGCCACGAGCGCCTGGGGATTGGGCTCGATCGTCCCCTTGAAGAAGAAGCCGGCCATGTCGACGGCCTCGTCCAGGGTCCGGATTCGCTCCTGAATGATCGGCGTGATCCGGGCGAGGGCCTCGGGGTCCGCCTGAATCCCGGCAGCGGCGAAATAGGGTTGGAGTCGGGCGGATAGGTCGTCGACGGCCAGCTCTCGGATGTAGAGCCCGTTGAAGTGATCCAGCTTGCCGTAGTTGACGGCGGCGGGGTTGGCCTTGAGTTTGTCAAGCGAAAAGTCGTGGATCAGCCTGTCGATTGGGAAAAATTCGGTGTGATCGTCAAAGGACCAGCCCATGAGTGCCATCCAGTTGTTCACCGCTTCCGGCAGATAGCCCAACTGGCGTAAATCGGTCACAAAGATGGCATGGGCACCCTGCTGCCCGTGGCGCTTGCTCAGTTTGCCCTTGCCGCTAGGGTTGAGGAACACGGACAGGTGGACCCACTCAGGCTGTTTCCAACCGAAAGCTTCGTAGATCAAGACATGAAGAGGAAAAGTGCCCAGCCATTCGGAGCCGCGCATCACGTGCGTGATCCCCATCAGATGATCGTCCACCATGGCCGCCAGGTGGTAGACGGGCAGGCCGTCGGACTTGACCAGGACGTAGTCATCGATGGTGCTGTTTTCGACGGTGATGGGATCGCGCAGGATGTCCACCGCCGTGGTACGGCCCTCACGCGGGGTCTTGAAGCGGATGACGTGGGGCTCGTTGGCCGCTCGAGAGGCGGCTTCGCCGGGGTCAAGCCGGCGGCATAACCCGTCGTAATGGGGGGGTTCCTTGCGTTTCTGCTGCTGTTTCCGCACCTCCGCCAGGCGTTCTGGGGAGCAGAAGCAGTAGTAGGCATGCCCGCTGTCGATCAGTTGTTGGGCGTGTTCTCGATAGATGTCGACCCTTTCAGACTGGCGATAGGGGCCGTGGGGACCGCCGATATCGGGGCCTTCGTCCCAGTCGAGGCCCAGCCAGTGCAGGCTGTCCTTGATCTCAGCTTCAGCCGCTGGATCGAAGCGCTTCCTGTCGGTGTCCTCGATGCGAAGGATGAATTGCCCACCCGTCTGACGTGCCAGCAGGAAATCGTACAGGGCGGTGCGGGCGTTGCCGATGTGAAAGCGGCCGGTGGGTGACGGCGCGATGCGGACGCGAGCCGGGGGATGGTCAGGCATCTTGACTCCTCGTCAGATGGGCGTTGTCAGAGTTCGATCTGCTTGTGGCGCAGAATCACACTTTCCACCAGGCCGATTCCGAGAAGGCTGGATAGCAGTGACGATCCGCCGTAGCTAATGAAGGGCAGAGTCAGGCCAGATACGGGGAACAAGTTCATGTTCATCCCGATGTTGAATGACCCCTGGAAGAGCAACAGGATCGCCACGCCGTAGCAGATCAGGGCGCCAAAAGTATCTCGCGCCATGCGCGCCGCCCGCAGGCAGCGGTAGACCACGAACATGAGCAGAAGCATGACTGCCAGCGCGCCGATAAACCCGAACTCCTCTGAGATCACCGAGAAAATGAAGTCGGTCTGGCGTACCTTGAGAAACCGCAGCTGAACCTGGGTGCCCTGGCCGTAGCCTTCGCCGAACCAACCGCCCGACCCGATAGCGATCAGGGATTGGTTGACATTGTACGTTGCCCCGTAGCTGGCTTCCGGGTTGGGGAACAAAAAGGTGATGACACGGGCGATCTGATACGACTGAAGGAACGGGATCGCGGCCGCCAGTCCACCGACGCCCACGCCGGCCAAGACCAGCAGGTGCTTGATCCTTGCACCGGCGGCCCAGACCAGCGCCAGCCAGATCACACCCACAACAATCGACGTGCTCAAGTCGGGCTGGCGGAAGATGAGCAGCATCGGTACGCCCAGCAGCGCCAGGCTGCGGATGATCGTACGCGGCTGCTTGATGTCGGCCTCGTTGCGGGCGAAGAAGTCGGCCAGGACGATGATCATCACCGTTTTGGCCAGCTCGGAGGGTTGGATCTGGACGATGCCGGCGTTGAACCAGCGGGCCGAGCCAAAACCGACCACGCCCGCCAGATCGATCAGCAGCAACAGGCCGACGGTGAGGATGTACATGGGTCTGGCCAGGGCCGACCA
>Ga0307417_10001201_pt1 | contig 10750 bp, 9 predicted proteins | sample SalMarWE160210MG_2_FD_202514 | JGI IMG/M metagenome (GOLD analysis project Ga0307417, IMG submission 202514) | Salt marsh sediment microbial communities from the Plum Island Ecosystem LTER, Massachusetts, United States - WE1602-10 | ecosystem: Environmental > Aquatic > Marine > Intertidal zone >...
AGCGGCCTCCAAAGATCAGGCCCAGGGAATCGAGCAGGTCAATAAGGCGGTTGGAGAGACGGATCAGGTAGTCCAGCGGAATGCGGCCAGTGCCGAAGAATCCGCCTCAGCCTCCAGCGAATTGGATGCGGAGGCGGCAGAGATGAAAGAGGTCGTAAATGACCTCGTGGCGTTGGTGGGAGGAGGTTCCGCGAAGGGCCAGGCATGTCCTTAGGATCCTCCCGTCTTTCCATTTTGAGGCGGCTTTCCGGTTTCAGCTGGTTGACAGAATCCTTCCGTTTCATAACAATGGGCTGAGAGTGATGCATACAATCCCTCGAGGAGGAAAACATGACACACTGGCCCATAGTGGTAGCGCTTCTTGTCGGCTTTGCGTTGGGACTCGCTGTGGCCCTTGGGGAAGGTAGGTACGCCCTTGACTTTTTAACTTAAAACTCCTTTCGAATGGTGAAGTTGAAAAAGTGAAGATATCTCTTCTCTACGCGCCAAAAGTCTGCTTTTCGCAAGCCTTCGGCAAGAGTGTATTCATCAGCTTTGCCTTCATCGTATCCCATTGAGGAAGTCCTCCTTCAGGTTGACAGGCGAGCATAATATTATCCAACAGCTTCATTGGGCACAAGGATATTGAGGAGCGAAAAGCATCAGATAGATATCCAAAAAGACAAAAGCCCAGTCCTCATAGAAGAGAAGCTGGGCCTTTTAAGTTTTCTCAATCCCCTTCACAATCCGACCCCTATTTTGAGGTTCACCCGGAGATTCCAAAAATCAAAATCGGAGATACCTTAGTCCTGTCGGGATGTTATGTCAAGGAGTAATGTCAGATCATATTTTGACGGCGATCAGGGGAACAGCATGTGCATTGATACTTGCGTCAAATCACGTAAGCCCTCGTAGAAGCGGCGGGGTCATAACGATGCGGCTTCGGGAACCCGCCGTTCCTCTGCTTTCGAATTCCGGATCATGATTATCTGGCGGTTCCGGTTTTCCACGCCTCATTAAACATGAGCTTTTTATGCGGAGCGTTGATCTCCATAGTCTTTGTTTACAATTTCTCTAATTCCCTCCAGGTAGGGCGTAGGTTTATAATCGAACTTCCCTTCAAACTTACTGCTGTCGAAGACATAGTCCCGGTCATATTGGTACATCATCTCAACCATTTCTCTCATGATGGGAACAAATAATCCAAGGATACGCACGAGAAATCCGGGGGCGACCTGATACCTCGGCTCGACACTCATCTCTTCTGCAATCGCCTCGATCCATTCCTTTCCGGTCGGCGGGTTTTCCGCTGTGGGCAAATGCCAAACCTGGTCGTAGGCGTCCGTTGTATTACCCAATAACGCGGTAGCTCTTCCGGCATCCGGAGTATAGGTGAATGAATGTTTACGTTCCACAGAACCCATCCAATTTGCCTTTTTGCCGTGAATAAACCTCTTGAATACCATCTCCGTGAGCACACTGGTATTCTTGATGGAAGGACCATAGAAATCCGCTGAACGAGCGATAAGAGCCTGTAATTGCCCCTTTTCAACTGCGTCGAGGATCATCCTGGCGACGGTTGATCTTACCGCTCCCTTTTTGCTGACGGGATTTATTGGTGTCTCTTCGGTCATCCGGGATAAATAATTCGGATCATACATATACATATTGTCGAAAAACACCAATCTGGATTGATGGGTTTTACAGGCGTCAATCACATTTTTCATCACAATCGGCCAGGTCGTCTGCCATACCTGCGTGTTATACGGCAATCCCACGGTTAGATATACGATTTCAGAGCCCTCTACGGCTTTCAACACAGCTTCTGATTTGGTCAGATCGGCAGAAAACAGCTGATCATCGGGATTGACTGCCTGGGGATTCCTACTGACCAGACGTATGTCGTCGGTGTATGTCTTCAGAGCCCCGGCAAGTTCGACGCCTATGGCCCCGCCTGATCCCAGTATGGTCTGCAATGGCTTGCCCCCCTTCTGTTTAATGTATTACCTTTACCGGACATGGGTGTGGCGTGCTGCTCCAATGCCGTTGCTCCGGCTGTGAAGCCGGTTTTGCCCGAACAGGGTTGTTCTTAATAAGCGGGTGCATGCAGGCGGACAGCGCTCATCCGCGGAAAGTCTGCGGCTGTCTGCTATGTTTTCCGCCCGCGAGACTTCAGCGCAAGTGCGCCACTGCCGAGCAGCGCGAGCGTGAAGCAGGCAACCGCCCAAAACACCGGATATTCGTATCCGCCGCCTTTCGCAGTAAAGAGCCATCCATGAGCCCAATGACCCAAGTATGCGGCAAACAGCAGATGCACTCCGAGGAAGAGTGCGACCCATCGCGCATAGAAGCCCAGGATGAGCGCGAGCCCGCCGATGGTCTCGTACAGCATGACCACCCAAGCGAACCAGCCCGGCAAGCCCAGGAAGACAAAATATTCTGCGGTGCCGGCCATCCCGAACACGAAGACCTTGAGATACAGGCCGTGGAGAAGGAACAGCAGACCCGTGCTCACGCGCAGCAGCAGCGCACCATAGGGGGCTGATCTATCGTCGATCATGTTTTCCTCCTTTCGATTAGAGCGCAACTTCTATTTCGTGCCGGCGGTGCGAGGTATCCAACTGCTGGTCGGCACTCGCCGGGGCTGCCGGCCTCTTCACTGCAGGAGAAGATGTTGGTCCTGAAATGACATATGCGCTCAGCAGGCAATTCCAGAATTCACGGAGCGGGAATTCTCATCGGCATGTCGGGATTTCTCCACTTCCGCATTTCCTTATTATGAAGCGGTAATCTTATATTCGGCTGTGACCTCGGCATTGTTCTTTATCATCTGCCACACGGGGCAGACTGATGCCTCGGCGAGTTGGATTGCTTTTTGAATGTCCGCGTCCTCAGTATCCTCGGAAGTCAAAAGAAACTCGAGAAATATCTTTTCGAACTTGATCGGGGGCTGGTCCCGCCTCAAGCCGTTTGCATTCACTTTCAAGCTGGATATATTCCTGCCCATCTTTCTCAGCAAATACAGAACCGTCGTACCGCTGCACCCGGCAAAGCTCATGAGCAGCAATTCGAGGCCGTTATAACCCTTCCCGTCGCCAATCGGAGGTTTGAAGTCGAAGGCAATGGGACGATCCGGATTGGATTTGGAGATGCCGGTAAATTGAACCTTGTCATTCGTCAAGTCAACCGTAACGTGCTCAAACTGTTCGGCCATGGCAGCCTCCCCCGATCGGATAATCCTGCATTTATGTCAGTACATCTACCGGCGCGCGAAAGAAGGCGGAGCCGGCTGAAGCGCATCCGGTTGAGCCGCGTGTTCAAGCCCGACCGTGTTAGATACCGGGCCTGAGCTTACTCTTTCCTGACTATATCGACCGAGATTTCCACCGCCGGAATCGTTCCCCTGTTCTCAAGCCAGTGTGTAGTGTTTTTATCCTCGGGCCAGCCCACTCCCGGCCCATAGTCCGTAGCGACTCCATTCCGATGGTCAATGATCGTTCCTTGCAGTATGTAGACGATGCCTGGTCTGTCTTTATGGTCGTGAATCGGGCCGAAGACGCCTCCAGGCTCGATGGTTACCATACGCATTCGAAGTTGGCGCCCTGCCATGCCCTCGATCTCAGGGCCGAGGTCAACCGTTGCAAGTAACTTCGCCGTAACACCGTTCGTCTCAGGTGCCACCTGTTCGCTGCTCATCGTTCTTTCCTCTCTGTACTTCCAGGGCCTGACATGATATTAGCCAACACGCTCTCTGCACTCCAAGAATATTGCGGAGCGAAAAGCATCAGATAGAGCCATTGAGAAACAAAGAGTTGCCGTCCGCCTCTGTCTGCTATCATAAGTGGCAACCACAGATAGTAGTCTGCACGCTATCCCGAAAAGACAAAAGCCCAGTCCTCATTTAAGAGAAGCCGGGCCTTTTAATTTTTCCCCATCTCCTTCACGATCCGACCCCTTGCATTGAGGCTTATCCGGAGATTCCCAAAATCAGAGCCGAAAACACTTTAATTCTGCCGGGATGTTGTGTCAAGGGGTAAAGCTGAGTCATTCCTTGACGGCCTTCAGCGGAATAGCATGCGCATTGACACCCTGCACCAAATCACCTAAGCTCTTATGCATGCGGCGCGGCTGACACGGCACCCCTCAGGGAATATCCCGTTCCCTGGTGCTTTGTCGGAGAAAACCATTTTGAACAGAGTTGATGAAAGGGAGATCATCGGTCGTGGACAACTGGCAAAAGACATCGTGCGTGCTCTGTGCACAGAACTGCGGGCTCGAGGTGCTGGTGAAGGACAATCGAATCATCCAGGTGAGGCCTGATAAATCCAACCCCCGCAGCGAGGGATATACCTGCCGCAAGGGCCTCAACATCGCTCATCACCAGCATCATGCCGATCGCCTGGATTACCCCCTGAAACGCAAGGGCAGCGGGTTCGAGCGCATCTCCTGGGAACAGGCTGTCGATGAGATTGCAGGGAAACTCCAGTCCCTCGTTGATACCCACGGTCCACGCTGCTTTGCCTACATGGGAGGCGGGGGACAGGGGTGTCATTTCGAAGCAGCCTTCGGCGTCCGCCTGCTACGTTCCATGGGCTCCTTTTATCACTACAGTGCCCTCGGCCAGGAACTCACCGGTGAATTCTGGGCATGGGGCCGGGCCACCGGCCGGCAGTACCTTTTCGGTATCCCCGACCACCACAATACCGATGTCCTCCTTGCGGTGGGCTGGAACGGGATGATGAGCCACCAGATGCCCCAGGCCCGCCGCTTTCTGACCCGCTTTTCCAAGGATCCCGAGAAAACACTCGTGGTCATCGATCCCAGGCTCTCGGAGACCGCCAGGATCGCCGACATCCATCTCCCCATCCGGCCTGGAACGGATGCGCTCCTCACCCGTGCCATGATCGCCATCATCCTCGCGGAAGGCTGGCAGGACGGTGACTATATCGACCGTCATGTAACGGGCTTTGAGAAGATGCGCCCTCTTTTTCATCCCTTTGACGCCGAGGCCGCCGTGGACGTATGCGGCCTCGATTTTGACCAGGTCAGGCATGTTTGTTTCCTCTTGGCCACACGAAAATCAAGTATGCACCCCGACCTCGGGATCCTCATGAACCGTCACAGCACCGCGACATCCTGCCTGCAGATCATCCTCATGGGCGTCTGCGGGCGCATCGGGGTTCCCGGGGGAAACGTCATTCCCGGACATGTGGTCCCCATCGGCTCCCATTCAGACGAACGCGATCCAAAGACCTGGCGGACGGTGGTCACCGGTTATCCCGCCATTATGGGCGTTTTTCCGCCCAACGTGATGCCCGAAGAGATCCTGTCCGATCATCCGGACCGTTTGCGCACAGTGCTTTGCTGCGGATCAAACCCCCTGCGCTCCTACGCCGATACAACGGCCTACGAGGAGGCCTTTTCCCGGCTGGATCTGCTGGTGACCTGCGAGCTGGCAATGACCGAGACAGCCAAACTCTCCCATTACATTCTGCCTGCACGATCGGGATATGAATCCTGGGACGGGGCCTTCTTCACGTGGACCTATCCGGAAGTCTTCTTCCAGATGCGCCGGCCGGTTCTCGAACCGGAAGGCGAACGACTGGAGGTCAGCCAGATCATTGTCCGCCTGGCCGACCGACTGGGATTGATCCCCGAGATACCCGACTGGCTTGACCAGGCTGCGAAAAAAAACCGGCTGACGTTCGGCATGGCCTTGATGAAGTATGTCCAGTCCCGGCCCGAAACCATGAAGGTCATGCCTTTTGTGCTCGCGAAGACCCTTGGAGAACAGTTGGGCTCCGCGAACCTTGCCGCCCTGTGGGGATTGCTGCAGACGATGCGGTCCTCCGAGAAAGAAAATGCGGCCCGGGCGGGATTCCGTGCCGGACCCATCATGGGGGAAGAGATTTTTCAGACAATCCTGGATCATCCCGAGGGGCTCTGGATCGGCCGGAGTGATACTGAAAACAATCTGAAACTCCTGCGGACCGAAGACGGGCGTCTGAACGTCTGGTTCCCTGAAATGGTCGAATGGATCGGCAGCATCGACGCCCGGTCAGAGGTGGAAGGCATCGCCGCAAAAGGTCAATGGCCTTTCATCCTCATCGCCGGCCGACACATGGACATGAATGCCAACACGCTCATGCGGGACCCCGCCTGGAACAGGGGCCGCAGGGCTTGCACCCTGGCCATGAACCCCGCTGATGCTGAAATGCTCGGTTTTCACGACGGTCAGATGGTAAAGATCATCACCGAGGCCGGTGAAGCCGCCATTGAGCTCCAGGTGACCGGCGCCACCCGGCCGGGGCTGGTGATTGTTCCTCACGGATTCGGCCTGGAGTACCAGGGCCGGAGGTACGGCGTCAATGTCAACAGTCTGACCAAGAACACCCACAGAGACCCCTTGGCCGGCACGCCCTATCACCGATACGTTCCCTGCCGGGTCGAACCCCTTTGAATGTTGATTGATCCCCTACAGCTTCGAAAAGAGGGGGTATGTTCCGTTTCGGAGCAAGAATTCGTCCACGAACGTATCGCCGTCAAGAATGCTTGTGAGGGGACATCCTAAGAATATCATCGTTTTTCTTATCAGTATTCGCCGATGGCCCTCTTCAATCTTGCCTTGGCCAGGTTGTGGTTGTAGAGGGCGTCATAATAATTTGTCCTTGCCCTTGTGAGGAGGGTCTGGGCGTCCAGGACCTCGGTGGATGTGGTGGCCTGCACCTTGTAGCGCTCTTCACTGACGCGCAAGTTTTCCTCCGCCTGTTTGACCGCCCTTCGGGTAGTGGGGATGTCCTTCTGGGCCAGGTCCAGATCCAGCAGGGCATTCTTTACGTCCAGATGGATCTGATCATCAAGTGCCTGTTTCGTTCGGACCAACTGTCGCCTCAGGCTCCTCTTTTCTCTGATGCTGGAACGTGTCTTTCCCCACTCCCAAAAGGTCCAGGAAAGCCCGACCGTGGCCTGCCATCGGCTGGCATCATGATAAGCGTCTCCTGAAACCCCAAGGGTGTCACCTTCTTTTATATAATCATAGGTCAACCCGATCTCAGGATAGTTCTTGCTCTTGGCCAGACGAATCTGTTGATCTGTCTGGAGGATGCGCATCTCCAGGGCTTTAATTTCAGGTCGCTTTTCCGAGGCCTTCTCAAGAAAGCCTTGCGACTGAGTAATGAGGGGCTTGTAGACCAGGATATCTTCGACCTGGACAGGGGACTCTATGGGCCTGGAAAGGGCCGTATTGAAGGACGCCCGCGTCGATTGAACGACATTTTGCGCCCGGACCAGATCGTGCTGAGCATTGGCCAGTTCCACCTCAGCTTTCAGGAGTTCGTTGATGGGTATCATCCCCACGTCATAGAAATTCTGAGCCACTTTGACGTGTTCTTTCAGGGCCTCCTCAGCCCTCTTGGCCACGTCCAGGGCCTTGTCCGCCTTCAGGATACCAAAATAGGCCTCCTTCACCTGGAGGGCCAGGTCCAGTTTCGCCTGCTCCACCTCCAGCCTGGATTGATCTATGCCAAGCTTTGCCAACTCGTATGAACTTGTCAGGGCAAATCCGGTGAAGAGCGGCTGGGTAATGGTGCCTTTCCACTGATAGTTATCCTTGGTGCCCACCTGTACCTCGCCACCGGTAAGCGGAGGAGGAAGCGAGAGATCCGTGGTCGGCGTTTCGCTCAATCTTGTATACCCATAGGAAGTGCTCAGTTTCGGCATGAACTCGGCCCTGGCCTGTTTCTTGAGCTGAGTCGCCTGTTCCATCTTCTCGAGTTTTGCTTTGAGGGACCAGTTGTTGGACAGGGCTTCTTGAATGCTTTGCTCCAGGGTATACACCCCGCGCTTCTCCCCGCCGAAACTCCCGGCGGGCAATAGCAAAAGACAACACAAGAACACCAGCGCCGTCAGGCCCTGCGGTCTCTTGGATTTCACCTTTTTCCTCCTGTATATTTTCAAGACTTCAGGGCCTTTCCCATGTGAAAGGCCCGTCCGACCACCTCACCCAGTCGCCGGTATTCCTGGGTCACGGTGGTATAGGTGAGCGGGTCTATCTTGACCGGGTCGGGCTTTTCATCGGTCAGGCAATCTTCGTTCACATAGGTCTCCACGATCTCCCCCACAAACAGCACATGACTCCCGAGGTCCAGGGAGTGGATCACCTTGCACTCCAGGTTGACCGGGCATTCCCGGACGAGCGGCGCCGTCTTGAGGTCCCCGTAGAAGATGTCAAAGACTTCGGATTTGTCCCTCTTGTTGCCCGAACGGATCCCGCAGTAGTCTGTTTTTTTGGCCAGTTTTACAGAGGGTACATTGATCGAGAATGTTCCCTGCTGCTCAATACCCTTGAAGGTGTAACGTTCCTTTCGAATCGCGACCGATACCGCAGGTGGGCTGGATGAGGCAATACCGCACCATGCGGCGGTCATGAAATTTGCCTTTTCACCTACCTTTGCACCCACCAGCACGGCCGGCATGGGGTAAAGCAGGGTCTCCGGGCCCAGTTTGACTTTTTCCATCTCCTTACTCCTTTCTCCAACAATACAGGCAATGGTCAATGATCCAGCACCTTGCGAATCACCTTGAGCACCTCCCTGATTTCGTAGGGTTTCCTAATGAAACCCCTGGCCCCGGCATCCAGGGCTTCCTTTGTCCTTCCGTTGACGGAATAACCGCTGGCAATGACCACCTTTAACCCTGGATCCATCTCGAGAAGCGCTTCAAGGCTCTGTTTCCCTCCCATCCCCGGCATAACAAGGTCCAGGATGACAAGCGCAATGACTTCGCGCTTTTCTTTCCATGTTTCAATCGCCGTCTCGCCGTCCGTTGCGGTGATGACCGTGTAGCCGAACCTTCTGAGGAGCTCCTTTCCCAGTTGTCTCAGGGATTCCTCATCATCAACCAGGAGGATGGTTTCATTGCCTCCCTCAAGAGCTTCCTCGCCAGGGGCTTTCTCCTCCTTTACGCCTTCGGTTTCTAAAGCGGGAAAATAGATCTTGAAGATGGTCCCTTTTTCGGGCTCGCTGTAGCACATGATGTAACCGTCATGGTTTTTCACGATGCCATAGACCATGGCGAGTCCCAGTCCCGTCCCTTTTCCCACCTCTTTGGTGGTGAAAAACGGCTCAAAGACGTGCTCCACCGTGGTCTTGTCCATTCCCATGCCCGAATCGGAAATACTCAGGAGGACATATCTCCCCGGCCTGGCCCCCAGATGGGCACTGCAATATTCCCGGTCAAGGACCACATTTTCCGTCTCGAACAACAGCTTCCCACCCTCAGACATGGCATCTCTGGCGTTCACCCCCAGGTTCATCATGATCTGCTCTATCTGCGAGGGATCCCCATTGATGATCCACGGGTCATCTTGGAGATGCACTTCAATGTCGATCATCCTGGGGATGGTCCTTTCCAGGAGCTGCCTCACCTGCTTGACCTCATCGTTCAAATCAATGGGTCTCAGTTTGCTTTCCACCTTTCGGCTGAAGGTCAGGAGCTGCTGGGTCAGTTCACTGGCCCTTTGTGCTGATTTTTCTATCTGTTTCAGCTTGGAAGTTTCCGCCTCAGAGCCGTCCAGGTCCATGAGGAGCATCTGGGTATAACCCAGTATCGCCTGCAGAAGGTTGTTGAAGTCATGGGCCACCCCACCTGCAAGGGTACCCACTGCCTCCATTTTCTGGGCGTGGAAGAGCTGGGCCTCCAGTTTTTTGTTTTCTTCTTCCGCCCTCTTCCGAAAAGAAATGTCTTCAACCATGGAAAGCACCGGAGATGCTTCCATCTCAGGATCGATGAGTGTATACCGGGCCAGGCAGTCCACGATTGACCCGTCTTTACGGACCCACCTTGTCTCCACCTCTGCCATTTCTCTGTCCAATATAGCCTCACTTACGGTCGCCCATACCCGGCGGAAGTCTTCCTCATTAGAGTAGAGCATACGGGGGCTTTTCCCCTGCAGCTCTTCCGACCCGTACCCCAGTATTTTTGACATCGCATTGTTGTGCCACTGCATGACACGATCCTGGACAAGGCCAAGACCCATGGGCAGCGCCTGAAAAACCCTTTCCAGAGTGGCCTGGCTCTTCCTGAGGGCCTCTTCCCCCTTTTTACGTTCGGTGATGTCGAGCAGTTGGGCGATGGTCTTTTTTTCTCCGGTCTCAGTTGAAACGATGGACAGACTCGCTTCCACGCGTATTTTTGTACCGTCCTTTCGGACAAAATTGATCTCATACCGTGGCGGCACGCTTTCTCCAGCCAGTCTCCTCCGGTACCGATCCACGGTGTAGTGCAGGCTCTCCTCGTCGAGGAACTTTCTGAAATCCGCACCGACAAGCTCCTCTGCCCCGTACCCCATCATCCTGCAAATTTCATCGTTGGCATATTCCAAATGAAAACTATCATCGATGATGACGATTCCATCGTGAGCGTTTTCCACAATGGACCGGTATCTTTCCTCGCTCTCGCGCAGGGCCTCATTGGCTCGCCTCTGTTGCGTAATGTCGAGGGCAAAACCGCCGATCAGTTTGGATCCGTCCCTGCCCTTCATGAGGATTTTCTGGGTTTGATAAATACGCTCCGCACCAGACTTCTCCAGAAGCCTCTCCTCTCTGCGCGAAGAGCCTTTCGAAAGCACCTCCCTGTCGTGCAGGATCATGGAGCGGGCGGTTTCTTCAGAAAACACATCGCCGGGGGTCTTGCCGATGAATCCCTTGCGGGTCCCGAAAGTATCCTCATAAAACCTGTTCACATACAGGTACCGGCTTTCGGCATTTTTTAT
>Ga0307417_10001203_pt1 | contig 10727 bp, 12 predicted proteins | sample SalMarWE160210MG_2_FD_202514 | JGI IMG/M metagenome (GOLD analysis project Ga0307417, IMG submission 202514) | Salt marsh sediment microbial communities from the Plum Island Ecosystem LTER, Massachusetts, United States - WE1602-10 | ecosystem: Environmental > Aquatic > Marine > Intertidal zone...
TCCGGCAGGATATCGTTCATCCCGCGGATGGCTTGGATGCGCTTGGCCAAGATGAATTTCCTTCGGATCTGGGCCGGGACCGCCCCGGCACGAGGCGGATGGCGGCTCAGCTCTGGGCCGCCGGGATCGGACGTGCTGCGTCCGTACGCCCCGCGACCTCCGCCCGGATAACGCGCTCCAGCTCGTCGACCAGGGCCTCGCCGGAGACCTTGTGATGGGGCTTGCCCCCGAGATACAGCAGGCAGCTCGGTGAGCCGCCCGTTAGGCCCACTTGGGCCACCCGCGCCTCTCCCGGACCGTTCACCACGCAGCCGATGACCGCCACGTCCAGGGGCTCGATGATGTCCTCCAGGCGCGCCTCCAACGCATTGACCGTGCCAATCACGTCAAACTCCTGTCGTGAGCAAGACGGGCAGGCCACCAGATTGATGCCCTTGCTGCGCAGGTGCAGGCTCTTGAGAATGTCGAAGCCCACCTTCACCTCTTCCACCGGATCGGCGGCCAGAGACACCCGGATAGTGTCGCCAATCCCCTCGGCGAGCAGCATACCCAGCCCAATGGCTGACTTTACGGCGCCGCCGCGGGGCCCGCCGGCCTCGGTGATGCCGAGATGCAGGGGCTGCTCGATTCGGGCCGCGAGATCCCGGTAGGCGGCCACGGTCATGTACACGTCGGATGCCTTGAGGCTGACCTTGAAATCCGGGAAGTCCAGTCGCTCCAGGATGTCGATGTGGCGCAGGGCCGACTCCACCAGAGCCTGGGGAGTGGGCTCACCGTACTTCTTCTGCAGATCCTTCTCCAGGGACCCGGCGTTCACCCCGATGCGCATCGAGATGCCGCGCTCCCGTGCCGCGTCCACCACGGCGCACACGCGGCCCTCCTTGCCGATGTTGCCGGGATTGATGCGCAGGCAGTCCGCACCCAGCTCGGCCACCCGCAGCGCAATGCGGTAGTCGAAATGAATGTCTGCCACCAGCGGCACACTCACCTGGGCGCGAATGCGACCGAATGCCTCGGCAGCCTCCATGGAGGGCACGGAGACCCGCACGATGTCGGCACCTACCCTCTGCAGTGCCCGCACCTGAGCCACCGTCGCCGCCACGTCGCGGGTTTCCGTGTTGGTCATGCTCTGCACCGTGATGGGCGCCTCTCCCCCCACGGCGACATTCCCCACCATCACCTGGCGGGTGCGGCGACGCCGATAGCCCTCGGGTGTCTGTCGATGCATCGATGAGCCCCCTCAGGAGTCGCCCAGGGTGAAGCGCGCGACGTTCCTGGGCGCAAAGCGCGACTGGTCGAACCGCTCGCCATTGTAGCGGAGCTGCACGCCCCTGGAATTGCCGAGCCGCAGCTGAAACACCTTGGACTGCAGCGTGTGGCTGGCTCCGGCGGGCATGGTGCCGCTGAGCAGTCGCTTGCCTTCGCCATCCAGAATCTCAATCCAACAGGGCTCGGTGAAGGTCAGCGTCAGGCGATTGAGGCCAAGCGGGGCCGCAGCCGTCTCGGCCGGCGGCTCCGCATGGGGTGTCGCCACCGCCTCGGCGGCCGGGGCCTCGGGTACCGGGGACGCGGCGGGTGCCGCGCTGGGCGCAGTCGCAGCGGGGGCGGGCGCCGTAGCCTCGGCCGGCGGCGCCTGCGCTGCACCGTCTCCCGCCGCCGCAGGCTCCGCCGCTATTGCCGCCATTTCTGTCGCTTCGGAGCCGCCCGGGCCGATATCGGCATCGTCGATCCTGGCCGCATCGCCGCCGGCACGCTGGTCGGACATGGAGTCTGCATCGGCGGGAGCGGGGGCCTCTGCGGCAGGAGCGGGGGCCTCTGGGGGACCAGCGGGGTTCTCCGGGCCAGGAGCCGGCGCCGTCACCTGGGGCTCCGTGCTCTCCTGGGTGGTCTCCACCGGCGGCTTGGTCTGCCACCACCACACCAGCATGGCGGCGATGATGGAGCTCACGATCAGGTAGGTTGCCCAGCGCACCTGGGGGTCGCTGCTGCGGGCCTGGGCAAGGGCGCGGTGGGCCGGCTTGACGTCCGGTTGGGCCACATGCAGGCCCAGGCGGTCGCACTCATCGAGCACCCGCTGCTCCGATACGCCTACCAGGCGGGCATAGTTGCGCAAGTAGCCGCGGGCGAAGCTTGGATTACTGATGCCCGAGTAGTCGTCAGCCTCCAGTGCCCGGATGATGCCCGTGCCCAGCCGCAGGCGCCGGGCCACGTGCTCGGCGCTCAGGCGTGCACCCTCCCGCGCGCTGCGCAGCAGTGCCCCAGGCCCGGCGACATGCGCCAGCTCGGTGCCGTGGAGCTCGTCGCCGCTCATTTCGTCTGCTCGCCCGCCAGCTTCTGGGCCTCGTCCGAGCGGGGAAACTTGCCGCGCAGCAGCATCGAGTAGCTGGCCATGGCGTTACGGTCCCCTAGTTCGCGCTCGATTCGAATGCCGAGCCAGAGACTCTGCGGCGTATGACCTGCCACCTCGGCATAGCGCTGCAAGTAGGCCCGCGCCCGCAGATACTCGCCGGCGTCGTAGGTCAGGCGCGCCATCTGCAGCAGAGATTTGCTCAAGGTGGGCTTGAGCTTCAGGGCCTTGTGGAAGTATTGCTCCGCCTTCGCGTTGTCCGGGACGCGCATGGCGCACAGCCCGAGATTCTCGTAGGTCTCTGCCTTGCCGGGATAGAGCGGGTCCTTGAGCACCCGCAGGAAATAGGCTTCCGACTTCTCCGGCTGATTCTGCTCGCACAGAAACACGCCGTAGTTGTTCAGGCTCCCGGTATCGGAGGGCGATAGCCGCAACGCCTCATGATAGTGCTGCTCCGCCGCCTCGGTCTCGCCGAGGCGGCCGTAGAGCAAGGCGATGGCATTGTGAGCGGCCACCGAGTCAGGCTCCTCGTCCAGTGCGCGGCGCAGCTTGGACAATGCCAGGGCGTAGTCACCCTGCTGCATATAGCCGACACCCAGCTTGACGTTGATGTCCGCCGGCGTGTCGGGACGATCTTCGTCTTGGCGCGCGCTGTTGGTGGCGCAGCCTGCGGCGAGCAGGGCTGTAAGCACCACGCACACCCTCCAGGTGGCTTTCATACGGCACCCCCTGACAGCGCCGCCTGCCATCGTTGACTTCTCATCGTGCGGTCCCTCACTCTGCCCGCCAGCTGGCCGCAGGCAGCATGGATGTCGTTGCCCCGGGTGCGGCGGGTCACGGCCATGACGCCCGCGGCCAGCAAGCGATTGCGAAAGCTCTCGATGGCCTGTGCGGAGGAGCAGCGTTGGGTGGACCCGGGAAACGGATTGAAGGGAATAAGATTCACCTTGGCCGGCACGCCCTGCAGGATCGTAATGAGCTGCCTGGCATGGGCCGGCGTGTCGTTGACCCCGTCCAGCATGACATACTCGAAGGTCACGCGCTGGCGCGGCCTGTGGGCCACGTAGCGGCGGGACGCCGCCATCAGCTCGGCGATGGGATACTTGCGGTTCAGCGGCACCAGGGTATCCCGCAGTGCGTCGTTGGCCGCGTGCAGCGACACCGCCAGACTGACGTCGCTCAGCTCGCGCAGGCGGTCGATGGCGGGCACCACACCCGCGGTGCTTAGCGTGACCCGGCGCCTGGACAGCCCGTAGGCCAGGTCGTCGGTCATCAAGTCCATGGCGGCGACGACGTTGTCCAGATTCAAGAGGGGCTCGCCCATGCCCATCATCACGATGTTGGTGACGGGACGGGAGCCGCTGGCGTAAGCCCCGAGCGCCTCATGTGCCCGGCGCACCTGGCCGATGATCTCCGCCACCGTCAGGTTGCGGTTGAAACCCTGCCGCGCCGTGGCACAGAAGCTGCAATTGAGCACGCAGCCCACCTGGGAGGACAGGCACAAGGTGCCCCTGTCGACCTCGGGAATGAATACCGTTTCAATGCAGTTGCCGTCGTCCAGACGCAGCAGCCACTTGGTGGTGCCGTCTGCCGATGCATGCTCGTGGGCGAGCTCGGGCAGCCGAAGTTCTGCGAGGGTGTGGAGGCGCGCGCGCAGCCCTTTGGCGAGGTCGGTCATCGCGTCGAGGTCGCTGACACCCCGCTGATGCACCCACCTGAGAACCTGCGAGGCACGAAAAGGCTTCTCACCCAGGGCCGTGAAGAAAGCGTCCAGGTGATCGCGATTGAGGTCAAGCAGGTTGACTTTCGAGGAGCTCTCCAAGCGTCTCTTTACCGTAATGCGCGGGCACTCGCGCTTCAGCATAAACAAAACCCGCGTAGAGACGCGGGTCTGACTTGTGAATGGAGCCCCGTTATTCTAGCCTCGACGCCGCGGCCGGGGCAATGCCTTTACGCCTGGTCAAGACTCTGTTGCATGACCGAGGAATCGGCTGGCCTCCAGGCCGCGGAGGCCCCCGGCGTGCAGCAGATTCTATACGCTGAAGCTCTCGCCGCAGCCGCAGGAGCCCGTGGCATTCGGATTGTGGAACTTGAAGCCTTCGTTCAAGCCTTCCCGACCGAAATCCACCTCCACACCGTCCAGGTAGCTCAGACTCTTCTCCGGCACGATGACCTTTACGCCACGCGACTCGAACACCCGGTCCTGAGCCGTGATCTCGTCGGCAAATTCGACGACGTAGGCAAAGCCCGAGCATCCGGAGTGCCGCACATCCAAGCGCAGGCCCTCGCCCTTGCCGCGGCTGGCCAGGAAGCCGCGGACCCGGTTGGCGGCGGCTTCAGACAATGTAATAGACATTGAGTATCTCCTAAACAAACCGTCAGTTGCGTGCACACTCAGGACGTAGGAGCCCTGCCGCATACCGGGTTACTGGCCCATGACTCGTGGCCGCGCCAAGGACGCTGCGGACTCCGCTGCACGTAGCTGCACGCTCTCCACACTCACCCCATCCTGGCGCTCGCAGACCTCGCGCACCGCGCGCCTATCCACCAACTGTCCGAGGGTGATGCCGCTTAGAAAATTGTAGATCTGCTCGCTGAGATCCACCCATAGGTCGTGGGTCAGGCAATGCTGGCCGTCCTGGCAGTTGCCCAAGCCGCCGCAGCGGGTGGCGTCGACCTTCTCGTCGACTGCGCCAATCACGTCTGCAACCACGATCTCCCCGGCCGCCCGGCTCAGTCTGTAGCCACCGCCCGGGCCGCGAGCACTCTTGACCAAGCCGCGCTTGCGCAGGCGGGCGAACAACTGCTCCAAATAGGACAGGGATATGCCCTGGCGGTGTGAGATATCAGACAGCGTGATGGGACCTTGCCCGGAGTGTAGAGCAAGGTCCAGCATCGCCGTGACGGCATATCGGCCCTTTGTGGTCAGTCTCATGAATCTTATCCCGGTCTCTGGGTAACATACCCCAACATTTCCCCATAACCCAGCACCCAAGTCAACTATTGCTTTCTTATCCCTTCAATTCTCCTGGAAATCGTCCTCCGGCGGCTGCTCCGAGCCGTCCATGGTTGCAGCGGATGGCGGCTCGATCTCACATACCGCCACGGCCGGGAGCTTGACGTCCTTGACATCGGCCCCCAGCGCCTTAAGCGCTGCGCACATGGTCTCGATGCGCGTGTCGAGCACGTGGATGTGGTCCAGCATGCAGTTCACCGCGTTGGCCACCGGATCTGGCATGTTCTGTGCCGTGCCGTAGGCATCGAATCCGATCTTCTCGGCGATGGCGTGGCGGCGCTGCTCATGCTCCGCGCTCTGGCGCCGGACCACGTGACCGGGCACGCCCACCACGGTGGCGCCGGCCGGCACGTCTTGCACGACCACGGCGTTGGAGCCCACACGTGCCCCATCGCCGACCGTGATGGGCCCGAGGACCTTGGCGCCCGCCCCGACCACCACGTCGTCTCCGAGGGTGGGATGGCGCTTGCCCTTCTTCCAGCTGGTCCCGCCCAACGTCACACCGTGATACAACGTGCAGTCGTCGCCAATCTCAGCGGTCTCACCGATGACTACCCCCATGCCGTGGTCGATGAAGAAGCGCCGGCCGATGGTGGCAGCCGGGTGAATCTCGACGCCCGTGAGCCACCGGCTGAAGGTGGACAGCGCCCGCGCCAGCCAGCGCCACCGGGCCTTCCACAGCCGGTGGCAGAGCCGGTGCAGCAGCACTGCATGCACCCCGGGGTAGGTCGTCAGCACATCGAAGGTGGTTCGTGCCGCCGGGTCGCGCTCGAATACGCACCCGACTTCTTCCCGCACCCGCTTGAACACCCAGGGAGCCTCAGCCAACCACGCTCACTGACCCGGGCTGCCGGCAATGCGCTTCTGCACGGCGGTCAGCATGCCGCGCAGGATATTGAGCTCGCGGGCATCCGGTCTTGCCCGACCGTAGAGCCGGCGCAGCCGCCGCATCAGATGGCCCGGACTAGCAGGGTCGAGAAATCCCGTCGCCTCCAGCACCGCCTGCAGGTGGCGATAGTAGCCTTCCATGAGCTCCACCGGCGCAGGAGGCTCGACCCGGGGCGCCTCCGTCCCGGGACCGCGGCCGGCCAGGAACACCTCGTAGGCCAGCACCTGCACGGCGGCGGCGAGATTCAGCGAGCTGAAGGTCTCGTTGCACGGGATGCGCACCAAATAATGGCACATGGCCAGCTCCGCGTTGGTCAGCCCCGAGTGCTCGCGGCCGAATACCAGGGCCGCGCGGCCCGGATAGCCTGCCACCAGTATCGCGGATTCCCGGGGGCTCAGCTCCGGCCATGGCAGCGCGCGCCGCCGCGCGCTGGCACCCAGCACCGCGGAGCAGCCCGAAAGCGCCTGCTCCAGATCGGTGCAGACCCGCGCCCGGGCGAGCACATCGTCGGCGCCGGAGGCGCGCGCAGTGGCGTCGGCGCTGGGAAACAGCTTAGGATCGACCAGGGCCAGGTCGTCCAGCGCCATGGTCTTCATGGCCCTGGCCACCGCACCGATGTTGCCCGGATGCGAGGTCTGAACCAATACCACGCGCACGTTGCTCAGCATGGGCGCACGATACAGTCCACCCAAGGGACTGACAAGAGCCGCCCGCGCTACCGCCTGTACGTCGGCGCTGCTATCCTTGTCGACCCTCCATCCGATAGCCGATTCGGGATCCGCCATGCACCCGTTGCTCAATATAGCCGTGCGTGCCGCCCGCCGCGCGGGAGACATCATCGCCCGGTCCTACGAGCGCCTCGACGGCGTGCAGGTCGAGGCCAAGGCACCCAATGACTTCGTCAGCGACATCGATCGAATGGCGGAGAGCGAGATCGTGCGCATCATCCGCAAGGCCTATCCCGATCATGGCATCCTGGCCGAAGAGAGCGGCAGCCAGGGCGGCGGCGATGTCGTGTGGATCGTCGATCCACTGGACGGCACTACCAACTACCTCCATGGTTACCCGCAGGTGGCGGTTTCTATCGCGGTCGCCCAGCGCGGCCAGCTCATGCATGGCGTGGTCTACGATCCCCTGCGGCAGGATCTGTTTGCCGCCAGCCGGGGCGCCGGCGCGCGGCTCAACGACCGGCGCATCCGCGTCAGCCCGCGCCGCAGCCTGGACGGGGCGCTGCTGGGCACCGGCTTCCCGTTTCGCGCCCATCACTTGGTGGATCCCTACCTGCAGAGCTTCAAGGCGCTGCTGCTGAGCTCGGCCGATATCCGGCGTGCCGGCTCCGCCGCCCTGGACCTGGCCGATGTCGCCTGTGGCCGGCTGGACGGCTTCTGGGAGCTGGGCCTGCAGCCCTGGGATCTCGCGGCGGGCACCCTGCTCATCCGAGAGGCGGGCGGCATCGTGACGGACTTCGAGGGCGACAGCGACGTGTTCGTCACCGGTAACATCGTCGCCGGCAGCCCCCGCGTTTCCAAGGGTATCCTGGAGCTGGTCAAGGCCCACCTCGGAGGCCACCTCTGAGCGCTATGCTCCTCAGCCGCCTGGCCAACGACTACAATGTGGTATCAGCGGCACATCGTGGCACGGCATGAGTCAGTGGACCCATTCGCGGCGATGCTGAAGCGGCACAGCCCCGGTGCAGAGCCGGCGACTATGGCGACTATAGGGAGTCAGGGGGCATAGGCACCACAGGAGGAGCTTATGAGTCGAAATCTACTGGCCTTGCTGGCCCCGCCCGTGGCGGTGTGCCGCTTCGGCTGCGCCGAGTGCATGGCGGCTCCCGTAGCCGTCTGCTGGCTGGCAGGAATCGTCGCCCTCGGCGCCGGTGCGCTCATCGCCCCCCTCGGCGGCGGCGAGGGCGTAAGCTGGAAGATCGTAGCCGTCGGCCTCGTACTGTGGGCCACCGGCAGCCTGTGGAGCCTGCTGGCGACCCGCTCCTCGCTGGACCAGCCCTGCCCCCGGCCCGGAAGCCGCTAGATGTTCAAGCTTTTCAGGCGACGCCCACCGTAAGCCGCGTTGATGACGGCGCGAGTGCCCATGATGGCGGTGAACATGGAGGTCATCACGCCCAGGGACAGGGTGATGGCAAAGCCCTTGATGGGACCCGTGCCGAAGCCGAACAGCACCAGGGCGGCAATCAGGGTCGTGATGTTGGCGTCGGCAATGGTGGAGAAGGCCTTCTCGTAGCCGCCGTGGATGCTGGCCTGGGGGGTGTTTCCGTTGCGCAGCTCCTCGCGGATGCGCTCGAAAATCAGCACGTTCGCATCGACGGCCATGCCCACCGTCAGAACGATGCCGGCGATGCCGGGCATGGTGAGCGTGGCCTGCAGCATGGATAGCAGCGCCACGATGAGCACCAGATTGGCACTCAGGGCGAGATTGGCAACCAGGCCGAACACCCGGTAGCGCACGGCCATGAACACCAGTACCGCGACGAAGCCGAAGACCACGGATTTGAAGCCCTGCTCGATGTTCTGCTGGCCCAGGCTGGGGCCAACCGTGCGCTCCTCGACGATGAACACCGGTGCCGCAAGGGCGCCGGCGCGCAGCAGCAGCGCGAGATCCCGAGCCTCCTCGGTGCTGTCCAGGCCGGTAATCTGAAACCGACTGCTGAAGGCGTCGCGAATCACCGCGACGTTAATCACTTCTTCCACCTCGTGGCTGGTCCTCACGCGCTTGCCGTCGACTTCCTTGCTCTCTACCTTGTGCTCGATGTACACCACCGCCATGCGCTTGCCGACGTTGTCCTTGGTGAACTGGCCCATCATGCGCCCGCCCTTGCTATCCAGGCTGACCGTCACCATGGGGGTGCCGGTGCGCTGATCGAGGCCCGAGGCCGCATTAGTGAGCTGATTGCCGGTGACGATCACCCGCTTCTTCAGCAGCACGGGGCGGCCGTTGCGCTCGTGATAGATTCGCGAGCCGGGTGGCACTCGGCCTGCGAGTGCGGCCTGCAGGTCGTGCTCCTCATCCACGGCGCGGAATTCCAGGGTTGCGGTGGCCCCCAGGATGTCTTTGGCCCGGGCGGTATCCTGCACGCCGGGGAGCTGGACCACGATGCGGCTCTCACCCTGCTGCTGGATAACGGGTTCCGCCACGCCCAGCTCGTTGACCCGATTACGCAGGGTCGTGATGTTCTGCTTGAGCGCGAAGTCTCGAGTCTCCCGCACCGCCTTCTCACTCAGCTGGGCGTACAGACCAGGCTCGCCTCCCGTGTCTTTCTTGGCCAGCACTAGATCGGGGTCGGTGCTGCGGATCTCGTTGTAGGCCTCGTCGCGACTGGCGACATCGCGGAACTGGATGTCCAGGCCGCCCCCTTTGGGCTTCTGGGTGATGCCCCGGTAGCGGATCTCGGCTTCCCGCAGCTGAGTGCGCAGGTCGTTGACATAGCGCTCGTCGGCCTTCTCGATGGCGGCTTGCATGTCCACCTGCATCAGGAAGTGCACGCCGCCCCGCAGGTCCAGACCCAGATACATGGGCTTGACCCCCAGCGCCTCCAGCCAGTGCGGGGTGGCAGGGGCCAGATTGAGCGCCACGGTATAGCCCGTCCCCAGTCCCTTCTCCACTACGTCCTTGGCCTTGAGCTGAACGTCGGTATCGGTGAAGCGGACCAGCACACCGGAGGACGTCACCTCGCTGCGCTTCGGCGTGAGGCCGGCGTCCTTCACCAGCGTCTGGACCCGGGACTCCAGGGCCGCGTCGGCCTGGATGCCGCGGGGGGGGCTCACCAGCAGTGCTGGGTCTTCGCCGTAGAGATTGGGCAGAGCAAGTAGCAGCCCGAGCACCAGCAAGACCGAGATCAGCACATACTTCCAGGTGGGGTATTGATTCATACAAGGGGCTCTGGAATCCGGGCGCTATTGGGTCTTCATGGTGCCCTTGGGCAGCACCGAGGAAATGGCTGGGCGCTGTACCTTGACCTCCACGCCCTCACTGATCTCGATGGAGACGAAGTTGTCACCCAGCTTCGTGATCCGCCCCAACAGCCCGCCATTGGTCACCACCTCGTCGCCCTTGGCCAGGGCCTCCACCATTTTCTTGTGCTCCTTGGCCCGCTTGGCCTGGGGTCGAATGAGCAGGAAGTAGAACACTACGAAGATGATGACGAGAGGCACGAACTGCATGAAGCCCGGCTCCGAAGCGCCAGGGGTACCCTGCGCCCAGGCGTCGCTGATGAAAAAGTCCATTGCCTATCCCTTATTCGCTGAGCCGGGGGACACGCCCCCCGCCTGTGGAGGAGCGCCGCGCGGGGGCGGCGCGCACGAAGTTGCGCATTATGGCATAGAAGGCGGCGTTTGCACCCGCGCGGCATAGAATTCATCCACGAACCACGCCAGGCGCCCGCCGGCGATGGCCTCTCGCAGACCGGCCATCAGGGTCTGGTAGTAGTGCAGGTTGTGGATGGTGCCGAGGCGCGCGCC
>Ga0307417_10001204_pt1 | contig 10721 bp, 11 predicted proteins | sample SalMarWE160210MG_2_FD_202514 | JGI IMG/M metagenome (GOLD analysis project Ga0307417, IMG submission 202514) | Salt marsh sediment microbial communities from the Plum Island Ecosystem LTER, Massachusetts, United States - WE1602-10 | ecosystem: Environmental > Aquatic > Marine > Intertidal zone...
ACAGAAGCGCATAGGGTTTAATAGGAGTGGAACCCCAAATAGTCGTCCATGCAGAAGTGAGTTGCCAAGTGCACTATGAGAAAGCACATGAAAAAGATTCTCAGACCCGTTTCCTTAGATCCGGATGTAAGTAAAACGAAAATCACACTTTTCGGTTTCCGTCAGTAAAAAGTCCAGAGACGGACTTTTCACGGTTCCATCTGAATTGGAGTGTTTAATGAAAGAACCTTTTAAAGATTTCATAACGAGGGAAATGGATGCCGGGACCGTCCTCATCGCCTGCGGTCTTCCAGCCTCCTACAAGACCGAGACCACGGAAGTGATTGCGGCACTCAAGGGATACAGGATTTTAAGGACAGACATGATCCGCCTTGAAGTCCTGAAAAATGATGACATCTTCGATGAAAAAGTGGCCTCGAATATGAACAAACGCACCCTGGTCTATGACGAGATGTTCAGGCTTGCTGATGAGCTGGCAGGCAAAGGAGATGGGGTCATCCTTGACGCCACATTTGTTACCCAGGCCTTGCGGCGCAGAGCGGCTGAAATTGCTGCGAACCATGGGTTGACCTTTGTCATTCAGCAGACCCAATGCCCCAAAGAGGTGTCTCTTCGACGGATCTCCCTTAGATCCAAGGAAAATTATGAGTCCAACGCCCTCACTGAGCAGGCCTATACAAACAATCTTAAGAAATTCGAACCCGTAGATCTGAAGGACCTTAAAGGCCTTAACCCATCGCTGAATCTCATTCACCTGCTGGTTGACACCTCATCGGACAAGGCAGACGACTGGTTCGTTACTCAAATGGTCACAGAATAGGGGAGTTCCTGCCATGGCCTCGCAATCCGTCGGCATTATCTATAAACATCGTCATAAACCTGCCAGGGCCCAGGCGAAAAAGCTTGAGAAATGGTTGAAGGAACGCGGGATTACGGTTTTTTCAGAGGAAATGGAATTCCTGGATACCCTGGACGATTCCTGCGAAGAGCACTCCTGCATACCAATGACCGTTGATTGGGTCGTCGTCCTGGGAGGAGATGGGACATTGCTCGGTGCCGTACGCCGTGTGGGCCGTTTTGGCGTACCCATCCTGGGAGTGAATCTAGGAGGAATGGGATTCCTCACCGGCATCCCATTGAACAAACTCTATCCGGTGATTGAACTCCTCATGGCGGATGGCCTTCAACAGGAAGGCAGGGTTCTTCTGGAGGCAAGAATTATTCGGAAAGGGAAAGAATTTCGTCGTTTCCAGGTCTTGAACGATATGGTGATCAACAAGGGGACATTGGCGCGAATCATCGACCTGGACGTCACCATAAGCGGCGCATTCCTGACCACATTCAGGGCTGACGGACTGATCGTGTCAACACCCACCGGGTCTACGGCCTACAATCTGTCCGCCGGGGGTCCCATACTGTATCCCACCATGAAAGCCTTCGTCCTGACGCCGATCTGCCCTTTTACCCTGACCAACCGGCCCATTCTTCTCCCTGACACTTCGGTCATCGAGATTCGACTGGGAAAAGAGAGCGAAGAACAGGTCGTTCTCACTTTCGATGGGCAGGTTGGTTTCGACCTTCATTACGGAGACCTTGTGGTCATCAATAAATCAAAGAAGAGCATCCATCTTTTCACACCGCCCGGATACAGTTACTTTGAGGTATTGCGGACAAAATTGATGTGGGGCGGAACCACATACGAGCATGGAAAGCGTTAGATTGGCATTTAGAGTTAACCGTAAAGATATCAGCTATTTGCGATATACCATCGAATCCTATGACGGGATGGGGATCGTCAAGACCCTCGACCCGAAAAAAGGCCTGATCGAAGTCAGGAGCGCCCCCGGCTGCGAAGAAACGGTCAGACAACTGATGAAGGCCCTGCACCGGGAAGATGGCATACCCATTGAAGAAGTCCGGTATAGCGGCTGAAACCCGGATTAGAAAAGCGAGAATCAATTGTCCAAAGGTTTTTTTATTGCCACTATGGGCTGCCAGATGAATGAATATGATTCTGAATATCTGAGTAGCAGGCTGAACGAAATGGGATTTGCCCCGGTCGATGCACCGGAAAAAGCGGATGTTGTCCTCATCAACACCTGTACGGTCCGGGAAAAAGCGGACCAAAAGGCCTTCAGCCTCCTCGGAAGGGTATCACGACTCAAACTCAGGCAACCTGGAATGATTTTGGGGCTGGCAGGGTGCCTTGCCCAGAAGGAGGGGAACCGGTTGTTCAAACGATTCCCCCAGCTTGATTTTATCATTGGCCCGAGGGAACTGGGAAATATTGGAACCGTACTTGACGATGTGTCTACCTGCAGGAAAAAAAGGGCCGCCATCAGTCTTGACCATTCGCCCCTGACATCCTTCACCCGTCCTCTCCGGAATGGAAAAATAACCGCCTATATTTCCATCATGCAGGGATGCAACAACTTCTGTGCCTATTGCATCGTGCCCTACGTAAGGGGCAGGGAAATTTCCCGACCACCGGAGGACATTGTTGCGGAGGCTCGGCAGCTTATCGCCAATGGAACGAAAGAGATTACGCTTCTCGGACAAAACGTCAATTCCTACCTCTGGAATGAAGATAAGAACCATGATTTTTCCGCTCTTCTACATGAACTGAATGCCTTGAAGGGACTCCTCCGATTGCGGTTTACAACCTCACACCCCAAGGATCTCACCGACGACCTCATTCATTGTTTCACGAAACTGGATAAACTGTGTCCGCACATCCATCTTCCTTTCCAGGCCGGTGCAAATAAAGTCCTCCGTCGCATGAAAAGGGGGTATACCCGGGAGCATTATATGACCCTGGTGAAAAGACTGAGGGAGGTGGTCCCCGATATCGCCATTACCAGCGATGTAATGGTCGGATTTCCAGGCGAATCTCGGAATGATTTTGAACAGACCCTGGATCTTGTAGACAAAATTCAGTTCGATTCCCTTTTTTCCTTTAAATATTCAGACAGAAAGGGTACATTGGCCTCATACATGAAAAACAAGGTCAGCGAGGAGGAAAAGGCAAGCAGGCTCTCTGTTCTCCAGAATCTTCAGGACGCGATTACCCTCAAAAAAAACAGATCTCTCGAAAACCGGGAACTCCCGGTGCTGATCGAAGGATACAGCAAGAAAAACACCCAGCTTATGGGGCGTACCGGGTCTAATAAAATTGTTAATTTAACTTTAAATACCATATATATAGGATGTATAGTTAATGTTTATATTCATAAAGGGCACCTACATTCCCTGTCTGGAAGGCCCTTGGATTTTGGCCGTTCATTAATTACCTAGCGTCCATCCATAAATGAGATAGTTTGTTCGAAATCAAGGCATGCGAAAATCTTAACCGCAGGAATACTAGGTACTGCACAGGAGCGACATGACGACAGACCAAGTAATGATTTTGCCTGCCATCAACTATCAAACCGTCGATTATCGAAAAGAAGCATGCCTGATTGTGGACGATGAGCCATCCATCAGGGAAACGCTTACCGAAAGCCTCCAGCTTCTCAAATTTCAGACCCACGCCGCACTTGACGCGCAAAAGGGGCTTGAGGAACTCGACAAAGATCACTACACGTTCCTCATCACTGATATGAAGATGCCCGGGATGGATGGCCTCCAGTTGATCAGGAAAGCCAGGGCAAAGTATCCTCAAATATGCATTATCGCCATGACCGCACATGTAAAGGGCTATAAATATGTCGATGTGATCAATGCGGGGGCCACGGATTTCATCAATAAGCCGTTCAGTGCTGATGAGCTGGAGGCCAAAATCAAGCGTGCCATCGTTGAAAGAAACACCAAATTCGAACTCAACCGCCTTTCCATAACAGACTCTCTGACAGGCCTTTATAACCAGAGACATTTTTACCTGCGGCTCCGGGAAGAAATCACCCGCGCCAGGAGGCAAAAACAGAATCTTTCCTTGATACTGCTCGACCTTGACAATTTCAAATGGTTCAACGATACGCATGGGCATCTGGCCGGCGATGAAGTGCTTCAGAAGACCGGAACTATTATTCGTGCCAGCATCCGTGTGGATGTGGATTCGGGCTACAGGTATGGCGGGGACGAATTTGCCGCCATCCTGATTGACGCCGATGAAACGGTAGCGAACGAGATCGGAAAACGAATCGCCGCCGTTCTTAAAACGGTTTGCGGGATTGGGACAAGCATGGGCTTCGCACAGTATTCAGGTGATATGGAAGCTGAAGAATTGATGAATATGGCCGACAAGGACCTTTACAAGGCCAAAGGAAAGCGCTAGATCGTTCACATCTAACCTTTTCATTACGTCCGATAATATATATTATGTAAACCAAAGCATTCACAGAACCCTTCCTGCTGATTTACCCACCCTTTCATCAGTAAGGGGCACGGGGATCTTTTTTCAGGACACGAAAACGCATCTTTGCTGGCAAGATATCTCCTCTCTCACTCCAAACGAAAATGGTCCGATGCACCTGTCAGGTGTACATTAACCGGTTTGTTGGAAGTCGGGAGTAGGACTTTCTATTGAGGCAATCCGGAAAAAGAGTTGTTGACAGAGGCATTCGAGGCGTAGTAAGTATTTAACATACTCTGATGGAGGTCATGTTGAATGGGAAGTGTCGTTAAAAAGCGTCGGAAAAAGATCACGAAACACAAACACCGCAAGCTCATGAAAAAGATGCGTCATAAGAACAAATAGGCAATTAACCTTCTCTCATCCCTTCATAAAAGAAGGCAGCCGAAAACGGCTGCCTTCTTTCTTAGATACAAGGGTGTCGGGCGTAAGGCTTGGGGTCTATGATGAGGTTGAGGAAAAAGCGGTTTCCTTGCGCCTTAAGCCCTGCGCCTTAAATTTCCAGATGTTATTTGCTGTGGTCGTACCAGCCGCCCCCGGTTTTTCTCCCGAGCTTTCCGGCCCGTATCATGGTCTTGAGCAGGTTCGGAGAAACCCACTTTGATTCCTTGTTCAGCTCCTTATAAAAGTACTCCGCAACAAAATACGCAATATCAATCCCGGTCAGGTCCATCAGCTCAAAAGGACCCATGGGATAATTCAGGCCGTTCTTCACAGCGGTGTCCACGTCCTCGATGGAGGCGATACCCTCTTCGACGATCTTGATGGCCTCAATCATGTGAGGGATCATGATCCGGTTGACGATAAACCCCGGCGAGTCTTTCTTGACTTCCACCGTGATTTTGCCCATCTTTTTCGCCAGTCCCGTGGTGATGGCAACTGTTTCGTCGCTCGTGGCATAACCCCTGATGATCTCCACCAGTTTCATGAGTGGCACCGGGTTGAAGAAATGCATACCACAAACCTTGTCCGGCCGGTTCGTGGCCGCGGCAATCTCCGTAAGTGACATGGAAGATGTATTGGAGGCCAGAATGACTTCGGGCCGACACAATTCGTCCAGTTCCTTGAAAACACTCTTCTTGAGGTCAAGGTTTTCAATGACCGCCTCAACGACAAGATCCACATCCTTCATCTGGGCCATATCGGTAGTCCCCTTGATTCTGCCCAGGATGACATTCTTGTCATCCGCATCCAACTTGCCTTTTTCGACACTCTTGGACAGGAACCGGTCGATGCTCTTCATTCCCCGTTCTACGAATGCATCTTCAACGTCGCGCATGATCACTTCACAGCCGATCTGCGCCGCCATCTGGGCAATGCCGTTTCCCATGGTCCCTGCCCCAATAATGCCAATTTTCTTGATCTCCATAGTAGTTTTTCCTCCTTCTTAGCATTTTGACTGAAAACAATTCAAATAGGTATAAAACATCAGGCCTGACGTATCGCTTTTCGTCTTATGCCCTACGCCTTTGGCCTATTTCTCACACCGATTCTACACTCTTGACTTCAGAAACATGCTGTTTCAATATCTTCTCTATACCCATTTTCAATGTCATCTGGCTCATGGGGCACCCACCACAGGCCCCCATAAGCTTCACCTTTACCACGCCCTCATCGTCTACATCAACGAGTTGCACGTCTCCGCCGTCCGCCTGGAGACTGGGCCTCACCTTGTCAAGGGCGTCCTGGACTTTTTCCTTTACAGTCATGCGTCCCTCCTTCTGTCTATATTTTCTGACCAGATCGTTTTTTTCATAACATAGTCTCATGGGGAATGCTACCCAAAAAACTTTTTGACCCTGCCATCGAGGAACTGTGAAAGGCCCTCTGTATTTCCTGGAGACCACCCAAGGGTCTTGCTCCATACGTCGTCGGACTCCATGCAAAGATAGAGTCCCAGGTCGTCATACCAGGCTTCCAGGTGCTCTCGCATGAATCGGTAAAGTTCCATTCGAATGGGTTTGAAATAGCGCATCTTACCATCAAGGCCGGAGATAAATTCTCCGTCGAGAACAGTTGTGTGAGGGTGGCGTTTACGGATAACAGTTTTCAGCTGGGGCATGAACCGGAAAGAGCCCATGCTGATCCAGATAACTCTCCCGGGATCAATATACCTGTCCATCAGATCCAGAGTTCGCAGGTACTCATCCCGCCAGTTGGGATGAGGAATAAGCGGGTCAAAGTGAAACCCCACGATAAAGCCTTCAGATTGGCACAGTGCGGCTGTTTCAAGCCTTTGTCGCAGGCTTGCTGCCTGGTGCTCTTCCCTGGAGGAAATCAAGGGACTGTTGAGTGACCAAGAAATGATGATCTGTTTACGTTCGGGTAATGCAGCCAACCTCTTTATATTGCAGGTCTTGGTTTTCAGCTCCAGTATGGCGTTTTTTCTATTGGAAAACGGAGGCACCAGGATATCGGTCCAACCGATAAGAGGATCAAGGGCCAGGCTGTCTGTAAATTCCCCGGTGCCAATGCGAAAAATCCTGTCAGGATTGCGATCGATGAGACTGAAAATCTCTTCAAGGCGCTCCTCAAGGTTCACAAAGACCCTGAGGTTCGGTTGATTGAAATATGATTGCAGGATACAGTAACTGCAGTCAAGCGGGCAATTCATGGCCACGTTCAGGATCTGGTATCCACAGCAGATATGATTTTTTGTGCCGGGACATGGCTTCAAAATATCACCGCTGTATTCGAGCAGATGGAGCGTTTTCTTGCCCATGTCAGGATTTTCCGCTGCCGCGTATCCGGATTCCTTTTTCCGAAACTGTGGAATACCTTTTGTTTTCCTGGAAATACGTGAGAAAAGCCGGTACTTCTCCACACCCTCTTCCACGAGTATCCTGTTGATGGGAAAACCGACCATCATGCGCCCTCTTCCCAGGGATTCTTGAACTGGCGCAATCTCTCGATTTTCGCAAGATGGTCAATGACTCCCTTCAAATCCTTCCCATTTCGAAAAGAAATTTCCATGCGATAAATCTCTGATTCAAAATACGGGGGGGCCTGGATGCGAGCTTCAGGGGGAAGCTGCAGTTTTGCGACCCTTTTCTTGAACACCTCTTCAGCACGGTTCAATCGAGGAAAACGCCTGGACCTGAAGAGGGCCAGAAGTGTGCGGGCCATCTGGGGGCGATTCATGGAAGGAGTGGCAAGAATATCGCGAAACGGTTTTGCCTCGAGCATTTCAGCAATTGAGGTCCCTGATATTCGCGAATTATCATACAATAATTCAATAAGTTGCTTTTGTTGATTAATGTTAAAAGTTAACTTTAAGAAAAGAGAGGCAACCACCTTTCTTTCCTCCGGCACCAATTCCAAAAGGGCTGTGGCGGTTGATTCTGAAATCGTACCACGGGCCAGGGCCTGTTTCATTGATTCATCCAGGTCTCTCTCGAAAGAGAGGTAGGTATCGAGCACCGATGCATGCAGCGGGAGATCCAGGAGGCTCATATATCTTGCAAGAATTTCCTCTCTTGGAAAATAACGTGCCAGTCTGGTCAATGCCATGGCTTTTTCCACTGGATTAAATTGCCTTGTTGTAAGGTTGTCAAAAAAATTGATCAAAAGGGCATCAGGGGGCGCAATCGCATCTTGTATGCACATCCTGCACCCTATGGACTCTTTTCCCATTGCACGGAATGCCGCTATTCTCCTGAACCCCGTTACAATATGAATGGCCCCGCCCTCCCCTTCCGTGACGATGGGATTGTTGACAAGCCCGATGTTCTGCAGCGAATTGATGAGTGGGGCAAGTTCGAAGCCGTAACTCATGGCAAAAGGTCCCGGCTCAGGGCTCAATCTGTCAAGTGAAACCCGTGACGGCTTTAGATCTATTTTGTGGCCTAGTTTCTGGATCATTTTTTGTTTTCCTTGAGTACAAAGTCCATGGATGGGCTTCTAACGAAGTCGTCTCTTTCGCCGGAGTCAAGGAGCCGGGCGTGAGACTCTTTTTCAGACCCTTTCTCATAGTGCACTTGGCACCAAACACCGACATGGACGGCTATTTGGGGTTTACGCCTCCCAAACCCCACGCGCTTCTATGAATTTACGCTAAACCCCAAATCGGCGTCCATCCCCTCCGAAGTGTTTAGAAAGGGTCTGAAAAAGAGTCTCACGCCCGGCTCCACTTCGTTGCTCATAGGCTGCCGTTTGCGGCATAAACCAGCTTTTTACGATTCCATCATTATTGCTTCCGCTTCCGTCCGTAGCAACGTATCACCAAGTGGAGGCCAAGTAAAGAGGCTCTCAGGAAAGAAGAACTACATTGGGAAAAGGATTGCCTTGTAATGACAAAAATGCTACCCCCTTTTGAATGCATCACAATGATCTCGATAAGCAGGAAAAAAAGGGGGATATGATGGCAAGGTGGAAGGTTCTTTCTATAGGGCTTGTCTTATTGTTCACTCTCTCATTGATTTCGGGAACGTCCTCTGTTCAAGCGGCCCATGTGGTAAAGATCGGGATAGCACTCCCGCTCACCGGAACCTTGGCCAAAATCGGAGAAATTGAGAGCCGGTCATTTAAGATGGCCATTGATAAAATTAATGCAGCGACCGGAATTGACGGGGAAAAATTACATTTAGTCATTTTAGACACGTCGAGCCGTCCGGATGTGGGTCGCACGGTTGTTGAAAAGTTTATCAAAAAATACAAGGTCCAATTGGTTGGGGGAGGATGCAGCAGCTCAGTGGCGTATGTGATCGCCCGCGTGTGCCAGCAAAATAAAATCCCCTTTCTGATCAATACGGCTGCTGCCGACAAGATTACTGCGTCGGGATGGGATTATGTTTTCCGCCTGAATCCGCCGTTCAGCAAATATGCAAGTGGGATGGAATCCCTTTTTTCCGAGATCATCAGACCCAGGACGGCTATCATTTTGCGTGAAGATTCGCCTCTCGGTTCAAAAAAGGCCCAATATTTTGAGAATATTTGCCAAAAGTTTCGCATGACAGTGGTCATGAACGAAAAATATGAATATGGTGAAATTGATTTCGCGCCCCTGCTTACAATGATCAAAGACAAAAACCCTGACATTATCTATATAATATCCAATGCCATGGATGGGTCTTTGCTTATGAGGCAGGCGAAGGATTTGAAATTGACCCCGAAAATGTTTGTGGGAGGCACGCAGGCTTTTTCATCCCCCGCATTTCAACAAGGAGCCGGGGTTGCGGCAGAAAACGTTATTTCAGGCACCCTGTGGCATCAGACCCTCCCTTTCCCGGGGGCCATGGACTTCTACAACAAGTTCGAAGCAAGATACCATACCTCCGTAGACTACCATGGTGCCGAGGCATACGCCGCCTGCCATGTAATCGCGGACGCCCTGAGTCGCGCAAAATCCCTCGAGAGTGCTGACATTCGGGACGCGCTCCTGGCGACGGACATGATGACGGTTGTCGGTCCGGTGAAGTTCGGTACCTGGGGAAAAATGAAAAATCAGAATGAAGCTGCCACCTATGTGGTTCAGTGGGTCAATGGAAAACCGGAGGTGATTTGGCCGAGAAAAAACGCCACCAGGCATCTTGTCTATCCCGTGAACTGGTTGGAAAATTGGGGATATTGAACGGAAACGGCACTACCTCAATACGTCGGGGCAGAGTATGGCACATGACAGTTGAAGGGAAAAGTTGGATTCATAGCCCCAAATAAACATCTTTGATTTCTCTATTTTGTATCAAATTCCCGGACAGGCCTTCCATGGCTAATCTGCCTGTTGAAAGAACGTACCCGTAATTGGAATTATCCAGGGCCAACTGTACATCCTGTTCCACAAGTAATACCGCAGTGCCACCGGCATTTATTTCCTTTACAATATCAATGAGATCGTCAACGACGAGCGGGGCAAGCCCCAAGGACATTTCATCAATCAAGAGCAACGTTGGATCTCCCATAAGCCCGCGGGCAATTGCGCACATCTGTTGCTCACCTCCTGACAGGCTTCCTGCTTGCTGTTTAAAACGTTGTTTCAGTATCGGGAAAGTATCATATATCCTGTTCAGTTGCGGGTTGAGCTCTTTTGACTTCTTGCGCCTGAATGCCCCCATCATCAGGTTTTCTACAACGGTCATTTGAGAGAACAGCCGTCTTCCTTCGGGTACGTGAATAATTCCTTTGGCCACGATCTCTTTGGAAGGAAGCCGGGTGATATCTTCTCCCCGGAAAATAATTCCGCCTTTGTGAGGAGGAAGCAGGCCTGATATGGCTTTGAGCAAGGTTGTTTTTCCGGCACCGTTTGATCCAACCAGTGCTACTATATTGCCATCCTCAACCTGCAGAGTAATATCCCACAGAACCTGGATATCCCCATATCCAGCATCGAGACTGTTTATTTCCAGCAAGAGCAACGGCCTTCCCTCCTAACCAG
>Ga0307417_10001205_pt1 | contig 10714 bp, 9 predicted proteins | sample SalMarWE160210MG_2_FD_202514 | JGI IMG/M metagenome (GOLD analysis project Ga0307417, IMG submission 202514) | Salt marsh sediment microbial communities from the Plum Island Ecosystem LTER, Massachusetts, United States - WE1602-10 | ecosystem: Environmental > Aquatic > Marine > Intertidal zone >...
TAAAAAAGTGTTCTGGATCTATCTCAACAGGAGCACCGAAGATTTGCTTCCCTGAATAAGCTTGTCAACTTTGCCCCGGGGAAATATTTTGGTGAGTATGGACTGCCCGCCCATCCACAACGCCATCATTGATCGTCTGGCTTCTTGCGAGATGAATGACTCCAGTGACGCGGTGTCCACCAGTTTAATCCATGCCTTGATTTGGCGAACGTTATAATATTTCAGAATCGCATCCAAATTTTTTTCGACCATGGGTTTCAGTGTTGTTCCATCCGTTAATCCTACAATCTCCAATTCTGTCTGATATAGTGTTACCATCTGATTGATCATTTCGATCGATTTTTGACTGATATTCTCCTGGTCCAGACAGCATACGATTTTGCGGATTTGTTTTTCTTCTTTCACAACAAGAACCGAACATGTTGCATTATTGGCAACTTTTTGGGGAAAATTTATTATTCCTTCCCATTGACAATCGCCCTCTTTATAACAGCCCAAGGCAATCAAATCACTATCATCTTCCAGGGATTGAGCCAATATCTCTTTGATAGGATTGCCCGACCTTAACACTATTTTTAAATCTTTCCTGACTCCCCGACAGACATACAACTCTTCCCATGTTCCTTTTTTAACCTCGATGAATTCGTAATTGCACGACCGTTTTTCATAAGGGGACTCATCTTTTTCAAAATGGCCAAGAAAATTTCGACGATAATTCCTCAACTTTTCGGTGAGAGGATGTTTTTTTCCAGCGCGGTTCGATGAGCGGCCGATATCCGTTGCTTTAGGTCCTACCCCAAGCAAAGTAACGTCCGCCCAGGTGTTCCCGGCCAGTTTGGCCACATCTTTAACAACATGGGCACTGTATGGATGCTGATCAACCGCTACAAGAATTCTCATAATAACCTCTTTTGATGTTATGATACGTTTTATAAGTTTTAACAGGGATCAGGGTGTTTTTCATTTGACAGATTTCTCCACGGATATGCTTTTTATCAAACCATATGGAATTAAAACTAAAATTCCATCATTCCAACGGAGACGAAGCCCTTGATCCCTCCTTTACTGCCAGCAAATAAGAATCGGAGACGGAATATGACTCAGCAATTGAAACCAGTTGCTCTTTTTACTTATGGTGCGGTGGAGCGGACAGGCCAGCAATCCATAGTCCCGCAACGCATCACCGATTTCTTCCGGCGCACCCTGAATCGTCAGACAATTTTCGGGGGGCCATTGATTTTCCACCAACATTTCCTCTACGGCAATTAATGTCCCGTTGGTTTCTTTTTTAGCCTTAATGGCCAGTTGTCCCGGCTCTTGAAATTCACAATAAATCAGATCAAGCTGAAGTTTCGTACCTTTAAATAGTTTTAAAAACATGGAAATAAACTTTTTGGATTCTATTTCACTTCGGATAATTAAAGCCACTTTTTCTATATTGACCAAATTTTTAACGATGATGACCGGGCAGGGGATGAGTCTGTAAAGACGAGAATGTATTTTATCATAGAGCTTTTTGGCAGTAAAGCTATGGAGTGATCCTTCCATAAACAGATCATACGATTCCCTTTGGATTTCACGGAGGATTTCATTTTCACGATCTCCGACCAGCATTTTGGGGGCTCCAAGTGTTGGACATGAAGATTTTTCCGCTTTGATCAATTGTCCAATTTCAAATTCCCCTGTTTTCAACATCGTATTTTCCCAGGTTCTGCGAACCCATCCGGTACCCGGCGCATGCCCGTCGTGATCCGGTTCCTCAACGTGAACAGAATGTAGTCTCATGTCGATAAGTTGGGCCAACTGGCAGGCATACCTGAGAGCGATGCTAGACGCCAAGTCTGCATCGAGGTAAACAAGCATTCTTAACATGATGATTCCCCCTTTAACTGGATATACAGATTCTACAAGAAAACGCACTTTACAGCGGATCGGTATTATAAAATTATCTTTTGTCTTTTATCTTTATTTCCGCTTTTGCGACAACATCTTTGATTTCGCCGAGCTTAAAAGGCTTTGCCAAAAAATCGAAAACCCCTTTTTTAAAAGATTCTTTGGCGGTCTCCATGGTGGCAAAACCGGTGATAACAATTACTTCGGTTGCAGGAGATCGGTCCTTTACTCGGGTTAAAAATTCCATACCGTCGAGTCCTTCCATTTTGAGGTCGGTGATAACGATATCGAAATCTTGTTCCATGATTCGGTTCGATGCTTCCAGACTTCGGGAAAAGGCTTCAACGTCATATCCTGATTTTTCTAAGGCCGGTTTTAGACGTTTCAGGACTATCGGTTCGTCATCCAGAATTAGGATTTTTGTTTTTTGTTTGTCGCCCATGATACCTCCCTTAGATAACATTTTTGATATGATCATTTTTCAGATCTTGGAAGACGTTTTTAAGTCTTTCAATTTCTTGTTCATGGTTCATTTTAACATCAAGCTGACGCATAAATGAGACCAATAACCCCAAAATTTTCATCTTTTCTTCCATCATCTCAAGTCCTAGTTTTTTAATTCGGGCAATAACCAGATCCCCTCGAATATCGACGCGAAAATCACTCTTTACCAGAATTTCCCCCAACAATTTGGCCCTTCGTGATCTGCGCGATATATCGGTTACACCGCCAAGGAATCTAAAATAAGCATAGTTGTCATTCAAGTTCTCAGCGATATGGGCTACAATCATGTTAAAGTGATACCCAAGTCGCAGGTTAATATTGACATATTCTTTTGATAACACCGCAAGATTTTGTCCGACATATTTTGGTGTTGCCATGGATGATGAAAACGTACGGGTCAGACTAGACATGAAACTGCCAAAATCAACGGACATCGGCTCAGTATCCCAAGCGCCCGGCACTGAAAGTCCTTCCAGGAATGCTTTCATGGGCAAGGAGATAACATCTTGAGGCTTAACCTCTGAAAGGCTCGCCGAGTCCCTGATGCCGCCGCCGATATCGACCAAAATAAGGTCTAAAGGGATATCGAACTTCAATTTCCTGCCTGAGCCAGCCGTATCGCTGGTTTTATCATATTCCAGTCCGATCAATTCTTCCACAGCTTTCTCATGGACGTATCGCGTAATATCATGTAACGTTTTACATCCTGACGGGGTAAAATTTTTTTCGGAAGGATCCAACAAGTTCAATGGCGCGATTTTTTTCAGAACTCTTTGCAACAACCGAAATTCATAAGTCGTTTCAAAAGTTTCCTCGGCAAACTCGTAATAACACAACGCTTTGACAGCTCCTTCATAAACCACATTTTCCCGTGCATCCACGGTGATGATCTGGCCAGGGTGCAAGAGTTGCGTGGCAACACCTGTATTCACAATGGTCGGTACTCTGAATTCTCTGGCGATCGTTGCCATATGACCGGTTGGAGAGCCGATATCGGTAATGATGGCGCTGGCTTTTTTAATGACTTTCCCCAATCGAGGAGATGTATAGGCCGTCACCAAAACTGCATCACTGGGAAAACGGTCAAGGTCCTCTTCAGTTTTGACTATAAAAACTTTACCGGTAGCAATTCCTTCTTGAGCAATGGATCCCTTATTTTTGAATATAATTTGAAAATCATCCAAAACAGATGAAATGTCGCACACCAGTTTTGCGACTTGATCTTTAATATTAAGAGATCTGGCTTGCAAAATAACCAGGTTGTCCTCATGATCAATGGCCCACTCGATATCCTGGGGGTTTTTAAAAAAACGTTCAATCTTCAACCCGGTTTCGGCGATCTGTTTCATCTGTTCATCGGTCAAACAGGTTGTGGTCTGAAGGTCTTGATGAACCATGCGTATATCCGTCCCGCCGCCTTTTTGAGCCACTAGCTTTTCAGGTTTTCGTACGACATCCAAGGATTTTAGTTCATACGGCTCTTCCCGATCCATTGTATATAGATCCGCTCTTGCTCTTCCGTCGACAACAGGCGCACCAAGTCCCCAAGTTGCATTTATCAACATGACCTCACGATCAGGAGCTCTCGGATCGAGTGTGTAAAGAACGCCGCTGACTTTGGCATTCACCATCAGTTGACATGCAACAGCCATGCTCTCCTGATAATCCATAAGTTCTTTTTGCTGTCGATATTCCATCACCGAATCTGAATACAGGCTGGCGAGAATTGATTTGTAAGCCTGTAAAATATTTTCGCGTGGTTCATTGAGAAGGCTCAGATACTGTCCGGCAAAGGTATGTTCCCCGTCTTCACTCATGGCGCTGCTGCGAAGGGCAAGCAGTGTCTCTTCGGGATTTACGCCTTGGTAAAGTATGTCCAGGCTGCTATAAATTTCCTTTTGCAAAAGCTGGGGAACCGTTCCCTCCAGTATGAGTCTTCGGATTTCCTCTGTCGCCTGATTTTTAGATGCATCTTCCTTTTGCCAAGCGGCATTTAATGCATCCATTTTTGCTTGAAGGCGATTGAATTCCATGAAGGCTTTAAACGCCTGGATGGTGATGGCAAATCCTTCCGGTGCCTTCAGACCGAGAAGATTTTTAATTTCCGCCAGGTTTGCGTTTTTCGCTCCGACAACATCGGTAAAATCATCTGTTATCAAACTATAGGGCATGATATATTCCGCTTGAGGGATGACCGGTCTTCCGGCCAACTCCTCTTCAATATCGCTGGTGATGGCGCCTAAGGCATCATAAAGCTTCAGATATTTTTTGGGCGCTAAGGCGTTTAAATTGTATATGAGTTTATAAACTAGATCCGCAATATGATGGCATGTGGAACGAATGTATTGCTGATCGAAAATGTATGCACCACCCAACTTGGTCCCCATTTCAGCCATGAGTTCCAGCACCTGGTTGTTGTATTCCAGGATTTTCTGAAACACACCGAAAATAACGGTAAAAGGCACCTGTGAAGCAGTTTTTTTGCGTTCTTTGAAAACCGCTTTTATCAAGTTTGTGAATGTGCTCATGAATAACCATCCATTTGGCCCGGATATTTCACGTTTGCGATGCGTTCATTTTGAAAATATTCATGAAATATACAGGTTAGTGAGCGCCGCCACCTTTGCCGGTTCCAAAAAAGAAATCCATTACCAATCCGGCGGCAATGGCAATTAAGACCGCCAAAAAACCATATAAAATGCTATGATTAAAAGCCAGTGAAGATATCATAGAGGGGACTCCCTCTTCTTTCACTCTGAGCTGGTCCATTGAGTTGTTTACAATGACCCCATTATGAATTTCCGTAACCTGTACCTGATACTCACCGGGAGATATTCGTGGCGGTATCCAGACGGCTGCATTAAATAATTTTTCTGTATCGCTTTTCTGTTCAAAACTGATTTCGCCCTGGTGAGACGCATAGAGTCTCAGTTTCTTTTTTAATTTCAAAAACTCCCCGGCCAAGTCATTTCTTTCAGCCTGTGGCGCTTCAATTTCTATCTCATTTTTCAAAGATTCAAAACCGATTCCCAGCTGTTCCCAGGTTTTTGCATCTGACGCAGCCAATTCCATAATTCCCTTTGAGGTATACAGAATATAGAGATTCGGGACCTTTTTGAAATGCACGTTTCCCAGATTCATCCACAAAAGGCCAAGTGCTTTTCCTTTCTTTTTGAGTGTTAAATCTTCTTGTTTTCCTTTGATAATAACCGCCACTTCATTTTCGGGGGCAATTTTGCCTGAAACGGTCAATTGTGTTCCATTGAAAAAAGTGCCGATGGCAATAAGATTGGGCTCGTGTTTCACTTTTGAAGACACCATTGAATCTGCGGGTTGAGCATGCCACATGAAAGACGCAATCATGATGACAATAGGTATCCAAATTCTATTTTTTATCATTTTAATGACCCCCTTTTAAGGCTAACATAATATGCGGCGTAAGTAAAAGATCCAAAAGCATTTTGACCATAACAATCAAAACCAGCGAAGCCAGGAGGATCTTCAATTGGTCTCCTTTGAGTTTTTTACTTATTTTGGCGCCGATTTGTGCGCCTAGTGTAGACCCCAAGAGAAGGATCAGTGCCAGAATAAAGTCGACGGTATGGTTACTGTATGATTGCATGATGGTTACGTCGACACAGGTGAAAAGGATTTGAAAAAGACTGGTCCCAACCACCACATGCATGGGCATTCGCAATAGATAGACCATCACCGGCACCATAATAAAGCCACCACCGACACCCATAATTGCTGCCAGAATTCCCACAAAAGTACCCAATACCACCGGCATCAGCACGGAAAGTCTTATCCCTGATTTTTCAAAGTCGGTTTGCCACGGCAGTTTACCTACTAATTGAGCATATTTTGACTCTTTTTTCGGAACTGTTGCAGAGACTTCCTTTTTTCTTAATGCCTGAAGGCTTTCAATGAACATATAGGATCCTACAAAACCGAGCATCAGAACATAGGTGATCTTGATTAAGAAATCCGCATTTCCCATTTGCCTTAACACCTTGATGATCTGAACACCAAACGTACCTCCTATAACACCACCGATCAAAAGCAAGATCCCCATTTTGAAATCGACATTACCCATTTTGTAGTGCGCCAGAGTGCCGGAAGTGGAAGCGCCGACGATCTGGTTGGAATCGGACGCGGCTGCAATTGTGGGGGGGATGCCGAACATAATCAGCAGCGGCGTCATTAAAAATCCGCCGCCGACCCCAAAAATTCCCGAAAGTATTCCCACAAGGCCGCCCAAACCAAAAATAAGTAATACATTCACACTATTCCCGGCGATCGGTAAATACAGGTGAAACATCATCTTCTCCTTTGTTTTGTTTTTTTAAGGTTTTTTCATGTACGACTTCGATGCGGCAATTGATCCTGTGGCGTATCTTTTCAAGAAGATCTTCAAAATCCTCGAAACGCCCATCCTGGGGAGTGGGTGATCCCACAACCAGCATGGTGATCTTGTTCTCCTTGACGAACTTAACCAGTTCATTATCATATTGGCCGTAAGTGATATAGTAATCCACCGGTATGCCGTCTGAAATACCTTCCTCGATCAGCGACTCAAGACTTGACTTCATTGAAGCCTCTACCTGACGCATCAGGCTTTCGTCTGATCCTTTGCCCGCAGGATCAATGACCAGAAGAAAATATAATCTGGCATTTATCCTTTTGGACAGGTTGAGGGCGTGAACCGCAGCCCATAAACTGGTTTTTCCGGGGTACAACCCCACCAAGATCTTTTCCATTTAATTCTCCTCGTTCAGACGTATCAGCAAATTAAGTGCCAGTATGGACATTTTTAAAAAAAGAGGAAGATTAAACACTTAGGGAAAAGTATAACAATTTGATATTATATCAAATAAAAATGTCGCCAGAGGATATATTCTCACTGAACATCAAGGAGAAACGAATTGAAAATGGGAAACGCAGGGCTGTTCTATTTCAAATTGAAACATTTTGTGGCAAAAATGACATTATGCAACAAAATAAAGGGGTTGAAGTGGACGGGCGATAAATGGATGTTTCAATATGAAAAACCAGGTCAAATGAAGGAGGGGATGCTCAGTTTTTATTAAGTAGGCCGTATTTTTTCATTTTCCGCCATAATGTAGTGCGGGGCAGGTTAAGTATCTTGCAGCTCAAGTTTTTGTTATAATCGGTTTTTTCAAGGACTTTAATGATGTGATATTTTTCTACTTCTTCAAGGGCCAGCAATCCTTCTCCTTCGAAGGTATTAAAATCGAGCTTTTGGAGATCCTGGGGCAGATCCTCCATGCGAATGTCTTCATTTTCGGCAAGGGCTATGGATCGCTGGATCATATTTTCAAGTTCTCGCACATTACCGGGAAAATTGTAATGCATCAGAATTTCGAGAGCATCAGATGACATTCCTCTAATTTTTTTCTCAAAGGGCCGGCTGTATTTTTCGATAAAGTAGGAGACCAGCATAGGGATATCATCCTTTCTTTCACACAGTCGGGGAAGCCTTAAGGTGACTACATTCAGACGATAAAACAGATCTTCACGAAAAGATCCTTCAGCGGTGGCCTTTTTGATATCCTTGTTGCTGGCGGCAATGAGGCGAATATCCAATTTGACAGGTGACGTTCCGCCCACCCGCAGTATCTGTTTCTCCTGGATGACATGCAGTACTTTTACCTGCATGGAAGGGGGCATCTCTCCGATTTCATCGAGAAAAAGCGTCCCGCCGTCTGCAGACTCAATGAGACCGATCTTGGTGACTGCTGCACCGGTAAAAGCGCCTTTTTCATGGCCGAACAGTTCGTTGCAAATCAATTCTTCCGTGAATCCCCCGCAGTTGAAAGAAATAAACGGGCGTTTTTTTCTCGGGCTCAATCGGTGGATCGATCTGGCCACAAGCTCCTTTCCGGTTCCGCTTTCACCTTGCAACAGGATATTGCAATTCACGATGGCAACTTTCTTGATCATGGCAAAGGTTTCCTGCATCGCGGGGCTGGTACCGATAAAACCTTTTAAAATATCCTGTCCGTTTACGGCTTGCCGTAAACGCAGGTTCTCCTCTCGTAGACCTATTTTTTCTCTTGCCCCTCTGGCAAGTAAGCGGATCTCATCCAATTTGAACGGTTTGGTCACATAGTGATAAGCCCCTATTTTAATAGCGCTGATGGCCGAGTCGATGGATCCGTAACCTGTAATGATAACGACTTCCACATTATCATAACGCTTTTTAATCTGGGATAGGACCTCCATGCCGTTTACATCTGGGAGATTTAAATCGAGAAATATGATATTAAACGGTTCCTGAATCATGCGCTCCCAAAAAGATTCGCCCGTCTGAAAAGCCTCTACGTCATATCCATCTTTTTCGAGGGCCTGTTTGAGCCGGCGGCATACGGTAATTTCATCGTCAATGACGGCGATTCTAAGCTGCATTATCCGATTCCTTTACCTCATTTGCGGCGATCGGCAAATATATTGAAAACGTGGTTCCCATGTTCATTTCGCTTTTTACTTCAACGTAACCACCGTGTGTCCGAACAATACCGTATACCAGGGAAAGCCCCAAGCCTGTTCCTCGGCCCACGGGCTTGGTGGTATAAAACGGATCGAAGATATATTTCATATCTTCAGGCTTTATCCCTATTCCGGTATCCGAAAAATCGATTCTTATATAGCCGTCCGGTCCCGGACCGGTATGAATGGTGATGATATTTTCTCCGGATAAATCTTTCATGGCTTGAATTGAATTCAACAGGATATTAATAAAAGCTTGTTGCAGATCTTGATTTCTTCCTTTAATGGGAGGCAGATCATTATGGTTTTCCCTTTTTAAGTAGATGCCGGTCACCATAATTTGATTCTTTATGAGTTTAATCGTACGATCCAAAACGTCATTAATATTCAGCTCTAACAATACCGGACGTTCGGTCCTCGAAAATTCCAGCAGATTTTTAACCACCTGACTGGCCCTGTCTGCCTGGGCGAGAATCTCCATCATCATTTCCGAAGCTTCCTCTTTTGTCATCTCCGTGAATTCTTCCATTAAGCTTTCTGCGGTCAGAGAAATGTTGTTCAGGGGGTTGTTTAGTTCATGAGCGATACCTGACGTAAAGGTGCCGATGGACGCCAACTTTCTCGATTGTAACAGTTGCTCCTGTTTTGTTTCGAGCTGTTTTGCCATTTCGTTGAATGTCTCTATCAGATGGGTAACCTCATCTTCTCTTCCCGATTCATAAACAATGGGTTTGAATGTTCCTTTTGCCGCCTCTTCGGTGGCCTTTTGCATCAAGGAAACAGGTTTGAGGATCCCTTTTGAAATTAATTGAAGAATAAAAACCACAAATACGATAAAGCTGGTCAAGAAAATCACAGGAATGATCCCGATACGATTGATGGCATTTTGAATTCGATGGCGCTTGGTGATGATCAGCTCATTGGCAAAATCGACCATTTTTTTCCCTTTGGTTCTGATCAGTTCAACATTGAGTTCGCCCTTATCCGTTTTAACTAGTTTCATATTTTCGTCTAATATGTTTTTGTAAACATTGAGGTCGTTCTGAAATTCCGCAATTTTATCGGGTCCAACAATACGTTCGACATCTTTCGAAAGTTCACGGGAGAAGTCTTCAATTTTAAAAAAGTAAAATATGGTTTCATTAAGGCTTGTAACATCTTTAAAATAAATAAAATTTTTCTCATAGCGCCTCATTTCGAGGATATTGTCGCGAAAGTCATCAAATTTTTGAATAAGTTCCATTTTTTCCTGAAGGGAAAATATATAATGATAATATATTACATGAAGTGTACCGATGAACACCAGACAAACAACCAATAAAACCATAACCTTACTTTTTATCGTTTTCATTACGAAATTCCCATAGCGTTATTCTGTTTTAGGGTTTAATACCCCGCAGCTTGCTGCGCTTAGGTTGAAGATAACCACTCAATAGATACTCCGCGGCTTGCCGCGGAGCAGTTCATTAAGCTGGTTAAATTATAATCTCAATATTTGTGCTGTTTCAACAAGCCAATAGTTTAAAATATATCATCCAAAAATTTTACCGGCAAGGGAATATTTGACGGAAGGACCTCGTCAAATCATTTATACGATAAAATGACAGAATAATTATATTAAATATTGCTTTTTGAAGACTTGAAAATCATCAATGAGTTGGAGGGGATCATCGGGTTGATTTTAAAATAATGGCTTGAAATTCAATATTTCAATATTTCGGTTATATAAGTGAGGTCCCACCCATTCCGCGGGTTGAACCTCACTTAACACTTTAGCCTTACCAAACACTGTGCGTCAAATATCGGT
>Ga0307417_10001206_pt1 | contig 10711 bp, 8 predicted proteins | sample SalMarWE160210MG_2_FD_202514 | JGI IMG/M metagenome (GOLD analysis project Ga0307417, IMG submission 202514) | Salt marsh sediment microbial communities from the Plum Island Ecosystem LTER, Massachusetts, United States - WE1602-10 | ecosystem: Environmental > Aquatic > Marine > Intertidal zone >...
GGTCGCGGAAATTCGCGTCGCCGCCTAGTTCGCGATCGCCGCGCTCACCGCGGCGATCACGCTTGCCCAGTCGCCGGCGCTTGGCTGACGGAATAGCCGCGTCTGCGGATACCAAGGGCTGCGCTCGCTGGAAAGCGTCCAGCGCCAATCCGGCACAAAGGGAAGCATCACGAAGGCCGGCCGGCCCATCGCGCCGGCCAGATGCGCCACCGATGTGTCAACGGTAATCACCAGATCGACCAACGCGGCCAGTGCGGCGGTGTCAGACATATCGGCAAGATCATCGCCCACATGGGTGAGCTGCGAATGGCGCGCGAGCACCGCCGCGTTGTCATCGCGCAAATCACGCTGGATGCTCACGAAGGAAATGCCATCGCGCGCCAGCAGCGGCTCCAACAAGTTGAGCGCGATCGAGCGATTTCGGTCATTGGCATGGCGCGCGTGGCCGGCCCAGGTAAGCGCGACGCGCTTGCCCGGCAGCGCCTCGATCGCCGGTCGCCATTTGGCGATACGTGCTTCGTCGGCCTGCAGATAGGGGATTTCGGCAGGGATGCTGGTCGGGTCGGTCTTGAAGGCCAGCGGCAGGCTGCCGAGCGGGCAATGCACGTCGTAGGCCGGAAGCGGCTCGCCGCGCGCATGAACCGACGTAATGCCGTCAAGTTTGGCAAGCAACGACTTCAGCTCCGGCTGGACTTCCAGCACGACCGTCGCGCCGGCGCGCGCCAAGAGTGGAACATAGCGCGCGAACTGGATGGTATCGCCGAGCCCCTGTTCGGCGTGCAGGAGGATAGTTTTTCGGGCGAGCGGATATTCGCCGATCCAGAGCGGGCGGCTGTAGCTTCCGGCTGCGCCGGCCATGCCGGTGCGCCGCCAACGCCATTCGTATTCCTCAAATCCTTGGCGCAACTCGCCGATGGTGAGCAGCGATAGGGCTTTGTTGAAATGGGCGTCGGCGTAGTCCTTTTGCAGCGTGATCGCCTTATCGAAGCTCTCGATTGCTTCGTGGTGCCGGTTGAGTGCCTGCAAGGCGCGGCCGCGATTGTTCCATGCCTGCAAGTGGTTGGGGGCTGCGGAGAGTGCGCGATCGAAGTCGGCAAAGGCCTCTTGATAACGGCCGAGTTCGGACAGGACGACGCCACGATTGTACAGGACGCCGGGGTGACCGGGCGCTAGCGCCAAGGCCGCATCGAGATCGGCCAGCGCCGCCTCGTTGCGGCTGAGTGCGGCAAGTGCGCTGCCGCGATTGAGGAGTGCGAAAGCATCGCGCGGTTGCTGCGCCAGAACTTGCTCGAAGCTTGCCAGCGCCTCCTGTGGGCGATTGAGCGTGAGCAGGGCGGCGCCGCGCTTCGCCAGCGCCTGAAGGTCATGCGGATTGATGGCGAGCGCTTTGTCCAGGCAATCGAGCGCCTCTGCATCGCGCTTGAGCGCGTGCAGTACATTGGCGAGATTGACCAGCGCATCGGAGGCGCGCGGGTTGATCTTGAGCGCCGCCGCAATCAGCCGCATCGCTTCGCCCATCTGTCCCGATTGCGCCTTCAGCGAGCCGAGCAGATGCAGCGCGTCGAAATTATCTGGCGCGGCCTTAAGCACCCGCGCGTATAGCTTTTCCGCTTCGCGCAGGCGGCCTTGGCGGTGGAGGCCGACCGCTTCCTGCAGGGTCATCGGAAGGTTAAATCGAGTTGCCTGCAAAACGGCTCGCGCGATTGACTTAGGCTACCGCGCTCACTGTAGCGGATAGCCCTTTGTCATTCCAATAGATGATGTTCCCACGCCCGAATCTGAAAGCAGATCGTTGCGGCGCGCGTTGCGATGCCAGCGCTTTCGTCGCGTTATACGACGCGATGCCGACGCTTGTTGCGAATGCTAGTGGCGCTTCTTCTTGCGCGGGTGAGAAGCGCCGGTGTTAACCGGCCCCTTGTAGAATTGATTAGGCTCGCAGGAGCCACCGATTCCGCTGATGGTGGCGCGGCACTGCTCGAGGGTCGAGAAGCCGCAATTGGTGCCGAGATCGCCTCTCGCCCCATAGACTGCGCACCATGGATATTGGATCTCCGCCCGCGCCGGCGTGGCCAAAGCAGAGATAAGAGCGATAGCACCTAGGATGAAAAGCGCTGAAGTCGTTTTCTGCATAACGGCGCTCCCGGTCATTGAAAGGTCAACTCACTTGATTGCGCGACGTCACAAGCAATAACCCACGTGGCATTCGATTAGTTCGCCGTGCCGGCGCCTTGCGATGTGTGTCACGCCGTTGTGACTATTCTACCGCAATCCGGTGCCGCGACAGCCACCGACGATCGGGCGTGCCTTGCCAATGCCATGGGCGTCGGGCATATCCCGCTCACTGGAGACGTGGCCGAGTGGCTGAAGGCGGCGGTTTGCTAAACCGTTATACGCTCCAAAGGCGTATCGAGGGTTCGAATCCCTCCGTCTCCGCCAACCCACAATCCGCTAAAGCGCTGGCGTGTGCGGCTTTTGCGCGGGTCGATATCAGATGTGACTGAGTCTTAGTCCTGCTGGGAAATCTTTCCTCGATCTATGCACGCCGAAGTTGCGGGCGCCTCGGAGATCAAATGCCGGCCACGATCTCCCGCGGCCCGCGACGAAGTCCATTGGCCATCCAGGGGTTTGCACGGGGCCGAGCAAAATCAGGGCGATTTGCTTGCGAATTGGGCATGAACCGTCATTGAGGAAGGCCGAAGGGCTCGTTTTGGGGCCAAAGGCGGCAGTGATCGATTTTGAGTTCGTCAACAACAGGTTAAATTTGTTGTTTGGCGGCGCCCAGAGATTGCGCACAATGCATTGATTTTACAAAATAAATTAATCCCGTACCAGGTTGGCAAAGATGACGTCCTGGGCCCGTTTGAAATGCGTGTTTTTTACGCAACAGTCGGTCGAAAAGCGATGAACGAGGCTGTGGGAACAACGCTTCTTCGTTGCGTGTAAAGGCCCTTCCGTTAATCTGGCAATCGCGACGGAGGGGGGCATCCCCATGTGTCGCGCTTTCCGGTTCGGCGGATCGCATCAGAGGTCGATCTGGTGAGAGACGTTCTCCGGTGGCGGGGAGCAAGGGGAAGTTCCATCGGTGCCTGTCGCACTTGGCGGATACGGAACCCTCTCAGGATAAACAATGTTTGGAGGTTCAAGATGAAGATGGTGAAAAGCCTTCTCCTTGGCACTGCGGCGGGTCTCGTTGCTGTCGCTGGGGCGCAGGCCGCCGATCTTCCCGTTAAGGCCAAACCGGTCCTGTACGTGAAGATTTGTAGCCTGTATGGCGTGGGTTTCTATTACATCCCGGGCACCGATACCTGCTTGAAAGTCGGCGGTTGGGTGCGCGCCGAGGTCAACGTCGGTTCCAATGGCTCGTTCAGCCCGATCGTGCGCGATTACTACAATCGCGAGTCCAATCTGGTGAACTGGCGGGCCCGCGGCATGATCACGCTCGATGCCCGCAGCCAGACCGCATACGGCACGCTGCGCTCCTACATCGCCGGCGCGTTCCAAGCGACGAATAATGGACGCGGCGCAATCTATGCGCCGCGCGCGTTCATCCAGCTGGCCGGCTTCACCGTTGGTCTGGCGAAGTCGTTCTTCGACTTCTATGCCACACCCTGGTACTCGAACACGACCAACATCTGGGGCCCGGACACCGGCGGTGGCGGCCAGATGGTGTGGGCCTACACGGCGCAGTTCGGCAACGGCTTCTCGGCGAGCTTCTCGGTCGAAGAGCCGACTTGGCGGCGGACTACGATCTGGCGCTCCGACAATGGCCTCAACTTCCTCGGCGGCAACGGCAACAACTACATCGGCGCCAACGGTTGGCCGGATGTGGTGGGCAATCTGCGCATCGACCAGGCGTGGGGCAGTGCGCAGATCATGGGCGCCATTCATCAGGTCGCGGCGAACTACTATGGCGCAACCGAAGCCTCCGGTCATCCGGGCGACGAAGTCGGCTTTGCGGCCGGCGCCGGCGTGAAGTTCAACCTCCCGTGGGGCAAGGGTGACAGCTTCGCCGCCCAAGGCATCTATGCGGAAGGTGCGCTTAAGTATGTCGGCAGCGGTCTCGGCGGCTTCGGCAAGTGGGATGGAACCAGCTGGGCGACCGGATGGACGCCCGACGCGGTCTACAGCCCGGTGGTCGGCTCAAGCTTACAGCTGACGACGGGCTGGAGCGTGGTTGCCGGTATCGATCACCACTGGGATCCGCACTGGAAGACGTCGCTGTACGGCACCTATGGTGACATCAGCTTCAACGGTACCGCCACCGCGCTGTTCAATGCGGCGGCAGCTTGCGCCGCCATCGGCCCGGACTTCCAGCACTGGCAGATCGGCAGCCGCACGGTATGGACGCCGGTGCAGAACCTCGATCTCAGCGTCGACGTGATGTACAACAACATCCAGACCGCCTACAGCGGCGTCACTACCACTGTACCTCCGGTGAAGGCTGCTGGGCCTGGCACCCTAACGGACGAAGGCTGGTGGCAGGTCATATTCCGCGCGCAGCGTAACTTCTATCCCTGATCGTGTGATCAAGGCTTGAACAAAGACCCCCGGCGGGAAACCGCCGGGGGTTTTGCAAAAACAAGAACTACAAAAATACTTTAACGACGATGGCGTCAGAGCTTGCCGTACATGGCTCGCGCGGTCTGGTCGAACTCATTCGGCTGGAGCGGCGGGCTTTTGCCGCCAAGATACGGGTGGCGCGGGCGGTCCTTGGCTGGAGCCAGAGCGAACTCGGCTTTCGTGTCGGATTGACGCAACGGGCCATTCACAAGCTGGAGCAGGGCGAGACTGAGCCGCGGCGGGCGACCGTTCGTGCGCTCGAAGAAGTCTTCCGCGAGGAACTGCTCTCGTTTGAGGATGTTGGGGACGGCGGCTTTCGTGTGCATGTGCATACCAGCGTGCTTGATCGTCCGGTGGCCGGTCGTTCACGCCGGGACCGCAACGCGCGCCTCCAACTCGGGATCACATCGTCCCGGCGGCCGCCGACTTATCGCGCCTGAGCCGCGATCTCCCTTTGATAGCTATATTCAGGTCTTGAGAGGACCGCGTTTCGCGCGGCTCACTGTCGCCTCGTTGCCAGCGCCTCAGCTTGGCATTATAGGTCGCGGTCGAGCCAGATGGGGGATGCCCTCGTGATCGCACGCATATACAAGCCGTCCAAAACTGCCATGCAGTCGGGTCTTGGCAATACCAAGGCTTGGGTACTCGATTTCGAGCCGGAGCAGCCGCGCCAGGTGGAACCGCTGATGGGTTGGACCTCATCCGGCGATATGGAGCAGCAGGTGCACTTGCGCTTTGCGAGCAAGGAAGACGCGATCGCCTATTGCGAGCGCCACCAAATTGCCTACCAGGTGTTCGAAACGACGCCGCAAACGCGTCGTACAATTGCCTATTCGGACAACTTCGCCTTCAAGCGCCGCGACGCCTGGACCCACTAGACCGTGGTGCCCATCCGGGTGGCTTCGACGAAGCGCTCGGTTGAGTCGTCGACATGGCGGCCGGCGCGGCCGCGCGGGGTATGGATATAAAGCTGCGAGGACTTTGGTCCCTTGCCGGCGGAGATAGGCACCGGCGGCAGCGGCATCTCGTAGCTCACCGGACGCGCATGATCGGCCAGCACTGACTCGATGTCGTAAACCTTGTCGTACATCGCCATGCCGTGCACGTAATTGGTCTGCCCGCGCAGCAGGCAGCGGGCGGCGCCGAGCGCAACGTTGGGCGCGCTGCGCCAATTCAAATGTTTGCGGTAAAGCACGCGCTGCGTGCTGATCAACTCGCGGTAGAACGTCGCCAGCGGCAGCCGCGTCGGCAGCACCGCATGCTGGATGTCGAATAGACGATAGTCGCGGGTCTGCAGCCGGCGCTGCTCGGTGAGCCAACTCTCAGTGCCGGGGTAGGGCGTATTGACGCTGATATTGACGATCTCCGGGACGTCGAGGCACCACTCGCGCACGGTAGCGAAGCGCTCCTCGTCCCAATCGGGATCGGCGATGAGATTGATCGCCACACGAATGCCGAGCGAGCGGGCGAACTCAAGGGCCTCGAAATTGCGCCCAAGCGGAATGCGCTTGCGGTACTTACGCAAACCTTCCTCGTCGATTGCCTCGATGCCGAGGAACATGAATTCGACGCCAAGCTGTTTCCAGAACTTGAACACCTCTTTGTTCCTCAGCAATACGTCGCCGCGCGTCTCCAGATAGTATTGCTTGCGGATGCCCTTGCGCGCGATCGCTTCGCCGATGGCAAAGCCGTGCCGGTCGTGGATGAAGGCAACATCGTCGAGGATAAAGACTCCCGGTTCGCGGATCGTGCTGAGGTCCTCAACGACGCGTTCCGGGCTGACCAGCCGGTAGCTGCGGCCGTAGAAAGTCCAGGCGCTGCAGAACGAGCAATCCCACGGGCAGCCGCGCGAAAATTCGATGGAAGCACAGGGGTCGAGCTGTCCGCAGAAATATTTGCGGCGATGCCGCAAGAGATCGCGGGCCGGTACGATGTCGTCGAGACTGTGCACGAAGGCCGGCGTCGGCCCGTCGCCGTCCGCGGTCACCGCTCCGGGGACGGAAGCGACGGCATCGCGGTCGTGCTCGACCGCCGCCAGCAGCTTGACGATGCCGGCTTCGCCTTCGCCCTTGAGCACGCAATCGATGACGCCGGCGCCATGATCCACGATCTCGTGTGCCGTGAACGAAGCACTGTGCCCGCCGACGCAGACGAAACAACGCGGCAGTTCGCATTTCGTCGCCTTGGCGAGGTCGACAATCTCGGGGACATTGGCGAGATAGTTGCAGGAAAATGCCACGAAGTCGGGCCGCCATTCCCGGATCAGACGGCCGTAGTCGGCGTGCGATTCAACCTGCAGATCGATGAGACGGGCGGTATGACCGGCCCGGCGCGCGGCCGCCGCCACCAATTCCAACCCGAGCGGTTCTAGCCGCAGGAACACCTTCGTGTACATCAGCGGACCGGGGTGCACGAATAACAGCTTCATCGACCACGTACTTTCCGTCCCGAACGAGCCCCGCGGGCCACCGTCCGATTAATTCCTATGCGGCCTCGGATTGCAACCAACCGGGCTAAATAAATGCGTTTCCAGCGCATCGGCCCTGGAAGGCAGCGCGTTGATCTTGAGATAATTTGGGTTGGAGGCCGTCAGGCCGTCTGCTTGGCGCTGAGCTCAGCCGGACGGGTTTGGCCGCCTTTGCGTTGACGCAGCAGCGAGACGAAGCGCTCTTCCGCCATCGGTTGGCCGAGCAAGAAGCCCTGGCCGAAATCGCAGCCCATGCTGACCAGCGCCATCGCATCGGCCGCCTTTTCGATCCCCAGGGCGACGGCGGTGCGCCCGAAATTGTGCGCGAGGTCAATGCCGCTCTTGCACAAGGGCGCATTGATCTTGTTGGTGCCGCACTCCGAGACGAAAGCGCGATCAAGCTTGAGCTCGGCAAACGGCAATTCGCCCAGCCGCGCGAGCGCCGAGCAGTTGCGGCCGAAGTCGTCAATGGCCAACCGCACGTTGCACCGCTCGAGCTTTTTGGCCAGATCGACCGCCAAGGCAAGGTCGGCGACAATCTGTTGCTCGGCAACGTCAATGATCAAGCCCGGCCATTTGGCCGGTTGCGCGTGCTGCGCCTTTACCAGGTCTTCGATCGGCAGCTTGCCCAAGGCCTCGATCGGAATATTGACCGTGACGCGTAGATTGACGCCGAGGTGAGAAAACGCGATCCCGGCGGCGAGCGCGCGCTCGATCGCGAGCTGCGACAATTTGAGCACGCTTGCTTCCTTGGCGTCTGGCATAAACGCGCTGGGCGGCACAATGCCATGCTGAGGGTGACGGGCGCGCGCATAGGCCTCGGCGCCGGCAAGTTGCTTTTTGCGCAGGTCGATCTTCGGCTGGTACCAGAATTCGATCCAATTTTTGTTAAGCGCTTCGTCGAGATCGATGCGCGTTGACACCGCCGCCTGCATGCCAAGCTTCAGCCCCTCGGTGATTCTGATGATCGCTTCGGCCTCAAACGGCTTTTTCAGCGGCGGCAGCATCGTGAGCTTGTGCTGCAAGCCGATATTCTTGACGTGATCGAGCACCGCGGCGCCGCGGCTGCTCATCAATTGCACCGCGCCGGCAAAGCCGCGCTTGCCGAGCTCGACCATCGAGCCGATTGCGTCCGAAGACTCAATTGAGACATCGTGAAACAAAAGGGCGGGCGCGCGATCGTCGGCGTTCTCACGTAGGGCCGTGCCGCTGGCAAATTCGACGGTGTCGACGCCGGCGCCGTGCAGCACCAGCGACAGGAAATGGCGGATGCTGGGATCCTCATCGACCACGTAGCAGAAGGGAGCAGCGGATGGAGCAAGCGGGGGAGCTTCGACCGCGGCCTTGTTCGGCTGCGGCGGCGGATTGGACGTCTTGGTCATGTCATTTCAATTGCGAAAACGGAGAAGATTTCATTTTGTCTATTGGTGGTCCCAACGTGTTAATTATGGGTTGCAAATGGTAGCAATCTTGCATGCCGCAACCAGTTGAATGTACAGATAAAAATGGGAGAATGGCGACCCCGGCTGGATTCGAACCAGCGACCCTCAGCTTAGAAGGCTGATGCTCTATCCGGCTGAGCTACGGGGTCGTTAAGGCTCCGGTTTACCCGGACCGCGCCGTCGTGGAAAGGTGCCATTCCCGCTGTGCGCCGAGCGTTTCTAAGGGCCGCCCATGACGACGATCGCCGATCTGTCCGCCGCCGAACTCATGGGGAGCTATCGTCGCGGCGCGTTGTCGCCCGTCGAAGTCGTGCGCGACGCTTTGGGGCGCATCGAGCGTCACGCGGCACTCAATGCCTTTGTGATCGTTGATGCGGATGGCGCATTGGCGGCGGCCGCTCAGTCGGAAATGCGCTGGCGTTCGGGCGCGCCGCTCGGCCCGGTCGACGGCCTGGCCGCGACCATCAAGGACAATATCCCGGTCGAAGGCCTGCCCAACAGACGCGGCTCGCGCACGAGCGACCCGGCGCCGACTGAAATCGACGCACCGTCCGCCGCGCGGCTGCGCGACCAGGGCGCCGTGATCCTCGGCAAGACCTGCCTGCCGGAGCACGGCTGGATCGGCGTTTGTCACTCGCCGCTCACTGGCATCACCCGCAATCCCTGGAATCCTGAGCACACCCCGGGCGGTTCGACCGGCGGTGGCGCAGTCGCAGCGGCGCTCGGTCTCGGTGTGTTGCATGTCGGCACCGACGGTGCCGGCAGCTTGCGCATCCCTGCGGCCTTCACCGGCGTGTTCGGCATGAAACCAACGTATGGGCTCGTGCCGACTTTTCCGCCCTCGGCGCTGAACGTCCTCGCGCACCAGGGGCCGATCACCCGCAGCGTCGCCGATGCCGCATTGATGCTGTCGGTGATCGCGCAACCCGATATCCGCGACATGACGGCCTGGAACGTGCCGCCGCCGGATTTCAGCGCTGGATTGGAGCAAGGCGTGCGCGGCTTGCGCGTCGCGTTGTCGATACGGCTCGGCCATGTCGAGAGGCTCGATCCGCAGATCGAAGCAGCGGTCCGCAAGGTAGCCCAAGTTCTGGAAGAGCAAGGCGCTGTGATCGAAGAAGCCGACCCGCCAGTCGCGCACACGCCCGACATGATCCGCGCCATGTGGTGGCCGGTGATGGACATGCTAGTTCAATCGGTGGCGCCGGAGCGGCGCGCCGAGATGGATGCGGGATTGCTGGACTTGGCGGAGCGTGGAAAGCGCTTCACGGCCGGCGACTATATCAACGCTTACTACAATCGCACCGAGCTCTATTCCGCCATGTTGGCTTTCCACCAGCGCTACGATCTGTTGCTCACGCCGGCGATGCCGCTGACCGCACTCAAAGTCGGTTTGGTCGTGCCGGACGATGCCGATTACGACAATGATTGGGTCAATTGGTCGCCTTACACTTATCCGTTCAACTTGTCGCAGCAACCGGCAGCGTCTGTGCCGTGCGGGGTTGCCGCTAACGGTTTGCCGATGGCGGCGCAGGTCGTTGGGCCGCCGCGCGAAGATCGTCGCGTACTGCAAGCCGCGTGGGTCATCGAACGGGCGATGCCGATGCCTCGGCCGCCCGCCGGTCGAAAACAGAATTATCCATGATTCTGGTAACTTGCGGCCTGTTTTTCGAGCGAATTATAGGTCGGTTGAGGGGGCGTTTCACGCTCCGGTGGCGCGCTTGCGCGCACGGCATTCGCTCCACAGAAAGCCTACGGATCGATTTGTCGTGCCGAAGCCATGTCCTCGACACCTTCGTACGCTGAACTAATAGTGGCGCAGGCCACACTAATACTAATGCCTGTTCGTCCATCGGGGAGGTCACTCCATGTTTTCGTTCGCCCGCGCCGGCTTGGCCGCCGCGCTTCTGGCTCTTGCCGTCATTCCGAGCCTCGCCGCTGACAAGGCCTTTGAGCGCAAGGATTTCGACGACGCGGCGATCAAGCTGGAAGCGCAGATCAAGACCGACGCCGGCAAGGTGACCAAACCGGCCGCGACCTTGCGCAGGGAAGCGGAAACCGCGTTCCGGAAAAAAGAGTACCGCACCGGCATGGTGGTGCTCAGCCAAGCGATCGCCGCCGCCCCGAATAGTGCCACGACTTGGCTGCAGCTTGCGCGCACCGTGCGGTTGATCGTGCCGCGCAATGACAGGGAACGCGCGTTGCTGCTCGATCGCGCGACCACCGCCGCCTATATCGCCTA
>Ga0307417_10001207_pt1 | contig 10710 bp, 13 predicted proteins | sample SalMarWE160210MG_2_FD_202514 | JGI IMG/M metagenome (GOLD analysis project Ga0307417, IMG submission 202514) | Salt marsh sediment microbial communities from the Plum Island Ecosystem LTER, Massachusetts, United States - WE1602-10 | ecosystem: Environmental > Aquatic > Marine > Intertidal zone...
AGGCCAGGTCGAAGCCAAGGTCGAGGCCAACGATGACACCGCGAAAGTTGGCGACGGCTCCGTCGGTGACGATCAGTCCGTCGGTGACGACTCTGTTGGTGACGACTCTGTTGGTGACGACTCTGTTGGTGACGACTCTGTTGGTGACGACTCTGTTGGTGACGATAGGTCGGGCAGCGACGACACGTCCGCGGATGATCACAAGTCCGGTGATGACAAGTCGGGCAGCGACGACACGTCCGCGGATGATGACAAGTCGGGCAGCGATGACGGGTCTAGCTCCGACGATCGGTCGGGCCATCACGACGACGACGGCGTGACCACCACCATGGCCCCGACGACCAGCACCGTGACATACGACGCAGGTGACGGTGGAACCGTGACGATCACCTTCGACGGAACGACGCTGACGCTTGTCGGCACCGGTCCTTCCGCCGGATGGTCGCCGGAGGTAGAGGCTGCCTCCGGTCGTGAGATCGACGTGGACTTCCGCAACGGAGATCGGCGCATCCGGTTCAGCGCCGAGCTCGAGGACGGTCAGGTTCGCATCAAGGTGCGTGAGGACAGCTAGCCGAACTATATGTACTTCGGTATCACCCGCCGCGACCGGGTCAACAACTGGAAAGGTCGAATAATCTGTAGTCAGTTGGTGTTGTATGCACCAAGCGCGATATATCTGAGAGCGCCAAGCCCTACCAAGGAGAGAAAATGTCATTCAACGAAGCGAGTTGGGATCGTATCGCCAGGGTCATTCTCGGCATCGTCCTCATCTATCTCGGTTTCTCGAGCGTTATCAGCGGTGGTCTCGGAATCGCCGTCGGGATCATCGGGTTTGTGCCTCTGGTAACAGGGATCGTGGGCTGGTGCCCGCTCTATTCGGTCTTCAAGTTCAGCACCAAGTAGTAGTTACGAGACGGCGTGCTTGCGGGTTTCATCAGACCGACCCTCGTTGAGGTGGTGACTCCGCACTGTGTCGAGTGTCGGGCGATGAAGCCCGACCTCGAGGCGGTGGCGGCCGGGTTCGACGATGTCGACCTCGTGGTCATCGATGCGAGTGTCGATCCTGAGTTCGCAGCAGCGTTGGGGGTGCTCGGCACGCCGACCCTGTTGGCCGTCCGGGACGGAGCGGAGGTAGCCCGGTTCACCGGTCGCCGCACCAGGCGCGAGTTGCAGGTGATGTTCACCCAGGTTGCCGCCGGGACCGCGGTCGCCGTTGCCCGCATCGGGGCCGGCGACCGGGTGGTCTGGACTCTCGGCGGGGCGGGTCTGGTAGCGGTCGGTTTGCTGACAGGTCCCATCTGGCCGCTGGTTGCGCTTGGGGCGGGCGTGGCCGGATACGCCAATTACCCGGGGAACCGTTCAGCGATGTGATCGAAACGGTTGCACGAGAAAGGGGCGGGCCCAAAGGCCCGCCCCTTTCCTTATGACCCGATGGGCGATGTTGCCGTTCTAGAACTCGACCGGCAGCACGGTTCGATCGAATACCTCGTTGAGGATCAGGGCAGCGGCCGTGTACATGGCCGAAGCGCCGCAGACGATGCCTTCCCAGCCGGCGATCTTGGTGATCGTGGAGCCAGCGTCGCCGCCGACAACCTCACCGAGACCGAGCAACAGGAACAGGATCCACAGTGTCAGGAACACGACCTGGAGCGCCCTGCTGGATTTGAAGGTGCCGAACCACATGAAGAAGGTGAACACACCCCAGGTCCAGAGGTAGGCGGCCATGCCGCCCGGTGACGTCGCCTCGGTCCATCCCCAAGCCGGCATGAGTACCAGGAGAACGAGGGACTCCCAGAAGAGGCCGTAGGAAGTGAAGGCGACCGCACCGAACGTGTTGCCCTTCTTCCATTCCATCCAGCCTGCAAAGATCTGCGCCAGGCCGCCGTAGAAGACACCCATCGCAAGGATGGCGCTTCCCAGTGCGAATATGCCGGCGTTGTGCATGTTGAGCAGGACGGTGGTGGTACCGAAGCCGAGCAGACCGAGCGGTGCCGGGTTGGCAGTCAGATCGGTCAGCTTCACTGTGTCACTTGCTAAGTCGGCCATCAGGACCTCTCCCGTATCGTCTTCCAGCCATACCTCCGGTAATCGGTCATATGGGACTGCTCCTCTCGAGCTGCTGCCGTTCCCGGACAACGTAGGTGCTCAGAGGCGTCGCCGGTAGAGTCCATCGGTGTGGGTGAGCCGGGACAATTGCCCGGGGCAGGCCTGCTCAGCACCATCGGCGTCACGCGCCTACCGCCGTCCGGTGTCACTCCTCGGTGTCGAAACCCCCATCGCTGGTCTGAGAAACCGACACTCGACGTGGCTTCAGCTTCTGCCGACCGCGCTCCGACGTGAGGCGGTATGCCACGTAACCCGCAATGATCGGTGTGATAAACAGCAACGCGCGCAGGGTTTGGGTGACCGCGTTGATTGAGAGGTGAAGCCTGGAAGCGAGGATGTCGTTGCTTCCGGCAATGAACAGGATTCCGTAGAACGCAAGCACTCCGATCCCGATTGCGGTCCGCCAGGGACGATCCGACGGCCGGTCGGCCAGATGATGAATCTCGTGGTCGCCAACAAAGCGCGCTTCGAGGAAGGGCCAGAGGTAGAGCGCAGTGAAGGTGATGCCGGGGAGGAGCACGCCGGGGAAGAAGGGGTTCGGAATCTCAAAACCAAACGCCCGGGTTTCCCATCCGGGGAAGAGCCTCAATGCACCTTCGAGCCATCCCATGTACCAATCTGGCTGTGCGGGAGCACTCACTTGCGCCGGATGGTATGGGCCGTATAGCCAGATGGGGTTGATCTGAGCGAGACCTGCCAGCAGGGCAAGTGTTGCCGCCACCAGGAAGAACAAGCCGACCGTCTTCGCCGCAAAGCCAGGCCATAGCCGGGTACCTACGACGTTACTTGCGGTGCGGCCAGGTCCCGAGAACTGCGTGTGCTTCTGTCGAACCAGCAGGGCGAGATGCACGCTGAGCAGAACACCGATGAGCACCGGGACGAGCAAGATATGGAGCGTGTAAAGGCGCGGGATTATCTCAGCCGACGGATACGCACCGCCGAAGGCGAGACCGGCGAGACGTGTCCCGACGATCGGAACGGACTCTGCGATCGAATAGGCGATTCTGAGCCCGGTGCCCGAGAGGAGATCGTCTGGCAACGAGTAGCCTGCGAATCCGTTCACGATGGCCAGCAGCAGCATGGTGAGCCCGATCACCCAGTTGATCTCCCGGGGACGACGGAACGCGCCGGTGAAGAAGATGCGCAGCAGGTGGGCGAAAACGGCGGCGACGAAGACCAGAGCCGCCCAGTGGTGCATCTGTCTGATCAGCAGACCGCCGTCGATATCGAACGAAAGCCGCAGAGTCGACTCGTATGCACGTGACATCTCGATACCGTTGAGAGCGTTATAGCTGCCCTGATAGACGATCTGCTCGGCGTCCGGTACGAAGAAGAAGGTCAGATACACCCCGGTCAAGACCAGCACGATGAAGCTGTACATGGCGACTTCGCCGAGGAGGAACGACCAGTGGTCGGGGAACACCTTGCGCATCGCGGCGTGGATCACGGAGCGACCGCCCACTCGGCTCTCTACCCAGTCGGAGATGCGACTCGTGATCATCGGCCACGATCCCAAAAGCCGGGCCCGACCGGTTCGGGGAAGTCGCCGGTGGCAATCAGCCATCCCTGGTCGTCGATGGCGACCGGGAGTTGCGGGAGTGGCCGTGCCGCGGGGCCGAAGACCGGTTTCGCTCCGTTGGTGAGATCGAATGTCGATTGGTGGCACGGGCAGAGAAGCTGGTTTCGTTGTGCCTCGTAGAGTCCGACGGGGCAGCCCGCGTGCGTGCACACTTTGGAAACGACGAGGTGGCCGTCAGGGGCCCATCCTGCCCGGTCGGGGTCGAGGGTTGCCGGATCGACCCGGATCAGCAGCGCCTGGGCCATGGCATCGCCGATGTGGCCCTCCGGGAACACCGTCACCACGCTGCCCTGGGTGACTTCTCCGGCCTTGATGGGATGGCCGTCGGAGTTGACGAGACGCATGCCGGACTCCCACGAGGTGCTCTTCAAGGCAGGGGTGGGGTCGCGCCCGAGCGATCGCAGCGGACCGGCGAGCCCGATAACGAGCGCGCCTAGTGCCGCGGTGAGGCCACGCAGGAATGAGCGGCGAGCGCGGTCGCTGACCGGGGTCTCCACCGGAGGCTCGCTTTGAAATTCGTGGCGCTCCTCGGTGGCGTCTCCGTCTCTCAGCTGATGGGCGAAAACAACGAGGCCGACACCTATGCCGGTCAGGGCGATAGCCAGCATCACCCCCAGGAACTGCGTGGAGAGATTCAAGATGCCGGAGGCGATCAGCCCGATGCCACCTGCGGCGCCCAGCGCGAATGATGCTCCGACGGCCGATGGCTTTCTCATCTGCTGCCTCGCTCGATGAACACGGCCGCGAGAATGACAACGCCGAGGCCAAACGCCCACGCCACGATGCCCTCGGGAACCGGCCCGATCCGTCCCAGCCCGAATCCACCCGGGTCTGGCTCAGTCTGGAGGAAGATCACGTAGCGAGCGATGGAATCGGCGTCTGCCGGGGAAATGTGGTCCTCGTCGAAGATGGGCATCTGGCTCGGACCGGTCCGCATCGCCTCGACGACTTCGACGGGCGTGGCGTCGTATAGGTTCGGTGCGCTCAAGCCGTTGGAGAGAGCGCCCCCGCGGGCAGCGGACCCGTGGCATGAGGCGCAGTTGGTGCGAAAGAGCTCACCACCGCGTGGCAGGTCCGCTGTGTTGATATCGACGACGGGTACGGCCGGTCCCGGTCCGAGGGATGCGACGTACGCGGTGAGGGCGCTTATCTGGTCAGCCGTGAAGGGTGTCGGTTTCCGGCCGGGCCGCGCGCCGACCTCGGCAAGAGGCATTCTCCCCGTCCGCAGTTGGAAGTCGGCGGAGGCCGCTCCGACTCCGTGCAGGGAGGGACCGATATCTCCGGTCCCGTCGAGCCCGTGACACGTTGAGCAGCGCTGCACATAGAGGTCTCGACCAGTTGCGGTACCGTTGGATGCCTGGGTCTCGCCGTCGGCTGCGGTCGCGATCGACGCTGCGGTCACCATCCCGCCCAGTGTTAGCACGAGAATGAGTACCCGGGTGGATTTCTTCATTGCAACAGATAGATGGTTGCGAACAGCCCGATCCAGACTGCATCGACAAAATGCCAGTAGAGGCCGACACCTCGCAACAGGCGGCGGTTGGGCCGGGGGGTGAGCATCGTGGTCATCAGGGTGATGAGGAACAATCCCACTATGACGTGGATCCCATGGAACCCGGTCATCGTATAGAAGATGGAGCCGTAGGTGTGCGACGAGATGCTGAACCCCAGGGTCGAGTATTCGATTGCCTGCATGGTGATGAACGCGATGCCGAGTGCGAGGGTTGCCAGGAACCAGCGACGCCCGATTGATACGTTGCCGGACTCGACGGCCCGCTCGCCCTTCCATAGGGTGCCGCTCGACAGCACCAGGATCACGGTTGCGATGGCGGTTCTCCCCACTGCCAGGTCAACGCCTACCGGGGGCCATGCTGTGCTCTCCGCTCGCAACGTGAAGTAGGCGGCAAACAAACCGGCGAAGAACATGAGCTCCGACGCAAGCCACAGTGTCATGCCTACCTCGAGCCGGCTCGGGCTGCGAGATGTGCGAGAGGAAGCGGAAGCGGTCATGCGAAGCGTCGTGCCCTTTGTCTCGTGGCTTTCTCTGTCGGGTGGAAACCGTGAGATGATGGTGTCATGATTGGCGCCGGATTGCCATCCCTCGATGTCTCGACCGCGCTTCGCTCGTGGGGCTTCGACGGCCTCGTGGCCGGTCTTGTTGTAGTGGTCGGGACTCTGTACTGGCTGTCATTGCGTCGCGTGGAGAACCGAAACCGCCGTTGGCCGCCGATGCGAACCCTGTCATTCTTTGGTGGTCTGATTGTAGTGATGCTCGCAACGCAGAGCTTCATCGGTGTGTATGACACGACTCTGTTCAGCATCCACGTGGTACAGCATGTCATGCTCGCCATGGTGGCGCCGCTGCTTCTGGTTGCCGGGGCACCTGTCACTCTTGCCATCCAGGCAGCGGATCGACATCTCCAGGTGGGCATCGTCAGCTTCATGCGCTCGAGAACGATCACTTTCTTGACCCGGCCCCTATTCGCCTGGGTGCTGTACGCGGCCATCATGTTTGCGTACTACTTCTCCCCGATCTACGGCCTCTCGCTGCGCAGTGACTTCGCTCATGAACTGGTTCACGTGGCGTTCTTGTTTGTCGGTTCGCTGTTTTTCTGGTCGGTGATAGGTGTCGACCAGGGACCGAATACGGTTGGCTACCCGGCTCGGATCCTGGCTCTGCTCGCCGCCATGCCATTCCACGCCTTTCTCGGCGTTGCCATTCTGTCGTCGAGTGAGATCCTCGGTGGCGATTTCTATCGGCAGCTCGACCGCGATTGGGGTCCGTCACTCGTTGCGGACCAGCAGGCCGGGGGTGTGCTGATGTGGGTGTGCGGTGCGATTGTAACGGTCGTTGCCCTGCTCGTCATCGCCTGGCGATGGCGGCAATCCGATCTCCGCGAGGCACGGCGCGCCGACCGTGCGGTCGAGTGCGGGTCCTTGTAGCGCTTGTGCCAGGTGCCCCCTGGCGGCGAGACCGGTCTCGGTGGGTGAAATTATGGTGTCGTCCGGTGCTTACCATGTCCGGCGATATCGTTCGGCGTTTAGTGGAGGCTCAATGAAGGTCCCTGAAAGGGATCCGTGGGTGATCAGGGTTGCTGGTTCCACACACATTCGATGGGTAGGTGTTGTGGCTCTGGCAACTCTGCTGTCGGGCTGTTCTGGCTCGTCGCTCGGGCCCCCGTCACCGGTCACGACTCAGGGCAAAGACATCAGTTCGCTCTGGTCGGTGTTTGTCTCTGTGGCCGCCGTCGTCGGGTTGCTCGTGATGGGGTTGATTGTTTTTGCGATTATCCGGTACAGGCGACGGTCAGACGATGAAGAACTTCCCCCACAGTTCCGCTACAACATCCCGCTCGAGGTGATCTACACCGGGGTACCCATCCTGATCGTCATCGTCCTTTTCGTGCTCACTGCCGGTGTGATCACACGGGTCAACTCAGTGGCGCCGGACCCCGACCTGGTAGTCAAGGTCACGGGATTCCAATGGGATTGGCAATTCGACTACCCGGAGTACGGCATCACCGTGGTCGGTGAGCCGGGGTTAGATCCCACTCTCGTGCTTCCCGTCGATGAGGACATCCAACTCGAGTTGACCAGCGCAGATGTGATCCACTCCTTCTATGTCCCCGAGTTCTTCGAAAAGCGCGACGTCTTCCCCGGCACGATCGATAAGATCGACATCCATCTCACTGAGGAGGGCGAGTACGTCGGCCGGTGCGCCGAATTCTGCGGCACCTATCACGACCGGATGCTGTTCAATGTGCGCGCCGTCTCTGCTGCAGACTTCGAGGCATGGGTTAGCGAGCAGACGAAGGTGAGTGATGGCTGATTCGGCTTCCCCACAGCTGGTTGATCGGACAGGCGGCTTGATCGGCTGGCTCACCAGCACCGATCACAAGACGATCGGGCTCTCGTACATCGTCACTGCGTTCGGGTTCTTCCTGCTCGGTGGCCTTCTTGCCCTGGTCATGCGAAGCGAGCTTGCGGCCCCGGGTCTCGAGTTCGTAACCGAGAACCAGTACAACCAGCTGTTCACGATGCACGGGTCCATCATGCTGTTCTTGTTCGCAACGCCGGTGGTGTTCGGGCTCGCCAACTACCTCGTTCCGCTCCAGGTCGGTGCGCCAGATATGGCGTTCCCCAGACTCAACGCCGTGTCGTATTGGCTCTTCCTCGGTGGCGGCCTCACCATGATCTCCGGCTTCCTGACCTCGGGCGGCGCTGCTGCATTCGGCTGGACCGCCTACGCCCCCCTTGCTGATGCCACGTATTCACCAGGCGCAGGCAGCGACCTGTGGATCATCGGGGTCACGGTCACCTCGGCGGCGACGGTCGCTACTGCGGTGAACATAGTGACAACGGTGCTCACCATGCGTACGTCCGGCATGACGATGTTCCGGCTCCCCATCTTCACGTGGAACATGGTGGTGACATCGATCATGGTCCTACTCGCCTTCCCTGTCCTCACCGGCGGGTTGATGATGATGCTGGCCGAGCGTTTGCTGGGCGCCCATTTCTTCGACCCCGCCTTTGGAGGGGTCCCGGTGCTGTGGCAGCACCTCTTCTGGTTCTTCGGCCATCCCGAGGTGTACATCATCGCCCTGCCGTTCTTTGGTGTGGTCACCGAGATCATCCCGGTCTTCTCCCGCAAGCCGCTCTTCGGCTATACCGGGTTCGTCTTTGCGACCCTGGCGATCGGGGGATTGTCGCTAGGCGTCTGGGCTCACCACATGTTTGCAACGGGTCTTGTGTTCCTTCAGTTCTTTGCGGCTTCCACGTTCCTCATCGCAGTGCCCACCGGGGTGAAGTTCTTCAACTGGATCGGGACGATGTGGCGCGGTCACTTGCGCTTTGATTCGCCGATGTTGTTCTCGCTCGGCTTTTTGGCCAACTTCCTGTTCGGTGGCCTCACCGGCGTGATGCTGGCATCGGCGCCGCTCGATTTTCACGTCACCGACACCTACTTCGTAGTAGGTCACATGCACTACGTCCTTTTCTCAACGGCCGCATTCGCTTTCTTCGCCGGGATCTACTTCTGGTTCCCCAAGATGACAGGCAAGATCATGAACGAGCGTTGGGCCAAGCTGCACTTCTGGCTCATGTTCGCCGGGTTCAACCTGACCTTCCTACCGCAACACCTGCTTGGTGTGCGCGGGATGCCGCGGCGGATCGCCGACTACGACGCAGCCAGCGGATTCCAGTTCCTCAACGTGCTGTCCACCATCGGTGCGTTCTTAATCGCAGTCTCGACGCTGGTGTTCCTCTGGAATGCATATGTCTCGCTGCGGCGGGGACGTGCCGCAGGTAACGATCCATGGGAAGGTTACGGGCTGGAGTGGCTCACCACATCACCGCCGCCCGAGCACAACTTCACTTCGCTGCCGAGGGTCAGGTCGGAGCGGCCGGCGTTCGATGCCAGGCACCCGGAGCTGACTCCGTGAGCTTCCAGGGCAAGATCCTCGTCGGTCAAGCGATCATTTTCGCCACCGCCGGCGCCATCTATTTCACCGGAGGGGGATCGCTTGCCGGCATGATCTTGTTGGCCGCCGCCGCGATCTTCGGGATCTGGACCGCGATCTTCCTGCTCAGGAGAAGCCATATCTCGCCGGACGAGGAAATGGCTCCCGGTGGAGTGTTCCCCACGGCAACGACGCGCGGCCCGTTGCTTGCGTTGGCGGTCGTGCTGCTCGCCAATGGGCTGATCGTCGGTTGGTGGCTGGCCATCATCGGGCTCGGTGTGCTGGTGGTGGCGGCTGTTTCGTTTGCGCGTGAGTACCGGGACAGCGAAGACGGTGGCGAGTGATCATCGCACGGTGATGCCGTGGCTGCGTCACCGACCGGGACCGTCACCCGTCATAGCATGAGCCACGAAGTGCAGATTCTCGATGAGGCCAAAGAAGTAGCCGGCAGGATCGAGAACGGCGGCCATCCTGATTCCGTCGCCGACCTCGTGGATCGGCTCTGCCTGGTTCGCACCAGCATCGAGCAGGGCCCGGAACGCAGCATCGACGTCGTCGACACCCCAGTACGTCTTCGGCCCCGCATCGGGATCACCGTCGGGATGCAGCCCGAGCTCGTAGCCGCCCACGTCGAAGCCGACGTAGAACGGCTCGTCGAAGTACGGCTCAATTCCGAGCACCCGGCTGTACCAGGCCTTGGCCGCATCTAGATCGGGTGCCGGATAAATGAGAGAGCGAAGACCGAGAAACATTACGCCACCGTACACTGACGATGCGACAGCCTCATGTCGGAGTTCAGGAGGGTTTCTTGCACCGGTTGGAACGTCTGTATGCGGTTGCCGAGGAGCTGCGACGGCTCAGCCCGGGGACGGTGAGTGCGGCGCGTCTCGCCCGCGAATTCGAGGTGTCGCGTCGCACGATGGAGCGGGATCTGGCAGCCCTCCGGGACGCCGGGCTGCCGATGTTTGCGAGCACGGGTCGGTCCGGTGGCTACGGTGTCCTGCCCCACGAAGGAGAGATATTCCTCACCTTCACGCCGCAGGAGATCACCGGGCTGCTCATGGCGGTCACAGCTGCGGAGGCCGCTCCATACGTTGCCTCGGCACGGGCCGCGGCGACCAGGCTCAGGGATGCGCTTCCTGCCGCGACCCGGGTCGCCGTCGACGAGCTTCGGGAGCGCATCCGCACTTCAGTGCCCGGTGGGAAGCCGGTGCCGACCCGTATCAGGGACACGCTCGAGGAAGCGGTGCGCACTCGCCGCGTGGTGAACATGGTCTACGCGGACGGCGAAGGGAAGCACACCACCCGTGCCGTCGACGCCGTCGGCTTCTACGGTGGGGGAGGGACCTGGTACCTGATCGGCTGGTGCCATCTCCGCCGGGATCGGCGTCTCTTCAGATTGGACCGGATCGAGCGTGCCACGCTCACCCGGCGCCTCGCCGGGCCGAGGGATGTCGATGAGACGCTCGGCTGGGTCCCGGACGAGGTGGCTCCGCCCGGATGACGGCTCGGGTCAGGCTCGTCGTCTCCGGGACACGGCCTCCGCCAGTTTCTCGAAGATGGGCT
>Ga0307417_10001208_pt1 | contig 10708 bp, 10 predicted proteins | sample SalMarWE160210MG_2_FD_202514 | JGI IMG/M metagenome (GOLD analysis project Ga0307417, IMG submission 202514) | Salt marsh sediment microbial communities from the Plum Island Ecosystem LTER, Massachusetts, United States - WE1602-10 | ecosystem: Environmental > Aquatic > Marine > Intertidal zone...
AATGCCAGATCAGGGCAAACGTGTATCAGCGATTATGCCCCGAGTATTTGAAGCAGGTCAGCAGGTGGTCATCGACCATACCTACCGCCTGCATGAACGCATGGCAGACCGTTGGGCCCACGAACTTGAATCCCCTGCCGCGCAGGCTGTCTGACATGGCCCGTGATTCACGGCTCTGGGAAGGTTTGTCTTGCCAGCGGGCGGCTGCGGGCCCCATGATCGTCTGTCCCCCCGTGAAGGACCACAAGAACCGGTCCAGTGATCCCTCGGTCTGCTGCAGAGCAAGGCAAGCCCGGGCGTTCGTGACGGCCGCGGCAATCTTAGCCCGATTACGAACGATGCCTTCGTCCCGCATCAGGCGTTCCACGTCTTGGGGCCCGAAGGCGGCCACAATCTCAGGCGCAAAACCCGAGAAGGCGGCCAAAAATGCCTCCCGCTTGTGCAGGATCACCCGCCAAGACAGCCCTGCCTGAAAGGCATCCAACATCAACTTCTCGAACAGGGCTCGATCGTCGTGGACGGGAACGCCCCACTCCTGATCGTGGTAGGCGCACATCAACGGATCTTGATCGCCAAAGCAGCGGACGACATCGGTTTTGGATGACACGTCGCTTGTCCTCGCTCAGGGCGCGCCAACACCGCTCGCGCGCGTTAGACTGTTAACCAAGGTCAGCCAACGCCGACGGCTTGGTTGCGATGTTTGAACTCGGAAAGGACGGGCCATGAAAGCCTACCTCGTGCAGCACGCCAGGGCCTGGACGAAAGCACACAATCCTGATCGCCCGCTAACCGACGAGGGCCGGGCCGAATTAGGGCGTGTGGCCGCCTTCGCCGCTCGTTCGGGTCAGGTGAACATCGGCCGGATCTGGAACAGCGGGAAGACTCGCGCTGCCCAATCAGCCGAGATTCTGGCCGATGCCCTGCTGCCCCCCTTGGGCGTTCGCTCGGCCGACGAAATGGATCCCACCGACCCACCCCAGCCTTGGGCTGAACGCCTGCCGAAAATGTCCCAGGACGTGATGCTGGTCGGTCACATGCCGCACCTTTCCCGCCTGGCCTCGCTCCTGTTGACGGGCGATCCCGCGCGGGAAACGGTCCGCTTCGAAAACGGCGGCATCGTGTGCCTCGAACACGATGGTCAAGGCTGGTCACTGTGCTGGGCCATCACCCCGGGGCTCCTCCCAGCCGAGAGCTGAATCTGTGCATCATCCGACCGCAATGCGAGCGACCGTCACCCCATCGCCGCCCTCGCTGGGTGTGCCCGCCTCAAAGCCCCGAACGTAGGCGTTGTCCTTCAGTGCCCGCCGGACGACGTCCCGCAGTCTTCCCGTCCCTTTGCCGTGAATGATCCGCACGAAGGGCATCCCCACCAGATAGGCGGAGTCCAGCCGCCGGTCAAGCTCAACCAGGGCCTCATCGGCGGTGAGCCCACGCAGATCCAACTCTAAAGGCGGCGCAGACACGGATACCTCGGCGCCGGATGGCCGGGTGGAGACACCCGATTTGCGATGTGGCTTCTGGGACCCGGCGGCCTCCGCCGCCGGTGACAACTCATCCCGCTGAGCTCGGATGCGCAGACGCCCGATTTGCACCTCGGCCTCGGTCTGGCCAAGATCGACGAGTACACCCTCGGCGTCGATGCTTCGCACGCGAACGCGGTCCCCCAAGCGAAGCGTCACATCGGGGCGCGACTCAGGAGTGTCCTCACGCGCATACGGTTGGGCCAGTTCTTCTTCCAAAGACTTGACGTCGTTGTCCACCGATTGCAGGGCTTCCAGAGGTTGTGCCGCAGCCGCCAGCTCCTTGCGCAGCCTTTCCAGCTCAAGGCGGACCTGGGCCACTTCGGACACGGCTTCGAGACGGGCCGCCTCCAATCGTTCCAAGCGTTCGTCTTCGATAGACGCCAGACGGTCGGCGAGTTCTGACCGCTGGGCTTCCGCCTCAGCCCGTGCTTGGCTGGCGGCCTCGTTGGCAGCGCGCGCCCGCTCACGCTCTTGATGAATGTCATTGAGCAGGGTTTCCGCCTCGACCTCCTCAGGAGTGACCAAACTACGAGCCGTATCAACCACCTCATCTGGCAGCCCCAGCCGGCTGGCAATCGCCAATGCGTTGGACCGCCCCGGCAGCCCGATAGTCAGATGGTAGGTTGGCTGCAGGGTTTCTGTGTCGAACTCGACGCTGGCGTTGCGCAGCGACTGCGAGGCGTGCGCATGAGCTTTAAGTTCAGGATAGTGCGTGGCGACCAGCACGGCAGCTGCCGTAGAGAGAAACGCCTCCAGCAGCGCTCGGGCAAGTGCAGCGCCCTCCTGGGGATCGGTGCCCGCGCCCAACTCATCCAGGACAATCAACGAGCCGGGGCCGGCCTGTCCCAGAATACGGACAATGTTGGTGAGATGGGACGAGAAGGTTGACAGCGACTGCTCGATCGATTGCTCATCGCCGATGTCGGCGAAGATGCCGTCAAAGAGCGGCAGCTCGGAACCCGACTCGGCCGGAAGGTGCAGCCCACACTGGGCCATCAGGGCCAGCAGCCCGGCCGTCTTCAAAGTTACCGTCTTGCCCCCCGTATTCGGCCCGGTGATCACCAGGCCCCGTATTCCGTCTTCCAGAGTCAAATCGATCGGAACCACCGACTCCGGATCCAGCAGCGGGTGACGTGCGCGGATCAGGCGCACCCGGCCCCCCGACACAGGATGGAGGATCGGCTCGCTGGCGCGCATCGCATCGGCAAAGCGGCCCTTCGCCAGAGCCAGGTCGATCCTCGCCAGTGTAGAGACGATGGCAGCGATCGCCTGGCGTTCCCGGCCGACCAATGCCGAAAGATCGGTAAGGATCCGGCGGATTTCATCCCGCTCAGCCAGCTCCAGCTCGCGAACCTGATTGTTGAGATCGACCACATCCAGCGGCTCGACGAACAGCGTAGCGCCCGAGGCCGACTGATCGTGCACGACGGCTTTCATCCGGCCCCTGTTCTCAGCTCGAAGGGGCAGGACGTATCGGCCTTCACGTTGGGTGATGAGCGATTCCTGGAGCAGGGATGACACGCCGGGGTCGTTGACCATGCGCTGAAGCTTGCTCATGAGGCGGTCCTTCGCCACCACGAGGTCACGCCGGATCTTCGCCAGATCCACCGAAGCATCATCCGCAATATCGCCCTGGTCATTGAACACCTGGCTGATGGAATCGATCAGTCCATCAGGCGTCTGCAAGTGCTGGGTCAGGCCGAATAGGATCGGCGCTTGCTGTTCGCGCTTCTCAAAGAATCGGCGCAGGGTGCGCGCCGAGATCAGCGTTGACTTGATGTCTAGAAAATCTGGGGCTTCCAACACCGAGCCGCGCTCGGCCGCCTCGGCAGCGGGCCGCACATCGTGCGCTCCGCCCACCGTGAGCTCCGAAGTGTGGCTCAGCAGGAGCCGCGCCTCACTGGTCTCCTTCTGCCGGCGGCGCGCCTCATCCAGGTTGACCACCGGAGCCAAGCTCAGGGCCAGATCCTTTGAGGCCGAAAAGGCCGCCCTGTGGGCCAGCCTCTCGAGCACCTTGGGCAGTTCCAATACCTGCTGTGATTTTGTATCCATGGCGGGGAGAGTCTATCATGGCCGCCGCTTCGAGCGGCCGGAATGTGGGCGGGCCGGCGGGAATCAGAAAGCGAGCAGATCCTCGACGGCAGCCGCCAGGCTGGCTTCGTTGGGCATTACCTTGGCCATCAGTTCGGCGCTGTAGGGCACGGGGGAATCGGGCATGGTAAGCCGGCGCAGGGGCGCATCGAGATCGGTGAAGCAATCATCGGAAACCGTTGCCAGAATCTCTCCTGCGAAGCCGCCCGTCCAGGAATCCTCGTGCACCACCAGCAGGCGGCCCGTCTTCCGGACCGAGGTTTCGACCGCCGCACGGTCCCAAGGGACGATGGTTCGCAGATCGATGACCTCCACCCGGCCCCGGAGGCTTTCGGCTAGGTCGACAGCAACTTGAACCATCGCTCCCCAGGTGACCAGAGTCAGCTCGTCGCCCTGGCACCGCACGGCCGCCAGGCCAAAGGGCAGGTGAAAATCTGGGCCCGGGTCAGGACGTCGCGCCTGTGCCGCGTCGAGCAGGGCGCGATGTTCCAGAAAGAAAGTGGGGTCCTCGCCATGCAGCGCCGTCTGCAGCAGACCCACCGCATCGGCCGCGTTGGATGGGAAGGCAATTCGCCACCCCAGCGTGTGGGCGTAGATGGCCTCGCCTGTCACCGAGTGCCAAGGATCCCCAGTCCGCTTGCTGTAGCCGACCGGAATGAGGACCACGACCGGTGCGCCGAATTTGCCGGCCGTTCGCCAGCGCAGGGTTCCCAGATCATTGAGCTGCTCTGTGGCCGGATCGGCGTACTTGCGGAATTGGATTTCCGGGACGGGACTCAGCCCAGCCAGCGCCAGACCGACGGCTCGGCCGATGATGCCTTCCTCGGAAAGCGATGTGTCAAAGACGCGGGCTTCGCCGTACCTGGACTGCAGGTCAAGCGTGGCGCCATGGACGCCGCCCTTGGCCCCCACATCTTCACCGAAGACAAGCGCGCGTTGATTTTGGTTCAACTCCGAATCCAGGACCCGCCGGACGGCGTCCACCAGGTTGACGCGCGGCCCAGATGCCTCACTTGAGGCAGCGAACTCGTCGTGGCGCAGGCCGAGCTCCGGAGACCGGCCGCCGACTTGCTGCAGCTGGCCCTGGAAGAAGAGGTTCGATGTCGGCGGATCTGCTGAGGCACCCCGCGCACGGGCCAGTTTGAGCGCCTGCGCCAGCTCGCCTTCGGCGTCCTTCGTGATGGCCGCTATCCGGTCCGCACCCAGCACTTGCTGCAAGCCGAGAAGCGGATCAGACGCCGCTTCGTCCGCCCGCTCCTCCTCGGTCTTGTAGGCCTGGTTGTCGATGAACGTGTGGCCGCTCAGCCGAGGCACCTGAAGGTGGAGCAGACAGGGTCCTTGCCTCCGGGCATGCTCGACCGCCCGGCGCACAAGTTCAGATGTCTGCATGGGCACCGTGCCCGGCCCATCCAGCACCAGCAGGTTGTGGAAGGATTCTAGATTGGCGGCGATATTCCCACCCGGAGTCTGCAGCTCACGCCGCACGGACAGGCCGAAACGATTGTCTTCGATCACGAAAAGCATCGGAAGGTTGAGTGTGGTGGCGATGGTCAGGGCCGACCAGAAACCGTTGGTGGCTACCGATCCGTCCCCCCCAAAGGCGACGCCGATGGCACCTTCCCAGTCGCTTTCGCCAAGCACATCTGTCCGATAACGGATGGCTTGCGCCCAGCCAGCAATTGGCGTGTACTGTGCGCCCACATCGCCGGAGGCCGGTAGCACGGTCGGGCCGTCCCGGGGCAGCAACGAGAAGACCACCCCGACGTCCCGGCCCTCCGATGGACTGCCTGCCAGGCCCATCCCAGCCGCCAGCGCCTCTTCCAACCGCAGGCCCACCGCCAACATGAAGGGGCGTGAGCGATAGTACACACCCGCGGCGTCGTGCGGATGGTTGAGCTGCTGGGCCACCAGGACCTGCACGAGCTCATGGCCCTTGGCGGAGAACTGGTAGGGCACCTCCGCCGAAGGGGCAAGTTCTCTTTCCTCCAGCTCGTCCAGCAACCTCGAGCGCATCACCAACGTGGCGATGCGCTCCCAATCGTCTTCTTTGGCGACGCCGCCCCGATTCGCCGCTCGGCCTGGCTTCGTGGCTTCTTCTCTCATGTCTCAATTATAGCCTTGGGCCCCGGCCGATCAGCCGCAGGCTGACGAGCTCGGGACGCGGTCTCTTTCATTTAAACAAGCACCGGCGCCGAAGATGCAGCGCCGGTGAGGTGGGGGCAGGTGAGCGAATTAACCCTCGGGTTCGTCGTGCTCGACTTCCTTCAGCACCTGCAAGTCCTGGCGAAGATTTCGGAAGCGGACCGCCAGGCTGCCGACGAACAGCAGTATCGCTCCAACAATGACGCTCAACCCGAGGATCATGTAGTTCGTGGTTTGTGCAGGTTCCAGCAGCATAGGCATTTCTCCTAGCCTCGGCCGACAGGTGTTCGGCGGCCATGGGCGTGTGTTCGTGCCGATCGTGCCTACGACGCGAACACCTTCATTTTCATCTGCTCGACCCTCTCCATCAGCCGCTGGAGCCGGAGGCGATGCCAGAGCAGCGTCGCGTACACTAAGGTGAAGGTCAACAGGCTGAACATGAACGTCTGCAACATGGCGGGTGTCATGTCGAAGGCACCCTGCGCGCTCGGGTCACTCGAGCCGATCACCACCGGATGGATCGTCCGCAACAGCCGGATCGAAAGGAAGGTAATGGGAACGCTGATGAAGCCCACGATGCCATAGACGGAGCCAAAACGGGCTCGGCGCTCGGGGTCTTCAATTCCCTGGCGCAGCATGACATATGCGAGATAGATCAGCTCCATCACCGTGGCCGTCACAAGCCGGGGGTCCCAGGTCCACCAGGTGTTCCAAATCGGTCGAGCCCAGATCGAGCCGCTGACGATGTTGATGAGTGTGAAGACGATGCCAACTTCGACCGACGCCTGGGCCACCCGATCCCATTTGGGATCGCTGCGCATCAAGTAGACAATCCCCGCCACGGCTGTCACCAGAAAAGCCAGGCCGCCAACCCATCCGGCGGACACGTGGAAATAGAACACTCGCTGCACATTTCCCATGACCGCTTCTTCAGGCGCGTAAAACAGCACCATCCCCAAGGCGATCAAAAACAGAACGCCCGTGACTGCACTGAGCCATTTCAAACCCCTCGGTGTGCTTTCCATCGACCCACCTCCCATGCAGAATTCTCGACCGCCGCCGAGCTTGCCCTACTCCTGGACTATATACTCGAAACTCATGAATGACACGGCGACGAAGATCACGTCGTAGACCAACAGAAGATTGATCCAGGGCATGATTTCGGTCAATTCCCATCCCTGGAGAAAGCCGTTGCTCGCTTTCACGGCGGCCACCAGCACTGGCAGCACGACGGGGAACAACAGAATGGGCAGCAGAATATCGCGAGTTCGAGTCTGGACCGACATGGCTGAGAGCAGGGTCCCCACAGCCACGTAGCCGACCACGCCCAACACGATCACGACCACCAGTCCGGCGTTGAACAGACTCACACCATACAGGGCGCTGTACACGGGGAGCACAATGATCGCCACAAGCAGAAGAAAGATCAGGTTGGCGAGGGCTTTGCCGAAGTAGATCGCACTTCGGTCGACCGGGGCCAGGAGCAGAGCATCCAAGCAGCCTCGCTCCCGCTCCATGCCCATCGAACGGTTCAGGCCCAGGGTTCCGGCAAAGGCGAACGTGGTCCACAATACGCCGGAGGTGATTGCCTTTCGGGTGGCCACCTCAAGCTCAAGGGCGAAATTGAAGATCAAGATCACCAGAAGCGCGAAGACCAACATGGCGCCGAGCAGCTCTCGGCTCCGCAGTTCGGCGGCTAAATCCTTCCACACCAACCCACCGACGACGGTCAGGTAATCCTTGAGCCGCTTGCTCCCCGGCGCGGCGCTCCGGGCCACCGCGCCTTCCACGGTTCCTGCGGCGTCAGGCATGCGTCACCGACCGATACAACTCCGGCAGGGCGCCGGGGTTCAATGCCGGCCCTCCCACAGTGGCGGCAATCTTGCCCTTGGACAGGATGTCAACCCGGCTGGCCAAACGGGCTGCTCGCTCCAGGTCGTGGGAGGTCATCACCACCGTTCGACCCTGGGAGGCGATCTCGCTCAACAGACCGTCCAGCATAGCCGAGGCGTCCTGGTCGAGCCCAGTAAACGGCTCATCGAACAAGAGGAGGTTGGGATCGTGCAGGAGGGCGCGAGCGATCGACAGGCGCTGCTGCATGCCCCGCGAGAAGGTGCGAACAAGCTCGCGGCGAGCCGCCGTCAGCCCCACGATACCCAACACATCTGCGATGCGCGGTTCGACGCGTCCCAGGCCGTACAAGCGGGCGAAGAAGCGAAGGTTTTCTTCGGCCGTGAGGTCGCCATACAAGAGGGACTGATGCGCCACGACCCCCAGCCTCCGCCGGATGGCACCCGCCTCATCGGGCAGATGCAGCCCATCGATGACGACCTCGCCGCTGGATGGCCGGGAGAGGCAAGCCAGGATGCGTATGAACGTCGTTTTGCCGGCACCGTTGGGACCCAACAGGGCGACGAATTCCCCTTCTTCGACGCGGAAGTTCAAGCCTCGCAGGACGGCTTTCAAGCCAAACGCCTTGACCAGCCCTTGGACCTCAATCATCCTCGGCCTGCATCGCCTCGAGGGCTCGCCGCTTCAGCTCCGCTCTGCGGCGCTTGTACGCTTGTTCATCGATGTCGCCAGCCTCAAATGCGTCGTCGAGCCGGGCGATCATCGCCAGGAGAGTCTGGGGGTCATCCTCCGCAAAATCTTCGTCTTCACCGTCGTTCTCGTTCTCGTCGTCGGCGCGGCCGAAACCAAGCACCGATGGCCGATACCAGGCGATTACCGCTGCCAGCACCAAGACCAGTGCCGCCGCGCCGAGCGCAAGGCTCTGCCAATTGCCGGCCAGCGAAATCAAGGGAGTGGTGCGCCCGGCCACCTGCAAGTCGATTGACTTGCCGGCATCGTACGACTGCAGGTTGTACTGATGGTAGGACTGTCCCCCCAAATCCTGCACGCCTTGATCCTGAACGCTGTCGCCTTTGATGGTCGGGCCACCTTCCGAAAGCAGAACCGTGACGCCATCCACAGGGTAGGAAAGCGGCTGGTGGAAATCGGCCCCGCCCTGGTAGGGAAGATTAAAACTGAACACAAGCTGAGCCGCCTCTTGGCCCGGCTGGAGCGGCATAGCCAGGGTGAAACCATCGCCGGTGCGGGTCGCCAACTGAGCCACGCTGGTGTCTTCAAATGCGATGTCGTTGGCGCCCGACGGAAGAGAGAACACCAAGCCACCGGTGTCGGACGGCATCACCGTGTGATCGCCGGTGTTGGAAAGCACCCACACCTCGATCACCTGCATCACGCCATCGGACGGGAAATTCAGCAGGACGTGCAGCCTGGAGGCGCGCACATTGCTCGTGTCGCTGGTGGAGTCATACAGGGTCAGGGGCAGCTGGAGCGTTTGACCGGCGTCCGTCAAATGAGAAATGTCTGAGACATAGCGCACTCCCTGGAACTCTGCGCTCAGAATGAACAGGCGGCCGGTGACAATTTCGAGGTCCGGGAAATCTGCCGTCGCGCCCGGTCCCAACGTGGCGGTCTGCGTGACGACTTCCTGCTGACCGTCGAAACCGTGCAACGTAATCTCAAGGTCGGCCGGCGGCTTGGGCTCACTCGCGCCGGAGCCCATCGATACCTCAGCAACGATGGATGCCGTCTGTGAACCGGCAGGCGTTGCAGTTTCGCTTCCCGAACTGTCCCCGGGCGGCGTTTCTTGCCCCGAGGTGAAGGCCAACTGCCGGACATAAGCGCTCATGGCCCAAAGTTCACTCTCACTCATGCTGTCTGAGAAGCCGGGCATCTGCCCCGACTTTTGGCTAATGGCAGCCACCAATGACGCCTGGGAGAGCTTCGCCATCCAACTCGGATCGGAGAGGCTCACACCCCCCGTGGGCGTGCTCCCATCTTGTCCGTGACAGTCGGCGCACGACTCCTGGTAGGCCGATTGGGCCTGGTCCAGATCAGAAGGAGAGACGCTCAGATTGAGGGCGTAGCCGACGACATCCCAGCGCTGGGAATCCGTCAGGCTGGTGAAGGGCGGCATCATCTGATCGAGTCGGCCCTGAGTCACGACCTGGTACCAATCCGCTGGAACGGCTTCGCGCGCCACGGATAGGTCGCCCAAGCGCGTGGGCTCGTTAGGGAGCTGCGCGGCTTGGGGGCCGTCACCTCGACCCAAATCACCATGACATGGTGCGCACTTTTCAGCGTAGATCGACTTCCCGGCGGTGGGATTGGGTGGACGGACTGGAACTGCGTTTATCGGCGCCGCTGGCGGGCTGGTGGGCAGCGCCGCCTCGGTGGCCTGATAGCCGGGCGGCGGGGTGATGTCTTCGGCCAGGGTACAGGCAGACAGCACAAGAGCCAGCGGGATCAGGACAATCCACGACCGCTTCATGCCTGGGTCCCCTCTGCCGTCAGGGCAGACCCACAGTGGCTACAGAAGCGATCGTCAGCGACAACCGGCTCCCCACACTGCGGGCAGAAGCCTCCGGCAGGCGTCTCTCCCGTGGACCGCAGATGGGCCACAGCCGCTTCCAGCTCCGCCTCCACATCCTGGCCTTTGGGCTGAGCCCGAACGACGGCCGCCGCCTCGGCGAGTCCCTGGTCCGCCAGAGTGTCGATCTGACGCAGAATTTCGGCGCCTTCTTGGAGCAGGCCAGCGCGCTCAGTGGCGTAGTCTTCCGCGGGTATTTTCTCCAGCACGTGATCCATCTCCAAGTCGGCCAGGCTGGACAAGGTGTGATCCCGGGCCGCCAGGAGTTCGGAGAGACGGCGCTCGGCATCGGTCACGTGCAACCCAGCCCCGGTGGTAAAGGGACGGACGACGAAGGCCACCACGAACAAGAAGAGAGCGATGATCAGGAGAGCCGATCCAAGGGTCATGAGTTATTGCCTGAGTGAGAGGGAGTAAGGTCGAAAATTCGAGCTGTCCATCGTTGGCCCAGTTGAACAGCGAACCGGTTCATTCGGCCGTCGCAGCCAGGGCCCGATCGAGGCTGGCTTGGATT
>Ga0307417_10001209_pt1 | contig 10706 bp, 11 predicted proteins | sample SalMarWE160210MG_2_FD_202514 | JGI IMG/M metagenome (GOLD analysis project Ga0307417, IMG submission 202514) | Salt marsh sediment microbial communities from the Plum Island Ecosystem LTER, Massachusetts, United States - WE1602-10 | ecosystem: Environmental > Aquatic > Marine > Intertidal zone...
GCCCTGTGTTTCTGTTCGAAGATGGTTTTGTAGAGTTTCAGTTTGGCCTCGTTCAGTTGCTTTGCCGCGTCATTATCGCTGATGGCGGTTGCCATGTCATCGAGTTGTTTGAGCGTGATCCCTGGTTTTAGGTATTGCTCTGCATTGGGCAGTGATTTGAATTTGTCATAGGGAGTCATCAGCGCCTCGTAGGGGTAGGTCTTGCGTTGCTTGCCCTTGGCATCGGTGATCACAACCGGGAAAAAGCAGGGCCGATGGAAGTTGATGTAGGGGTTGAGTTGGTCGCGATTGAAGGCGTTGATCAGCGGTGCCCACTTTTGGGGGATGTGGACATAGCCCAGATGCTTACGAACGATAGCGCCGTTTTTGCTTTCGACCAAGGCATTGTCATTGCTGTGCCGGGGGCGGGACTTGGTCAATTCGATCAGCAGCTTGTTGAGCAGTTTGGCGACGTGTTTGTTGATGTACTCGGAGCCGTTGTCGGCATGGAAAGCAAGAATGACAAAGGGGAATTGTTCCAGTAGTGCCTCCAGCACCGGGATCAGGTAACGCTCGCTGATCTTCTCCACGGAACAGACGATTTCGAACTGAGTGACCTCATCGACGGCATTAATATGGTAGACCCCTTTAACACCGTCTAAATCGCCCTGATGGATCGTATCCACGCGTAGATATCCGGGCTTTCCATCGGGCTGGGGTTGACGGCGCTCGCCGATGCTCGAGACGGTGGGACGGGTCTTCTCGAAGTGATGTCGAACGCCCCGGTAGGTGGCGCTGCGCCGCAGGTTATACAGGTGGCTCACCGAGATGTCGGCCAGCCGTTGGTACTCGGTCTGCCCGAAGCACGCCCAGGCGCGCTCACAGAGCTTCTTGCTGGCTGGTCCCGAGAGGGTACCGTGCAGCTCATCGGTATGCGCCAGCAGCCGGATATCCTCGGGGGGATATTTGCGGGGAAATCCCTTCACGGTGCGCTGACGCCGTTGGAGCTTGCCTGTCTTGAGGTATTGCTTAACCAACCGCTTGACTTGGATCCGGGAATAGCCGCTGACCTTGTGTAAAAAATCCAGTAACAGCCCCTTATCGGCCTTGCCGAGCTGTCGGTAACGGAAGCGGATCAGCGTTTCCCGGATCCAGGCATAGCGCGCTTCCTTGGTTTCAATGACCAGGTCAATCGCCTCAACCCCGTCGAGGAATTGACGCACCTGTTCAAGTGTCTTGATTTGAGTGTCGTTCATGATGGTCTTCATCCCTCATCATGAACAGAAACCAGCCGGCGTTCAGTATCATTTCATGTTAGAAACAAGCCTCCCCTTCAGTATCATTTCATATTGGAAGAGGCTCCTACCCTACAGTTAAGTGATGACCATGGTAAAATGTGGATGATTATTCAGCATGGCTTCGAGCCGTCACGATCCATGGGCAGCGTTGAATGGTGACGGATTCGTTACGGTTATGAGGACAGGGCCAGGCCCCTGCGGGAGGGTGGAGCATGACGACGATACGGGTGTTGCTCGGTGCAGGGCTGTTCTTGCTGGGCTACTACGTGGGGCGTGAGGTGGGGCGGCTAGAAGCGTTTCACGCCGAATTGCTCCGCGCCGCAGGAGGCCCGGCGCCAGGTCGCACCTTCGATGCTGACGATCTCGAGCTTCGTGCTGAGAAGAGCAGGGTGTCGTGATGTCCCCTGAGGGTTGGCTGTGCCGCCGGTGTCTTGGGCCCTCTCCCGCTACGCCACAGGCGCTGTCGGTGCAGAAGGCGCCTGTGTTCCCTGGAACGCCAAACTGCCGGCTGCTAAACTTTTATGGCGTCTAAGAAGAACATTTTGGCGGGAAAGGATTACCACCCTACCAAAGCATTATCTGGAAAGCTATAGCGATAATCAAGAACCCACAGGAACGCAGATGGCCGATAAACAAGCGCTGAAATTGCTGAGGGACGAGGATGTCCAGGGCTTCAATAAATGGGTGAAACTTCGTCGCAAGAAAGGAAAACGCTCAATAGACCTGGATGATCAGAATCTGAGCGGGCTCAGGCTTCGCGGTGTGGATCTGGGGTGGGCGCATCTCAATGGGGCCAATCTGAGGGGGACGGATCTCGAGGGGGCGAACCTGGAGCATGCGCGCTTTCGGCAGGCGGACCTTCGCAAGGCAAGCCTCCGTGCCGCAACCCTGGCCCAGGCGGATCTCTCGCGTGCCAGGTGCAAAGGGGCGATCTTCAAAAAGGCCAACCTGAAGGGCGCCAAGGGGATATAGGCCCGGGCGCCTCGGCCGTTACCAGCCCTCCAAGGGGCTGAACTCCTCGCCTGCCTTGGCGTCTTCCTGGATCAGCCTCTGGTACTCTGCCTTGATCCGTTCGATACCATGTCGTCGCTCCAGGCGACGGACCATGAAGTGTCCCTTGGCGACGTTCTGGTAGTGATGCAGGAATATCAGGTTCAGCGTCGCCCCGCTCAGCGCGCCAGCCACGGGCACCATCTGGGCGGCGGCCTTGTCCGAGATCACGACCCCGAATCGGGCGGCGATGGCGCGCATCAGATCGATTACGGCGGGGATATGGGGGCCCTCCACGTTGGCCGCGTATTCCAGGATATCGCGCTCGAAATACAGCCCCGAGGTGATCCTCATCCCGTAGTAACCCAGATCGGCCGCCTCGTCTTCTCGGGTGCGCCCCCCCAGGGCAAAGACCTGCACGCAGGCGAGGCGCGATTCCGTTTGGCCCAGGTCCTCGCCCTGGCTCTTGGCGATGTCCGCGATGGAACGCAATATGAGCGTGGTTGTGATGGGCAGTTCGGCCAGCAGCGTAAGCGGACCAAAAAAACCTGCGGCGGCACCGGTGCCTATCGCGGCGAACCGGTGCAGCCAGTTGTGTGCCGGTGCGTGACGGGCCGAACTCATGGACGCGGTGGCAATCGCCAAGGACCTGCGGATGCTCAGCTCCGAGGCGTGTTCCAGACGTTCGCGCCAACGCTTGGGCAGTAGTGACACTCCCTCCTCGATCGGGTACGCCAACAGGTTACTCAAGCGCGCCGCCAGGGAGGGGTGCTCCAGGTTCTCGTAGGCCCAGCGAAGCTCAGCCATTTCTTGGTCTGACAGTGTGGCGTGGAGATCGTCGTTCATGGCATGTGTTCTATCCTCGTGCCTTTTCTTGTCCACGGTGGTGCAGCGCGCCTGGGCCATCAGGAAGCGGCTTCCTCCAGCGAAGGGCTGGCGACCGCCGCCGGAGGGGCGAGCGCTGAGGGCGCCGCCTCTGCCCTGCCGATGCTGTAGTAGCGGATCGCGGTCTCTCCGATCAACTGGCTGATACTGGATACGCTCATGCCCCCCGCAAGGAGGGCGTAATAGGGGTTCAAGGACAGCGCCCGGGACAGCATGGGGGTGCCCCCCGATGCCAGACCGGTCAGGGCGATGACCGCAGCCATCTCCTTCAGCCGTTCGACGTCGTCGATATCCCGCTCGAACAGATGGGCGATCTCCAGAAGCAGGGCCATGTGCATGCGCATCATGACGGTTGTCGCTCCCGCCACGCCCAGGACCTTGAGTGGTAATCCGCCGGCAGGGATAAACATCGGCACGTGCAGCAACGCGCCCCCCAGAAAGGACAAGGGGGTCTGGACGGTGATGAGCCGCCTCGCCAGTTGCGCCGGGCCTTCGTCGGGGTGGCGGGCCTTGAGCGCGGCGACCCTGCGTCGGATCTCTCCCTTGCGCAGGCCCAGGAAGAAATACAGGAATTTGTCCGCTACATGGCTTACCGTTTCGCGGGAAGGGATGAGGTCACGATTCATTTTCGGAGGCGATAGCATAATCGATTTTGCAACATGTGCAGCACCGAATTATGATAACATTACGCCGTCAGAGGAGGAAGAAATGAGTGCCTTTTGGGTGGTGTCAAGATAGTCTGGAGTGGGAGGTAAGAGATCGCATGAGCAAAGATATAACAGACCCATTGGTGGTTGGAGGGGCGGCCCTTGCCGGTGGTGCGGCGGGGGTATGGGCGGGTGCCAAAATGGGGACCGTCTACGGCATGCGTCTGGGTCCGTGGGCTGCCGTGGCAGGCGCGGTGATTGGGGCCATGGTTGGGGCCGCGTTGTCCCATGCGGTGCCTGGCGATCTCCAGGGTTTGGTCGAGCCTGAGTCGGACGAGGCGTAAGCCAGATCGATGCTCGTACCCGAGAGCGGGGCATTCACCGATTGATGCGCTGATGAACCCCGAGCGCGTTGTTATTTTTCCATTGGCTGGTGCGCCTGTGGATGTCGCCCATGTGGCTGTACCAACCCGTTGCATCGCTTTGAATATAGCTCGATTCAGTTGACTGAGGCGAAAACCTGATCATGGCGCAGTTTGAGTCCCTGTTGAAGAACGATCTGGCCAAGGGCGTAATGATCGGGGTGGGTGCGGCCATACTGGTTCCAGTGGCCGTCGCGGCCCTGGCGCCCCTATTGCGTCCCCTGGCCCGCTCCGCCTTGAAGGCTGGCATCGTGGCCTATGAGAAAGGTCGCGAGGCGGCAGCGGAACTGGGCGAGGTGATCGACGATTTGGTCGCCGAGGTGCAGGAGGAGTTGCAGTTTTCCAGGGAGCAGGAGTCTCCGCAGGGGCCGGAAGAGATGACCGATGCCCCCCCTCAGGAATCGTCTGCGCAGGTGAGCTCCAAAGGGGAAGGAGCCGACTGATGCTGCCCTGCGCGTACGTCGGGAAAGGATTCGCGCCCTACGAAAGCTGCTACCCGACGATCCCCCATTTCGGCTAGGGGAAGGCCCCCTTCCTCAATACTGCGAGTCATTTTCCAAAAATCCCAACAATCCCCCTGTTACCCCGTTTGGGCCTGAGTCCCCCTGTGTCGGGGGGTCATCTTTATGTCATCTAAAAGGTCTAGAATCCATAGCATGGAAATGAGAAGCAAGTCGCCTATGAGTGAGGCCAAGATACTCGTCGTCGAGGACGAACCGGCCATCCGGGAGATGGTGGCTTTTTCCCTGGGGCAGGTAGGGTTCGCGGTCCTGGAGGCGGGAACCGTGGATGAGGCCCTGTTGAAGCTGGCAGACGAGAGCCCCGATCTGATCCTGCTGGACTGGATGCTGCCGGGGCGCAGCGGACTGGAGCTGGCGCGTCGCCTGCGTAGTGAGGAACATAGTCGGGGCATCCCCATCCTGATGCTGACCGCGCGCGCCGAAGAGGACGATAAGGTGGTCGGCCTGGAGGCGGGGGCCGATGACTATGTCACCAAGCCATTCTCCCCCCGTGAACTGGTGGCTCGCATCAGGGCCGTGCTGCGCCGTTCGCAGCCTATGGCCGGTGAGGCAGTGCTGAAGATCGGTGAGCTGGTGCTGGACCCATCGGGTCATCGGGTGATGGTCGATGGTCAGCCGGTGGACATGGGGCCTACGGAGTTTCGTTTGTTGCAATTTTTCATGACCTATCCGGACCGGGTGTTCAGCCGCGGGCAACTGCTCGATCGGGTGTGGGGCCGCAACCGATTCGTCGAGGAGCGCACCGTGGATGTCCACATCCTGCGTCTGCGCCAGGCCCTCTCGGGAGGCCGATGCCGCCACTATGTGCAGACCGTGCGCGGCATGGGCTACCGGTTCTCCGGCAAGACGGCTAGCTGATGGGTGCCTGGGGCCAGGAGCTCCGCCGGCTGGCCGTGGTGCTGGCGATGGCCGCGGCGATCGGTATTGTCACGGGCTATCCGGGCTGGGCCCTGGTCCTGGCCCTGGGGGGCCTGCTGGCATGGCAGCTGCGTAATCTCTATCGCCTGCAACGTTGCCTGGAGGAAGGCGGGCGCCTCCCGGCGCACCAGGCCCACGGCCTGTGGGGTGAGCTCTGTCGCCAGATCCAACATCTGCAGAAACAGAACAAGAAGCGCAAGAAACGCCTGGGCAACATGCTCAAGCACTTTCAGCAGTCCACCATGGCCCTGCCCTATGGGACCATCACGGTGGGCGAGGGGGGTGAGATCGAGTGGTTCAACCGCAGCGCCGGGGCGTTGCTGGGTCTCAATATCCGTACCGACAAGGGTCAGCGTATCACCGAGCTGGTCAAGCACCCCGATGTTGTGGCCCGTCTCGAGCACAGCGAGGACAGCGAGCCCCTGATGATTCCCTCCCCGGTGGACGAAGGGCTGACCCTGAGCCTGCGCATCGTGCCCTTCGGAAAGAAACAGCTCCTGATCACGGTGCAGGACATCACTCGCGAGTCGCGCCTGGAGATTCTGCGCAAGGAGTTCGTCGCCAATGTCTCCCACGAGCTGCGCACCCCTTTGACGGTGCTCACGGGCTATCTGGAGACCCTGGCTGATGAGCCCGGTATCTCGGCCAGGCCAGAGATACTGCGCACGGTCCATGAGATGGGGCACCAGGCCGGCCGGATGCTGCGTATCGTGGAGGATCTCCTGCTCCTGGCCCGCCTTGAGTCCACCGATGTCTCCAAGACCCAGCACGCCCCGGTGCCCGTCCCCTCCCTGTTGTTGGATATCAAGACCGAGTCTGAGGTCCTGTCCAACGGCCTTGGTCACATCATTCGCTGCGAGCTCGAGGAGGCCCTGTGGCTGCAGGGCGACTCCCAGGAGCTCTACAGCGCCTTCTCCAACCTGGTGACCAATGCGGTGCGTTACTCCCCCAAAGGGGGGGAGATCGAGATGCGCTGGTATGCGGATACGCAGGGGGCCCATTTCCTGGTCAGGGATCAAGGCATGGGCATCGATCGGCAACACCTCAAGCGCCTGACCGAGCGTTTCTACCGGGTGGACAAGGACCGCTCGCGGGCCAGCGGTGGGACCGGTCTGGGGCTTGCCATCGTCAAGCATGTCCTACAGCGCCATGAGGCCATGCTGCGTATCGAGAGTGAACCGGGCAAGGGCAGCGCCTTTTGTTGTGATTTTCCCGCCTACCGGATCGTCCGCCAACCCGAACGACCCAGGCTGCTGGCGTAAAGAACAACCGGGTTTTGCCGCTCTCCATCGGCCGGAGACCAACCCGCTGGGCGCCCCGCGCCCGCCAAGGCTTCCTTTTTGGGGACTGTCGCCGTAGAGTGTAGGCGATTGCACAGGGCCTGATGTTCGGGGACGGATTAGGCGATGTCGAAGATCTTGGTGCGAGAAGATGGTGAACGGCCCCCCGTGCCTTTCCTGCGGGGGATCCTGACCCATTCGCTGCAGGGCGCCGGACTGTCCTTCGAGCAGGCCTACAAGCTCGCGGCCCAGGTCCGCGCCGAGCTGAGCGAGCGCGAGGAGATCACTACACTCGCGTTGCGCCAGTGCGTGACCGAGCACCTCAAGCACGCCTTCCCTGCCGATGTGGTGCGCCGCTACCGGGATGCCTCCCTGCCCCCCAAGGCCATCATGGTGCGCCATCGTACTGGCCAGCTCACAGCCTTCTCGGTCGCCCAGCATCGGCGTTGTCTGGAATCCTGCGCCCTGACCTCGGAGGAGGCGGCCGCCATCACCCGCAGGCTGCATGAGCATCTGGTGAGCAAGCGGGTGCGGGTGATCGAATCCAGCTATCTGGGGCTGCTCACCTATCGTTATCTGCGCAAGGAGCTGGGGGAGGCGGTGGCAAGACGCTACCTGGTATGGATTGATTATCTACACAGCGGCGCCCCCCTGCTGCTGCTGATCGGCGGCACACCGGGCACGGGCAAGAGCACCATCGCCACCGAGGTGGCCAACCGTCTGGAGATCGTGCGCACCCAGTCCACGGACATGCTACGCGAGGTGATGCGCATGATGCTGCCGGTGAAGCTGCTGCCGGTGCTGCACATGTCCTCGTTTCAGGCCTGGCAGGCCCTGCCTGGCAGCCAAGAGGAACCTCTCGACCTGGAGGCCGCGGTGGCCGACGGCTACCGCTCCCAGGCGGAGCTCGTGGCGGTGGCCTGCGAGGCGGTGGTGCAGCGCGCCTACCAGGAGCGGGTCTCCCTAATCCTGGAAGGGGTCCACGCCTATCCCGAGCTGGTGGACCGCCTGCCCCAGTGTCCCGATGCCACCGTGGTCACGGTGATGCTGGCGGTATTGAAACCGGAGCAGCTGCGCAAGCAGATCCGCGGGCGCGGTACGGAGATCCCCCAGCGCCGCGCCGAGCGCTACACCGAGCACTTCGAGGAGATCTGGAATCTGCAGTCCCATCTCCTGGACCAGGCCGACCTCAGGCAGGTGCCCATCGTGGCCAACGAGGACAAGGAGAAGACCATCCGGGAGATCAAGCGCATCACGATCCACGAGCTGGCCCGCAATCGCGACGTGAGCCCGGAGAAGGTCTTCGAGCGTGCCGAGTCATCCAAGGGTGAGCCGATGGAGATCATCGGCACGGCCGCGGGCCTCGGCTGATGCGGCTGCGCCACAAGGGGGTGCTGATCATACTCGATGGTCTGGGTGATCGCCCCATCCCCCTGCTGGACGGGGCCACGCCCCTGGAGGCCGCCCGCACGCCTAACATGGACCGCCTGATCGCCGCCGGACAGGGGGGGCTGGTGGATCCCTTTTTGCCCGGGGTGCCGGTGAGCACGCACACCGGCACCGGTGTGCTCATGGGCCTGTCCAGCGCGGACGCACTGGAGCTGGCGCGCGGTCCCGTGGAGGCGGTGGGTGTCGAGGTGCCCATGGGGGTGGGGGATATCGCCCTGCGTTGCAATTTCGCCACCCTGAGGCCAGACACGGCCGGGTTCGAGGTCCTGGACCGGCGCGCGGGGCGCATCAACGACGGGGCCTCGGCGCTTGCCCAATCCCTGGGGGAGATCACCCTGGGGGATGGCATCACGGGCTGTCTGCGGCCCGCGACCCAGCACCGCGCCGTGCTGCACCTGTGCGGTGCGGCCCTGTCGGCGGAGATCTCGGACACCGACCCCGGCGGTGGTGAGCCTCCGTTGCGCGTGCAAGACTGCCATGCGCTGCGCCCCGATGATCCCGATGCCGAGCGCACCGCGGCCGCCGTCAACCTGTTCGTGCAGGAGGCCCATCGCCGCCTGCAGGACCATCCTGTGAACCGCCACCGGGTCTCCCTGGGCCTGCCGCCCGCCAACGGGGTGATCACCCGCGGGGCCGGGCAGCTGAACGGCTACAGGAACCTTTTGACCCACATGGGCGTGCGCACCGCGCTGGTCGCCGCCGAGCGCACCGTGGTGGGGCTGGGGCGGTTGTTCGACTTCCGGGTCTACAACTCACCGGCCTTCACCGCGCTGCCGGACACCGACCTGGAGGCCAAATTCGACACCGTGCGCACCGCCCTCGCGGACCACCATCTGGTGATCCTGCACATCAAGGGCACCGATATCTGCGGCCATGATAAGGAGCCGCTGGCCAAGCGCGCATTCCTGGAGCGCATCGACGCGGCCTTGGCGCCGCTGCTGGCCGATGGGCTGGCCATCGCCATCACCGGGGACCATTCCACCGACAGCAACATCGGGCGTCACTGCGGCGACCCGGTGCCTTCCCTGTTGTTCGCCCCCGGCGGACGCCTCGATGCCGTGACCCGTTTCGGAGAGGGGCCCTGCACCCAGGGCGGACTCGGGCGTATCCTGGCGAGCCGCTTTCTGGACAGCCTGCTGGACAACATGGGCTGCCTGCCCAATTATGGCCCCTCGGATCGGGACTTCTATTAACCGTAGCGGCCTTCGATATAGTCGGCGGTCTCCTTGTGCTGGGGGGTGACGAACATGTCCGCGGTGGGCGCGTGCTCCACCACCTTGCCCATGAGCATGAACGCGCACTCCTCGCTGGCGCGCCGGGCCTGGGCCATGTTGTGGGTGACGATGAGGATGGTGTACTCCCCGCGCAGCTCCCAGATCAGCTCTTCCACGGCCTCGGTGCCCTTGGGGTCCAGGGCGGAGCAGGGCTCGTCCATGAGCAGCAGCAGGGGCTTGACGGGCAGGAGGCGGGCGATGCACAGCTTCTGCTGCTCCTCCAGGGAGAGCTCGGTGGCCCTGGCGTCCAGGCGGTCCTTGACCTTGTCCCAGAGCAGGACCTTCTCCAGGGTCTGCTCCACCAGCTCGTCGCGCCGGGCGCGGGAGAGGCGCTTGCCGCGGTAGTGCAGGCGGTGACCGAACAGGATGTTGTCGCGTATGGACAGGGGCAGGGGGTTGGGTCTCTGGAACACCATCCCCACCTGTTTGCGCACCTGGATCAGCTCCACCTCCGGGGCGTAGACATTGGTGCCGAAGACCTCGATGGAGCCCTCGATGCGCACATAGCCCAGGCGCTCGTTGATGCGGTTGACGCTGCGCAGCAGGGTGGATTTGCCGCAGCCCGATGGCCCGATCAGCGAGGTGATGATCCCGTTGCGGATCCCCAGGTTCACATCGAACAGGGCCTGGAAGGTCCCGTACCAGAGGTCCAGGTCACGGGTCTGCACGGCGTAGCGGGGGGCTTCGGTGGCGGCTTGGGGTACGGCGTTCATGGTCTATTTCATCAGCAGAGTCGGGGCCTTGGTGTGTCGGTGCTGGCCTGTTTATGTCCTTCAGGGTGCCCGAGAATCTGTCGCTGATTGATCACCCAAAGCGCCCCTCGATATAATCCCGGGTGCGTCGGTCGCTGACCTCGCCGGTGAACAGGGCCTCGGTCTCGCCCACCTCCACGCACCGTCCCTCCAGGAAGAAGGCGGTGCGCTGGGCGAGCCGGCGGGCCTGCTGGACCAGGTTGGTCACCAGGATGATGGTCATCTCCGAGCGCAGCTCCTTGAGCACGTCCTCGATGCGCATGGTGGTCACCGGGTCCACGGCGATGGAGA
>Ga0307417_10001210_pt1 | contig 10705 bp, 8 predicted proteins | sample SalMarWE160210MG_2_FD_202514 | JGI IMG/M metagenome (GOLD analysis project Ga0307417, IMG submission 202514) | Salt marsh sediment microbial communities from the Plum Island Ecosystem LTER, Massachusetts, United States - WE1602-10 | ecosystem: Environmental > Aquatic > Marine > Intertidal zone >...
GGGATAGTGGACCACCAGAACCGTAAGAGCGCCGTCGTCGCGACCCGTCCGGGGCGCCGTTTGCTCGGTCTCGTTGCCAGCCTCGGCCTGCTGCTGGCCGCCTGTTCCGGATCGGGCCCCCAGACCGCACTGAACCCCGCAGGTCCGGTGGCACGCACCATCGACAACCTCTGGGAGATGGTCTTCGTGCTGGCGGTGATCGTCTTCGTACTCGTCGAGGGGGCGCTGCTCTTCACGATTTACCGGTGGCGAGCCCGCAAGGACGACGATACCGAGCCCGTCCAGGTGCACGGAAACACCCGGCTCGAGATCGTGTGGACGATCATCCCGGTCGTCGTGCTCGCCTTTGTCGCCGTGCCGATGGTGAAGGGGGTGTTCGACGTGAGGGCGGTCGCCCAGGGAAGCGACGTACTCCAGGTGCAGGTTACGGGCCATCAATGGTGGTGGGAGTTCGAGTATGTCGACCTGGCCGATGCCAGCGGGCGCACCATCGACACCGCAAACGAGCTGGTGATTCCAGAGGACACCAAGGTCAACCTCACCATGACGTCTGCTGACGTCATCCACAGCTTCTGGGTGCCGACCCTCAACGGCAAACGCGATGTCGTGCCCAACCGAATCACGAACCTCACCCTGATCGCCGACGATCCGACGCCGCCCGACCAGCCTCATCCGGGGCAGTGCGCCGAGTTCTGCGGTCTGGCACACGCCGACATGCGATTCAAGGTGCACGTCCGCACCAAAGCCGATTTCGATGCCTGGGTGCAAGAGCAACTGCAGCCGGCGCAGACACCGACCGATGGTGCTGCAGCCGCCGGGTTAACGGCCTTCAGCTCGACGTGTGTCGCCTGCCACGACGCCACCGTCGCGGGTGACAGCGGCATCCAGGACATCGGCCCGGTTCGTACCATCGAGGTCGACGGCGTCACGTTCCGATCCTCGCTTGCCCCCAACCTGACCCACTTCGCCTCCCGGGCCACGTTTGCGGGGAGTGTGTTCGAGAACACCACGGACCACCTCGCCCAGTGGCTGGCGAACCCGTCGGCGCTCAAACCGATGCGACCCGACCTCAACGACGTGCCAAACGGGCGCATCCTGGGCATGCCCAACTACAACCTGTCGTCCGACGACATCTCCAACCTGATTGCCCTGTTGGAAGGATGGAAGTGACATGGTGATCGACAGCGGGCCCGAGATAACGGCAGCACCCACCAAAGGGATCTGGAGCTGGATAACCACGGTCGATCACAAGCGGATCGGCCTCATGTACGGCATCACCGGTCTCGCCGCGTTCTTCATTGCCGGTCTCGAGGCGCTGTTGATCCGTCTGCAGCTGGCCACACCCAACGGGACGCTGATCAGCTCCGACACATACGACCAGCTCTTCACGATGCACGGTCTCACCATGCTGCTCGTTGTCGTCATGCCGATCGGGGCGGCGTTCATGAACTACTTCATACCGCTTCACATCGGGGCGAGGGACGTCGCGTTCCCAAGGGCGAACGCGTTCAGCTACTGGCTGTTCCTCTTCGCCACGATTCTGCTGCTGTCCTCCTTCGTACTTGGCGGTGCGCCCGACGGCGGATGGTTTGGATACGCCCCGCTGTCAACAGAGCTCCGTGAGATCGTCCGGATGGACTTCTACTCGATCGGTGCCCAGCTGCTCGGCGTGGCCTCGATCATGGCCTCTGCCAACTTCATTGCCACTGTGTTCACCATGCGGGCACCGGGTATGAGCCTGATGCGGATGCCGGTGTTCACGTGGATGGCGGTCGTTACCTCCTTCCTGCTCATCTTCTCGCTGCCGATCTTCGGCATCGGGCTCTGGCAGATGTTCTTCGACCGGAATTTCGGCACGCAGTTCTACAGCGGGGCGGGTGATCCGCTGTTGTGGCAGCACCTGTTCTGGTTGTTCGGTCACCCGGAGGTGTACGTCCTGATCCTGCCGGCGATGGGCATCGTTTCCGAGGTGTTCCCGGTGTTCAGTCGCAAGCCGCTGTTCGGCTACCCGTTTGTCGTGTTCTCCGGCATCGCCATCGGCTTCATGGGATTCGGGGTGTGGGCCCACCACATGTATACGGCGGGTCTGGGCCCGGTCGCCGAGGCCGGTTTCGGGATCGCAACGATGATGATCGCCGTCCCCACCGGCGTGAAGATATTCAACTGGATCGGGACGATGTGGGGTGGCAAGCTCAGCTTCGAGTTACCCATGCTGTTTGCCATCGGCTTTGTCTCGATGTTCGTCGTCGGCGGGCTCTCCGGCGTGCTCCACTCGGTCGTTCCGTCCGACTATCAGCAGACCGACACGTACTTCGTGGTGGCGCACTTCCACTACGTGCTATTCGGCGGCGGTGTCTTCGGGTATGTCGCCGGCGCCTATTACTGGTTCCCCAAGTGGACCGGCAGGATGCTCGACAAGAAGCTCGGCCTCTGGCATTTCTGGTTGATGCTCCTCGGTTTCAACATGACCTTTGCGCCGATGCACATCCTCGGTCTCAACGGCATGCCGCGGCGTACCTACCGGTACCCGCCGGGTCTCGGCTGGGAGTTCTGGAACCAGGTGGCGACGGTCGGTGCCTTCATCATCGCCATCTCCTTCGTGCTCTTTGCCTGGAACATCATCAGAAGCATCAAGGGTGGCCGTCCCGCAGGGAGCGATCCGTGGGATGGGAGGACCCTGGAATGGTCGATCTCGTCGCCACCGCCGGTGCACAACTTCGACGAGGTTCCCGTGGTCAGCCACCTCGACGAGTTCTGGCATCGCAAGTACGCCAGCGACGACGCGGGGCGGGCGGTGCGTGTGCCCGCCGTGGCCGGCGGGACCATCACCGCGGAGACGACAACCGGTGGAGAGGACGGCCCCAAGGCCGGCATCCACATGCCGTCTCCCTCGTACTATCCGATTGTGTCGGCGTTCGGCATCTTCGTGACCGCATACGGGCTCGTCTACATACCCGGAGGCTGGGTCGCGGTCGGGATAGGCGTGGCTATCGCCCTGATGGGATTCTTCGGGTGGTCTCTGGAGCCGGTAACGAGGGAAGGCAGCCATGACTAGCGAAGCGGCGTCGGCACCGGCGCAGGAACATCACGATGTGCGCCCCGTCCGCAAGGCGGCGATGTGGGTGTTTCTCGGCTCGGAGTGCATGTTCTTCGGCTCGATGATCGCCACATTCCTCCTCTACCGGAACCAGACGGGTGGCGGGCCCGGAGCCGACATCTTCAATCTGGGATTCACCTCGGTCAGCTCGTTCGTGCTGTTGATGAGCTCGCTGACCATGGTGCTGGCACACAACGCCTTCACTAACAGCGATGCCCGCGGCACCCGGATCTGGCTGGCCGCCACCGCGCTGCTCGGCATCACCTTCCTCGCCGGTCAGATTTTCGAGTTCACAGATTTCGTGCGTGAGGGGCTGACGATTTCGGGCAGCTCGTTCGGCTCGGCGTTTTTCATGCTCACCGGCTTCCACGGCGGGCACGTTGCACTTGGCGTCGTCATGCTGCTTGCGATGCTCTATCTGTCGTTCGACGGTCGTCTCTACGATGATCACGGTCTCAACGTGGAGCTCGTCGGTCTCTACTGGCACTTCGTCGACATAGTCTGGATCGTCATCTTCACTGTCGTCTACCTTCTCCAGATCTGAGTCATGGCACAAGCAACGACCACCAAAACGACCGCCAAAAGGCACCCCACACCAGCGCTCTACTGGGGGATTGCGATATTCCTCGCCGCCGTCACCGGGATGGAAATCAGCGTCCCGAATATTGACATCCCCGACGCGGTCAAGGTGCCGCTGCTGATAGTGCTCGGAGCCATCAAGTTCGCCGTCGTCGTCATGTTCTTCATGCATCTGCGCTACGACAAGAAGCTATACAGAAACCTCTTTCTGTTTGGCGTGATCGGGGTCATCCCGCTGTTCACAGTCGTACTGCTGGCGATGCACGCCTTCACCTGACATGGGCGTCGTCGCCGCCAACCCCGGTTTCTTCGACGTAGTTCCGTTCGATCCACATCTGGACACCATTGGTGTGCTGGCGGCGATGGTCATCTTCTACGAGTACGGTCTCCGCAGACTGGCGGCGCAGTACGCCCCTCGCGGTGAGGTGGCGGTCACCCGCAAGCAGCGATGGCTGTTTTACGCCGGGATCTTCTCGCTCTACGCCGTCTCGTCGTGGCCGATCCACGACATCGGCGAGCAGAGCCTGTTCGTGTTCCACATGAGCGAGCACCTGGTTTTCGGCCTCGTCGCCCCGCCGCTCCTGCTCGTCGGGACGCCGTGGTGGCTGATCCGCCTCATCGTCAAGCCGGTGCTCCCCGTGCTGCGCGTGGTCACCAAGCCGTTCGTGGCGCTTGCCCTGTTCAACGGGATGCTGGGGCTGATCCATGCTCCTGCGATCGTCGACCTGATGCTGCAGAACGAATTTGCGCACTTCGGCATCCATGCGGTGCTGTTCATATTCGGCATATTCATGTGGTGGCCGGTGCTCGGGCCAATCCCCGATATCCCACAGCTGGCACCGTTCCCGCGGATGGGATATCTGTTCCTGCAATCGCTGGTGCCGACGATTCCAGCCGCGTTTCTCACCCTCGGCCAGAAGCCGCTCTACCACATCTACGAGACCCTTCCCCGGCTCTGGGGCATCTCTGCCCTCAACGATCAGATGTATGCCGGGTTGCTGATGAAGCTCGGGGGCGGCCTCTTGCTATGGGGCTACATCACGTGGATCTGGTTCTCGTGGTGGAACGACGAGCAGCGCTACAGCGATCCCGCCCCGCAGACGAGGGCACACACCTAGGTGTTGGCTCCCTTGCCGTTGCCGGGGCCACCCAGGTAGGCGGCACCGGCGGCGCCGAGCACCACCAGGGCGGCGGCTCCGCCGAAGATGGCGATGGCGGCTGTGCCCTGGGCAGCCAGCAGCAGTTGGGAAAGGCCGATAGCGAGAGCCGCGATGACCACGATGGCCAGCATCGGTCCGGTCACGGCGCGGGTCGCCGCTTTCATCATGGCGGCTGTGCTCGCCGGGGCGGCTTCCCCTTCGAGCCCGACGATGCTCTTGGCCGCAAGTGTGGACACCACCCAGGCGACAAGGGCTCCGGCTACCAGACCTGCGATGAGCACGGTGATTGCCAGCGATGCGACGGGGACGGTGACCACGCCTGCCACGCTGTCACCGGCGAAGCCGACGCCCGCCCTGAGGATGCTGTAGCCGGCGGCAACTGCTGCCACCAGGCCAAAAGGCATGATGTGGGCAAGTGAGAAGCGGGTGGCGTCGCTGCCGTCATCCGATCCGGCGCCGTAGGCAACCGCAGCCACTATCGCACCGGCGAGCAGGGCGACGATGACCCCGGCGAGATAGAGAGCCCCACCGGTCACCGACAGCTGACCGTCACCACGGGCGTCGAGCCCGACGCCGGCCATGGCATAGCGTCCGGCGACCAGGACGAACAGGGTGATCCCGAGCAAACCTCCGGCGAGGGCACCTGTGAAGATGACTGTCGAACGATTCCGCAAAGCTCACTCCGATCCGGGCTCGGCCAGGAGTGTAGCCTCCGCCTCGACTTCGTTTCGGCTCTGCTAGCAGAAGGTACCGGCGGGGTCGGCCGAGTAGATGCCCATCACGAGATCCGTTCCTTCGCTGCCCGTATCGCTCACCGGTCCCCACAACAGCAGGTTTCCGGAACCGCCCCTCAGCTCGAAAACACGACCGTAGTCGGGGTCCGTGACCACCTCGACGTCGAAGCCGGAATAGATCTGTCGCAGCTGGCCCACATTGGCGCCCACCTTCATCCCGCTCAGCGTCTCCAGCTCGACGGCCTGCGACGTCGCCGCCCCGTCGTAGGTGAGATCTAGCCGGTATCCGGCGAAGGTCTCGGTGCCGTCCTGGTCGATGATGACGACGGCGGCCAGGGCTCCGAACTTGACGATCCGCACCATGCCGCCTTGGCAAGCACCGTACTCGCCGGTAGAGACGATCGGGCCTGTATCGCTTGTGGGCTGGCCAAAGGTGGCCACCAGCCGCCCCACGGCGTCGGCGGCGTTGCTGCCGAGAGCGATCGATCCCAGACCGCCGGTCTGCAGCTTCAGGTCGTCGAGCGACATCGGCTGACCGACCGCGGTGTAAGGGTCGGCGACGACCGCAGCGGTCGTCGAGGTGGTGCTCGACGTGGTTTCGTCGGTGCCGGTGGTCTCGTTCGTGGTGGCCTCCGTCGTCTCCTGGCCGCTCGTGCCTGCCGCGGTGGTCGTGGTGGTTTCCTCGGCGGAGGCCGTCCCGTCATCCCGGGTCAGGTTGAAGATGGCGATCGAGAGCACGACGAGCAGCAGACCGAGGATCAAACCGGTGAGCAGAGGGCTCCGGGGTGGAGTCGCCGGCGGCAGCAGCGGATCCTCGAGTGCCGGCAGTGGCTCTTCGCCGGTCAGGTCGACGAGGTCCTCGTATGGATCGTACGGTGGTTGCGACGGTGGTTCGTAGTCGTCGCTCACGTCATCTCAAATCTCGGCATCTCGACATGTTATTGCCGGTATCGCTCAAAGCGGTGTTACTTCGGCGGTGTCGCGGTCGGAGCGGCCACGTATTCGTCGAGCAACTGATCGAACGGCTCGGTGGCCAGCAGGACCTCAGCCCCGTCGTTGGTCCGGTAATCCTCCACCGGAATCGTGAGCTGGATGATGTCGTTACGGTCGAGCCCGCGCAGGTTCCAGGCGACGCTGATGGCTTCGCTGAGGCTGAGCTGGTCGTCGAGCGTAAAGGCGTTGCCGACCGACCGGACCACCCCGGCCAGCTCCTGGGGGCTGTCGAACTCCGCCGCCTTCTCGAGCAAAGAGAGGATGACGTCCTGCTGACGCTGGTTCCTGGTGAGGTCGGAGACGTTTGGCATCGAGCGCCACGCGCCGTTGACATTCTCGAGCGTGTGCCGCGAGCGAACCCAGGCGAGTGCCTGTGTCCCGTTGGCCACTGTGCACCCTTCCGGGAGGTTGAGGTCCGACTTGCTGTCACGCACGGCATGCTCGACGCAGATCTCAACGCCACCGACCTCGTCGATGACCTCCTTGAACCCGTCGAATGTGAACAGAGCGAAGTGATCGACGTGGACGCCCGTGAAGTCCTCGACTGCTCGCGAGAGCAACGTGGCGCCGTTTATGTCGGCACCACATCCGTTGAAGTTGGCATTGAGCCTCGTGTAGGTCTGGGTGCAGCGGTTGGGAAGGTAGAGGTCACGGGGCAGCGAGACCATGATCGGATTGCTGCCATCGGTGGGGAGCATCACCAAGATGATGACATCGGCCCGGTAGTTGCCGATATCGGACCCGACCACCATGTAGGTCTGGTACGTCCCGGTGTCGCTCGGGGTGGCTGTTACCGCGGTCTCAGCCTCAGGGGTGAATGATTCACCGCTGTCGGCGGGGGGTGGGACGGCGGGGAGCTTGCTCAGAGCTACCACGTCGAACGTGTGGCGCTCGACCGAGTTCCATGACTGCAATGCCGAGTAGAGGTTCCATCCCGTATAGACGACCACGAGGATGACGAACGTCGTCACCATCCGCTTCACCGAGCGGCGCCACAACGGTCTCAGCTCGACCGTTCGCTCGGCGTGATTGACGACATAACCGATGACCGGGGCAGCCATCTCCGCAAGCTGGCTGCAGATCGTCTCCAAGCCGCGCGGGTCGATTTCTGGCGTGACCACCAGCAAGGTCCCGTCGGCGTGGGTGGCGATTGCATCGAGAGTGGGGTCCCACCCGATCGGGGCTGTGTTGACGATGAGCAGATCTGCCTGCTCGGTTAGCTTGTCTACGACGTCGGCCAGCGCCAGCCCGGTCAGGGCGGCCCTGCGCTCGTCGAGGTCGGTGCCCACTGGGATGACGGGCAGCGTGTTGGCATCGTCTATCTTCCAGAAGCGGGTTGCCTCTTTGAGCGTTGTCCCACCCGTTGCCAGGTCGATCCAGCCGGGGATGGATTGGGATCGCCCGTATTCGGAAAGACCACCTCCGGGATCGGCGTCGATCAACACCGCCCGGCGGCCCATCCTCGTTGCCGCTACGGCGAGATTGATAGCGACGGTGGTGGCTCCCAGCCCGGGTCGGGCGCTGCTCACCATGATCACCTGGCCCTTGGTGGCGCGTTCCAGACCGCGCACCGCCTCGATGTACACACGGGCGGCCGCCGAGTCGGGATCGCCGAGAATCGGAGTGGGAGCGCCGTCGGTCGTCGGGACGTAGGCGATCACCGGCTCGTCGACCACCTTGTCGAGCCGCGGCCCGGACCGCACCCGCATCCAGATGATCCAGGTGGTCGCGGTTATCAGACTCCCTACGATCGCGGCCCCGGCCGTGCCGATGGGCGAGCGCCAGTTGCCGGCGATGGACCAGAACACGAGCAGACCGACCAACACTGCAACCAGGTTGGGAACCGTCAGCACGTGGTTCCAGAAGTGTCCCTGTCTGTGTGGTGATTCACCGGTCATTGCGCTATACCTCGGCCCGAACGCCGATTGGCAATGTTAGATGTTGCCATGTTAGATGTTGCAATGCTAGATGTTTTGGTGCTTGCGGCATCCGGCCCCCTGGTCACGGCGTAGCCGCCGGTCCATGGTCGCAAGGGCGAGGAGAGTAGATGCCCTCGACGACCCCCGAGGCGTCGGCGCTCGACACCGGCCCCCACAGCAGCGTGGCGTTGTCGGTCGACCGTAGCAGGATGAAATGGGGCTTGCCGTCGATCTCGATGAATCCCAATCCCGGCTGGAGATAGATGGCGTTCAGCTTCTCGATGGTGTTGCCGAGGGTGAGACCGGAACGCGTTGCGATCTGTTGGGTCGGGTCATCGCTCGTCGTCGCGACGAGCCGGTACCCAACCAGCGTCTCGGTGTCGCCGGCCACACGGAATATGGCTGTGAGACCACCCCAGGTGTAGGCAACACCCTGGTCACCCTCGCATAGACCCATGTCGGTGCCGACATCGGCACGGCCGTCCGGCTGGCCGAGACTAGCCACCAGACGCCCGAGGTAGGACGTGCTTGTGTCGAATGTGAAGGGGCCGAGGGCGAACGCGCCAAGGGTTAAGTCGGTGATCGGGACCGGAGTGCCGACCGCTTCGATCGGGGCCAGCGTGGTGGTCGTCGTCGAGGTTGTGGTCGGTGCGGTGGACGTAGTCGACGAAGCGGCTGTCGATGTCGTCGTTGCTGTTGTGGTCGTCGGGACAACGGTCGAGGTCGTTGTCGCGATCGTCGTTGCCCCGCCTGCCTCCGTAGACGTGGATGGCGCGGCTTCGCCGTCGCCTCCGAGGGCTACCCGGAAGAGCAGGAAGATGACGAGTAGGCCTGCGGCGACACTAACGAGCAGCCCCCACTGCCGGGGCGGTCGGTCATCGGGAGGTGGCGGCATGTCGGCAGAAACGGGCATGTCGGCGGAAACGGTTGCTCTGCGCTCCTCGATGGCGGCCGCGACGATATCGGGGGTAAGCGGCGGCATGTCCTCGTCGACCATCGTGTCAATCCACGTTCTGCCACAGGTCGGACAGATCGGTTTGGTAACGGGGCGCACCGAGCCGCAGTACACACAGCGGCCCTTCTTGACTGGCATATTCTCACTCACGAGGCCGTAGCTTACGATTCATGTGGAGTACAGGGTGAATTTCGCCGTGAGCAGCACTGCTCACTCCCCGAGCTGCCTGCGAAAGTCGGCTGCCGTGGTCACAGGGAGGTCGCAGGTGAAGCCGCGGCACACATGGCCGGCGGCGGTTGCACCTGCGGTGTCCCTGCCCTGCAGCAGCGGGATCGCCGCGGATTCGCCGGGGCCGAGAGCGAGGACGCAGTCGGGCCGGTATCGCTCCCAGAAGACCCGCTCCAGCCCGGTGCGAGCAACGGCCGGTCCGACAATTGCCACCTGGCGTCGCCCGAGCTGCTCGGTGTACAGGATGCCGAGTAGGTGGGCGACGGCATGCGGCGCCTGGGCGAGGATCCGGCCGGCGCCGGTGGCGATGCGTTCCAGGTGGTCGGTGGGCTCGCCCCGGTATGCAGCCAGGGTGGACACGGCCTCAGCAGCCATCGAATTGGCCGACGGCAAAGGGTTGTCCATGAAATCTCTAGGCCGCGCAATCAGTCCGGATCCGTCGGAGACAGTCGAAAAGAAGCCCTCATCGCCATCGCCGAACAGCGCCACCATGTCGCCGGTCAGTCGCTCGGCAAGCCGGTACCACCGCTCGTCGGCTGTGGCCTGGTACAGGGTGAACAGGCCAACCGCAACGGATCCGTAGTCGACGCAGAATGCCTTTCCCGAGGTGCGCCCCGCACGCCATGAGCGCAGCAACCGCCCGTCCGTGTCGACCAGCCGGGTCTCGATGAAGTGGGCGATTCCGATAGCGACCTCGCGATAGCCCGGGTCATCGAGTGCCGCGGCCGCCTCGGCGAATGCTCGCAGCGCCAGCCCGTTCCAGGCGGCCACCACTTTGTCGTCGCGGCCGGGCCTTACCCGTCGGGCGCGGGCGGCGCGCAGAACGGTGTCGATCCGATCCTTGGCTCGTACGATGGTCTCGCGATCCACACCCCGGCGGGCCGCGAGCTCTGACACCGGCACCGCCACATGCAAGTTGTTGGCGCCCTCGAAATTCCCATCGCGGGTGACACCGTACAGCTCGCAGGCCAGGTCAGCGTCGTCACCGGAGAGTGTGCGGACCTCGTCCCAGCTCCAGACGTAGTACTTGCCGGCGCCGG
>Ga0307417_10001211_pt1 | contig 10703 bp, 8 predicted proteins | sample SalMarWE160210MG_2_FD_202514 | JGI IMG/M metagenome (GOLD analysis project Ga0307417, IMG submission 202514) | Salt marsh sediment microbial communities from the Plum Island Ecosystem LTER, Massachusetts, United States - WE1602-10 | ecosystem: Environmental > Aquatic > Marine > Intertidal zone >...
AACTTGACTCCATTTGGCTACCAGATGGGGTCAAACAACCCGAGGAGTGACTGAGAGTCTTCTGAATCTTTAAGTGTCAGTATTTTTCTTGTGAAAGTGTTTGACAAGGACAGTTACCCTATTGCGTACCCCCGCTAGGCTAGTCAACCAAAGATTGGCTTTACGGGAACAAATGAAGACTGCAGAAGCAGTTGCCAGTCTAAGACGGGACTTCAACGAGTTAGAACAGGAAACGCGACCGATTAGGCGTCGATCGGAGAGTGCGTTGGCCAAGGTCAAGGAGCAGACGCCGCGCGGAACCACCTGACTCTGGAGCAGATCAACGGTTGGTATGCGGGGTGGCCAAACTCTTTGGGTTGACCTACTATCGCTCACAACGGAACAAGATCGAACCCGGTAAACGGCGACGATTGAGATCGAGGCGGGTGGATCAACAAAAGCGCAAACGCGATCTCTTACGGAAACTGGTGAAGCGTGTCTCGCCATCAGGCCGCAAAGGCGCTATCCAATACCTTCGCAGTCGTGACCGCGTATCCGAACCGTTGGTCCACCGAAGGGCTGGGACTGGTCATTTATTCCGACAAACGGGCGCCGCACTGGTTTGATGTTCGTCAATGGATACGCCTTGCGTGGGGAGCTGTGTACGGACTCGTACGCACGGTTGTGGGCAGACGGAGGTCGCGAGGTCTCTTCTGACGCGACGCTCGCAGTGCGTCGAACGGCCCGCCCATGGAGGGGCGGGCCGGACTTGCCAGCGGCGCAGGGATACCCTAGCAGGGACGCTGCCAAGCCTACAAGGAGGACGTATTCACTTCGTCCCCTGGCAAACCACTGCGCGAGCCCTCTACCCCCGGGATCCGGAATGCGTGGAGTACATCCGCTCAGGCCACGGCCCGGGGGGCTCAGAAACGAATGAGAGCGGGAGTCGGTGCGTCCGCTCTTGGGGCCTACCGAGGGGATCCCTCATCCCTTGACCCATTTGTCGAGGTTGCCGGTATCCCTCTCCTCCCCGTCCGTGTAGCCGGCATCGTAGGCCTCGGTGATACGCTGTTCCTCGCGCTTCGGGTGGCCCAGGTAGCCGCCCTGCCAACCCAGGATATAGTCGGGGTCTACGCCCATCTGTTCCATCTTGGCGGTGGCATCACGATAGTCTTGTCCTGGCATGGTCCTATCTCCTCGCTGTAGTGTATGAACGGGTTGTGTGACGAAACATGGATGATTCGCAAATCGGGGCACCTCAGGCCGAGCGCAACCGCGCCAGCGCTTCGCCACGGTCCAGGACCTGGCGCACCCGATCGGCGGCCTGGGCCATGGAGGCATGGCGCCCGAGATGGGTGAGCACGATCGCGGCCCCGTAGACCAGGCTGTCGCGGGCCGGCCCGGCCCCGCCTTCCAGGGCCGCCAGTCCGGCCTTGGCGGCGGCCTCGGCGGCCGCAGCGATGTCGATGGCCGGTGCGATCTCGTCCTGGGCCTCCGGGGCCTTGGGCAGATCCGACGGCAGCGGCACGGCCCGTGTGGTCTGCTCGATACTGACCTCCTGGGGGTGGACCTCCCGGGGCCTTTCCTCACCGCAGTCCCGATACTCATACACCTTCGCCGGCTGCTTGAGTGAGGGGATCACGCCACCCTCCACGCCGCGGATGATAGCCGCCGAATCGAAACCCGAGAATCGGGCCAGATGGGCGTAGACCGCGGGATAGGCCTTGTGCACGTATCCGGTCATGAGATGGGTGCGGCGACGTCCCCGTAGGGGGCCGGCCAACACCTCGACGGTGGTGAGCAGGGGGCGTTTCACGATGCGGCTGCGCAGGGGGACGAGCCCGTGCAGGGCGGGGCAGAAGGCCCTCTGGTCCACATACCCCCAGCCGATGTGGGGGTCTGCCAGGCGCTCGGCCACCTGCTGCGGCGAGAGGTCCACCGGCACACCTGCGGCCTGCAGCACCTTGCGGTGGGTGACGCCGTATTTGGGACCCACGTATTCCAGGCCGTGGGAGACCGCCGGCACGCCACAGGCGGCGAACACCGCCGGCAGAAACGGAGACACCGGCAGACCGCGGGTATAGCCGTCGTAGGGATCGGCCACGTCCAGTACCTCGTCCACCGCCGCGATGGTGGTCTGCATCACATCGCGGATGGCCTGTAGCGCCCCGGTATTCTCGTCCTCGGTCTCGCGTTTCATGCGTAACGCGATGAGTAGGACCGCGGCCTGTACGGGATCGGCCCCACCCTCCAGCACATGCCGCAACGCGCAGCGCGTCTCTTCGAAGGAGAGGTTCTTGCTGTATTCGGGGCCTGTGGCCACCTTCTGGATGCAGGCACGCAACACCAGGGCGGCCTCGCGTTCGGTGGCTTGGGGTTGCGCGGACATGGCTGTGGAGTGGCCCTTAATAAAGGAAAATGCGTTGCGGATCTAGGGCAAGAAAGCATACAGGACTAGCGGGGGGGGCAGGTATATCCCTATGGAGGGGGAGCGTATGTGTCCATTCATTATGTAACACCTTGAATCTAAGAAAATTAGAATCCCCGTGACGGCTTTGGTGCTATAGTGCACTATGTCCAGGCCCGCTTCCCCGGCGCGCGGACAGAATCCTGTCGCCCTGCGGTCAACAGCTACGACAGTCCCCCCAACGGGGGTATTCCGGTGCTTTGTTGCGCGTCCTTATCATTTTGTATCCCCTTAGTTAGGAGTTTCGGTGTCCATCATGTCCGAGCGAGACGAGATTGACCTATCCAGCGGTATGGCGGCCTTTGAGGCCAAACACTTCTCACGCGCCATGCAGTTGCTCACCCCGTTGGCCGAGCAGGGTGACTCGGATGCCCAGCATCGAGTCGCTATCATGTATCAGAACGGTCTGGGGGTGGCACCCAACCCGGAGGCGGCCTATCGGTGGATGCGTCGCGCCGCCGAGCAGGGTCACGCGCTGGCCCAGCACGGGCTGGGGTTCATGTACATGGAGGGGGATTGCGTGGACCGCGACGGCCAGGAGGCGGTCAAGTGGTTCACCCTGGCGGCCGAGCAGGGGCTGGTGGGCTCTCAGACCACCCTGGCCATGATGTACGAGGAGGGCAAGGGGGTGGAGCGGGATCCGGCCAAGGCCAAGAAGTGGTATGCGAAGGCCGGTTTCGACACCTGAGGCCCCTCCCCCTCGTTGCTTGAACCATGCGTCCCGCACACCTGCTGTCGGTCCTGGATAGGGAATTCCTGGGTACCCGCACCGGCCATCACACGCCCGTCATGATCTGGGGGCCGCCCGGGGTGGGCAAGTCGCAGATGGTGGGCCAGGTGGCCGCACAACACGGCGTGCCGGTGATCGATATACGGCTGTCCCAGATGGAGCCCAGCGATCTGCGCGGGATCCCGTTTCGGGTGGGTGGCTGCGTCGAATGGGCGGTGCCCGCGATGCTGCCGGACACCGAGCGCCACGGTCCCGAGGGGATCCTGTTCCTGGACGAGATCACCTCCGCCGCCCCCAGCGTCTCGGCGGCCGCCTACCAGCTGATATTGGACCGCAGGCTGGGGGATTACCGGGTCCCGGAGCACTGGGCCATCTTCGCCGCCGGCAACCGCCAGGGGGACCGCGGTGTGACCTATACCATGCCCGCCCCGCTGGCCAACCGTTTTTCCCACTTCGAGCTGGAGGTGAACCTGGACGACTGGGTGGCCTGGGCCTATGGCAACGGCATCGACGAGCGGGTGATCGGGTTTCTGCGGTTCCGCCCCGACCTGCTGTTCGATTTCGACCCCGCCCACAACCCGGTGGCCTTCCCCTCGCCCCGCTCCTGGGAGTTCGCCCATCGGGCCCTGCAGAAGTTCACGGGCCATCCCCAGCTGCTGCTGGGGGCGCTGCAGGCCTGTGTGGGTCCGGCCGCGGGCATCGAGCTCCATGCCTTTATCGCCAGCCTGGAGCAGATGCCGGACCTGGATGCCATCGTGCGCGGCGAGGAGGTCTCCGCGCCCCGGGAGATCGACCTCCAGTATGCGGTGGCCTCGGCCCTGGTGGGGCGCGCCATACGCGCCCGTGACCGCGAGCAGCCCGAACGCGTCTACGGGTATATCCTGGACTATGCCAGCCGGTTTCCCATGCGCGAGATGGGTGTGATGATGGTCTGCGACATGCATCGCGCCCTCGGTGAGGCCCTGTTCGAGGTCCCCCAGTTCGCCATCTGGGCCAACGAGATCGCCGATCTCGTGATCTATGAGCACTGAGCCCAGCCAGCTGTCTGTAGGGAACATCCCCTGAGGCGGGCCGCCATGGATACGCGCTTAGTGGAGACCAAGCTGGCCGCGGCCCGCACCCGGCTGATCCTGGACAAGCCCTTTCTCGGCGCCCTGGTGCTGCGCCTGCCCCTGGTGGCGGCCGACCCCAAGTGGTGTCGCACCACGGCCACCGACGCCCGCAGCCTCTATTACAACCCGGAGTACATCGAGGCCCTGCGTGCGGACGAGGCCCAATTCGTGCTCGCCCACGAGGCGCTGCACTGCGCCCTGTCCCATTTCGCCCGCAGGGCGCACCGTCTCAGACACCGTTGGGACATCGCTTGCGACTACGCCATCAACCCCCTGCTGGTGCAGGAGGGCCTGACCCCGCCGCCGGGCTCGCTGGTGGAGCCCCGTTTTGAGGGCATGACCGCCGAGGAGATCTATCCTTGCCTGGACGACAACGCCGATGAGCAGGATACCCTGGATGAGCACCTGTATGACCATGACGATCCGGGTGAGGGCAGCCGCGGGGGGCGTGGCGGCCCTCATCCCCCCCAGGGCACCTCGGGTACGGGTGGCGGCAGGGCCGAGTGCGAGCCCGATTCGCAGCGAGGGGCCGCACCCCAGCCTCCGCCTCTGAGGGCGTCGGAGCGCGAGGCCCTGAGCGTGCAATGGCGCCAGCGCCTGGCCGGGGCGGCCCAGCAGGCGATGCAGGCGGGTAGGCTGGGGGGTGCCATGGCGCGCATGGTGGATTTCCTGCTCCAGCCTCAGCTGCCCTGGCGTATGCTGCTGGCGCGCTATATGACCGCCCTGGCGCGGGACGACTATAGCTATACCCGGCCCTCGGCGCGGCGCGGGGGGCCCGCTATCTTGCCCAGCCTGCGCAGCGCCCAGATCAACCTGGTGGTGGCGTTAGACGTGAGCGGCTCGGTGAGCGAGCAGGAGATGGCCGAGTTTCTGGGGGAGGTGGACGCCCTCAAGGGTCAGCTGCGGGCCCGTATCACCCTGCATGCCTGTGATGCGGAGCTGGCCCGTGACGGTCCCTGGTGTTTCGAGCCCTGGGAGGCGTTCGTGCTGCCGAGGCGTTTTCAGGGGGGGGGCGGCACCCGCTTCACGCCCCTGTTCCAGTGGGCCGACGCCCAGGATATGCCGCCGGACCTGTTGCTGTACTTCACCGATGCGCGGGGCGAGTTCCCGGGTCGGCCCCCGGCCTATCCGGTGATCTGGCTGGTGAAGGGCAGGGCGGGCGTGCCCTGGGGCCAGCGCATCGCGCTCAACTGATGGGGCTGTCCAGTGAAGACAGCCTGCGTCTCCATGTGCTGCTCCGCCAGGCGCTGCGAGCCGTGCGCATCGATGAATCCCGCATGGAGGTCCATGCCCTGTCGGAGCAGGGCGAGGCCCGTGTGGCGCTGAACCCCAACTGCAGAGACGAGGCCTATCTCAAGCAGGTGCGCCAGCTCCTGTCCAGCCACGTCCTGGGCTCACCCGGCGGCTATCCCGTGTACCTGAAGCGCTGGACCCGCATGGGTCAGGCGCGCAAGCAGAGCCTTGAGAAGCTGCTGTTGCTGGGCGAGCCGGAGGCCGTGGCGGCGGTGGTCCATGCGCCGGATCTCACCGAGGAACTGGCGAGGCGGGCCTGGTGGGCCGCCCCCAGCGCCGACAACGCGCGGCGCATGCTGGCCTGCGCACGCGTCGCAGACAGCCCCATGGGGCCGGTGCTGGCCCAGTACCTGGTGGACTACCTGCCCTTTGAGCGGGAGCCCCAGGCCATGATCGATTCGGTGCGTCTGGTGCTGCGCCCGGGGCTGATCGACGCGCAGAGCCGGGCACAGCTGTGGGGACACTGCCAGCGCAAGAACAGCTATTACGTGGGTTTTCTGCAGGCCCTGCCCGATGCCCTGCCGGCGGAGGTCTCACCGCACCCCGACTGGCAGCGCCTGCGTGGGCGCCTCTCGACCCTGTGTGGGGCGGGAAACCCCTATGCGGTCCAGCTCCTGCGGGTGCTGGGCGGCCCGGGGCAGGCGTTTTTAGACACCGCGGAACGGGTCCTGCGCAAGCCCAACAACCAGGACGTGGTGGTGGCGTTGCTGGAGGCCGTGGGGGCCTATTTTGCCCCGCTGCGCCCGGACGAGATCCGCCGCAGACGCATCGAGGCGGTGCTGGCCGATGCCGAGGCCGTGTGTGGGGGGGCGGGCGATCGTCCCGAGGCGCTGCGCGCACTGCGCCAGACCCTGCCGGGGTTTGATGGGCCGATCCGGGCCATGATCGTGTTGTCCATGCTGAGCGAACAGCTGGTGGCGCCAATCTTCGGTCTGACCGACGCCATAGGCACGCTGATGCGACGCAAGATCGAGCCCGTGACCGGCCCCATCCTGGAGCAGTTTGCGGCGTTGCGCGGGTGAGCGCCCTGAGCGGGGAGTCGGCCTGCCGGCTCCGACGCCCTGTGCAGGTGACGCGTAGGGTGCAATAATGCCCCGCTCGAATGGTGAGCGGATCGGGAAGCAATATGGATTTTCTACCCATATTCATGGACATCCAGGGCCGGCCCTGTCTGGTGGTGGGTGGCGGCGGGATCGGTGCACGCAAGGCCGCGCTGCTGCTGGGCGCCGGCGCCCGTGTGACGGTGGTGGCCCGCGCCTTGGGGGCGGAGATGGCGGGCTATGTGCGGGAGGGCCGGCTGGCGCACCGCCCACGCGCCTTTGAGGATGCCGATCTCGAGGGCCAGGCGCTGGCGATCGCGGCCACCGACGACCCCCAGGTCAACCGTCGGGTGTCGTCCCTCGCCCAGGCCCGGAACATCCCGGTCAATGCGGTGGACGATCCCGCCTCCTGCAGTTTCATCCTGCCCTCCATCATCGACCGTTCCCCGGTACAAATCGCGGTCTCCACGGGGGGCGCCTCTCCGGTGCTGGCGCGCCTGCTGCGCTCGCGGCTGGAGAACTGCACGCCGGCCGCCTACGGGCGTCTGGCCGTCCTCGTGGAAAGCTTCCGGCAACAGGTCAAGGCGCGCTTCCCCCATGTGGAGCAGCGGCGCGGCTTCTGGGAGCAGGTCCTGCAGGGGCCGGTGGCAGAGATGGTGTTCGCCGGGCGCGATGACGCCGCCCGGGAGCTGCTGGAGCGGGTAATCCAGGAGGCCGAGGCGACGCCGGGGCTGGCGGGGGAGGTCTATCTGGTGGGGGCCGGTCCGGGCGATCCCGATCTGTTGACATTCCGGGCCCTGCGTCTTATGCAGCAGGCGGACGTTGTGGTCTATGACCGTCTGGTGTCGGGGCCGATCCTGGAGCTGGTGCGGCGTGACGCCGAGCGCATCTATGCCGGCAAGGCACGTGCCGATCACACCCTGCCCCAGGAGACCATCAATCAGCTCCTGGTGCGCCTGGCCAAGGAGGGTCAGAAGGTGCTGCGCCTCAAGGGGGGTGACCCGTTCGTGTTCGGCCGCGGCGGCGAGGAGATTGCCACCCTGATCGAGGAGCAGGTGTCCTTTCAGGTGGTCCCCGGGATCACGGCGGCCTCGGGCTGTGCCGCCTATGCGGGCATTCCGCTGACCCACCGTGATCATGCCCAGGCCTGCATCTTTGTCACCGGTCACCTCAAGGACGGCAGTATCGATCTCAACTGGGCCATGTTGGCCCACACGGGTCAGACCATCGTATTCTATATGGGCCTGCACGGCGTGCAGGTGATCTGCGATCAGCTCATCGGCCACGGGCTGCCCGGGCAGACCCCCGCCGCGCTCATCACCAAGGGCACGACCCCGCAGCAGCGTGTGCTGATCGGTGATCTGCAGACCCTGCCGGGGCTGGTGGCGCGCAACAAGATCGAACCGCCCACGCTGATCATCGTGGGTGAGGTGGTCAAGATGCACGAGAAACTGCGCTGGTTCAGGCCCGGGGCGGAGGTGTCGGCCCAGGCCGTGGAGGCCTACGGCCGCAAGCGTTAGGCCGCGCGATATCTCACATGGAACCCATGCGATCGAGGACCCAGCCATGAGACCTAAGGCCGCGATGTTCCTGATGGTGCTGGCTGGCGTGCTGGTCGGCTGCGGCAAGCCCACCTCCTATCACCCCTCGGACGCGGATACGGGCTATGTGGACCGCAGCCTGGGCGAGGGGCGCTGGGAGGTGTCGTTCGTCGCCAATGCGCTCACCAGCCAACAGAGGCTCAAGCAGTACCTGCTATATCGGGCCGCGGAGATCACCCTGGACGCCGGCAACGATGGCTTCGTGGTGCTGGATGAGCACCCCGGGCGCGGGAGGTTGTCCGGGATCAAGGTGGAGGGTGAGGGGACGCAGCGCCCCTACGAGTTCGAGCACAATCACCTCTGGTTCGACAGCCGCTCCTTCGTGGAGGGCTACACCACCACCGTGTATGAGCCCATGTCCCGCTACACGGGCACCATCGTGTTTCGCGTGTTCAAGGGCGAGAACCCCCCGCAGGAGGGGACGGTGTTCGATGCACGGGAGATCATCCAGACCCTGGGCCCTCAGGTGTTCCGACAGCGCTGAGGGCATGCACGGCGATGGCGGCGCATGCCAATGGTGGTTTCCGATGATCTGGCCGAGCCCGCGGCTGCGCTTGTCTTTTCTGACGCCTGCTGGCTATCATGTGACCCCCGCCCGGCTGAGCGCCGGGCGGGGGTATGGATCATTCTGTCACAGGTGCCCCTGCCGCCGACCGGCGCCAGGGGTGAAACGGGAAGTCGGTGAGTGGTGCTCCAGCGAAGCACCGCGATTCCGGCGCTGCCCCCGCAACGGTGATTGGGTCAAGGCGGATCAACGAGCCACTGCGTCTCGACGCGGGAAGGCGACCGCCCACTCGTGTTGAGCACGACGCCCATAAGCCCGGAGACCGGCCTGTGACCACGTGGTTGCGGATGCGGCGGGCATGCCGGAACGGACGACGCCAGGGGTGGTGCCGCGGTGCAGTGCCCGCGCCCTGCCCGGTGTTTCCCGCCTGCGTGTTGCCCCCGCCACTGGATCGTCCTGGAGGGCTGGGTGTACGCGCTGAGGGCCTTGACCTGCTTGGTGCTCGCAGGCTGCGAGATGGGGATGGCCTGGGGTGGCGAGCCCGAGCAGCTGGAGCCCCTGGAGGTGACCGCGCCTCCCGAGACCGGGCATCGCACGGGCGACGTGGTGTTCGGCGAGGTGCCGAGTTTCTTCACCGAGATCCAGCGCGATCGCTTCGCTGGGCGTCTGACCGGGCTGGGTGAGGTCCTGCGGGGCGAGACCGGCGTTCAGGTGCGCCAATCGGGCGGTCTGGGCAGCTTCTCCACCGCCTCCCTGCGCGGTGCGGCCGGCCAGCAGGTGATGGTCTATCTGGACGGCCTGCCCCTGAACGAGGCCGCGGGCGGGGCCGTGGACCTCAGCCAGATCGACCTGGCCCAGGTGGGCAGCATCGAGCTCTATCGGGGCATCACCCCCATCAACTTCGCACGGGCCTCCATCGGCGGGGCCGTCAATATCCGCACCCTGCGCGCCACGGACCGGCCCGAGGCCGGCGTGAGCGCCGGCTACGGCTCCTTCGACACCCGCCAGGCGGGGGTGAGCTACCTGGACGGCAATCCCGCCCTGGAGACCGTCCTGGTGGGGGCGGTGCTGGATACGGACAACGATTTCGGCTTCGTCACCGACAACGGCACGGCCTTCAACCCGGGAGATGACCGTCACGAGCACCGCAACAACGCCCAGGTAAAGCAGGCCAGCGTCCTGCTCAAGCTGGGGCGGGGGCTGGATCACGGTCTGCGCCTGGACACCCTGTTGCAGCTGTTCGACAAGGACCAGGGTCTGCCCAGCCGGGACAACAGCCCCGCCACCACCGCCAGCCTGGATACCCGCAACCTGTCCGGGACCGTGCGCCTGCGCGCCAATGACATCGGGGGCGCGCCCTGGAACGCCAGCCTGCGGGCCTTCGCCGGGCGCAGGCGGGAGGTCTTCGACGATGCCCGGGGTCAGATCGGCCTGGGCGTCCAGGAGACCCGCGACGTGACCCGCCGCTGGGGGCTGCAGTCCTATGTGGAGCGGGTCGCCGGCGCCTGGACCCTGAGCGGCATCGTGGAGCCCAGCCGCGAGACCTATGTCTCCAAGGACCGTAGCGGGCGTCGTGCGGACCTGGACACCCACCGGGACGCCGTGGACGGCGCCGTGCAGGCGGCCCTCCTGCCCTGGGGCGAGACACTGCTGCTGGCCCCGGCCCTGCGCCTCAATGCCTACAAAGACCACTTCGGCCCTGCGGGCGACGATGGCTCCAAACGCTACCTGCGCCCCCAGTCAGGGCTGCGTTACCGCCCCTGGGAGGGGCTCACCCTCAGGGCCAACTGGGGGCGCTACGTGCGCCTGCCCTCGTTCTTTGAGCTGTTCGGTGACCGGGGTTTCATTATCGGCAATCCCGGGCTGCAACCGGAGAAAAGCACCAACTACGACCTGGGGTTCCAGGTCAATCGCCTGTCCGGGGGGGGCTGGCTGCGCAGCGTGGACCTGAGTGCCGCCTATTTCCACACCGATGT
>Ga0307417_10001212_pt1 | contig 10702 bp, 6 predicted proteins | sample SalMarWE160210MG_2_FD_202514 | JGI IMG/M metagenome (GOLD analysis project Ga0307417, IMG submission 202514) | Salt marsh sediment microbial communities from the Plum Island Ecosystem LTER, Massachusetts, United States - WE1602-10 | ecosystem: Environmental > Aquatic > Marine > Intertidal zone >...
GAAGGCTGCACGCATCAACCCGGCCATTGCACTGCACTATGAATAGGGACCTTTATAAGCCGCAGTCCGAGTTGCGTTCCCGGCAGATCAGAACCGGATAGTGAACTTGACCTTCAGGCGGGCGTTGGCCTCCTCCGTCTGGAAACGTTCATACGGATCGCTGACGATGCTGTTCCATACAAGGAATATTTCCCTGCCCGGCTTCAGTATCCACTGGAACCTGGATTGCCAGCCCATTCGTGCTGACTGGCTGTCGTACTGAATGAAATTGTAGAGGGTGATATCCGGACTGAAGAGGATGTTCAGGTTGACACGGTAGATATAAGCGATAAATCCATCCTCGGATAGTTCAACACTGTTCCGGACCAGCTCTCCACCTGCAAACAGGGGCACAAACACCTTGTACCCGGCCTTGAGTTTTATCTCATTCCTGGATCCATTGAAAAAACCTCCAAACCGGTAATCCAGCGTTCCCCAGATCTTACGGCGCTGAGCCGAATGGAGGGAGATGGTTTGCCAGAAAGACTGGTATGCTCCTTCGGGAATGGTATGGTCTTCGTAAATGGTAAAGGATTCATCAAGGAATTCAAAGGAGGAGGTCATCTTCCAGCCAACCTGGTCACCTGAAAGGAACCGGACATTCAGGGGCGTGATGTTCCATTCACGGGTCAGGAGCCTCCTGTCGAAGCCGGAAATATGATCCAGGCCCGCACCTGCCTGAACCTGGAGGATCCCCCAGCGTTCGGGCCTTGGCCCCACTAAGAAATCTCCATAGGTCTCTCGTACACCCGGACGTGGAACAAAGCCGATCCCGGCCAGGAAGTTTTCCTGGATCTGCATATACCCCAGGGTGACATTGAACAGGTCGTTGGGATAGACAAATTCAGCGCCAAAAGCCAGCTCCCTCCCTTCGTCCCGGACCGCCTGATCTTTAAACTGGGTGGAGGATTTAAGACCATACAGCGTAAAGGCCATGTTCTTGTCCCCCCTGAATTTTGAGGTACCCAGCCGGAGGTCCACACCAGCCAGGTAGCTGGGAACGTCATCGACTGAATTACCGTAGGTGGAGATCATCCCCACCTGGCTCTGGTCCCCGAAATTCCTGGATATCCGGGTGACCACAAAATTTGAATTCTTCCAATCCTCCCGCCGGTCCTTCATATACATGGCTCCCAGGTTCCATTGTCCTGACTGACCTGTTATCTTGCCTCCGTAGAGTACGGGTATTGGATTCCCGGCAGAGTCCAGACCAATGCGTCTTGAAAAGAAGGGGATCAGCCTGGTGCTGTATGCGCTGCTACCGGTCCCGCTGCTGGCACCACTGATCCCGAAACTAAAATAGTTGGACCCATCCAGGAAAAAGTCCCTCTTTTCCGGGTAGAACAACCTGAACCTGGTCAGGTTGATCTCCTGTGCATCCACCTCGGTCTGTGCAAAATCTGTATTGATGGTCAGCGCGGCTTTCAGGTTGGAGGTAATGTTATAGTAGGCTTCAATGCCCGCATTGGCAACCGGTCTTACCCGGTCGGCATCCCGCTCGTAGTTGGTCCCTGTTAAGGCGTAGGGTACAATATCCAGGCCCAGACCCTGACTGATCCCGCTGATCCCTTCAAGGATCCCTGCATCCGAAACCTGGAATTTATGTGTATTCAGGTTTGCCACCGGCCAGTAACCGGTCTCCTGGTTCTTCATATAGTACCGGATCAGCTTCACCCCCCACCGGTCCGACTCTTTTGCAAATCCAAGCGTTTTGAAAGGGATGGCCATTTCTGCATCCCATCCTTCACTGTGGATCCTGGCCTTCCCGGTCCACAGCCCGTCCCATGCCTTATTAAATGCGGCTCCATTTTCACTCACAAAAGCATCTCCGATGGAACCCCTGGGTCCCACCTGGAACCAGTAGGCATTTCTTTTATCCAGATAGGTATCCAGGATCACCTGGACCCGGTCGTCATTTCCCAGGCTGACATCTCTGGCCAGCTCTTTTGCAGTGATGTTGTCCGGATCGCCGAAGCAACGAAAAGCGATATAGAGATTGTTCTCATCCAGGCCAAAATAGACCTCTGTTCTCTGTGAGAAAGGCTGCCCGTTCCGGGGTTCCCTTTGAATGAAGGCGCTAACAGGCTCCGCGTTCATCCAGGTTTCCTCACTGATGATCCCATCAATAACAGGAGGGGTCTCGAACCGGACCGCAGTGATCTTTTCCTGGCCAACAACATGATGAAGCTGAAGAAGGAGGATAATGAAAACAGGGATACGTTTATAAATGCCCACAGGGATCTGGTTCGGTTCCCAAAAGTAGTATTTTCATTTCAGCCGGCTACTCCTCAACACCAAATCTAAAAATGGTCTGGGAGACAAATTTCTCTCCCGGGCGAAGTACTGTGCTTGGGAACGCGGGTTGATTGGGTGAATCAGGGAAATGCTGTGTCTCCAGGCACAGGCCGGAATGCTGAATAAAGGTTCTGTTACCCGATACAAGGGTTCCATCCAGGAAGTTTCCGGTATAGAACTGCACGCCGGGCTGCGTGGTCTGCACTTCAAGGAATCGCCCTGTTTTAGGATCCATTACCTTGGCAGCCAGCCGGCTTTCACCATCCGTTCCGTCTATAACAAAATTGTGGTCATAGCCCGGCGGGTTGCCCCCCACTTCGTCAAAGTGTTCTCCTATGGCATGAGGCTTCCTGAAATCGAACGGAGTGCCTTCCACATAGGCCAGCTCGCCCGTGGGGATCAACTCGTCATTCACAGGAGTGTACCTGGTGGCATTGAGGTACATGATATGGTCCAGGATGGTACCCTCGCCTGCCAGGTTGAAATAGGAGTGGTTGGTCAGGTTCAGCACTGTGGGTTTGTCGGTTTCAGCTTCATAGGTAATATAGAACTGATCCATCAGCAATTCGTAGGTCACCGTTACCTTCAGGTTCCCGGGGTATCCCTCCTCACCGTCCGGGCTCAGATAGGTAAGTTGCAGTGCGGATCGCTCCTCACAACTGATCACCTCAGGGTCCCAGAGCTTTTTGTCGAAACCCTTCACACCTCCATGCAGGCTGTTATTCCCGTCATTTGCCGCCAGATGGTAGGTCTCACCGTCAAGGGTGAATTGTGCATTGGCGATCCTGTTGCCATATCTTCCGACAATGGCTCCGAAGTAAGGTTGACCTTTCAGGTATTGATCCAGATTATCAAAGCCAAGAACAATATTGGTCGATTTACCATTTTTGTCGGGAGTGTGGATACCGGTTATTATCCCCCCCCAATTGGTAATCGTAATGGTAATATCCCTTTCATTCTTAAGGGTATACAGCATGGCAGAATCCCCATCCGGAGTCAATCCGAAAAAGGACTTCTCAACTTTACATTTGGGATTTTTCTGGTCAGCAGCTGCATCGCCTTTTTTTGCAGACCTGCATCCGGCCACCATCAATACAAGTGCCACCATCAGCGAAAGACCGGTAATAAACGGATACCTCGAGAGTTTGATCATCATATTAGAATGTTAGAGTTTTAGAATGTTAGAGTTTTAGAATGTTTGAGTTTTAGAATGTTTGAGTTTTAGAATGTTAAGGTGTCAGAGGGTTAGGGGTTTTCAAATTCCAGTCTTTCACCGCGCACCATCTCATTGAAAAGGCCATCCCTGTAAGCCAGCTGTCCGTTCACCCAGGTGTGGCTCACCTTTGAATGGAAGGTCTCTCCTTCAAAGGGTGACCAGCCGCATTTATAATAGATGTTCTTTCGGGCCACGGTCCACTCCTGCTCCATATCCACCAGTACCAGGTCTGCTTTATATCCGGATTCAATAAATCCGCGCGCTTTTACCCCAAAAAGCCTGGCAGGGGCATGGCACATCTTTTCCACCACTTTTTCGATGGATATTTTACCCTGGTGAACCAGTTCCAGCATGGCTGTTAAGGAGTGCTGTACCATGGGCCCGCCTGCAGGTGCGTTCATGTATTTGCTCTGCTTCTCTTCGATGGTATGCGGAGCATGGTCGGTGGCAATCACGTCCAGCTTATCATTCAGAACTGCAGCAAGCAGGGAATCACGGTCATGCATTGTTTTAATGGCAGGGTTCCACTTGATTAGTGTGCCTTTTCGCTCATAGTCCCTGTCATGGAACCAGAGATGATGTATACACACCTCTGCGGTGATCCGTTTCTTTTCAAAATCGGTACCCTGCTCAAACAGGTCCAGCTCCCTGGCTGTGGAAATATGCAGCACATGAAGACGGGTGTTATATTTAACCGCCAGTTTAACAGCAAGCGAACTGGAGAGATAACACGCCTCTTCACTGCGGATCAGAGGATGCTGGCTCACCGGTATATCCTCACCATACTTCTCCAGGGCTTTCTTGGTGTTCTTCACTATGGTAGCCTCATCTTCACAATGGGTGGCAACCAGGGTTGGTGATCCGGCAAATATCTTTTCGAGTGCTTTGGGGTCGTCCACCAGCATATTCCCTGTGGAGGAGCCCATAAAGACCTTGATTCCGCAGATTCTTGTCGGATCAACACGTTGTATCTCTTCAATATTGTCGTTGGTAGCTCCCAGGTAAAAGGAGTAGTTTGCCATGGAAACCTCCTGAGCCCTCTTGTACTTCTTTTCAAGTTCCTTAAGGGAGGTGGCCTGGGGCCTGGTATTGGGCATCTCCATATAGGAGGTGGTCCCGCCGGCCACCGCAGCTTTCGACTCTGTGGCGATTTCTGCCTTATGGGTCAATCCCGGTTCCCTGAAATGAACCTGATCATCAATGATACCCGGCAACAGGTATTTTCCCCCTGCATCAATCTCTTCAGCAAGATCCTGTTGCACTCCTGGTTCCCCGGTTCCGACCGCGCGAATGATCCCGTCCCTGACCAGCACAAAACCGAGCGTGATATTCCCATTGTTGACAATCTTTGCGTTTTTAATCAGGTAGTTATTCATTCTTCAGGTGTATCATTTATTTAATAATTCAACCGGGGCTGATTGGCCCGGCACTCTTTTGTATCGCCTGAACCAGCTTCTCATTTTCATGATGATCACACCGAAAATGGCCTCGCTTACAATCCTGCCGGACATCTTGGAGGTCCCCTCCCTCCGGTCCGTAAAAATAATGGGAAGCTCCTCGACATTAAAACCATATTTCCAGGCTTTGAACTTCATTTCGATCTGAAATGCATAACCCTTGAAGTTGATCCTGTTCAGCTTGATGGTCTCCAGCACTTCGCGGCGGTAACAAACAAAACCGGCGGTGGCATCCCGCACCTTCATACGCGTGATCAACCTGACATAGACCGAAGCAAAGTATGAGATCAATACGCGGCTCATGGGCCAGTTCACAACATTTACTCCTGAAATGTACCGCGAACCGATGGCTACATCGGCCGAATTTTTCTCGCAGGCATCAAACAGCCTGGGCAGGTCATGTGGATCATGGGAAAAATCAGCATCCATTTCGCAGATGTACTGGTACCCGTTTTCAAGTGCCCATTGAAATCCCTGGATATAGGCTGTCCCCAATCCAAGCTTACCTGTTCGCTCAAGCAGGTGAAGGGACCTGGTATGTTTGGATTGCAGTATCTTGATATGTTCACCGGTACCGTCCGGAGAGTGGTCATCCACAATAAGAAGGTGGACCTTGATGGGCAGTCCCAGGACCGCTTCCACGATCCTGTCAATATTCTCAATCTCGTTATATGTTGGTACGATGACTAATCTTTCACTCATGCGGTAACGGCCTAAAGAACAAAATTACACGAATTTTTGTAGTTTTTGTAAGCCTGCTTCAAGTAAACCGTTATATTTGGTGCCCGTTTGGCAAGGGGGTATACATTGATAAGTGTGATTTTAAAACCTGATTCACAATCGAATACGATTTTTTAAAAAAATAATCAAAAAAAGATTTGGCGAATCAAAATTAAAGCACTTATCTTTGCATCCGCTTTTAACAAGCAGATGTTCTTAAAGATGGGGTGGAGAGAGGTTTTTCCGGGGATTTAACCGGGAAAAAAAGTGAAGAGATATTGCGGGTATTTTAGATATATTCATTATCTTTGTCGTCCGCAAAAACGAAAGTGGAAACGGAACATAGTTCTTTGAAAATATTGAAGTAAGAAATAGGTAAAGAAGTCACCTGAAATTCCAAATGAATTTTAAGGAGTGAAGAATCCTTGAGCAAATTAAATTTTTTATACAATGAAGAGTTTGATCCTGGCTCAGGATGAACGCTAGCGGCAGGCCTAACACATGCAAGTCGAGGGGTAACGATGTCTTCGGACAGGCGACGACCGGCGCACGGGTGAGTATCGCGTTTGTAACCTACCTTTAACTGGAGAATAGCCCGAAGAAATTCGGATTAATACTCCATAATACTATGATCTGGCATCTTTTTATAGTTAAAGCTCCGGCGGTTAAAGATGGACATGCGTAACATTAGTTTGTTGGTGAGGTAACGGCTCACCAAGACTACGATGTTTAGGGGGTCTGAGAGGATGGTCCCCCACACTGGTACTGAGACACGGACCAGACTCCTACGGGAGGCAGCAGTGAGGAATATTGGTCAATGGGCGCAAGCCTGAACCAGCCATGCCGCGTGAAGGATGACAGCGCTATGCGTTGTAAACTTCTTTTGTACAGGAAGAAACACTTCTACGTGTAGAAGCTTGACGGTACTGTACGAATAAGCATCGGCTAACTCCGTGCCAGCAGCCGCGGTAATACGGAGGATGCAAGCGTTATCCGGATTTATTGGGTTTAAAGGGTACGTAGGCGGAAAATTAAGTCAGTAGTGAAATCCTGCAGCTTAACTGTGGAACTGTTATTGATACTGGTTTTCTTGAATTTAGTTGAGGTAGGCGGAATGTGTAATGTAGCGGTGAAATGCTTAGATATTACACAGAACACCGATTGCGAAGGCAGCTTACTAAGCTATGATTGACGCTGAGGTACGAAAGCGTGGGGAGCGAACAGGATTAGATACCCTGGTAGTCCACGCCGTAAACGATGATCACTCGTTGTTGGCAATACATCGTCAGCGACTGAGCGAAAGCATTAAGTGATCCACCTGGGGAGTACGCTCGCAAGAGTGAAACTCAAAGGAATTGACGGGGGCCCGCACAAGCGGAGGAACATGTGGTTTAATTCGATGATACGCGAGGAACCTTACCTGGGCTTAAATGTAAAACGACGGATCGGGAAACTGATCTTTCTTAGGACGCTTTGCAAGGTGCTGCATGGCTGTCGTCAGCTCGTGCCGTGAGGTGTCGGGTTAAGTCCCATAACGAGCGCAACCCTCATCATTAGTTGCCAGCGGGTAATGCCGGGGACTCTAATGAAACTGCCGGTGTAAACCGAGAGGAAGGTGGGGATGACGTCAAGTCAGCACGGCCCTTATGTCCAGGGCTACACACGTGTTACAATGGTCGGTACAAAGGGCAGCTACCTGGTGACAGGATGCTAATCTCGAAAACCGATCTCAGTTCGGATCGAAGTCTGCAACTCGACTTCGTGAAGCTGGATTCGCTAGTAATCGCGCATCAGCCATGGCGCGGTGAATACGTTCCCGGGCCTTGTACACACCGCCCGTCAAGCCATGGAAGCTGGGGGTACCTGAAGTCCGTAACCGTAAGGAGCGGCCTAGGGTAAAACTAGTAACTGGGGCTAAGTCGTAACAAGGTAGCCGTACCGGAAGGTGCGGCTGGAACACCTCCTTTCTAGAGAGGTTCTTTACGATGACTTCTTTCCTATCTTACTTCATTATTTATATATCCTGAAGCGTATTTTGACGCTTTAACTGATATTATCCCGTTGCTCAGTATGATATCGTCGTGAGATGATGCCATCCGGGATCACGGGTCACTGAGTGAGGGATTTAATAGTCCCGTAGCTCAGGTGGTTAGAGCGCTACACTGATAATGTAGAGGTCCCCAGTTCAAGTCTGGGCGGGACTACTCAAGATACGGGGGATTAGCTCAGTTGGCTAGAGCGCCTGCTTTGCACGCAGGAGGTCAAGGGTTCGACTCCCTTATTCTCCACTACTGCCAGATTTCGATGAATTCGGATAGGCGAAGGTTCTTTGACATATTGGAAAGAAGATTTTTTAAATAACCGTATTTGAAAAAAGTAATTAAGAGCGTATGGTGGATGCCTAGGCTCTCAGAGGCGATGAAGGACGTGACAAGCTGCGATAAGCTACGGGGAGGTGCAAATAACCATTATATCCGTAGATTTCCGAATGGGGAAACCCACCTGGATGAAGTCCAGGGACTCCGCAAGGAGGGCAAACCCGGCGAACTGAAACATCTAAGTAACCGGAGGAAGAGAAAACAATAGTGATTCCCTAAGTAGTGGCGATCGAACGGGGAAGAGCCCAAACCAAAGTCGTTTCGGCGACTTTGGGGTTGTAGGACTACAACATGGATTATAGATTTGAAATGGAATTTTCTGGAAAGTTAAACCATAGAGAGTGAAAGTCTCGTACATGTAAGAATTTAAAATCCTAGTAGTATCCTGAGTAGCGCGGAACACGAGAAATTTTGCGTGAAACTGCCAGGACCATCTGGTAAGGCTAAATACTCCTGAGAGACCGATAGTGAACTAGTACCGTGAGGGAAAGGTGAAAAGCACTTCGAACAGAAGAGTGAAATAGTACCTGAAACCATGCGCTTACAAACGGTCGGAGTCCCCTTGTGGGATGACGGCGTGCCTTTTGCATAATGAGCCTACGAGTTACTCCTCACTAGCAAGGTTAAGTTCTTCAGGAACGAAGCCGAAGCGAAAGCAAGTCTGAATAGGGCGTCTAGTTAGTGGGGGTAGACGCGAAACCTGATGATCTATCCATGGCCAGGTTGAAGTAACGGTAACACGTTATGGAGGACCGAACCAGTTCACGTTGAAAAGTGTTTGGATGAGCTGTGGATAGGGGTGAAAGGCCAATCAAATTGGGAAATAGCTCGTACTCTCCGAAATGCATTTAGGTGCAGCCTCGAGTACAAGTGTCATAGAGGTAGAGCTACTGATAAGGCTAGAGGGCTTCACCGCCTATCAACCCTTGATAAACTCCGAATGCTATGACATGTTCCTCGGGAGTGAGGCGTTGGGTGCTAAGGTCCGGCGCCAAAAGGGAAAGAACCCAGACCATCAGCTAAGGTCCCCAAATGTATGCTAAGTTGAACTAACGAAGTGCGATTGCTCTGACAGCTAGGATGTTGGCTTGGAAGCAGCCACTCATTTAAAGAGTGCGTAACAGCTCACTAGTCGAGCGATTGTGCGTGGATGATAATCGGGCATAAGCATACTACCGAAGCTATGGACTCGTAAGAGTGGTAGGAGAGCATTCCAGTTGCTTTGAAGGTGAATCGTAAGGTTTGCTGGAGCGGCTGGAAAAGAAAATGTAGGCATAAGTAACGATAAAGCAGGTGAGAAACCTGCTCGCCGAAAGACTAAGGTTTCCGGATCAACGCTAATCGGATCCGGGTTAGTCGGGTCCTAAGGCGAAACCGAAAGGTGTAGTCGATGGACAACTGGTTAATATTCCAGTACTTCCTTATACTGCGATGGGATGACGAAGTAGTGAAAGGTCCGCGTGCTGACGGAATAGCACGTTAAAGGTTGTAGGTATATCTCCGGGTTAATAGCTTGGAGATGCTGAAACTGATAGTACCGTGAGCCTTCGGGCAAGCGGATAGTGACCCTAAGCAGACTTCCAAGAAAAACCCCTAAGCTTCAGGTATAAGGTACCCGTACCGCAAACCGACACAGGTAGTCGAGGAGAGAATCCTAAGGCGCTCGAGTGATTCATGGTTAAGGAACTAGGCAAAATGACCCCGTAACTTCGGGAGAAGGGGTGCCATCGTAAGATGGCCGCAGAAAAATGGCCCAGGCGACTGTTTATCAAAAACACAAGGCTTTGCGAAATCGAAAGATGATGTATAAGGCCTGACACCTGCCCGGTGCCGGAAGGTTAAGAGGGGGGGTTATCCTTCGGGAGAAGCTCTGAATCGAAGCCCCGGTAAACGGCGGCCGTAACTATAACGGTCCTAAGGTAGCGAAATTCCTTGTCGGGTAAGTTCCGACCTGCACGAATGGTGTAACGATCTGGGCACTGTCTCAACCATGAGCTCGGTGAAATTGTAGTTCCGGTGAAGATGCCGGATACCCGCGACGGGACGGAAAGACCCCGTGCACCTTTACTATAGCTTAACATTGATTTTGGGTAAATGATGTGTAGGATAGCTGGGAGACTTTGAAACGGCTTCGCCAGGAGTCGTGGAGTCAACCTTGAAATACCAGCCTTCATTTATCTGGAGTCTAATCCCTTCGGGGAGACAGTGTTTGGTGGGTAGTTTGACTGGGGTGGTCGCCTCCAAAAGAGTAACGGAGGCTTCTAAAGGTACCCTCAGCATGATTGGTAACCATGCGTAGAGTATAATGGCATAAGGGTACTTGACTGTGAGACTGACAAGTCGAACAGGTACGAAAGTAGAGCATAGTGATCCGGTGGTTCCGCATGGAAGGGCCATCGCTCAAAGGATAAAAGGTACGCCGGGGATAACAGGCTGATCGCTCCCAAGAGCTCATATCGACGGAGCGGTTTGGCACCTCGATGTCGGCTCGTCACATCCTGGGGCTGGAGAAGGTCCCAAGGGTTGGGCTGTTCGCCCATTAAAGTGGCACGCGAGCTGGGTTCAGAACGTCGTGAGACAGTTCGGTCCCTATCTGT
>Ga0307417_10001214_pt1 | contig 10692 bp, 5 predicted proteins | sample SalMarWE160210MG_2_FD_202514 | JGI IMG/M metagenome (GOLD analysis project Ga0307417, IMG submission 202514) | Salt marsh sediment microbial communities from the Plum Island Ecosystem LTER, Massachusetts, United States - WE1602-10 | ecosystem: Environmental > Aquatic > Marine > Intertidal zone >...
CGTGAAGTGGCGCAAAGGCTGGTTCGACACCATTCTCAAGCATCACCCGAACATCTGGTTCGCAGACGAGGTCCGGTTCCGGATAGCACTGGACGACTATCTTCTCGGCGACACGGACGGCTGTGAAGCGGGTCTCGAGGACCTCGCGGAGCACGGGAAGCCGTACGTGGCGACCAAGGCCGGGGAGCTGCTGGCGGCCATGAAGGCCAAAGGCATGCTCGGGGAGAAGGCGAAATGAGAACGTCGAGGGTTGCCGCCCTTGTCGCGTCGATGGCCTTGGCCGCCACCCTGGTCTGCGCCTCCGACGATGGCGCGTTCTCCATCACACTCGGGCCACATCCATCGGAGCTCCCGCTCGGGATGCCGCTCGAAATCGAGGTCAAGGTCACGAACGCCAGTGGCCAGCCCCTCACGGTCGGCTGGCACAACACTCCTCTCAGGATGGATGTGCGGGGGGAGGATAATGTCCCGCTTAAGCGCTGTCCGTGGGACAGGTGGTCCGCCCCCTACGTGGCCGTGCCTCAACATTGGCATGGCACACAGCTGCCGGCCGATTGGAAGATGAGCCGCCTTGAGCCAATCTGCTTTGACCATGTCGGAGTCTACCGGGCGAAGTTCACCATCTCCTCACAGGGCCCATACAAGAATCAGGAGGGGGAGGAGTTCGATGCATGGGAAGGAACCGCCAGCTCGCCAGTCTTGGCCATCCGCGTCACGGAGCCCGAAGGTGTTGACAAGAGAGCCTACGCGCACTTTGGCGGCGATCCGGTGCCGTTCTCGGATCGTGCTGGCCATCTAGGCGACCTCCTCAGACGATTCCCCACCTCAACCTATGCGGCGTATGTGGTGTGGGAGTACAGCGCAAGAGGGCTCACGCACATGCCCGCGGACGAGCTGATCAAGTATGTTGCGGGAAACATCGACCTTATCGGGGACAGCGTGCCCGACCAATCGGGGTCCTGGCAGGACTACACGGGAGAGGCCTTCCTGCGATGGCGTGACAAGTGGTTCCAGCTGATCCTCCAGCATCACCCGCAGATTTGGATTGGTGACGAGCTGAGGTTTGTGACTGCCCTCGACCGCTACCTCCTCGGCGACAAGGATGCCTGTGAGGCGGGCCTCGAGGACCTCGCGGAGCACGGGAAGCCCTGGGTGGCGACCAAGGCCGCCGAGCTGCAGGCGGCGATGAAGGCAAAGGGGATGCTGGAGGAGAAGGCGAAATGAGCGAAGGACACCTCACGACGCCTGTGCGAGCCGCGGAAGCTTCCAGGCGGACACGGAGCCGTCGAGTGATGTTCCGCGTGGTCGGATCCGTTGTTGTTGGGCTGGCGCTCCTGTTGGCGGTAGGGCCTGCGTTCGCCAAGGACCCGTTTGCCATGACGGTTCTTGACTACCCACACAGCTTAACGCTGGGAGGATCCATCGAGGTGATCGTCGAGCTTCGGAACGTCTCGGGGCAGAGCCTCCCGACGCCCATACCATGGTCCGATCTTCGCCTGGAAGTGTTGGAGGCCCCGCAACAGGCTCGGCACTTTCTTTGGGCGGATAACCGATTCGATCACCCCTCGCCCGTGGCGATAGCGAAAGCGCCGGTCCTGTCAGCGGACTGGCGTCTGGTGACAGTGCGACACCTTGTCCCGCCAATAGTAGGCGAGTACAAGGTCCGAATGGTGCTCCAGATCCACGATGGGAGAGGAGCCCCCACAGGCGAGCCCCCTAACCACTGGGTCGGCCAGGTTGAGACTGAGCCGTTGGCAGTCAGTGTGACTGCGCCCACTGGGATCGACGCAGAGGCCTTCAGAACGATTGTGGCGATGGAGTCTACCGACCCTTACCGGTCGCCCGCACAGAAGTTCTGGCCCACGGTGGCCGTTACCCCAGGTGCCATCAAGCTCCTGATGACCAAGTACCCGACCTCGACATTTGCAGCCCTCAAAGTCTACGCTAGATACCATGCCCGAGACGCGAGGTGGACCGTTGGAGCCATCCTGAATAACCTGGACTATGCGGCCAGGTTTGATCTCAAATCAAGCACCCTGTGCAACGAGAAGGGTGATCGAGACGCGGAGCATCCGACTAAGCTGAAGGGGCACGAGTTCTTCGCGTGTCGGAAGAGCTGGCTCCAGTTCGTGCTCGAACATCACCCGAACATCTGGTTCGCAGACGAGGTCCGGTTCCGGATAGCACTGGACGATTATCTTCTCGGCGACACGGACGGCTGTGAAGCGGGTCTCGAGGATCTCGCAGAGCACGGGAAGCCCTGGGTGGCGTCCAAGGCCGGGGAGCTGCTGGCGGCGATGAGAGCCAAGGGGATGCTGGAACCCAAGCCCCCGCCCGCCCCAGGACGCTAGACGCAAGACGCTAGACGCGAGACGGCCCCCACCCACCCGGGAAGGAAAACGGGAAACGGGAAACGCTCCCCCTCCCGCCCCAGGACGCTAGACGCGAGAGGCAAGACGCGAGACGTTCCCCTGCCCAACCGGGAAGGAAAACGGGAAACGGGAAACGCTCCCCCGCCCACCCGGAGAATGCGAGCGCGGCGCGCTCCAGAGAATGGTGCGCACGGCGGAACGTGCCATCCATGACATCTCCGCTGTACGCGCTCCACAAGCTCATCGCGCTCGGGCGGAATGTCATAGGTGGCACCGCTGCAGGAAAGCGAGCCTCTGGCCGTGGCCAGGGGGGTCGAAGAGGGCGGGGGCTGGCCTTACGGCCATCTCGCTTTCCCAAGCGTCACCGGCGCCGAAGGCGACGAGTAATTCACGGGGAGGGCGATTGCCCGTGTGGCCCCAGTTGCGATGGAGGCGCCTCGTTGCCTGACCGGAGCGGGCCTCAAGAGGGGTTCACGGGTTGAGTTCGTTGCCCGCTCCGAGGCAGGCGACCACGGGCGTCTGCAGAGCAGACGTCCGGGCGCCGGAGCTACAAGGAAAGCCGCGTTCCCACAGCCCTTTGTGCTGGGAGTTCTGCTCCCACGATTGAAACGCGAGGCGTGCGGTCACCCTGTGACCGCGCGGCCGCCGGAGCCACAGAGAATGCTCCCCGGGTCGTGCAGACCGGCGTCCCCCGTCCTTCGGCTCTGCACCCCACCCCCACCCAGATCCTTCTTCGCTCGCTGCTCTCGTGCATCAGGATGACAGGAAGGGCCGGACGGTCAGAGGACACGAGGGGATCGGCTCGTCGTGATATTGCGAAGGCTGGCGATCCCCACCTCCCGTTGAGCTACTTCGTCACCACCCTCTGCCACAGGGAGCGGCAGTCCGCGGGCATGGTGTCGAGGCGGTCCTCGACCGTGCGCTTCACGTCGTCCGGGTGCGGGATGACGCCGAGGAGCTGAGCGATGTCCCACAGATCCTGGGGGCCGCCGGCGTAGAGCTTGAGGAGGATGATGCCGACCTCGTTGATGACCGGGATATCGATACCGCCAACGGTTAGCCTCTCCGACTCGGCGAGGATCCTGTCCTGCCAGGCGCCTTCGGCGACAATCAGGTCAACAGGACGGTCCGGGGGACGGGAAATGCGCACGACGCCGGCGAGCGGGTCGTCGGCATCGCCGGTGCGAACGTCAACGATAGCCCCTGCGCCGTGGATGTCGCTCCAGAGCTGGCGCCGCAGCACGGTTCGGTCCGTGGTCAGGAGGTCGAGGTCGAAGGTCGATCGGCTGACGCCCCTGGCTGCGAGTGCGGCCGCGCCGATAACCGCGTAACGGGCCCCGTGGTTCTCTAGCACCTCTGCGACCGCCGCCAGCAGGGCGCTCATCGGGGTGACTCCATGCATGTGCACGGTGTGCGCCCGAATCGGCGTTGGTCGCGGAGATCCCGCAGCGCCTCGTCGCGGCTCATTCCGGTTGCCGCCCGGTAGATCGCCAGGTCCTCCTCGCCGAGGCGGAAGGCGAGCGCGACGCGCTCATCGGGGCTCATCGCCAGGGCTCGCCGTAAGTCCTCCCGTTTCAGCTGATCAGCCACTGATCCCATGGCGGCAGTATAGCGGAATCGTGTCAGGTGGAACCCCCTCCCACCCGCCCGGGGAAACGGAAAACGGGAAACGGCCCCCCACCTGGGCAGGCGAGACGCCTGCCCCTACAACGGAGAGGAAGACTCTCTGCAAAGCGGCTAGGTAGGGGTTCCTAGACGTGTAGTCGCGCGGCCCACCCCCCACCCAGATCCTCCTTCACTCGCTGCGCTCGCTCATCAGGATGACAGGAAGGGGCGGAGCGTCAGGATGACAGGGAGGGACGGCGCGTCAGGATGACACAAGGTGGCGGCTCATCAGGATGACAGGGGCCGTGGCGACCTCGGGTGCGAGACCCCCGGTGTCATTCTGAGGAGCCCCAGGCGACGAAGAATCTGGGTGGGTGGGGGACTCCCTTCTGAGTCTCCGGCGGCCGTGCGGTCCAAAGCGACCGCCCGTCTCGCGTCTCCGGCGGTCGCACGGCCACAGGGACGGATCAGCGACTTTGTGGCGACCGCCGGAGCCTGCTCGAGCCGCCTCCGTCAATCGTGGGGCCGATGCTTCGCTCGCCAAGGGCCGTGGGAGCATCCCCTTCTCTGCAGTTCCGGCGCCCGGACGTCTGCGCCGCAGACGCCCGTCGTCACCTGCCTCGGAGCGGGCGAGGATCTCCACAGGTACATCGCTCTCATTGCCCGCTCCGGGCAGGCAACGAGGCGCCTTCCTCGAGGTTGAGGCCACACTGCCGACCGCCCTCCTCGTGAATTACTCGTCGCCTTCGGCGCCGGTGACGCTTGGGAAAGCGAGATGGCCGTAAGGCCAGCCCCCGCCCTCTTCGACCCCCCTGGCCACGGCCAGAGGCTCGCTTTCCTGCAGCGGTGCCACCTATGACATTCCGCCCGAGCGCGGTGAGCTTGTGAAGGTGGTACAGCGAGAATGTCATAGATGGCACGTTCCGCCGGGCGCACCATCCTCTGGGGCGCGCTACAGCTACGTTCTGCGGGTCCCCTTACTCCTTACCCCTGACTCCTCACCTCCCTGGGTGGGTGGGGGAGCGTTTCCCGTCTCCCTTCCTCCGTTGCCATCTCCGCGCCGTTTCAGCTACCGTAGACCCCGATGTCACGCAAGCGCACATGGCTCCTGTTCCTGCTGGTCGTGCTGGCTCGCCTGCTGACGCAGGGGTGGGACTCGGGGCTGCTGTCGCCGCACCCCGACGAGCGGCAGGTGGCGTTCGTGGCCGAGAGCGCGCACGGTTGGTTCTCCGATCCGGGTTTCTACGCCTACGGCTCGCTGCACTTCCATGCCGTGAGGGCCTTCGCGGCGCTGCGCGGCCTGGCGCTCCAGTACGACGGCCTCATACGCGGCGGCCGCACGCTGTCGTTGCTGGCCTCGGTGCTGGCGATCTTCCTCGGCTGGCTGGTGGCGCGGCGGGCGTGGGGTGATCGCACGGCGCGCCTGTTCGTGCTGCTGGCCGCTTTCGTGCCGCTCGACATCCAGCAGTCGCACTTCGCCACCGTCGAGGCGCATCACGCGCTGTGGGTGACGGCGGCGCTGGCCGCCTGCTGGTGGCTGGCCGAGGGAGGCGGGGGGCTGGCGGCTGCGGTCGTGGGGCTCGCCGCGGGCGCGTCGCTGGCGGTCAAGGTGGCGTCGCTGGGCCTGGTGCTGCCGCTGGCGGTGGCCCTGCTGCTGGTGGCCCTCCGTAGGGGCCCGCTCGAGGCTTCGCGGCTGGCTGCGATCGCCGCGGCAACGACCGTCCTCGCCTTCTGGCTCGGCCAACCGTGGGCGTTCGCCGGCGGCCGGCCGCCGCTGGCGTTCATCGTTCTCATGGCCGCTGCTGGCGTGCTGCTGACGGTGACGCCGCCCGTGGACGGTGTGCGCCGGATCGTATTCACGGCCGGCGGAGTGTTGGCGGCCGCAGGCGCCGCCGTGTCGGCCTTCGTCGGTGGGCCGCTGCTCAACCCGGCCTACCTGCGCGGCGTCGGCGAGCAGGTGGCGATGGTGGCCGGGCGCGCGGACCTTGCCTATATCCGGGTCTACCGGCACACGCTGCCGGTGCTCTACCCGCTGCGCGAGCTTGGGCTGTGGGGGCTGGGTCCGGCGCTGCTGCTGGCGACGCTGGCGGCGGTGGTGCTGGGGTTTGTTTGGCAGGCGCGGCGCTGGCGGCGGTGGCTGGCCGGCCGCTGGAGCTCGGGCGCCGCCCTGGTCGTCGTCCTCTTGGCCTGGGTGGTGCCGATGGCGGCCCGGCTCGCGACTCTGCAGGTGAAGTACCTGCGCTACTGGGAGCCACTGGTGGTTCCGGGCGTGCTGCTGGCCGCGTGGCTGCTGGCCCGCCTGCGCCGCGGCAGGATCGTCCGGACGGCGGTCGTCGTCCTGACGGTGGTGTGGGGCGTGGCCTACCTGTGGGCGTTCGCCGAGCCGCACCCGCATCGCACGGCGGCGAGCTTCCTGAACGGCGTCATCAGCAAGGGCGATACGGTCGCCTTCGAGACCTGGGACGAGCACGTGGATGTCCGGGTCTCCGGCCCGCGCGTCGAGCTGCCGTCGTACGAGCTGCCGGACGACGATGCCAAGGTCACGGACTGGTGCCGGCGCCTGGCCAAGGCGGATTGGGTCGTGCTCACGTCGAACCGGGTGTGGCGCACTGTGGTCACGAACCGCGAGCGGTTCCCGCGTACGGCGCGCCTGTACAAGCTGCTGCTGTCCGGGCAGGCCGGGTTCCTGCCGCTGACCACCGTGCACCGTGAGCCCCACATCTTCGGGCTCCGCTTGCCGGTCCAGCTCGCGGACGAGAGCTTCGTCAACTATGACTTCCCGGAGGTCGTGATCCTGCGGCGCGTCGAGGAAGTCGACCCCGAGGAGCTGGCGAGCCGTTCCTCGCGGCCGCTGCCGGGGCTCGAGGCCTTGGGCGTGACCTCGGTGGCGCTGCGGCTGGTCGGCCCGCTGCCCGAGGTGGTGCCGGCGCCCGGCCGGGGCCGGCAGCTGACGGACGTTGTCGTCTGGCTGCTGGTGTTCCTCGGCCTCGGGTCGGCCTGCTGGGTACTGCTGCTGCCGCTGCTCGAAAGCTGGGCCGATGGGGGTGCCGGGCTCGCTCTGGTCACCGGCTGGCTGGGCGTCGCCTGGGTCGCCTGGTGCGGCTCCGAGCTCGGCCTGTGGCCGTCGACACCGGCGACGGCGTCGTGGCTGTTCCTGCTGCTCCTTGCCGCCGCGGCGCTGGTCGGGTGGCGGCGGCGCCATCGGCTCCGGCGCGTGTGGCGGGCGCGGCGGCGGGCGGTCGTTGTGGTGGCGGTCGTGGCCGGCGCCGTGTGGCTGCTGTTTCTCGCCGTGCGCGCGTCGAACCCAGCCATCTTCTGGGGCGAGAAGCCGATGGACTTTTCGTTCCTCAACGCCTTCCTGCGGGCCCGTGCGTGGCCGCCCGGAGAGCCGTGGATGGCGGGGCTGCCGCTCCACTACTACTACTTCGGCGAGGTCCTGGCGGCGCTGCCGATCCAGCTCGCCGGGGTGTCTGCGGCCGTGGGCTACAACCTGATGGCGGCGACGGTGCCGGCGCTGGCCGCCGCGCTGCTCGCCTCGCTCGGGCTGGCGATCCGGCGGCGGCCGCGGCACGGGGCCTGGCTGCTGCCGCTGCTGGTGCTGCTCACCGGCAACCTGGCCTGGCCGTGGCTCATGAACCTGGCCAAGGCGGGCCGCTGGTTCGACATGTGGTGGGCGACCTCGCGCGTGATCCCGGGCTTCGCAATCGACGAGTACCCGCTGTGGACCGCTCTGTTTGCCGACCTCCACGCGCACTTCCTGGCCCTGCCGGTGATGTTGTCAGCGCTTGCCTGGGGGTGGTGGACGGTGCGCATTGGCAGCCGGCGGTGGCCGGCGGCAGCGGCCCTGTGCGGCCTGTCGGTGGCGGTGCTCGCGGCCACCAACCCGTGGGACGTCCTGGTGCTGACCGTGGCCCTCGGCGTTGCCGCGCTGGTGGTCGCGCGGCCGCCGCTCGGGGGGGTGGCCCGGCTCACCGTGGCGGCGGCGGTCAGCGTGGTCGCGGCGTTGCCGTTCCTGACCGAGCTCGCAGCGTGGCTGCACGCCGGGGTCGGCGGCGGCGGCTTCGCGCTGAATCGGCAGGACTTCGCGCCTGCCTGGGCGGTGGCCCGTCACTTCGGTGTCTTCCTCCTGCCACTGTTGGTCGGCGCGCTGGCGGCGGCCGGCACGGGGCTGTGGTTTGCCGTGCCGTTTGCCGCGGCCGGGGCGGTGGTTGGCCTCGCGTTCCACTCCTCGGCGGCGGCGGCCGGCCTCGCGTCCGCCGCGATTCTGGTCGCGGCGTGGTGGAGGGAGAGGGATCCGGGACGGCGCCTGGCCTGGGCGCTCGGTGGGCTGGCCATGGTGCTCGTCGCGGTCGTGGAGCGCTTTACCCTCGTTGATCGTATGAACACGCTCTTCAAGACCTACAACGGGGTGTGGCTGCTGCTGGCGGCGGCGTTGGCGATCGTCCTGCTGCGTCCGTGGGACCGGCGGCGGACCCTGGTCGCCGCGGTGTGGATACCGCTCGAGCTGGTGGCGCTCGTCAACCTGCCGCTCGGGATGTACCAGGGCTGGGCGCAGCCCCACGCCCGCTCCCCGCGTCCGACGCTCGACGGCGAAGCATTCCTTCGCCGAGACGACGCCCAGACCTTGTTCTTCGGCGACGTGCTGCGCGCAGCAGCGCGGCCGGGCGATGTGCTCGCCGAGGCCGCCGGCCCCTCCTACCGCGAGTACACGCGGTTGTGCATGCACACCGGCCTGCCGACGGTGGTCGGGTGGCAGTGGCACCTCGAGCAGCGAGGTCAGGATCCGCGCGAGGTGCGGGCCCGGCAGGGAGACCTCGTGACCCTCTACGCCGGCGACGATCCGTCCCTTCGGCGGCGCATCCTCGAGTGGTACCACGTACGCTGGATCGCGCTCGGCGACATCGAGCGCCGGACCTACCACCTGCGTGGCGACGATCCCTTCGCCGACGTTCCGGGCGTGGTCGAGGTCGCGCACCAGGGCCCGGCGTGCCTCTACCTGGTGCTCGCCTGCTCCGCGCAGCATCCGGCAGCCGTTTCCGGCAAGCCGTTGCCCGCGGGGCTGACGCCGGTGGTCACCCTGACGACGACCGTATCAAGCGCCATCCGAACCGTGTCCGCCGGTGCCGGCGGCGGCGCGGCCGTCCTCGGCGATGGCTCGGTCTGGCGCTTCGACGCCGATGGCGCCTCGGTGCGGGCGGCGCCGCCGCCGCCGTGCAGCCCGCTCGACGCGGTCGTGTGGCGGAGCTCTCTGTGGTCCGTCTGCACCGGCGGCGAGCTGCTGCGCCTGGCTGATGGCGCCTGGACGAGGTTGGCGCTCGGCCGGCCGTTGCGGGGTTTGGCGGCCGATGGTGATGTTCTGTGGACGTGGGGGCGAGACGGACTGTCGCGAACCAGGAACGGGACCTCCTGGGAGCGCGTGCTGCGCGGGAACGTGGTGACGGCGGCGGTCAGCGGCGACAAGATCGCCTGGAGCGACGGCTCGGTCGTCTGGCGCCGTGTCGGCGACCGTCGGTTGAGGCTTCCCGTTTTGCCGGCGGCGGTACGCCAGCTGGCGTGGCTCGGCCCGCACCTGTGGGCGCTGGCCGGCGACGGCGTCTACCGTAGCGGCGGCGCGATTCTGCCCTGGCAAGAGGAGATCGGCGGCGGGCGGGTGGCGGCGATCTCGGGGCGGGGCGACCGGCTGTGGCTGGCACTGGACGGCGGAACGGTGGCTGAGAAGAGAGGTGAGCCGTGCGCGTCGCCGTGGGATCGCGGCCAGGGGACGGGTCTCGGGAGCCTCGCTGAGCCGCGCGGCATCGCGGTGTCGCCCGACGGCTGGTTCGCGGTGGCCGACACCATGCACGACCGCATCCAGCGCTTTACTCGAAGTGGCTCTTGTCTGGGTGGGACCGGTTCCAAGGGCCAAGGCCCCGGGCAGTTCCGCGAGCCCTCGGGCCTGGCGCTGGCGCCGGACGGAACCCTCGCCGTCGCCGACACCTGGAACGGCCGCATCCAGCTGCTGCGGCCGGACGGGCGCATCGAGGAGGTCGGCAGCGGCCTGTTCAGCCCTCGCGCGGTGCTGTGGGGGAGCGACGGCAGCCTGTGGGTGGCCGATACCGGGAACAAACAGATCTTTCGTTACACACCCCCCGGGTGGGAACGCCGGCGGGTGGCCGGTCTGCCGGGGCCGGTGGTGGGGCTGGCGTGGACGGGGGACCGGCTGGCCGCGGCGGTTCCGGTGGCGGCGGAGGTTGTCCTCCTCGACCCGGAGTCCGGCAAGGTCGTGCGGCGGCTGTCCGTACCGGGCTGGTCCGGCGGCAAGCAGCAGGAGGGCTACTTGCTCACGCTGCCCTCGGGCGAGCTGCTCGCCACGGCACCCGATCCGGGGGAGCTGTGGCTGCTCGATCCCTCCGGCTCGAAGCCGTCGCGCAAGGTGCGCGAGGGCCTGCGCGGCCTGACGTCGATCGCCCGCTGGCCGGACGGCGCCCTCATCGGTTCCCTGACCTGGGAGAGCCGCCTGGTCCGCATCCGCACGCCCTGACGCGGACCAACCACGAAGACACCAAGACACGAAGAAGAGAGACACGAAGATAGGAAGGAAGACGGGAAACGGGAAACGGGAAGCGGGGTGGCGTCCTGGTATAGGTTGACACCGAAGGAGGGGGAATTGGTGTCAGAGAAGGTGATTCGGTACAGCGAGGCGTTCAAGCGGCAGGTAGTATCGGAGTTGGCGGAG
>Ga0307417_10001215_pt1 | contig 10686 bp, 8 predicted proteins | sample SalMarWE160210MG_2_FD_202514 | JGI IMG/M metagenome (GOLD analysis project Ga0307417, IMG submission 202514) | Salt marsh sediment microbial communities from the Plum Island Ecosystem LTER, Massachusetts, United States - WE1602-10 | ecosystem: Environmental > Aquatic > Marine > Intertidal zone >...
ATCACCGGGCGCAACCATCACTCGGTCGGCTTCGGCGTGATTTCCGAGCAGGCCACCGGCTTCCCCGGCTACGACAGCGTCATCGGCGCCGACAACGCGACGATCGGCCGCATTCTGCGCGACAACGGCTACGCGACCTCGTGGTTTGGCAAGGACCACAATACGCCGACCTACCAGGCCAGCCAGGTCGGGCCATTCACCCAGTGGCCGACCGGCATGGGCTTCGACTACTTCTACGGCTTCGTCGGCGGCGACGCGAACCAGTGGGGGCCGAACCTCTTCCGCAACACGACGCAGATCTACCCGTGGATCGGTCACGAGGGCACCTTGAAGATGGATCGATCGGATCCGAAGGCGGAGATCTGGCCAGTCACCGGCAAGGAGAGCTCCTGGAACCTGATCACCGCGATGGCCGACGACGCCATCGACTGGATGTACCGGATTCACCAGACCGACCCCAGCCAGCCGATCTTCCTTTATTACGTGCCCGGTGCCTCACACGCGCCGCACCACCCGCCGAAGGAGTGGGTGGACAAGATCCACGCGATGCATTTGTTCGACGACGGCTACGAGAAGCTGCGCGAACGCATCTTCGAGAACCAGAAGAAGCTCGGCGTGATTCCGCAGGACGAAGAACTGACGCCCTGGCCGAGCGACATCCTCACGCCGTGGGACAAGCTCACGCCCGAGGCGAAGAAGCTCTATATCCGGCAGGTTGAGGTGTTCGCTGCCTACGTGGCCTACAACGACCACGAGATCGGTCGGGTGATTCAGGCCTTCGAGGACCTGGGCAAGCTCGACAACACGCTGATCATCTACCAGAACGGCGATAACGGCACCAGCGCCGAGGGCGGGCCGGAAGGCACGTACAGCGAGGTCGCGTTCTTCAACGGCTTCCGCCCGCCGGTGGACCTGCAGATGAAGTTCTACGACGCCTGGGGCACCGAATTCGCATACAACCACATGTCGGCGGGCTGGTCGTGGGCGTTTGACAGCCCCTTCGACTGGTTCAAGCAGAACGCCTCCCGGCTCGGCGGCATCAACCAGAATATGGTCATCTCCTGGCCGGCGCGCATCAAGGACAAGGGCGCCCTGCGCGAGCAGTTCATGCACGACATAGACGTCGTGCCCACGCTGCTCGAGGCCACCGGCATCCCCGCGCCGAAATACGTGGACGGCATCAAGCAGAAGCCGATCGAGGGCACCAGCTTCGCCTACACCTTCGACCAGAAGAACGCCAAGGCACCGTCGCGGCACAAGACGCAATACTTCGAAATGATGGGCCAATGGGCGCTCTATCACGACGGCTGGCTCCTGAGCACCAAGGTCAACCGCGTGCCGTGGGACGCGTTCAGTCCCGCCAACCCGGACCCGCTCAACAACCAGGTGTTCCAGCTCTATGACCTGACCAAGAACTTCAACCAGTCCGTGGACATCGCCGCGCAGCATCCGGAGAAGGTCAAGGAGATGCGGAAGATGTTCGTCGAGGAAGCCAGGAAGTATCATGTCTTCCCGCTGGACGCGTCGGTGGGAGCACGTGTCGCGGCTCCGCGCCCGAGCCTCACCGCCGGCCTGAGTGAGCTGGTCTATACACGACCGATGACCGGCGTTCCGCAGGGCGATGCGCCGTACCTGCTCGACACCTCCTACAGCCTCACGGCGGACATCACCGTGCCGGAAGGCGGCGCCGAGGGCATGATCGCGACTTCCGGCGGGCGTTTCGCGGGCTGGGGTTTCTACCTGCTCAAGGGCAAGCCGGTGTTCTGCTGGAACCTGCTCGATCTCGAGTGGATCAAGTGGGAAGCCCCGAAGGCGCTTGCGCCTGGGCGGCACACGCTGGAGTTCGACTTCAAGTATGACGGCCTCGGCGTCGGCACGATGGCGTACAACAACTTCTCCGGCATCGGCAAGGGCGGCACCGGTACGCTGAAGGTGGACGGCAAGGTGGTCGAGACGAAGAGGATGGAGAAAACGATTCCCATCATCCTGCAGTGGGATGAGAGCTTCGACATCGGCTCAGACACAATCACCGGTATCAATGACGCGGACTACAAGCCGCCGTTCCCGCTGACGGCGAAGTTCAACAAGTTGACGATCAAGATCGATCGTCCACAGTTGTCGCCGGAGGACATCAAGAAATTGGAAGAGGGCATGAAAAAGGCCGCCCTCGGCATCCAGTAACGTCGTTTCGGTTGTGAAATGCGCGGGCCGCGCCTCCCGCAGTACGCGGGCCGCGCATTCATCGCCGATGTGACACAAGCGGTTCCCGGGCGTCAGCAGTCTGAACAGGGACCTGCTCGTCAACGCGGACGGCTCGGTGGACGTCAACTTCGGCCCGGAAGCCCCTTCGGGGACGGAAAACAACCGGGTCCAGACCGATTCCGGGCAAAGCCTGGAATACGCTCCTGCGGCTCTACGGCCCGCTGGAGCCCTGTTTCGACAGGATCTGGCGGCCCGGGGAGATCGAGGCACGGCTATGATTTCGGCGGGCACGTTCCGTCTGCATGATACTGCGTCACACAGCCCGGAGGAGGATCAATCATGTCGTCAATGGAAGAGATCGAGATGGAGAAGCGACGCAAGGCGCTGGATAAAGACGTCATGTCGCTGGTGGATAAATATCTCAGGGCGATGGAATGGGACATCCCGGAGGCCGATGAAACCAGGGCAAGGCAGATGATCCTGGATGAAATCAGGCAGGCGATCAGCCGGATTGAAGGCGGGTCCTGATCCAGGCAGCACTCATCCGCATAGCGAGGGCTGCCCCTGGCGTAAACCGGCGCATATGCTCCGGTCCCTAGATGTGTTTCAGCTCGTAAGAAGTCATCGCCGGGCAATGGACGGGTATGCTACAGAGTTGGTGATATCCGTCGGTTCGCAACACACTGGTCACATGGCATTCACCGGAATCGCATAGACGCCCGTCAACCGGAGACAGACAATGAACCGGCGCTTTCAGACGAGGTTGCCCGCCGACTGCGCTGACCGCCGGGGTCAGGCTGGCGTGCACGTTCGCTGTGGCACAGGCGGCGGAGCCGATCCCGAACTTTTCCATCATCCGGGGCGCTGATCATGCTGGGCTTTGAACTGGACATCTGGGACTACCTGACCTTCGTCAGCGCCTTCGTCGCCGCCATGGCGGCGATTGTGATACTGCTGTGGATCGCGGGGCTGCCGGGGCAGATCGCCATTGCCCGTAAGCACCCGGAGGCCGAGGCGGTGAAGATCATGGGCTACGCGGGATTCCTGGCGGTCGTGCCGTGGATACAGGCCTTTATCTGGGCGTTCAAGCCGACCGATGTCGTGGACATCCGGCGTTTCCCTGCCGAGGAGGCCCAGGCGACAGAGGAGGAGATCGCCCGCCTCAAGGGGGCAGCGGACAAGCAGCAGAAGCAGGCGCCGGCGGGAGAGAAGCCGGTGCCGGACAACGACACGAAAGTCTGAGGAGGAGATTGCATGCTTCTGGGTTTCGTCCTGCTATTCGTGTATGCCCTTGCGGTGTGGCTCACGTTCTTCAAGTTCAAATGGATGAAGTTCAATCTTTCCTGGGCCTTCGTCACGGCGTTTGTCGGGGTTCACCTGCTGCTCATCTTCCTGATCGGCCTGCGCTTCGTGACGCCCTACTCGACCGACGCGAAGATGATCCAGCACACCATTCAGCTCATTCCGCGCCTGTCCGAGCCCACGCGGGTTACCGCCGTGCTGGTACAACCGAACGTGCCGGTGAAGAAGGGGCAGCCGCTTTTCCAGTTCGACCGCCGGCCCTACGAATACAAGGTCAGGGAACTCGAGGCGAAACTTGCCAAGGCGAAGCAGGACGTGAAGGTGCTGAAGGCCGACACGGAAGTCTCGGCGCAGAAGATAGTCAAGGTTAAAAGCGACCTGACCTACGCGCGCTACCAGCAGAAGCTTTCGACCGATCTGGCCGGCCGCGGCGCGGGTCCCGAAGAAGACGCGCAGAAGTGGACCGCGCAGGTTGCCGCCGACGAGGCCACGATCAAGGAGGCGCAGGCCGAGCTTGTGCGCGCAGAGTTGCAGTACAATTCCGAGATCAACGGCGTCAACACGACCGTCGCCACCATTCAGGCTCAGCTCGACCTGGCGCGCTTTTACCTCGACAACACCCGGATGGTGGCGCCCGAGGATGGCTATATCATCAACCTGCAGGTGCGTCCCGGCATGGTCGCCGGCGAGGTCCGGTTCGGCGCCATCGCCTCGTTTATTTGCGATGCCGATCGTTACCTGCTCGCCAACTATTTTCAGGAGAACCTCAAGTACGTGAAGACGGGGCAGGAGGCCGAGATCGCGATCGACCTCTACCCGGGCCAGATCTTCACGGGCAAGGTCGAGGCGATCTGGCAGGGGAGCGGGGCGGGACAGATGTTGCCAAGTGGCACGCTGCCGGCTTTTACCTATCAGCCGACGGAGGTCCCGCAGGGCCAGTTCGCGGTGGCGATTCGTCTCGACGGGGCGGATCAGTCGAAGTTCCCGATCGGCGCACAGGGGCGCGCGTCGATCTATACCAACCCCTCCAGCGGCTTCGTGGCGCTGCGCAAGATCGGTATCCGCGCCTATAGCTGGTTAAACTTTATATATCCGTTCTCCGGCTGATGCGGGAAATCGGCAGCATAGTCATCCTCAACCTGGCGCTTGCCGGCTGCGCGCTGCAGACGCCACCGACACAGACCGAGGTGGTCGCCCAGGCGCTGCCGGAGGGGACGCAGATTCCACCCGCCTGGACGAGCGAGAACAAGACCGGGACGGTCACCGATGACTGGCTGAAGAGCTTCAACGACCCAACACTGAATGCCATTGTTGCCGAGGCACTCGAAAACAATCTGGATTTGCGCCAGGCCGCGGATCGCGTGGCGATAGCACGGCAGTCCGTGGTCGTGGTTGGTGCGCAGCTGTTGCCACAGGTCGGCGGGCAACTCGGCGCCAAGAGGACCCACGACTTCGGTAACGAGGACGACGTCAATCACACCTTTGACCACACGGTCGTATCGCTCGGCATCGCATGGGAACTCGATGTCTGGGGCCGGCTGCGCGCCCAGCGTGCCGCCGCGGCGGCGGGTTTCGAGGCCACCGCGCTCGATTTTACCTACGCGCGTCAATCGCTGGCCGCGACGGTGGCGCTGAGCTGGTATTTCACGACCGAGGCGCGTCAGCTCCTGGCGCTCGCCGAACGGGCCGTCGAGGTCTACGGCAAGCTGCTTGATCTGGCAAAGATCAGGCAGGTCGCCGGAAGAACCTCGGAACTGGATGTGGTCGACGCGCGCGCCAGGCTGGAAACCGCCCAAAGCGAGCTAGAAGCGGCGCGCAATACCTACGGCAAGGCGCGTCGTGCCCTCGAGGTGCTGCTCGGTCGTTATCCGGCGGCGGAGATCGAGGCGGCGTCGGTTTATCCCCCGCTGCCGCCTGCGGTAGGCGCCGGTGCGCCCGCGTCGCTGCTGGAACGGCGGCCTGACCTCGTCGCGTCCGAGCGTCTGGTGCTGGCGGCGTTCCGGCAGGAAGAGTCGGCCCGGCTTGCGCTGCTGCCCGATTTCTCGATCTCGCTCGTTGGCGAGCGTCTTGGAGATCATCTCATCAGGCAGCTGCAGCTCAGTCCGTGGCTTGCCTCCGCCGCGATCGGCATGGCCATCCCGATCTACGAAGGCGGGGCCCTGCGCGCCCAGGTGAAGATCGCCACCGCACAGCAGGCGCAGGCCGTGGCCAGCTATGGCAGAGTCGTGCTGAATGCGTTCCGCGAGGTCGAGGATGTGCTCGCCAGCGAGCAGATACTGGAGAAGCGCCTCGGGTATGAGCAGCGCGCGCTGGTAAATCGCAATGCGGCCGTGCAGCTTGCCATCGTCCAGTACCAGGCGGGGAGACGGGATCTGCTGTGGGTGGAACAGTTACAGACAGAACAGCTCGCCATAGAATCGAACGTCATCCAGTTGCGCAACGCGCAGATCGCCAACCGCATCCAGCTTCACCTGGCGCTCGGCGGCAGCTTTGAGGCGTCCCCACCGGTGGCCGAACTGGCGGGCGGCAAATGATCATGCGGTTGATCAACGGCAGAACGGATGAATCAGGAGGGGCAGAGGCACACTGTCCGGGATCAGTTTTAGACGTTTAGTCGATCAACATGGAAGCTGACGAAAAGGGAGAACCGCTATGTCCACAACCGACGAAGCCGCTGTATCCGCCCTGCAGGGAGCCGTTTTCGGTGAATTGAAAAAGAAATGGGGCTGGCTGCTCGCGCTTGGTGTACTGCTCATCGCACTGGGAACGCTGGGACTCTGGATGAGCTTCGCCATGACGCTGGCCACCGTCATGCTGTTCGGGGCATTGCTCGTGGTCGGCGGCGTGTTCCAGTTACTCAACGCCTTCCAGCTCAAGGGCTGGAAGCGCGTGTTATGCCATGGATTGAGCTGTCGAATCGAGCGTTGCGAGGGGTTTCCACCTGATGTCGTCCAGTAGCGAAGGCAAACTCGGCACCTTCACCACCCTGTCGATCGGCATCGGCGGCATGGTGGGCGGAGGCATCTTCGCCGTCACCGGTCTCACGGTGGACGTCACCAAAGGCGCTGCCCCGGTCGCCTTCCTGCTTGCAGGCATCGTGGCGCTGCTGACCAGTTACTCCTATCTCCAGCTGACGCTGCGCTTCCCGGGGGAAGGCGGCACGGTCGAGTTCCTGAACCGCGCGTTTGGCGGAGGCATCCTCACAGGCGCGGCCAATATTCTGTTGTTGCTCAGCTACGTGGTGTTGCTCGCGGTTTATGCTTACGCCTTCGGAAGCTATGGCGCGGGTCTTTTCCCCGAGCAGGACAGGGGCTTGTGGCTTCACGTCCTGATCTGCGCCGTGATCGTCGGCTTGGTCGTCGTCAACGTCTTCGGGACCGACCTGGTGGTGCGTTCGGAGAATTTCTTCAACGCGGTGAAGATGCTGCTGCTGGTCGCCTTCGTGGTGGGCGGGCTGCTCACGCCCATGGAGTGGAGCCGGTTCGATCCCGGGAACTTCGTGACACCTCTGGGGCTGGTTGCCGGGGCCATGCTCATTTTTCTGAACTACGAGGGATTCGAGCTGATCGCCAATGCCTCCCGGGATGTTACGGACCCGAAGCGCGCGTTGCCGATTGCCTATATTGGCGGGGTTCTCATCGTCATCGCCATTTATGTGCTCATCGTGATGGTGGTCATCGGACACCTGGGGTTCGCTGAGGTGGCGAAGGTCAGCGATCATGTCCTGTCCGTGGCGGCTGGGGATTTCATGGGCCGGGCCGGGTATATCGCCATCGTGATTGCGGCCTTGATGGCCACAAGTTCGGCGATCAACGCCACCTTCTATGGTACCGGGCGCCTGGCTTACATCATCGCCCGTAGCGGCGAGCTCCCTAAGGAGCTGGAACGGACGATGCGCGGCCAGCATCTTGAGGGGACGCTGATTACCGCAGCCCTCGCTCTCGTGATCGCGAACGTCGTACCCCTTGAGGCGATCGCTACCATGGGCAGTGCGGGTTTTCTGCTGCTGTTCATGGCGGTCAATATCGCCGCTGTCCGTCTGGCCCGAGACACGGGCGGCCGTGCCTGGATCTCCGCGCTGGCGGCCCTGAGCACCGCCGTCGCCCTGATGGTGCTGTGCGTCGAGGTGGATGAGAACCCGGCGACCCGGCGACATCTCTGGATTTTGCTGGGCATGATTGTGGTGTCGTTGGCGATCGAGCTTGCCTATCGCGGCATTACAGGGCGGCGAATTAAACTGATCAGGAAGGCCCACAAAGAATGACACTAAGTCCGCACCCTGACCCCGAGCTTCATTAACGACGGAGGCACATGAGAAAAAAGATAGCGGTAAAGATATCGTTAGGTGCTTGATCGGCCGAAGGTAAGGCAAAGTTACCGTACGCGAAAAATGGAGGTGTGCAACGGGCCAACTGAACAAAAAATGTCACGTACGATAAAAAGTGTGGTCTGGCTTCGCGGTGTTTGGGCTCCAGCCGATAGGCTGTACAAATATATAGTCTCGCAAGGACGCGGATTATGCCTCTCACCGCTGTTGCAAGGAATGCCGAGGGGGACTGGCCGGCTGGCCGTTACCAGCGCCACCGGCCTGAGCAAATCCTGCTCTACCGAATCGTCGAAGAATATTACCCGGCATTCGCCACCCCTATGGCGGTACAAGGCAGGGAATTGCCTTGCTATGTCCAGCGTGAATTCGAGGACTACCTGAGATGCGGATGTCTCGAACACGGCTTCCTGCGGGTGCGTTGCGAGAGCTGTCATGCCGAGCAGCTGGTCGCCTTCAGCTGCAAACGCTGTCGCTTTTGCCCCAGCTGCGGGGCGCGGCGCATGGCGGAGAGTGCGGCCCTGTTGGTCGATGAAGTGCTACCCCAACAACCGATGCGCCAATGGGTATTGAGCTTCCCGTATCCGTATCGCCATGTGAAATCGGTGAAAAGCCGCACGTCCCCACGCCACAGACCTCTTAATCCCTGCGCCGTCTCTGGCTCCGAGCTACCTACCGCAGCGCCCACGCCAAACGGGTGGCGTACTTGTCCCGCGCCTGCCTGGCAGACGCGGCTTGCCCGCACCGCTCATAGGAAGCCATGATCCCCATGAACGCGACGGAACGCGGTCTCCGACAGCGTTCCGTAAATCCACAAGGGGCGCTGCAGCCAGCGCGCGTCAACGGTAAAGCCTGCGGCCAAAACAGCGGGTGTCCCCCAACCTTGCGCGCTCGGTGTCACCTTGCTTGCGCAGGCCGGGTGATCTCCCTCCCGCGTTTTGCCATTGCACCTTGCCTTTCCGGACTTCGCCAGTCTGGCCGGGGCGTCAGCCGTCAGAAGACCTGGTCGGCCCGCTCGTCCCAGTCCTGTGCCAACGCCGGATCCTCCGCGCGCCGAAGCAGATCATAAGCACTGTAGGGATACTTGAAAACGTGGCCGATATCCACATCGTGGTCACGCCGGGCCTTCCAGTAGGCGGCCTCCGTTGGTCTCAGATCACTGTGGGGGTGATCGGGGATGGCTCTTGCCTGCGGCTCAGGACCGAGTCGTGTGACGCTTACGTATTTACGGAAGGCATTGCGACAGCTTTCGGCCCACGCGACGTCCCCCATCGCCGCCAGCTCGACGAGCGCCTGACCAAAGGTAAGCATGTGACCGGAATAGCCCTGCCCGAAGCCGACGAACCTGTCGACGGCATCACACGCTTCGCGCAGGATGTACCGGGACGCGGCTCGCAGATCCTCAAATGGCGGGGGATTGACTTCAGCATCCGGCTCGACATCGCGCCATGGCTTGAACATGCGAACCAGGCGGCATACGCCTTCAATTCGCGCCGGCGTTGCTGCCTCAGGTATCAGTCGAAAACCCTTCGTCGCCAACATCGTGAAGATCGCGTTATGTCCGACCTCCCGCAACGTATCCGCCCCTTCGATCAGGGCAATACCGATCTCGTCAATCCGTTCGGGCCGGGGCTCTTCGTCGGGAAATCCTGCGCACAGGGGAGTCCCGGACCAGTTCAGATCGACCAGCTCCTCGATTCGTGACCCAACCATGTCACTCAGATTGCTTTCTTTGCAGAGCAAATGGGCAGCCACCATCGCGGCACCGCGATGGCCGTTCGCAAAGTAGTCCCGCTCATGCGCTCTGGCAAGCGCGTTCAATCCAAGCATTACCAGACGCTCGGAAGACAAGCACGAACCTCCCTTCCGCCGGCGCCTGCTCCGTTCGGCATACGCACGGGTTGCAAGCCGCGGCGACGTTAGTTAACCGGACTGATAAGCGATCGCTTCAGCCACGGCGATGACTGCATGCCATCGAATTGCCTTGGTCACGTTCGCGATTCCTGTCGAAACCGATCCTGACCGGAAGAAAATCGCGACTCAGTTCCGGCGGACGGGCGGCATCTGCACCGCCAGCGCTGTTCCTGCCGCAGTCGCGTTGCTGCCACCGCTGGCAGTCACCACCTGACAGCCGTCCGGGAGGTCGATGCAGGATGGACCGGGCGGTTTTCGGTACAGGGACTTGAAGATTGCCAGATCAACGGCATTGACATTGCCCTTGCTATTCAGATTCGCATCGGGATCCATCGAGTGCCAACTGGCCTTGAAGATTGCCAGGTCAATGGCATTGACGAAGCCCGACTGGTCAAGGTCGGCGTCACAGATATTGCCGTAACCGTCACCGTCGGTATCGCGCTGATCGGCGTTGGGCTTATTGATGCAGTTGTCCTGATTGTCCGGGACGCCGTCATCGTCCGCGTCAACTGTCGGAGGCGTGCCCCAGGTCGTGGAGGCCATGATCACAGGCGGCACCATCTTGCGGTCGCCGGCGACTTCCACGGCAGGCGGAACCTCGGCATTGATCCACGCATCGAGCATGTTCACGCCTTCCTGGCCGAGGAACGCATTTTGACCGTTATTGCTTTTCCACAGAAACTGGATGTATTCCCAGCTGGTGCCCTGATAAAGCAGGTCGATGGTGGCGTAGACCGCGTCCGTGGGCGGATTCAGGTTGAACTCATCCCAGTAATTGTAGGTGCCGCCCGGATCCGGATCGCCGTACTGGCTGTCGGGCACCGGTAGCACGTTGCGCCTTTTGGCCACATCGTAGCTCATGCCGTAGGGCGGGATACGGTTGTCGCTGGAAACGTAGTCGTTGAGCGCGAAATGGAAGGTGTCGTGGTAGCTGCCGGGCGCTT
>Ga0307417_10001216_pt1 | contig 10682 bp, 8 predicted proteins | sample SalMarWE160210MG_2_FD_202514 | JGI IMG/M metagenome (GOLD analysis project Ga0307417, IMG submission 202514) | Salt marsh sediment microbial communities from the Plum Island Ecosystem LTER, Massachusetts, United States - WE1602-10 | ecosystem: Environmental > Aquatic > Marine > Intertidal zone >...
ATCCTCATCGAAGGCGCCGGCTATATCGCCGTCGAATTCGCCGGCATTTTCGCCGGTCTCGGCGTCGACACCACCGTCAGCTATCGCCGCGACCGCATCCTGCGCAAATTTGACCTGGACCTGCGCACCGACCTGCAGGAGGCGATGGCCCGCCGCGGCATTAAATTCCACTTCAATGACGTGATCACCCATCTCGAAAAGGCCCCCGACGGCGTCCGTGCCCAGTTCGGCGTCGGAGACGCCGCCACCTACGGCGCCGTCATGTTCGCCACCGGCCGCCTGCCCAATACCCGCCATCTCGGTCTCGCCGAGCTCGGCCTCGCCATGAAGGACAATGGGGTCATCGAGGTCGACGCCTACTCGCAGTCGAGCGTCCCCTCGATCTACGCCGTCGGCGACGTCACCGGCCGCGCCGAACTGACCCCCGTGGCCATCCGCGAAGCCGCCGCCTTCGCCGAAACCGTCTTTAACGCCAACCCCACCGCCGTCGACCACGCCCTGATCCCGACAGCCGTCTTCTCCGAACCCGAACTCGGCACCGTCGGCCTCACCGAGGAGCAGGCTGTCGCCCGCCATGGCGACATCGACGTCTTCATCGCCCGCTTCCGCCCGATGCTGGTCACCCTCGGCGACCGCCCCGACAGGATGCTCCTCAAGCTCATCACCGAAAAGGACGGCGGCAAGGTGCTTGGCTGCCATATCCTCGGCCACGGCGCCGCCGAAATGGTCCAGCTTCTCGCCATCCCCATGGCCATGGCCGCCACCAAGGCCGATTTCGACCGCGCCATCGCCCTGCACCCCACCGCCGGCGAGGAACTGGTGACCTTCAAGGCCCCGACCCACACCTGGCGCGGCGGCAGGAAATCGGCCTGACGATCAATTCGCCTAACCGGCCGCCAGTCCGCGCAACAACAGCCCGACGACAAAGGCGATCCCCGCCGCCGACATGCCGATGGCCAGGGTTTCCAGCGCGCTTGCCCACCAGCGCTGCGTCGACCAGCGCGATTTGACCGCCCCGATGCCGAGGAACACCATCCCGATCATCGCCGTTGCCCAGGTGGCCGGATTGGCGACGTGCAGCACGAAGGGCAGAAGCGGCACGAAGCCGCAGATGACAAAGGCCGCGAAGGTCGCCGCCGCCGCCAGGACCGGCGAGCGCTGCACTTCGGCCAACCCGTGCTCCTCGGTGAGCATGACCTCGATCCAGATATCCTCCCGGCTCGTCACCAGTTCGACCATCCGCTCCAGCTCGTCGCCGGAAAATCCCTTGCGCTGGTAGATCTGGCGCACTTCCTCGCGCTCGCCCTCGTTGTGGTGGCGGATATGCCTGAGTTCGATAGCCTTGAGCCGTTCGTAGTCGTCGTGCTCGGCCTTGGTCCCCGAATAGTTCGAGGCCGCCATCGAAAACCCGTCGGCAAAGATATTGGCCAGCCCCATGATCACCACGATCCCCGCCGACAGCTCGGCGCCCACCACGCCGGCCACGATGGCGAACGTCGTCACCCCGCCGTCGATGCCGCCATAGATCCAGTCGCGCAGGTAGTTGACCGACGGCCCCTTTTCGAGCCGGGCCGCGATGTCCTCTGGGTGATGCGAATGTTCCATGCGCCTTTGTCTCTGCCGCCTGCACCGGATACGCGTCTGGCTATAACCCCGCCCGCCGTCCTTGCAAACCGCCCTCGGCCCACTTCGATGCAAAATCGTCCGCCCGACATAGTGCTTGGCAGGGGGCGCCACGCTTGGTAGACCGGCGCCCGAATGGCCCTGTTGGCCGCCGGAAATACGAAAATGACAAGTTGGACCCCGCAAAGCTGGCGCCAGAAGCCGATCCTTCAGGTGCCCACCTATCCGGATCCGGCCGCTCTCGCCGCTGCCGAGCGCCAGCTCGCCAGCTTCCCGCCGCTGGTCTTTGCCGGCGAGGCGCGCTCGCTGACGGCCGATCTCGCCGATGTCGCCGAGGGCAGGGCCTTCCTTCTCCAGGGCGGCGATTGTGCCGAAAGCTTCGCCGAGCACGGGGCCGACCATATCCGCGATTTCTTCCGCGTCTTCTTGCAGATGGCCATCGTCTTGACCCACGGCGCCGCCAAGCCGGTGGTCAAGGTCGGCCGCGTCGCCGGCCAGTTCGCCAAGCCGCGTTCGGCCGACACCGAAACCGTCTCCGGGGTCGAACTGCCCTCCTATCGCGGCGACATCGTCAACGCTATCGAGTTCACCGCCGAGGCCCGCACCCCCAATCCCGAGCGCATGCTCATGGCCTATCGCCAGTCCGCGGCCACCCTCAACCTGTTGCGAGCCTTCGCCTATGGCGGCTTCGCCAATCTCGCCCGCGTCCACGAGTGGACAACGGAATTCATGAAAAATTCCAATGCGTTCCTGGCATATGAGGAAGTGGCGAAGAAGATCGACGACGCCATCGCCTTCATGGGGGCGCTGGGCCTCACGCCGGACAATACGCCCGCCCTGCGCGAAACCTCGTTCTTCACCAGCCATGAAGCGCTGTTGCTCGGCTACGAGGAGGCGCTGACCCGCAAGGACTCGATCACCGGCGACTGGTATGCGACCTCCGGCCACATGATCTGGATCGGCGACCGCACCCGCCAGCCCGACGGCGCCCATGTCGAATATTTCCGCGGCATCCGGAACCCGATCGGCCTCAAATGCGGCCCGAGTCTCGGCAATGACGATCTCGAGCGCCTGCTCGACCGGCTCAATCCGGACAACGTCCCCGGCCGCGTCACCCTGATCACCCGCTTCGGTCAGGACAGGATCGGCGACCACCTGCCGCGTCTGATCGAGACGGTCAAACAGACCGGCCAATCTGTCGTCTGGTGCTGCGACCCGATGCACGGCAACACGGTCAAGGCGGCGACCGGCTACAAGACCCGTCCCTTTGACCGCATCCTGTCCGAGGTGAAGTCCTTTTTCGACATTCATCGCCAGATGGGCACCTATGCCGGCGGCGTGCATGTGGAAATGACCGGACGCGACGTCACCGAATGCGTCGGTGGCGTCTCCGCCGTGACCGAGGCCGACCTGTCGGACCGCTATCACACCCATTGCGATCCGCGGCTCAATGCCAGCCAGGCCCTCGAACTGGCCTTCCTCGTCGCCGCCGAAATCGGCGCCGACAGGCCGGCCCGGACCAGCGTCGCCGCCTCGGCATAAGAGGCGGGAAAGCCGCCGCCGTTTAGCGAAACTTAACCCTAATGGATCATAAACGCCCATGGCGCCGGTGTTTGGCGCGTCCAATGGCGGAGTGTTCCATGTCCCGTTTGCTCATCATCGCGGCCGCAGGCGCCCTTGCCGGCACGGCTTCGGCCCCGGTTCTGGCTGCCGATTACAGTTTTCCCGGCGGCATGCGCGACGGATATGACACAAGCTGGTCGAACAGCGACATGCCCAGTCCGATCAGTTTCGATGCGGGCATTCGCTATTTCTACTCGCTGGGCAGCCACGCGATGACGGTCGGGGCCGACAGCTATTCGGCCGACGACACCAGCCACATTCTCGAAGGCTTTTTGAGAATCAACGATCATCTCAACAACGCCTTTCTCGATGGGACGCTTGGTTATGCCGCCGTTATCGACGGCAACTACTCGACGCCCTCCGGTACCGGAAGCTCGAGCGTCAGCCGTGTGATGTATGCCGGAACGGATTTCGGCATGATGCCCTGGACTCTCGGTCCCGTCGCCATTGGCGCATTCGGCGGCTACAAGTATATGAGCGAGTCCGTCGATCAGGGCTTCCCGGGTCAACAGCTCGATATCAACTCGCTGCGCGTTGGTGTGGCCGGCCAGGTCGATCTTGGCGTGGTCGATCTGCAGTTCAAGGCCGCCGCCATCCCCTACGCCCCGATCTCGGGCACCTACGCCTCTTACTCGGCCGGCGCGGGCGGCTCGATCGACGGCGAACTCTATGGCGGCGAGGCCGAGGCTTTCCTCGGCTGGCACCCCACCGACATGATGTCCATCAAGGTCGGTGCGCGCGGCTCCTACCTCACCGGCCCGGCCAATCTCGACGACGGCACGGTAACGGCCGCCGATAGCCTCTCCTTCACCCGCTTCGGTCTTTTGGGCGAACTCAGCGCCCACTTCTGATCCTGGCCCGCTGGCCGTTTGATTGCTCGCCTCGATAGGCTCGGGGGCGACGTCCCTTGCGTTTTTCGGGATGGCTTGCTCCCTCAGGTCTGACAAGCTAAGTCTTCGCGCGACTTGCGGTCCGGTCCTCCGGGCTGCGGCTTGTTCCTGAATGAAACAGGTTTCGCGTGACAGATCGGCTTCGCATTGCCCTTGCGCAACTCAATCCCACAGTCGGTGCGATCGCGGCCAATCTCGAACTGGCGCGCGGCGCGCTCCGCGACGCCGTGGCCGCCAGGGCCGACATTCTCATGCTCAGCGAGCTGTTTCTGACCGGCTATTTTCCCGACGACCTCCTGTTCAAGCCGCGCTTTGTCGAAGACGCCATGGCCGCCGCCCGCACCCTGGCGGCCGAAACCGCCGGAACCGACATTGCCCTGTTGCTGCCAAGCGTCTGGATCGCCGATGGCGAATTCGTCAACGCGATTCTTCACTGCTCGGATGGCAGGATCCGCGACATCCGCATCAAGTACGAATTGCCCAATGACGATGTCTTTTACGAGCGGCGCTATTTCGAGCCCGGCCCGCTTCCCGATCCGGTGGTGATCAAGGATGTGAGCATCGGCCTGCCGATCTGCGAGGACATCTGGCACAAGCCGGTCTGCAAGGCGCTGGCCGACAGGGGCGCCGAGCTTCTGCTTTGCCCCAACGGCTCGCCCTATTGGCGCAACAAGCATCATGTGCGCCGCGACCTGGCGCGCGCCCGCATTCGCGAAACCGGCCTGCCCATCCTCTATCTCAACCAGGTCGGCGGCCAGGACGAGCTGGTTTTCGACGGCGCCTCCTTCGGCATGGATAGCGGCGGCAAGCTGGCCTTTGAAGGCCAATCCTTCAAAACCGATTTCATCGTCACCGAATGGCGCCGGCGGGCAGGGGCCTGGGTCTGCGTCGAAGGTCCGATGATCAGACTGGTCTCGGTCGATGAGGCCCCCTGGCGCGCCTGCGTGCTCGGCCTGCGCGACTATGTGCTCAAGAACGGCTTCAAAAAGGTCGTGCTCGGCCTGTCCGGCGGCATCGACTCTGCCGTTGTCGCCGCCATGGCCACCGACGCCTTCGGCCCCGACAATGTCCACTGCATCATGCTGCCCTACCGCTATACCTCCGAAACCAGCCTGACCGACGCCAGGGACTGCGCCACCCGCCTCGGCGTCCGCTACGACGTTGTGCCCATCGGCGAAGCGGTCGACGGCGCCTTGGCCGAATTGCAGCCGGTCTTCGGCAACCGCGAAGCCGACGTCACCGAGGAGAACATCCAGTCGCGCATGCGCGGCACCATTCTGATGGCCGTCTCCAACAAGTTCGGCTCGATGCTCCTGACCACCGGCAACAAGTCGGAAATGGCCGTCGGCTATGCCACCATCTATGGCGACATGAACGGCGGCTTCAATCCGATCAAGGACCTGGTCAAGATGCAGGTCTATCACCTGGCCGATTGGCGCAACAAACACCAGCCCGACGATTGCCTGGGCCCCGGCGGCGTGGTCATCCCGCAATCCATCATTTCCAGGGCGCCGAGCGCCGAACTGCGCGACAATCAGACCGATCAGGACAGCCTGCCGCCTTACCCGATCCTCGACGCCATCATCGAGGGCTTGGTCGAGCAGGAATTGTCGGTCGCCGAGATCGTCGCCAAGGGCTACAACCTCGAAACCGTCAAGCGCGTCGAACGATTGATTCTGATCGCCGAATACAAGCGTCGCCAGTCCGCCCCCGGCGTCAAGCTGACCCCCAAAGCCTTCGGTCTTGGCCGCAAATACCCGATCACCAATGGCTATCGCGACCTGAGCGGTGACAAATGACCATCGTCCGCTTCGCCCCGTCGCCGACCGGCCGCATCCATCTCGGCAATGCCCGGACCGCCATCTTCAACTGGCTTTTCGCCAAAAAGACCGGCGGCAGCTTTGTCCTGCGTTTCGACGACACCGACCGGGCGCGCTCCACCCCCGCCTACGCCGATGCCATCGAGGAGGATCTCGACTGGCTCGGCATCGCGCCCGATGTCGTCATGCGCCAGTCCGAGCGCACCGCGCTCCACGATGCCGCCCGCGACCGGCTCGCCGCCGCCGGCCGCCTTTATCCCTGCTACGAGACCGCCGCCGAACTCGACCGCCGCCGCAAGCGGGCCCGCGCCCTCGGCAAGCCGCCCATCTACGATCGCGCCGCCCTCAGGCTGACCGAAAAGGATCGCGCCCGCCTCGAGGCGGAAGGCCGCAAACCTCATTGGCGCTTCAGGCTCGACGGCCGCCCGGTCGGCTTTGTCGATCTCTTCAAGGGCGATGAGACCGTCAATACCGACTCGATGTCCGATCCGGTCCTCGTCCGCGAGGACGGCAGCTATCTTTATACGCTGCCCTCGGTCGTCGACGATATCGATCTCGCCATCACCCACGTCATCCGCGGCGAGGACCACGTCTCCAATACCGGCGTTCAGATCGAGATATTCCAGGCCCTCGGCGCCGAACCGCCGGTCTTCGGCCACCACAACCTTCTGACAGATCAGGACGGGCAGGGCCTGTCCAAACGCCTTGGCTCGCTCTCCATCGGCCAGTTGCGCGAGGACGGCTTCGAGCCGCTTGCCGTCGCCATCATGGCGAGCCTGACCGGCACCAGCCTGGCCATTGAACCTTATCCCTCGCTCGAAGCCGTCGCCGAGCGTCTCGACTTCGCCATGGCCTCCCATGGCGCCGCCCGCTTTTCGTTTTCCGAGCTTGAAAGCCTCAATGCGCGCATCCTGCATCACCTGCCTTATGACGCCGTCCGCGACCGCCTCGCCGCCCTTGGACTCGACAGGCAGGAACTTTGGCAGACTTTCCGCGAAAACTTGCAGAATTTTCGAGAATTTCCTGAAATGTCGCGCATCGTGACCGGCCCCGTTTCGCCGGTCGTTTCAGAGCAGGATCGCGGTTTTCTCGCCGACGCCGCCGCTCTTCTGCCGGATGAACCTTGGGGGCCAACCACCTGGGCAGATTGGACAAATGCCTTGAAGGAAAAGTCCGGCCGCAAGGGCAGGGCGCTGTTTCACCCCCTCCGGCTGGCCCTCACCGGCCGCGAGGACGGTCCCGAGCTCAAGTCCCTGCTTCCGCTGCTTGGACGTAGGGTGTGTCTGGCCCGACTATCCGGACAAGTCTCTGACCCGACTGAATAATTCTGAGCGCTCGCTCATTGGCGGTCACCAGTTGCGGCCGCCCGGTCGCCGGTCCATCCTCCCCGTCCCGCACCGGTCGCGGCCGCGGCAAAGGCACCTGCGGGGCCACCTCGACCTGCGCCATCGTCACCGTCCCCGCCTGTCGCCGCGGATCCCGGAGCGGCAAGGGGAAATTCAGGTCGTTGAACGAGATCATCGGCCGCGACTGCCCCCCGGCCGCGCTCACGTTCACCGCGATCGAGCCATAGCTGATCGCCGGTTTGCAGGTGCATGACGCATCGACCTCCCGGCGATATCTGAAGGCGTTGGGCGTCGACGAATAGGGCTGGCCGCTCAGATCGACCATGTCCTGAGGCGTGCCGTCCGGGTTTTGGTAATAATAGAGCGACACATCGGCTCCCGGACATTGCTGCGCACAAATCGCCTCGTCCTGTTGCAGATAGTCGGGCAGCGTCGAAAAACTCACCGGCCAGTAATAGCCGTCGCAGCTACGCACGCACACCGTTCGCAAAGTCGATTGTCCATAAAAATCATAGGGTTCGTTGACCACCCGTTGACCGCCGTTGAACAGATTGTCGAGCAGGATCTCGAAGGGGCTGCGATTGTCGGGGCGATCCTGCTGCGTGATCGTCGCCGAAGAGCCGGTGCCACAACCGAACCGGGCGATCTGCTGCAACACCGTCTCGCGCTGCTGGGCGACGGCCTGCCCGGTATCCACCTTCGCCACCAGCTTGTCATAGTCGCTCCGCCCTTGCAGGATCGCGCGGGCGAGCCCCCGGCAACTCGCGGTCAGTCGTTGGCGGGAGTTCAGCAGGTTTTGGCAGCCGTCACGGACGAACTGGCTTTCCGCCGCCTGCACCGAATCGGCCGCCTGTCGGGCGCGGATGGAATTTCGCTGCAATTGGGCATAGTCGCTGTTGCTGGTTAGCGAGCGCAGCGAATTGGTGAGCTGCTGGCAGTTCGCCGCTTGCGCAAACGCCTGTATCTCCCCGCCGCACAAGGCAAAAATCGCGGCAAACGCGGCGAGAAGCAGCCGAATATGCCTCATAAGGCGAATGCCTCCAATCCTCGGATCCACGCCGAAACCCCAAACCGCCGGCCATTGAAAATACCGCACCAAACGGCATGCCGGCAGGTGACTCTTTGTCCGCTCTAGTTAACATTAAGCACCGCAGTCGTGTAGCGCAGAGTGCCGCAATGAAACTCGCATCCCTTCGGAATGGACGCCCGGACGGCCACCTGGTGGTCGTCTCGACCGACCTTGGGCGCTACGTCTCGGCGGGGCGGGTGGCCCCGACATTGCAGGCCGCCCTCGACGACTGGGATCGTGCAGCCCCCGAGCTTCGCGCCCTGGCGGCCGATCTCGACAGCCATGGCGTTGCGGCACAGGAATTCCGGTCGGAAGAGGCGATGGCGCCGCTGCCGCGCGCCTATCAATGGATCGACTGTGCCGCCTATCTCGGCCATCTCGAGCGGGTCCGCAGCCTCAAGGGGTCCAAGGACGAGGAACTGCAGCCCCACCGCCCGCTGATGTACCGGGGCGGATCGGACCATCTTGCCGCCGCCACCGATCCGATCGTCATTTCCGAGCCCGATCCGGCCCTCGATTTCGAAGCCGAGATCGCCGCCGTTCTGGGCCCGGTGCCCATGCACCCGACCCGCGACCAGGCCGCAGAGGCGATCAGGCTGCTGACCTTTTGCAACGACGTTTCCTTGCGCCGCCTTGTCTATGACGATCTTCATAATGGCTTCGGCTTGTTCCACTCCAAGCCGTCGACCGCCTTCGCGCCGGTCGTCGCCACGCCCGACGAGTTCGGCGCGGCCTGGCAGGGGTTGAGACTGGCAGGCCGCGTCGTCATCGAGGTCAACGGCAATCACTTCGGCCAACCCGATGCCGGACGCGACATGAGTTTCGATTTCGCCGACCTGATCATCGAGGCGGCCCGCACGCGGCCGCTTGGCTGTGGCACCGTCCTCGGGGCCGGCACGATCGCCAACCGCCACGACGAAGTGCCGCCGATTAAGCGCGGCGGCGTCGGATTTGCCTGCATCGCCGAGGCCCGCACGGTCGAAAAGGCCCGCTTCGGCAAGGCGCGCACGCCCTTTCTGGCTCCCGGCGACCGCGTCCGCATGACTCTGCTCGACGCGGCCGGTCAGCCGCTTTTGGGCAGCATCGACCAGAGCGTCGTCGGGCCGAATAGCTGAGCCTTTTCACGCAATTGTGAGCCATTTGCGAAAAATCGCCGCCAACGTTTCATGATATTGGACAATTTGGTCGCAACAACCGGGCTTGTCGAAACGACGCATCGCGGTTTGCCTGCTCTGCCGAACCCTGAAGACCCCAATGGGCAATTGACGCCCGAACCCATGCCCAACCCCTTGGAGAGGAACGCCCCCAATGAGTTTTAGGAAAATCTCGGCCGCTGCCATCGCCGGGCTCGTTACCATTGCCCTTGTCGCCCCGGCCCTGTCCCAGGACATGCTGCACGGCGACGACGCCATCGCCAAGCGCAAGGAGCTGATGAAAACCAACGGCATGACCTTGCGCAGCCTGAATAGCGCCACCCCCGAGCAGGCCGTGCCCCTGGCACAGACGCTGGTCGACGATTTCGCGCAATTGGCCGACCTCTTCCCTGAGGACTCGCAGACCGGCGACACCCATGCCCTGCCGGTGATCTGGAGCGATCCGGATGGTTTCATGGCCGCCTACAACAACGCGGCGACGGCCGCCGCCGCCCTGCTGGCCGCTGCCCAATCCGGAGATGCCAACGCCATCGGCGCGGCCGTCAAATCGATGGGGGCCGCCTGCGGCAATTGCCATACGACCTATCGCGCCCCGCTGAAATAAAGCCGACCGAAAATCGACGGCAAGGGGCGGCAGGTCCGCCCCTTTTTTATGCACCGCAATCCAGCCTCGCTCGCGCCGGCATAACCCTTCCGAAACCGAGATTTCCTCCCTGCCGACAATTGTCTTGATTTTGTCGCATCGCGCCGTCACATTGCGCGCCATGAAAACCGTTAATCCGATTTGCATTATCGGCTGCAACATTATCCGCTAACCTTTCGGTGGCGGCGCGGTTTTCTGTTCTCTTTTTCCAAGAAGCATCGATCCGGGCCGGCCACCGGCAAACCCTATTTGCGCACGGACAGGACCCATGGCTTCGGGCACCACAGAGATAAGGCTCTACAACACGCTGACCCGGTCGAAGGACGATTTCACCCCCCTCGATCCCGATAACGTGCGCATGTATGTCTGCGGCCCGACGGTCTACGACTATGCCCATATCGGCAATGCCCGCCCGGTCATCGTCTTCGACGTGCTCTTCCGGCTGCTGCGCCACGTTTATGGCGACGAGCACGTCACCTATGTCCGCAACATCACCGACGTTGACGATAAGATA
>Ga0307417_10001217_pt1 | contig 10682 bp, 14 predicted proteins | sample SalMarWE160210MG_2_FD_202514 | JGI IMG/M metagenome (GOLD analysis project Ga0307417, IMG submission 202514) | Salt marsh sediment microbial communities from the Plum Island Ecosystem LTER, Massachusetts, United States - WE1602-10 | ecosystem: Environmental > Aquatic > Marine > Intertidal zone...
ACTTTCGGGGCCAACGGTGCCGGAACCCTCGTCACCTACGAGGCCGACCTACAACTCACCGGTATGGGGCGACTGGTACAGCCCCTCCTGAAGAATCGTCTCGAGGCTATCGGCCGGGCTGCCGGTGACGGCTTGCGTGAATGGCTAGCCGGGTTGGAAGGCTGACTCCCGTCGGCCCGTCTGAGTAGGCCGGCGGCGTCGAGGCGAATGCATGGGTCGTTGGCTTCGAGGCGGTCGCGGGCAATCATGCGGGCATGGAGTCGCGAATTCTCCGTTGTTCTCATGAAGGCTCAGTCTCCGTCGCGGCCGAGCTGCCCGAAGGTGCCGTGGCCGGCAGATGGGTGTGGCTCGATATCGTGGCCGCCACCGGGGACATGGAAGCAGTAGCCGACCTGACCGCCACTTTCGACTTCGACAAGATGGCGCTGCGTGATGTGGTCGAGGATGTCGACCTCTCCAAGGTAGACGACTTCGGTCGTCACCTGCTCGTCATCCTTCACGGTCTCCGGGAGGACGATGTCGGGTGCTTCGTCACCGAGCAGTATCTGGTGACGGTGCACCGCTGCCCTTCGCCCGCGCTCGATTTCCTCTGGGACCGGATTCTCGAGAATTCCGAGCTGGCCAACGGAGGCGTCGATCATCTCCTGGCCCGCATCGCCGACGTGTTGACCAGGCGGCTGCTGGCAGTGGTCGATGCGTTTGACGACGCGGCCGATGCGCTCGTCGACGGCGCACTCGCCGCCGACCCGGAGCTGCTCACCGAGCTGACCGCGATCCGAGCGGATCTGGCAACGGTACGCCGGGTGGTGCATCCCCAGCGGGAGACGCTGGACCTGTTGCGGCAGAGCCCGTCCGCGCTCATCACCGATACGGGTCACCGCCGCTTCTCAGATGTGTTTGACGTTGCCGTGCGTGCCACCCAGGGTCTCGAGGCGGCCCGGGCTTCGCTTGCGGAGATCCTCGACGCCTACCGGGGTGCCGAGGCTCACAAGGCGACCGACGTGACAATGGTGCTAACCGTCTATGCCGCGATCATGCTGCCGCTGTCGCTTGTCGCAGGGTTCTTCGGGATGAACTTCGTCAATATCCCCGGTTTCAACAGCAATTGGGGCTGGATCGTCGTAACGCTCATCATGGCCGCGATCGCCGTGGTCTCACTCGGCATATTCATCTCCGTCGGCTGGGTACGTCGCCCCTCCGGCCGGCGAGCCGGACGGGTGCTGGGCCGTGGTCTCATCGAAGCAGCCCGGGCGCCGGCACAGATCGTGGGCGCCGCGTACGAGATTTCGACGATGCCACTCCGGGCAACGGTGCAGAGAAACCGCCGCGGCGGCGAAGGGCCCGGCATCGAAGACTGAGTGTCTTCGCATATCGGGTTTCCTCCTTCCATACCGGGAAGTCGTACACCGGAAGCGAAAATTAGGGCAGATTCATCTCCCGCCGGCCAGCTGATCCGCCGTCTCGGTGAGCTTCGCCCACAGCCGGTCCCGATCGGCCGGGGTCTCGACGGTGCTCTTCAGGCGGTACTCAGCCCGCACAGTCCGGTCGTGCCACAGCTTCCCGGTCGCTTCCACCCCGACCGGCGACGTCGCCAGCCACAGCACCGTGTCGGCTCCCTGCTCGGGAGTTCTCAGCAGCGGTCTGGCGATGCGATGGAACATAGGGAGAGAGTTGCGTACTCCCGGGGTGTCTACCCAGCCGGGGTGAACGGCATTTGCGGTGACCCCGGTGCCGGCAAGCTGGTCCGCCCATATCTTGGTGAGCACCATCATCCCGCGCTTGGCTCGGGCATACGCAACGCTGCCGTGGTAGTCGCCCAGTGCGTAGTTGGGATCTTCCAGCTCGAGCCCCTGTGTGTACATGCCTCCGGATACAACGCTGATGATCCGCGCCGGCGCCGAATCGACCATCCGCTTCCTGAGACGGTTGGTGAGGAGAAAGGGCCCGAGGAGATCTGTGGCGTAGGCAAGCTCGAGGCCCTCCGGGGTCTCGATCCGCTGTTGCGGAAGGACTCCCACGTTGTTGATGAGGACGTCTATCCGGGGCTCGGTGTCGAGTATCTGTTGGCTCACGGCCGAGACCTGTGACATGACCGAGAGGTCGGCAAGGTAAAAGCTGATGTCGCCGTGGGGCGACTGCTCCCGGAGAAGGCGCTCGAGGTCGGAAGCCTTGTCGGGATCGCGGGCGACAAGGCGCAGCCGGGCACCCAGACGTGCGGCCCCGGTAGCCACTGCTCTCCCGATTCCGGAGGTCGCTCCGGTGATGACGACGACCCGATCGGCGAGCGCATCGCCCGGTATTCGCTCCCAATCGGGCGAGCGGAGTCTGTATCCGATCGAGCTGAAGCTGCCGACGACGGACCATTCGAGAAGGGCGTCGCAGCGGCCGTGGCGGGATACCACGCTCCCGGTGCGGTCACCCGGCGGGATGGTGGTCATACGGATGTCTCAGGAGGCGATGTCGAGTCGGCCGTGCGGTGGGTGCGATTGGCACTGATCCCGGACGATTCCGCGATGCGATCCCAGAGCGCCGCGGAAACGGGCGGGGCGATTTCGGGTAGACCGTCTATCAGAACGGCAGCGACCCTTCGGAAAGAGGCGAGCGCGCCTTCGAGATCCGCGGACAGGCCGTGCTCGAAGCTTGCTGCCTCGTCCGCGGGCAAAGCGTGTACTGCGTGTGTCGCCGCGGTATCCAGCTCAAACCATTCCATGTAGCTCGGTTCCCAGCATGTCGCGAAGTTTCGCCAGCCCGGAACGAATTCGACTCTTCACGGTTCCCTCCGGGACCCCGAGCACTTCGGCGACCTTGCGGTAGGAGTAGCCGAGGTAGAAGGCCATAGCGATCGGTTCCCGCTCGCTGTCTTTGAGCAGGGTGAGCGCGCTACGTACCCGTTCCGAGGTGATTCTGCTCATCGCTTCCTCTTCGGCGCCGACCTGATGTTCGGATGAGCGCCGCTCTTCGGCGTTCTCGCGTCGACTGCGAGCCTCTTCGCTGCGGATCAGGTCGATGCTACGCCCGTGTGCGTCGAGTTGGAGGAACGAGGCCAGCGACCCGCGGTAGGGATCGAAGCGTTCCGGCTTCCGCCACAACCGGACAAACACATCCTGGGTGATGTCCTCGGCGAGCTCTTCGCGTCGCAGGAGCCCGTAGGCGACCCGGTACACGCGCCGGCCGTGACGGCGGTAGGCCTCGTGGAGGGCGTCGGGGTCGCCGGCGCGGAGCTGTGAGGCGATCGGGGCGTCGTCTTCCCGCCGGGTGAACGCCGTGTGGTCCTTGTGCAGAGTCTGTGTCATGTCCCTCCGAGATTTAGTACTAAATAAAGCACAGACTGATGAGATAGTCAAGACCTGAAAATCAGCCTCTGTGGCCGGAACGTCGGTATAGGCACTTGCATAGCGCGACATTTGGCACTAAATAGAGGGATCATGAAATCAATGACCCTGCACGAGGTCGCCGCTGAGTTGGGCGTCCACTACATGACCGTCTACCGATATGTGCGTCTCGGATACCTGGACGCACACAAGGAAGGCGGCACGTGGCGTGTTGAACACCAGGCACTCGTCGACTTCAAGAAGCCGCCGGCGGCGGCCGGGCACGGCGATGGCTCGGCCGCCTGGGATCAACGGTTGCTACAACGCCTGCTCGCCGCCGATCAAGCGGGTGCGTGGAGAGTCGTGGAGGCCGCCCAGGCGTCCGGCAAGGGGCTACGTGAGCTGTACGTCGAAATGGTCATACCCGCCATGTATGCGGTCGGCAAGAGATGGGAGCAGGGAATCGTGACGGTCGCCGAGGAGCATGCCGCCACGCAAGTGATGATCAGAATCGTGTCGCGTTTATCGGCGCAGATTGCCAGGAGGGGCATCTCGAAGGGCACCGTCATCATGGGTACGACGGCCTCAGAGCTTCACGTGCTGCCCCTCATGATCGCCGCCGATCTGATCCGGTGCGAAGGTTTCGAGGTCCTCGACCTCGGCTGCAGACTCCCGGCAGACTCGTTCGCCGCGACCGCGGCCAAGCAGCAACGGTTGGTTGCTGTCGCGGTGAGCGCCACCTCGCCCGGTCAGGTCGGTGAGATCCAGGCGACCATCCATGCGTTGCGCAATTCAGTCGATGCGCCCATCTTCCTCGGCGGTGCGGCAATCGACGGTCCTGAACACGCCAAGCTGTTGGGCGCCGACATCGGTGCCGCCACCGTCGACGAGGTAATCCCCCGACTACTCAGCCTCGTGGGGTGAGGCCCCCCAAATACCGCTTCTGGCGTAGCTTGTGCCGGTATCCCGGCACGGTCTACGCACGAAAAGGACTGCTAGCCCGCGGCCAGGCCCGCCGCCATCTGGCGGAAGGACTCGAGACCCTGGGACAGGGACTCGGCCAGGGTGGCCAGCTCGGTCTGGGAGATGTCGATGGAGATGGGGACGTCGAGGTCGACCGGAACCTCCGTGTTGATCGGGATCGTCTCGTTGACCGGGATGGCGACGGTGAGGTCGATTGGCAGGTCCAGCTTGATCGGCACGGTGATGTTGAGGGGGATATCGATGCCGAACGGTCCGTTGACGGTAATCGTTGTGTCGAACTGCTCGTCGATGGGGACCGTCGTGTTGATGGGCACCTGGAGGGTCCGGTCGAGCACGATCTCGGTGTCGATCGGCACGGTTTGGTTGATGCTCACGTCGAAGGTGATCGTCGAGTTCGCGAACTCGTCGATGCCGCTGACTGCATCTCCGAGCGCCGAATCGATTGCCGGCCCCAGCTGGCCGAGTTTGTCCTGAAAAGCGGTCACCTGCGCCGCGTAGATTGCGGCGCCGCCCTCGACCCGGCTCATGTCCGTGGTGAGTTGCTCTTGCTGCGCCCTGGTCTCGTTCAGCTCGCTCGACAGTGAGCCAACCCTGGCGACGAGGAACAGCGTCGTCACCACCAGCACCGCAAGCAACACCCCGCCCGCGATGATGATGGGTGTCAGGTTGCGGTTGGGCTTCATGGGTGCTCCCTCGGCTTGGTCCGTCGCGGCGGGCGGCGATTCCGGTGACATGTGATGGGGGGCCCGGCGCATCATGGTCGCCACCAGCCAGGCAACGATCAGGACAAATCCGGCTGCGACAAAGGTCTGGGCCATCGCCCTGGTGGTCAGGTCGGCGGAGGCCTCTGCGGCCAGCTTGCCGTAGTTGGGGTCGCTGAGCGACGGGAGGTCGATCTGGCCGCGTAACTGGTTGAAGCGGTACAGACCCCATGCAGTCAAGCCTGAAAGACCGACGGAGAGACCGATCAGCCGCATCACCATGACCAGGCTGGCGGCGCTGCCGCGCCGATCGGGCGGGGCGGAATCGACAACTGCCGCGGTGGTGGGCGCCATCACCAGCCCGAAACCGACTCCGAGGAAGGCGAGTTGCCACGCCATCACCCAGTAGCCGGTGCTGGTGTCCCAGCCGTATCCCATCAGAAGAAAGGCGAGAGACGCCACCCCCAGCCCGATCAGCACCGGGGGCCGGTACCAGCGGCTCTCAGTGACCCGGCCGCCGACATACGACGCCAGCGACATCGAAGCCGTCATGGCGCTCAGCACCCAGCCGGTGATCACCGCGGCGCGCTCCAGATCTACCTCGACCACGTTGATGAACAGCGGGACGTTGACCATGGCGATGGCCAGGGTCCCACCCAGCAGGAAGTTGACCGACACGGCGGAGACCAGGTTCCGCCCCCGGAACAGGTATGGGTCGATCAGCGGGTCCTCGATTCGTTTTTGCCACCACACGAACGCCGCTCCGGCGGCGATGGCCAACAGATACAGCCACCGCAATGCGCCCCGGCTGCCGCCGGTGAGCTGTTCGAGGCCGGTGACGCTCTGAATCTGCGCGGGGCCGAGTAGCGCCAGGTTCAATGAGACCAGCCCGATGGTCAGCAGCGCAGCACCCACCCAGTCGATATGGGCGTGCCGGTCCTCCTCGGGGGCGTCACCGAGCACGAACCAGCCGGCGACGATGCCGATAATCGCCAGTGGGATGTTGAGGTAGAACTGCCAGCGCCACGCCAGGAAGCGGATGAGCATCGCCCCGTACAGCGGCCCCCATACCCAACCCAGTGTGTCGATCGCCGCCAGCACCCCGAGCGCCCGTGCCCGGCTGCGTGGCTCGTAGGAGTCGCTGACGGCCGCCATCCCGATCGGGACCAGCGCCCCGCCGCCCATTGCCGTCAGCACCCGTCCGACGAGGAAGGGGCCGAGCGTGTGCGTCGTGGGGATGATGACCGAGCCCACGAGGAACAACGACAGTGCCCCGATGAACACCCGGCGGCGCCCCAGCACGTCGCTGAGCCGGCCCATGAACGGCATCACCGCCACATAGGCAATCAGGTAGACGTTGACGATCCAGGCGGCATCGCCGATACCGTCGGGCAGCACGATGTTGAGGTCGTTGATGATCGGCCGCAGCATCGTCGTCACCACGGTCAGGTCGTCGGCGGCGATGAAGATGCCAAAGGCGACGACGATCAGGATGGCGCGAGGTGAGGCCAGCTTTCTCATTGCGCTAGCTCCCGGTGTCGGGCGGTGTTATCTCGACCGGCTTGCCAAACTCGGAGAACTCGATGAGCCAGTCGGTCGTTTGACCCTCGAAAACTGTGGGAAGTTCCGCTTCTCGCACATACCCCGTCTCGGGGTCGATCCACATGTCGAGCTCGACGGGTTGCTTGTCGATCAGTCCGGCGAGGATAAGCGCTACCCGGTCCTCGTCGGCGGTGGCCCGGATGTGGTAGCGCGGCGCCCCGTTGTGATCTTCCGCGCCGATCCACACGACGTCGCTGAGACCCTCGGCGAGCAGGGGTCGCCAGCCCTCCTCCGGGTCGAACAGCGTCGCCGGGTCGAACTCGTATCCCGCGGGCGCTTCTTCCCAGTCACCGGAAATAGGGTTGGTCAGCCAGGTCTGACCGTTGATGGCGATCGCCCCGATCTGGGCGTTGATGTTGCCGACCGCGAGCGTCACCACCGCGTCGGCGGAGCTCGGTGCGGCGAATTGGCCCTCGGCGAGCTTGAAGTTGAGGGTGTCCAGCGGGTCGATGTAGACGGGAGCTCCGCTTCTCTCGATCTTGAACCTGACGTAGTCGATGGTTCCCATCGCCTGGGCGGCGGCGTCGAGCACCGGCCCCGGTTCGGGGGGGAGTGTGGTCGCCGGTGCCGCCCCACCGCACGACGAGGCGAAGAGAGTGGCCGCAACCAGAAGACGCCACGCGGTTTTCATGGCGTCACCCTAACCGACCAACGTTCTTGCGGATATCCGTCGCCCTCTGCTGTTGTGGCGGTCGATTGAGCGAGAATAGAGGGATGATAACCCCCGTGAACATCCGTGCGGCGGACGCTGCCGACGTCGGCGCTCTGGCGTCTGTGCAGCTCAACAGCGCCCTGGCCGCATTCGCCCACATCTTCCCGGCCGCGATGCCAAAGCCGACCCGGATCGGATTGGAGAAGGAGTGGCTGGCGAGGCTCGCCGATCCCGAGCAAACCGTGCTCGTTGCCGAGACCGAGGACAGCCAGGCCGGGGTCGTCGCCTACGGGCTGACCCCCGAAGTGGCCATTGCCGGTGGCATCCTGACCAAGCTGTACGTCGCGCCGGAGCACGCAGGGCGCGGTATCGGGTCGAGGTTGCACGACGAGGCGGTCGCCGGTCTCCGTGTCTCGGGCTGTACCAGCGCACACTTGTGGGTACTAGAACGCAACATCGCGGCGAGGCGGATGTATCTGCGACGGAGATGGAAGCTACAGCCGCGGTCCAAGAACCCGTGGCCGGGGAGTGGGATCCTGGAGCTGTGCTACATCCTGGATCTGGTCGGCTGCTGAATACCTGGGAGACACACGCGATGACGTGGTTGACAACACTGGGCGCCGGCGGGGTTGCCCCCAACGCCGGTCGCGCAACGGCTGGATGATCTATTCGTCCTCGACGTACCGATCGATGTGCTCGTGGATCCACTCCATGACACCGATTTCCAGACCACGTAACACCCTGACAACGGCCAGATCGTACGCGATTCGGTCATCGCTGTGGTTCTCTGGAGCGTGTGCATTCATCCGGTACGTCTTTCCGGATAGCTCCAACGCTCCTGTCGCATCGACGCCGGCGTCGGTCTCCTCCAACTCGATCGAGATCGCAATTGCCTCGCTCATGCGAGCCTCCTGTCGCGTAGGTATCCACAATCATCGGTTGCCGGGCCCCGTGTGTTTAGTGCCGTATGGCACGAGTTCCGCGCTGGCCGGCTACCGGTCGTCACGGTCCCCGGTCCGGCCCCCGACCCCGGACAGCACTCCGATCCCGAGGGCGATGAGCAGGAGCGGCCAGAGCGTTGTCGGGGACAGTTCGTAGAGGCCGAGCGCCTCGAGCAGGAACATCACCCCCAATGCGAGGAAGACGATGCCGGATACAAGCGTGCGACGCTGGCTCGGTGTCATCGGTATACCTCTACCTTTCCGACTCCGACCCGTGCGTCGATGAACAACCGGTTGGACGCCTCCGCGAAGCCCGGATCGACTGCCTGCTGCTCGATGCTGACCCCATCCTGGAGGGAGTCGAGCAAAACCAACTCACCCGCCGCCGCCCTGCCGTCGATGGACACGGCGACGTCCGGGCCGATCCCGTCGATGACGATCCTCCCAAAGGTGACGCCCACGGAGAGTTGAGTCTCCCCGGCCGGGAAAACCACGTCGTCAAGGTGGAGAAGCAACTCCCCGGCGACCAGGTGGTAGTCGGCATCGAGCGTCTCGATCGTCGGCTGGTAGCTGCGATTCCCGACACCGCCCGAAAGCGGGACGGAAAACGCGGCGCTGAATGTGCTCATCAGCGCCAGGATGATCGACAGTGCGATGCCCGCACCGAACAAACCTTCCGGGCGATCCTCACGGTTTGAGGCCGCGACCATGACGATCCCGACAATGGCGAGAACGGCCGCAATGAGGGCTCGCCACGGAACGTCGGCGATGTCGAGAGCGCCAAGCAGCCACCCGGAGCCAACCACGACGAGGATGGCTCCCCAGACCAGCGGTCCGTAGGCGATGGTCCGGGCGTGCTCGGGCGAGTACGGATCTCTCATTTCTTCAGCGAGTAGATGATCACCCCGGTGCCTGCCGCGATCAGTACGGCCGGGAGCCAGAGATCCTTCATCCAGGGCAGGTACCTATTGGCCAGCATCGACGTGCCCCCGAGGATGAGCAGACCGCCCAGGATGATCTTGCCGTTGTCACCTGTCGAGACGGCCCGCACCCGGGTTGCCGTGTCGTTGTCGGCTTCCGGGATCGCGATCCAGGCAATGATGTAGAGGGGCACGCCCGGGCCGAGGAATAGCAGGACGAGCCAGGCGAGCCGCACCCATGCCGGGTCGATGTTGAGGTAGGCCGCCATGCCACCGGCGACGCCGGCCACCATCCGATCGCCCCGACTCCGGGTCAGCCGCGCCGGCTGGGTCGGTTGTTGGGTCACTTCAGCCTCCCTGGACACACGAAGTCGCAGCGCCTACCGGACCGTGAATGCCAGCTTCACGTCGGCCTTGTACTGGACGACCTTGCCGTCGCTGACCCGGGCGCTGAAATGCTGTACCTCGACACCGGTGATGCCGCTGATGCTCTCCGCCGCCTTCGTAACGGCGTTGGATACCGCCGCCTCGAAGCTCTCCGCTGAGATGCCGATGACTTCGATGACTTTGACCGCACCCGAATCGATGAAGTCACCCATTGTGTTCCTTCCGGTAGCTCGAAGCCCGATGCTACTCGGCCGTTGGTGCGGAGAATCGGGCTGAATTCCGGCAGCGGTTAGCCTTGCGTTCGTGACCACCGGCATTGACTTCACGGGACGCCACCGAGGTCTCCCCCGCTGGGTCGGGGGGATCCTCGCCTTTGCTTACCCGCTCATTCTGGTGGCCGGTGCACTCAGTGTCGGATTCAGCCGAACGGGCGACATGGCCGACCTGGCCGCGTCGGTGCTGGCGGTGGGGTTGTTCCTCATCGCAGCACCGACGGCCTGGGTGTTCACCGCAGACTTCATCGTGGCCGGCCGGCTGTTGATCGTGACCTCGGCGCTCGTCACGTCGCTGCCGTTGTGGTACCTCGTCGGCTCCCGGCTCGCCTTTGCCGCAAACGGCTGGCTCGCCTGGCTGAGGCACTACATCATCATCTGCATCGTCTGGAGCGTTATCAACGTTCTGGTGTTCGTCCTGATCGGCTCTATCGCCGGCTGACGGTCAGCCCACGCCGAGCTTGCTCACCATCGCATAGATCGTGAGTGCGACGAGGGCGGTGTCGAGGTAGCCCCACATCGCCAACCTGCTCTGGACGGCAGCGGCGCCCTGCTCGTCTCCGCTCTCGTGGAGATCGGCCGCCTTGCGGCCCAGCGGGCCGAAAATACGGGCGCCTAGCACGCCGCCGACGATGACGGTGATGATCCCGAGGGCTACGAAGAACTGCTCGAACTGGTACTGGGGCTCACGAAACACCATCCAGAACCCGGTGATCAGAGCAACTACGGCCGCGGGCGTGTAGAGGACGACACCCATACGCACGGTCTGCCGCATCCATGCGGCCGCGGGTGCGCCTCCGGTCTTCTGCATGATCGGGTTGACGACGATCTGTGTGGCGTTGGCGCCGAGCCAGGTGGCGGCGGCGAGGATGTGGATGAAGAGCAGTACGTTGTGCACCTGAGTCTCCGGTA
>Ga0307417_10001218_pt1 | contig 10681 bp, 10 predicted proteins | sample SalMarWE160210MG_2_FD_202514 | JGI IMG/M metagenome (GOLD analysis project Ga0307417, IMG submission 202514) | Salt marsh sediment microbial communities from the Plum Island Ecosystem LTER, Massachusetts, United States - WE1602-10 | ecosystem: Environmental > Aquatic > Marine > Intertidal zone...
CCCCGTGCTGGGCGCCAAGGCCCTGAGAAAGATGGACTGCGGTTCCGATCTTCCCATGATCGTGTGCTTCGAACACCACGTCAAGTACGACGGATCCGGGTACCCCAAAATCCCGAACCGGGGACCGCTGCACCCCGTCTCCTACATGACGCAGATCGCCGACGTGTACGACGCCCTGCGAACGTACCGGCCGTACCGGGAAAGCCTCGATATCAAGACAACGCTTTCGATCATGGAAAAGGGGCGGGGAACGGAGTTCGAGCCGAGATTCTACGACAATTTTCTGAGGACCGTGCTCGCGGATCAGGCGGGCGCGGGGGAGTAGACGCTCTCGGCCTCGGCGACGAGGCGGTCGATCAGTTCCTGGACTGTGGGGATGTCTTTCGCCTTCCAGACGTTCTCCCCGGCGAACACCAACCCTTCCTCCGCGTTCCCGTCCCGGGACATTTCCAGCCGGTCTACGATGCAGAACGTATGGTCGCAGCTCTTCAGGCAGCCCCGCTTGCACTCGCCGTCGTAGAGGTTCTCCCCGGCAAACAACCGGCGCAGAAAACGGTTCCGGATGGCCCGTCCGGGAAGGCCCACGGGGGAGTGCATCATGGAGATGTCCTCCTTCTTCGCGTTCAGGTAAGCGTTCTTGAAGGAATCCGCGACATCGCACTCCTTCGTCAGGACGAACCGCGTCGCCATCTGAACGCCGTCCGCCCCGTACTGCCCGATCATCTCGGCGATCTCATAACCGTCCATGATCCCGCCCGCGGCGATGAGGGGAACCTTCTTCACGACCTTCCGGATTTCCGGGAAGAGCTCGCGCAGCGGCCTGTCGGTCCCGAGGTGCCCCCCTGCCTCCTTCGCCTCGACCACGATGGCGTCCGCTCCGCACCTCTCGGCAAGCCTGCCGAATTCGGGCGAGGAGACGATGGAAACGATCGGGACGTTGTTGTCCTTCCCGATCTTGAAGACGTCGCGGGAGAAGCCGGCCCCGGTGACGATCATGTCGACCCCGGCCTCGATCGAGGCCATCACGGCTTCCATGAACTGGCGGATGGCGAACATGATGTTGACGGCGATGATCCCGCTGGTCATCCGCTTCGCCCGGCGGATGTCCTCCTTGAGCTCCTCGATCGGGATCCCCGATCCCCCGATCGTCCCGATGCCGCCGCACTCGGCCACCGCGGAGGCGAGCGACGAAGTCGATACGCGCACGGACATCCCCCCCTGGACAAGCGGGAGCCGCGCGGTAAACTTGTTGATCTTCAACTCCGGAAGTTTCACCCGTCCCCCCCCTAATGCAATACATCATTCTAGCGGGAAACCCCTGGCTTTGTAAATTATCCGGACGAAAATTCAGATCGCGCAGGGAAAGGCCCGACCTCGCAGGAGAGAAGTCCGGAAGGTCCGTTGGGGGAGTTCCGCAATATCGAGTCCCCGCACAATTTCCGACAACGGGACGATGCGATACCCCTGTTCCAACGCTCCCCGGATGATTGCGATGAAGGCGTCCTGCAGGATTCCCCCCTCCACTTCGGCGTGGACGGGGTAAACGTGGGTGCCGCCTCCGGAAAGCACGCCCACGACGACCCCAACTCCTTTCCGGCCCCCCACCTCCTCCATGCAGGGCAGATCGGAGGGAATCTCCGCAAGTCCCGTCCCCCCAAGGAGAAAAGGGGCGGGAGCCCGCGTACAGCTCAGATACTCCCACTTCCGGCGCGCGATCTCCTCCACCGCCGTTCCGGTCAGCATCCACGCCGGTGCCCCGAACGCCCGGGGGGAATGGCCGAGGCAGGACTCGTAGGCGGATATCCCTTTGTCGAGCCACGCCCCGATCCATTCCCGCCCCTTTCCCGGAAGAGAATCCTGCCAGGTACGATGGTCCCAGGCGTGGAACTCCACCTCGTGCCCGCGCTGCTCGATTTCACGGCACAGCGCCGGGAACGCCGATGCGATCATCGGGGCCTTGAGAAGGGTCCCATACAGGGCGGTCCGAAAACCGTAAAGCCCCGGGGCGTTGGTGCGGACCATCTTGAACAGGAACCGGGGATTGCGGATCATGCGGTACAAGGCCTTCCCGGAGTTGTCCGGTCCGAAAGAGAGAAAGAAGGTGGCGCGCACGCCGAACCCGGAAAGAAGGGACAGAAGCGCAGGGACACCCTCCTCCATCCCTCTACGGGTGTCGACGTCCACCTTGAGCCCAAGTACCCGGTCCCCCCCCATCGTTCACGTCCCGCCTCAGCGGGAGGTGTTCTCCTCGATGAAGGCGTCAAGCGTCCTCGAGAGCGCTTCCCGAAGCCCGACTTTCGGCTCCCAGCCGAACGCCTCCCGGGCCCGTGCGATGGACGGCGTGCGCGTCTGGATATCCTGGTATCCCTCACCGTAATATTGCCGCGCGTTCACCTCGACGATCTCCGGCTGCTTCCTGTCCTTTCCGGCGGGGTGCCGGGAGAAAAGCTCCCCGAGGATCTGTGCCAGATCCCGGATCGAGCAGTCATTCGCGGGGTTGCCGAGGTTGAAAATCTTCCCCCCGGCGCAGCCGTTCCGGTTCGCGAGAATCTTCATCAGCCCGGAGATCCCGTCGTCCACGTAGGTGAAGCAGCGGCGTTGCCGGCCGCCGTCGACCAACCGGATGGGGTGTCCCAAGAACAGCTCCGCGATGAACTGCGTGACCACCCGGGAGCTTCCCTCCTTCGCGGTCTCGAGGGAGTCGAGGCGCGGGCCGATCCAGTTGAAGGGGCGAAAGAGCGTGAACGAGAGCCCCTGCCTGCCGTAGGCCCACATGACCCGATCCAGAAGCTGCTTGCAGCACGAGTAGATCCACCGCTCCTTGGATATCGGCCCCAGCACGAGGTGCGACGTCTCTTCGTCGAACTCGGCATCGCCGCACATCCCGTACACCTCGGACGTGGACGGGAAGACCACCCGCTTCCCGTACTGGTGCGCCTGCCGGACGATCCGCAAGTTCTCCTCGAAGTCCAGCTCGAACACCGCGAGAGGCCGCTCCACGTAAACCTTGGGTGTAGCAATCGCGACCAGCGGGAGAACCACGTCGGCCTTCTTGATGTGGTACTCGATCCACTCCTTGTTGATCGAGATGTCGCCCTCCACGAACTCGAACCGCCGATTTCTCGGTAACCCCTCCAGCCGCTCCTCGGAGAGGTCCATTCCGTATACCGTCCAGTCCGTGTCGGAGAGGATTCTCGAGGTCAGGTGGTGCCCGATGAAGCCGTTGACTCCCAGGATCAGTATCTTCATTCAAACCTCCCGTTTCTCGCGTCCGCCAGCAGGGAGACGATTCCCTCTCCCTGCGCGACGACGCCCTTCCATTCGACCTCCTCGAGCGACAGCAGTCCCTCCCCCGTTCCCACCAGGACGCGTTTCTCCCGGTAGCCGCTCCTCCGACTCTCCTCTTTCTCCGGGAAAGGCGGACCGCCGGGAACAGCAAGTTTCCCGGGCGGGACGACATCGGGAAACTCTTCGGCGGACACCGGCGTCGCCCACCAGACGAGGAGTTTCTCACCCAGCAGGAAGGAGAACGCGCCGGGATATGGCCGGGTGACCGCCCGCACCAGGTTGTAGATCTCCACGGCGGGTCGTGTCCAGTCGATTCGCCCGTCCGCGGGCTTTCGACCCCCGAAGTAGCTCCCCTTCTCGATCTCGTTCGGGCGGCGCGGTACATCCTCCGCCGCGATCCGGGGGAGAAGCTCGGACAACAGGGACTCCGCGGCTTTCTCCATCTTCCCGAACAGGGTGAGGGCGGTGTCCTCGAACGCGATCGGCACCTTGACCTGGCCGACGATATCCCCGGCGTCGGGCTTCTCGGTCATCAGATGCAGCGTCACCCCCGTCTCCGTCTCCCCCTTCACGAGGACCCAGTTGACCGGGGCCCGCCCGCGGTACCGGGGGAGGAGGGATCCGTGCAGGTTCATCGCGCAGACGCGGGGGAGGGACAGGATCTCGGGCGAGAGCATCGATCGATAGTAGAAGGAGAACAGGAAGTCCGGTTCGGCGTTTCGGATCGTGTCCGGCCACGGCGGGTCGTTCACATTCCCGGGGAGGTGGACCGGGATCCCCCGGTCCCGGCAGAAGTCCGTGACCGAACCGAACCACCGGTCTTCTTTCGGGTCGTCTGCATGGGAGAAGACCATCGGCACCGCGAACCCGGCTTCCCGAAGCGCCCGAATCCCGACGACGCCCATGTTGTGGTACGCGAAGACGACGGCGCGCACTTCCTATTTCTCCGGGGCGGGGTTCGCCGTGGATGCCCTCGCCTCTTGCGAAACGTGGAGCCCCGGGACCGGAGTCCCCTCGTGCACCAGGCGGATCGTGTAGTTAGGGCGTTTCCGCACCTCGTGGTAGATCCTCCCCACATACTGGCCCATGATTCCCATTGCGAAAAAGAGCGCACCGACGAAGAAGAAGAGGATCGCGAAAAGAGTGAAAACCCCCTCCCCCGCCCAACCGGCGCCGTAGAACACCCGCAGGACGAAAAGTATCGCTCCGAACAGCGCCGCGGCGATCGATAGTCCCGCCCCCAAAGTCAACAGCACCTTCAAGGGGAACTCCGAGAAAGAAGTGAGCAGGTCGAACTGTAAACTGATCAGTTTCCACATGTTGTAGTGGGAAATCCCCCCGTGGCGCTCCTCGTGCCCCACGGGGATCTCGGTCATCCGTTTCGCATAGAGCGTGGCGAGAGCGGGAATGAACGTGGAGTGCTCCTGGCTCGTCACCATCCGGTCGACGACCTCGCGCCGGTAGACCCGGAGCATGCACCCCCAGTCGGTCATGGGGACGCCGGTGATCCGGCGGGTCATTGCGTTCACAAAAAGGGAAGGGATCTTCCGGAAGAGGGAATCCCTACGAAACTCGCGGACCGAACCCACGACCTCGTACCCCCCCTCCTCGATCGCCTGGATGAGACGGGGAATCTCCTCGGGGGGATTCTGCAGGTCGGCGTCCAGCGTGACCACCACATCGCCCCGCACGACGGAGAATCCGGAAAATACCGCGGGGTGCTGTCCGTAGTTGCGCGTCAGTTCCACCACCCGCACCCCGGGGCGCCCCACGAATCCCTTCAGGATCTCCAGCGACCGATCCCGGCTTCCGTCATCGACGAAGATGATCTCGTAGGGGCGCTCCAGGGACCGCATGACCTTTTCCAGCCGGTCCATGAGAAGGGAAAGATTCTTCTCCTCGTTGTAGACGGGAATGACGACGGAGATCATCTCGAGGCCTCCGAAAGGATCTCCCGGACGACATCGCAGACGTAGTCGATATCCCGGTCCTCCATCCCCGGAAAGAGCGGGAGCGACACGATGCGCTTTCCCGCCAGTTCACAGTCCGGCAGGTCGCCTTCCTTCGTGCCATACCGCTCCCTGACGTAGCGAAGCAGGTGGCACGGGGGAAAATGGAGTCCGCCCCCCACGTTGTAGTCCGCCAGCCGCCCCAGGAACGCGTCCCGGTCCATCGACGTCACCTTCACAACGAAAAGATGCCAGGAATGCCCGTGAGGGTGCGGGGGGGACATGGGCAGATCGATGCCCGCGATGCCCGCAAGCCCCGCGAGGTACCTTGCCGCGAGGAGTGTGCGCCTCGCGTTCATTGCCTCGACCTTCCGCATCTGGACAACACCGATCGCCGCCTGTATGTCGGTGAGATTGTACTTGAACCCCGGCTCCTGGATATCGTAGTGGGGTGTGCCGCCCTTGCCGTACCGCCGCCAGGCGTCCCGCTCGATCCCGTGGAAGCGGAGCAGGCGGAGTTTGCGGGCAAGGCCCTCGTCGTAGCAGGTAACCATCCCGCCCTCTCCCGTGGTGATGTTCTTGATCGGGTGGAACGAAAAGATGGCGACATTGCCGTGCCCGCCCACGGCCTTCCCCCGGTAGGCGGTCCCCACCGCGTGGGCGGCATCCTCGATGACCGGCACCCCGGCGCGGCCGGCCGCCTCCCGGATCGGACCGAGATCCGCGGGGGCGCCGGCGAAGTGCACGGGGATGACCGCCCGCGTCCGCGGAGTGATCCGTTCCGTCATCTCCTCCGGGGAAGCCAGGAGCGTCCCGTAATCGCAGTCCGAGAACACGGGGGAAGCCCCCGCGAGGGCGACCTGGTTGACCGTGGAAGCGAACGTCATCGAGGGGGTCACGACCTCGTCGCCCTGTCCGATCCCGAGCGCCTTGAGGACGAGGTGAAGCCCCGCGGTCGCGGAGGCGACGGCCACCGCGTGGGGCGCCCCGGTGAACACACGAAACCGCTCCTCGAACTCCGCGACCCTCGGTCCGCTCGTGATCCAGCCGGACCGGAGGGAGGCGGCGACCGCCTCGATCTCCTCCTCTCCGACAGCGGGCCGCGAAAGGGGAAGGAAGTCTTCTCTGACGTCCACCGGGGGGCCTCTTCCACGGGATCTTCAGTGCCGGTTCACGATGAGGATACCCTCATCGGAACGGTAGAGCAATTGGTGGTCAGGGAATTTTTCCCGGATGAGGGGCATCGCGTCGCGCTTGAAGTAACAGAATACCCGCCGGGGCGAATTCCACAGGAGAAGGAAACGATCGTCGTCAAGGAAATACATTCCCCGGTCCTTCGCACGTTGCGCGCCGAATTCAAGCTCTCCCTCCGCATTGACCAGGATCCACCGGCGCCTGGTATAGAAAGAGAGCCCCTGCCGGAAGGTCCCGTACTGAGCAAGGGCGTCGTCCGGGCGGATAATCCCCCGAAGGGTCAGAGAGAGGTTCTTCACCGACTTGTAATCCTCCAGGTACCGGGCCGCGGGGCGGTTTAGCGACGTAAGAAAGAGCGCCAGGAGCAGAAAGGAGAGAAGGACCACTCGCTCCGCACCCAGCCGGCGCACGAACAGCGGAATAGCGCCCCACAGCAGGATCAGGGCGACGGGTGCGGCGGTGACCCAGACCCAGGCGGCCGGCTCCATTCGGTGGCGGGAGAAGGAAGGAACCGCCAGGATGACGGCCGCAAGAATAGCCGACAGGGCCAGAGGGAAGCGACACCGGACCGCCCCGTCCTCCCGGCCCGCCCATAACTCGAGCCCCCTCCCGAAGAGCACGGCAAGGGGGGGAAAGATCGGTGCGACATAGGTCGCGAGCTTGGATCCGGAGAAGGAAAAGAAGAGGAAGACGAACAGGATCCAGGAGAGGAGGAAGACGAGGTCCTCCCGGGGGAGAAACGCCTCCTGCGCTCCGCGGACCGAGACCGCGATTCGGCGCAGGAAGGCGACCCAGGGGAAAAATCCGGCAATCACCACGGGAAAGAAATACCAGAACGGTCCGGCATGGTGGTGGATCTTCGTCGTGTATCGGAGGAACTGCTCGTGGACGAAGAAAAACCAGAGAAAGTCGGGGTTCGCCTGCTGGACCAGGTACATCCAGGGGAGGACGATCGCGAGGAAGACCGCGATCCCGCCTGTCGAAAACGCCTTCGCGTACTCCCGGTGACGCTGCGAGAAAACCAGCCAGAGCACCAGGACCGCAAGGGGAAAGACGACTCCGACGAGCCCCTTGGTGAGAAATGCCATTCCCGAAGCCCCGTAGGAGAGAAGGAGGTACGCCCGACTCTTCCTCTTCCCGGAATGGAAGAGGTACGCGGGAAAGATCGACAGAAGCAGCAGCACCGCGAGGGTCATGTCGAGGGTGTTCAGCCGTCCGACGACGTAGTAATAGAAGGACGTGGAGAGGACGATCGCGGCATACAGGCCGGTGCGCCATCCCGCGAGGCTTGCCCCCATCCAGTAGGTGAGAAGAATGCCCGCCACCGAAACGGCCGCGGTGAAGCACCGCGCCCCGAACTCGGTCTCCCCGAAGGCCGCAAGCGACGCGGCGGTTCCCCAGTAGAAAAGCGGGGGCTTCTCCAGATAGACGACGCCGTTCAGGTGGGGGGTCACGAAGTCCCCGGAGACGAGCATCTCCCGCGGGATCTCCGCGTACCGGCCTTCGTCCGGCTCCAGGAGAGGGATGGTGCCGAGAGCGGAACCGTACAGAATGGCAACGGCGAGGGAAAAAAGGAGGAGCGTCCGACTCTTCAATGGTGCCCGTTCTCCTGTTCCGGACTCATGAGGGCGGATTATATCACCGGCCCCGGCGCCGGTCATGGAAGCGAAGGGCATCGGAAGGATCCGGATGCTGGTATAATACCGCCAATCACGGGTTCCCGAAGGGAGAGAAACGGGGGAGCGCCATGCGGCTCGCCTCCTCCGGTGCGCGATGCGATATAAGGCGGGGAAGGTCGGCAGAGTCGTGCTCGCCCGGTTCGATCACGGAGAGCAGGTAGTCCCGTCCCTCGCCGGCCTCTGCGAGAAGGAAGGGATCTCCTCGGGGTGGTTCTTCCTTTTCGGTGCGGTCCAAAACGGAAGGCTGGTGGCCGGTCCCCGGGAGGCCTCTCTCCCCCCGGATCCGGTCTGGCGGGAGTTCACGGAACCGTTCGAGATCGTGGGGATGGGAAGCATCGCCGAAGGTGCCGGCCCCCCCTCGATCCACCTGCACTCCTCCCTCGGGAGGGGGAAGGAAGTCCTGACCGGTTGCATCCGGAAGGAAGGCGAGGTGTTTATCGTGGTCGAGGCGATGATCCTCGAGACTCTGGGCATGCGCGTTACGAGATCCCCCGATGAGCGGTCCGGGCTGGAGCTTTTGACCCTTGAATAACGGGTTCGCCGTCCGCCCCTTGCGAAGTGGCAGTTCCGGGAACCTCACGCTCGTCGAGCACGGGGGTACGATCCTTCTGGTGGACGCCGGGGTGCCCTCCCAGCGGGGGCTCGTCCAGGCACTCTCCGAGGCGGGGACCACCTGGGAGGATATCGACGCCGTGCTGGTCTCCCACCTCCACGGGGACCACATCCACCCGTCCGCCGTAGCCTGCTGCGCCCGCCATGAAGTGCCGATCCTCCTGCACGAAAAGAACGTACGGCCGTTTTCACGCAAGATCCTGTCCCGCTCCCCCCTGTCGGGCCCGGTCTGCACCTTCGACGCGAAAGAGTTCTCCGTCGGAGCCATCCGCGTCCGTCCCTTCCCCGTACCCCACGACGCCGAAGGGCTGACCTGCGGCTTTCTCCTCTGTGGCCGTGCGTCGGGCCGGGAGATCCGCGTCGCCGTCGCCACCGACCTGGGCCACGGCGGAAACGGTCTCTTCGAGGAATTCGTCGACAGCGACCTGATTCTGATCGAGGCGAATTACGATCCGGGATTGCTCGCGGCGAGTCCCCGCCAGGACCGGACGAGGGTCGACTCCGAGATGGGACATCTGTCCAACGAGCAGGCGGGAAAGTTTCTCGCCCGGGTGATGCTCGAAAGCCGGACCCTCCCCCAGACGGTCGTCCTTTGCCACCTGAGCGCCGACCATAACACGCCGGCGCAGGCGGTCGGAACGGTCCGGGAGATCCTCTCCCGCTACGGATTCGGCCACGTCCCCGTCCACGCCGCCCGCCGGCACGGCCCTTCGCCCCGGTTCTTGGCGGTGGCCAGGCCGGGGAGTTGAATATATACTCGGGGCATGGCGTCATAATGGTCCGAAGGGGGTTCCCGATGAGAAAATTGCTCTGCCTCGGCGTCGCTTTGGCGTTCCTTTCGGCGATTCTGCCGGGGTGCGCCGGCGTGGACCAGACCGCGCGCGACAACCCGAAGACGACCATCGGGGCCGGGGCCGGTGTTCTGGGGGGCGCCGTTGTCGGGGGGCTCATTGGAGGGAAACGAGGAGCGTTGATCGGCGGACTCCTCGGGGGGCTGGCCGGCGGAGCGGTCGGCCACTACCTCGACCAGCAGGAGAAGGATCGCCTGCAGACCAGCCGGGACTACCGCTATTCCCCCGCCCAGGGAGCCCAGATCAGGATCGAAACGGTCCGGGTCAATCCCGCCGCCCTTTCCCCCGGGGAAACGGTGAACATCAACCTGACTTACGCCGTCCTCACTCCTACTGCCAACACGCAGGTCCTCGTCCGGGAGACCCGGGAGATTCTTCTGAACGGCAATTCGGTGGGCAAAACGTCGATCGAGGTCTCTCGCGAGGGAGGAACCTGGAAAAGCACCGTCCCGATCACCTTGCCGGCCAACGCGGCCCCGGGGAAATACCTCGTCATCGCTTCCATCGATTCTCGGACGGCCGGCACGGACCGACGGGAAACGTTCTTCCAGGTGAGCCAGTAGAGGAAGGTTTCCAAACCATAGAGTGCACCGTACCGGGCCCTCCCGCAGGAGGACCCGTTTTTTTTACGCCGCACGAAACTCCCCCCCTGCCTCCGTGCCTTCCGATGCCGAAGGAGGGTTGGTTTCCGATACAATGGACAACATGACGAAAACCGTACGTCAGGAAGACATCGAGCGGCTCGCGGAAGCCCGGCACTGGGACCCGTTCTCCGTCCTCGGCCCCCACGTCGTCTCGCTGCCGTCGGGGAAAGCGGTCGCCATCCGCGCAATCCTCCCGGACGCGACCCGCGCATTCGTGCTTGCTCCCCCGGGGAAAGAGGAGCGCCGCACGGAGATGAAACGGCTGCACCCCGCAGGCATCGTCGAGGCAATTTTCCCCGGCAGGGAGGAGCTGTTTCCCTACCGGATCGAGATCGAAAACGACGAGGGCCACCGCTGGCAGCAGGAGGACCCGTATCGCTTCGACTGCGTCCTCTCCGACTTCGACATCCACCTGCTCGGGGAGGGGACCCACCTCGAGCTGTACCGGAAACTCGGGAGTCACC
>Ga0307417_10001219_pt1 | contig 10676 bp, 7 predicted proteins | sample SalMarWE160210MG_2_FD_202514 | JGI IMG/M metagenome (GOLD analysis project Ga0307417, IMG submission 202514) | Salt marsh sediment microbial communities from the Plum Island Ecosystem LTER, Massachusetts, United States - WE1602-10 | ecosystem: Environmental > Aquatic > Marine > Intertidal zone >...
TGGCCAACTGTGTTTCTTACCGCAAGTGCATCCGCTACTTCACGGAAAGCCGTCTGAATGGCTTTCTCATATTGGGCCAGTGCGATTTTCCTGTTTGCTTTGCTGACTTTCAGCGCAGACCAGGTACGGGGATCGAAAATAGGCAATGCCACCTGGGGTGTAAAGTTCCACGTGTTGTTTCCGGACTTGAACAACCCGGACAACTCCCGACTGGCAGTTCCAATGGCAGTAGTCAGCGAGATCCTGGGAAACAGTGTCGCCCTGGCTGCACCGATGGCTGCATTTTCACCCTTCAAGAGGCTTTCGGCCATGAGGATGTCCGGGCGCTGGAGAAGTACTTCGGACGAGAGCCCCGGAGAAATAACCAATGGCGGTTCAATTTTGTCGAGACTTGCCGGGAGAATGTCCACCGGAAGCGGCGAACCGAGGAGGAGTTCCAGTGCATTCTTGTCCAGTGATACCAGTTGTGTGTATCGGGCCATGGCTCCCCGTGCGGCATCCATCTGAGTTTGTGCACGTTCCAGATCCAGTTCACTGACCATACCCGCTTCGTAGCTCTTCTGAATCAACTTGTGTGCGTCCTTTTGCGTTTCATAGGTTGTTTGTGCCAGCTTGAGATTTTCCTGGTCCGAAGCCAGCGTTAAGTATGTCTGTGCGACTTCCGCTACCAATGCAATCTGGGCGCTGCGACGGGCATATTCTGTGGAAAGATATTGCTGGAGGGCCTGGTTTTTCAGGCTTTGGATGCGGCCGAAGAAATCCAGTTCCCAGGATGTGATTCCCAGGTGGACACTGTATTGCTCTGTTCGCTGAGGTTCTCCGGTGCGCAACAGGTCGGAAGATGTTCGTGCACGGCTCCCGGTTCCCACTGCATTGATAGACGGGAGGAGCTCAGCCCGTTGAATCCCATAGAGGGAACGCGCCTTTTCAACGTTCAATGCAGCCAGACGCAGGTCACGGTTGTTTTCCAAAGCAAGCTGAATGATACTCTGAAGTTTCTTATCCGGGAAAAACTGCTGCCAGCCTATGTCGGATGACATAGGCTGTATTGCCGCATTCTTCGTTGCATCCGGTGCGACACTTTTGGGCAATTGTTTCGGAATTGGTGCCGCCGGCCTTGTGTATTTCGGGGCCATTGTACAGCCGCCCAGCAGAAAGGTTATTCCAAGTAGTGCGAATATTTGTATCTTCATTTTATTGATCCCCTGATGAATGTACTTCTACATGCGTCATGGTTACATTCCGATGACGTTTGCCTAGAACCTTGTATACCATTACATAGAACAGTGGCGCGAACAAGGTAACCAGAAAGGTGGAGGTTACCATGCCTCCCAGAACACCGGTGCCGATTGCATTTTCGGCACCTGCTCCCGCTCCCTTGGCAAGGACAAGGGGCAGAATGCCGAACCCGAAGGCCAGTGACGTCATGATGATGGGGCGCAATCGCAACCTGGCAGCTTCCAGGGTTGCTTCAATCAAACCGATACCCTCATCCACCCTCGCCCTTGCAAACTGGACAATCAGGATAGCGTTCTTTGTGGTCAATCCCAGGATGGTTAAAAGCCCAATCTGAAAATAAACATCATTGGGCATACCCACTATGGTAGAAGCGATGACACCGCCGATAACTCCCAGAGGCAAAGTCAGCAGAATAGCAATCGGGATCGGCCAGCTTTCGTACAGGGCTGCCAGGCACAGGAAGATTACGAAAATTGAAAAGAGATATAACAATCCTGCCTGGGAACTGGCCATCACTTCCTGGTATGAGAGTCCGGTCCAGTCGAAGCCAATGCCTTTGGGTAACCTTGATGCAAGTTCTTCCATGGCTTTCATTGCTTCACCGGTGCTTCTGCCCGGTGCTGCTTCTCCCTGAATTTCGACAGACGGGAAACCATTATAACGATTCAATTGCGGGGAACCTGTTGTCCAGTGCCCGGTGGCAAAGGATGAAAAAGGAACCATCTTGCCCATGGTATTGCGAACATAAAGCTTATTCAAATCTTTTGGGAGCATACGGTAAGCCGCGTCAGCCTGAGCGTATACCCGTTTCACGCGTCCGCCCTGGAGAAAGTCGTTGACGTATGCGCTACCAAAGGCGGCGGCAATGGTGTTGTGAATGGAGCTGATGGGAATCCCCAGAGCACCCGCCTTATCCCAATCCACGTCAATCTGGTACTGGGCGACATCTGCCATACCGTTGGGTCGGACCCTGGCCAACCTCGGGTCTTGAGCTGCCATTCCCAGAAGTTGGTACTGGGCCGCCATCAGGGCTTGATGTCCCAGACCACCGCGGTCCTCCAGTTCAAAATCAAATCCAGTGGCGACTCCCAGTTCCACCACGGGAGGTGGCGGGAAGGCAAATACCATGGCGCCCTTAATTTTTGAGAATTCCCTCATTGCCCTTCCTGCGATCGCCTTGGCCTTCAAATCCGGCCGTTCACGCAGCTTCCAGTCTTTGAGTTTAGCGAAGCCAAGACCCATGTTCTGTCCATCTCCGGAAAAGCTATGCCCTGAAATTGCCATAAAGGAGCTCACGCCTTCTTTTTCCTGATTCAGGAAATAATCTCTGACCCGGTTCATGACCTTTTCTGTCTGCTCCAGGGTCGCTCCGGAGGGAAGCATAGCTTGAACCATCAGAATCCCCTGATCCTCATCTGGAAGATAGGCAGTGGGCATCCGGTGAAACAAGTACCCCATTGCTACCACAATTAGTAGAAACAGGAACACGTAACGAAGCTTTCTGGCCAGAAGGTGGCCAACTACTCTGACATACTGATCCCGAGCCCGGAAGAAAAGGCGGTCAAACCATGCGAAAAAGGGACGCAGGAAGAATACGGCATTGTCTGCCGGTTCGTGTCCCTTGGGAACGGGTTTGAGGAGTGAGGCACACAGGACCGGGGTTAGAATCAACGCGACCAGGACCGACAACAGCATAGATGCTGCGATGGTGATGGAGAACTGGCGGTAGATGACTCCTGTTGAACCTGGAAAAAATGCCATCGGACCGAATACGGCAGCGAGCACCAGCCCGATTCCAATCAGGGCACTGGTGATTTCTTCCATGGACTTGGCTGCCGCTTCTCTGGGGGACAGCCCCTCTTCGCTCATGATTCGTTCCACATTCTCAACCACGACAATGGCGTCATCTACGAGAAGACCGATGGCCAGCACCATTGCAAACATCGTTAACATGTTGATACTGAATCCAAAAAATCCGAGAACCGCAAAGGTCCCAAGTAACACCACGGGTACCGCGATGGTAGGAATCAGTGTGGCCCGGAAGGTCCCCATGAAAAGATACATAATCAGGAAAACCAGAAAAACCGCTTCAAACAGAGTTTTCACTACTTCCTCTATAGCCACCCTGGTAAAGGGTGTGGTATCAAACGGATAAACCACCTTCATGCCCTGAGGGAAATAGGTGCTCATTTCTTTCAATTTCTGTTTGACGGCATTTGCAGTATCCAACGCATTAGCACCCGAAGCAAGGCGTACTGCCATTGCTGCGCTGGGGTTGCCATTGTAATTGGACGACATATCGTATCGCTCACTGCCCAGCTCAGTCCGGCCGATGTCGCTGATGCGCACAACGGAGCCGTCCGGGTTCGTACGGACCGGAATAGCGGCGAACTGTTCCGGTGTCTGGAGCAAATGTTGGACAATAATGGAAGCATTCAGCCGCTGTCCTTTCACTGCGGGTAGTCCGCCAAACTGACCGGCAGAAATCTCCACATTGTATGCCCTGAGCTGCTGGACCACGTCTGCCATTGTCAGGTGGTACTGGGTCAGTTTGTCCGGGTTGACCCAGACACGCATCGCATACTGGGTGCCAAAGCTGTTCACTTCACCTACACCGGGGACCCGGGAGAGGATTTTCTCCAGATTGGATTTGGCATAATCCTGTAAATCGGCACCGTTCATGCTGTTGTCTTCAGAGATGAGCCCGATAATGATCAGGTAGTTACGGGTGGATTTGCTGACCTGGAGCCCCTGTCGCTGCACAACGTCCGGTAGACTGGCCATGGCAAGCTGAAGCTTATTCTGCACCTTTGCCCATGCGAGATCCGGATCCGTTCCAGGTGCAAATGTCAGTTCAATTCTGGACGCACCGGATGAAGAACTGTTACTGGAGAGGTATAACATTTTGTCCAGACCGGTCATTTTCTGTTCAATAATCTGTGTGACGCTGTCTTCGACTGTCTCGGCCGATGCACCGGGGTAAAACGAACTGATGCTGATGGACGGCGGCGCGATGGGAGGATACTGAGATATGGGCAGGTTGTAGATCGCCAGCGCGCCTGCCGCCATCATGACAATAGCGATAACCCAGGCGAAAACGGGACGATCAAGAAAAAACTTAGATAACATTACTGGCCTCCGTTAGTTCGATTCAGTGACCGACTGAGCCTTGTTTCCATGAGTCGAACGTGTTGTGACATCCTTATTGAAAGGGACTGTTTTCACGGAAGCACCCGCTCTCACCTTCTGCAGCCCTTCAATGATCACATGGTCACCGGAAGCCAGACCGGATGATACAAGCCAGTTGCTGCCGATGGCACGATCAAGTGTGAGCATCCTTTGCACGACCTTACCTCCAGCATCCACGATTAAGGCATATGGATCACCCTTGGGGGTACGGGATATGGCCTGCTGGGAAACGAGAATGGCATCTGTTTTGGCCCCTTCTTCAATCACCGCACGGACGAACATGCCCGGCAGGAGGACACCATCAGGGTTTGGAACAACCACTCTCAGGATAACGGAACCGGTGGTCGGATCGACTGAGACATCACGAAACTTCAGGGTACCTTCCAGTGGATATTTTGTTCCGTCCTCCAGAATGATGCGGACTTTATTCTGTGTGCCGTTCTTGTTCAGACGACCATCTGCAAGGCGTCTCTTCAGCCTCAGCAATTCGGTTGTTGATTGTGGTACGTCTACATAGACGGGGTCCAGCTGCTGAATCGTAGCCATGGCAACGGGTTGATACGCCGTAACCAGTGCCCCTTCTGTGACATTGGATCGACCGATGCGGCCCGAAATCGGCGCCTTGATCGGTGTGTACGACAAGTTAATTTTTGCACTTTCCATAGATGCCTTGCTGGCCTGAAGCTGGGCTCCCATCTGGTTCAAAGCGGCTACTGCGTCATCATAATCCTGTTGCCCAACGGCATGAATGGCAACAAGACCCTTCAGCCTTTCTTCTCTCGAACGAAGGGCGGGAAGATTGGCTTCAGCCATGGAGACGGCAGCTTTCGCCTGATCGTAGGCCGCCTGATAGGGCGCCGGATCAATCTGGTAGAGCACCTGGCCGGCCTTAACATTGGAACCTTCCGTAAACAGACGTTTCTGTATCAGACCGCTGACCTGGGGCCTAATTTCGGCAATACGAAAGGGGGCTGTGCGGCCGGGAAGCTCCGTTGTCAGCACGACCGGTTCAGTATGAATTGTTATCACACTTACCTCGGGTGCTGGCCTTTGACCTTGGGGTCCATGGGGACCGCAGGCCACCATTAGAAGGCCTGTCGCGGTGCTTGCAACTAGAGCAGCAATAGACAATTGATTTTTCATTCTACTCAGCATGATTGTTCTCCCTCCTTTTCATTTGCATTCATATGTAAATTCATCATTTCCTCTTGTCTTGATTCAATTAAAATCACTGGTGACCGACCTTGTTGCTTATTGCAGAGAGTCCTGCCAGTGAAAACTTTACGATGTGATCCAGATAGGCATCCACTTCATCAAACTGAAAACATTCAAATTTGCTCGTTGGTTTGCTCGAAGCCTTCTTGTGCATTAATAAATGAAAACATTGACCCATAATGCTGGTGTGGCAAAAGCGGACGGTCTTTTCGTCAACATCCGATCCCAGTACATTACGGATAAATTGCTTCATAAGTTCCCGCTGCGGATTTATTTCTTCCTCAAGGATTTCCTCCAGAAGACCGGTGGGACTGCTCATCTCATGGCCCACAATTTCAAACTCGACACACTCTGGATCCATTATCCGCACAACGACCGTTTTTAAAAAAGCCCGTAACCAATCCTGAACAGAGTCATTCGTATGTTCCTGTTCATTGAAACTATATTTTTTTAAAGACTCACGATAAGCGTAGCGCCAGGATTCCCGGTACAGCGTTTCTTTATCGTTGAAGTAGTAATTTACAGAAGCAATATTCGCTTTGGCCCTGGTGCAGATTTCCGCTATTGTCGTATCACGGAACCCTTTCTCCGCAAAAATGCGACTTGCTGCATGCAGTAAACGTCCACGTGTTGCACCGGGTTTGCCGCATTTTTCTTTCATTCAGTCCTCCCTCGTAACGTTCAAATAACAATTTAAAATGGTCATTTGAAATTGTCAATGGTTTTTTTACTAACGTCCTTTTTATGAATGACGCGTTACTGTTTGATTAAATGTTTTGCGTCCGCCACCTTCAAATATGGTACCCTGAGTAAAAAATCTCAGTATATGTGGTGTGAATTTAAGCTTATCTTTGGGAGGGCTACACTATGAGGAAACTTCTATTCATTTTGATTGTCGTTGGCCAACTTGGAACTTTATCCACGGTCAAAGCCGCAGACTATTCCGGGACCTATTCGATGAATACCGGAAATGCGACCCTTACCCTGAAGCTCAATCAACAGCGAAACGGTACATTAACCGGAGAACTTGTCGGGAGCAATGGGTACCGAATCACCCTGAAAGGAGAGGTCGCTGATGGTATCGGAGAGGGGACTGCCAGTGACAGTCAGGGGTCTGCTTTTTTTGAGGTCCATTTCGAAGGCCAAAAGCTTCTTTTTTATCTGATGGAACAAAACAGTGACAAAGGTCGCAGTCTCTATTTTACCCGGATTTCCGGAGGGCCTCCCGGTCAAAGCATTGGGGCAGGGACAAAGGCAGCTTTGCCGTCTCGGAATCCTCTGGCTGGAGCAGGAGGCTTATCTCCATTCAGTGGCACATTCTCCGGTGATGGTGTTACTCTTTCATTGCAATCATCCGGAGCCGGGATTCAGGGAACACTTCTCTTTAATGGAAATCAATTCCCGGTTACAGCTACTGCGGCGGGTAATGCAATTCGGGGAAATTTCAGTGCAAGTGGTAATTCTTTTCCTTTTACGGCGTTTTTGACAGGCAGTACCATGAAATTTTCCACAGGTGGCACCACTTATTCTCTTCGAAAAGCGGAGAGTGGCACCAAGACTCAGGCTATGCCTGCAAATCCACTTCAGAAAAAGATACCATCTCACATGGCAGCACCACAGAGAACCACCTCACAGCCCACAGCGCCCACGATGAACGGCAAGACGATTTCAGATTCGCAGGCAGGTGTTACCTTTACCGTCCCGTCGGGATGGACGGCGACTCAAAACGAAGATGGGTACTTGCTCGTTTCCAAAGTACATAAAGGACTCATTGTTGTTACCTCCAATTCCTACCACAGCCTTCAGGAGCTTCAGGCAGGGGGGGCTGAAGGTATTGTGAATGAAAAAACTGGGGTACAGTTGATGCCGTCTTCCCAGAATGAGCAGATTGGTTCCAATGGACTGGGTGCGGTCTATTCGGGGCAGGTTGGCGACCAGGCGGCCAGGGCATATGTGGCCGGGCTGGTTTCTCCCCACCCGGGTGCTGTGGGAGTGACGATCATTGCCTTGACCAGCGAAGAGGCTTACGACAACCAGTATCCGGCATGGGCAAAGTCCATCGCTGGCAGTGTTCGGTTTTCTAAACCACAGATAGACCGGGCACTTATGGCATGGTTTTCAGCAAAATACTGGTACTACAGTGGATCCAGCTCATCTTACGGTGGGATCAGTCATGATAAAACCTGGACATTCTGCTCCAATGGGACGTTCACATATTTTGGGGAAGACAGCGCATCGGTAACCGGCATGTATGGATCGGCCTCCAACACGGACAGGCGAGGTACGTGGACAATCCGGGGAAACAGGAAAAGAGGTACAATTTTCCTGACTTACACAAAACCGGCAAGTTTCGGTGAACGAGAATTGGAATATGTTGCTACGGGAAAGGGACAGGACATGTCTTTTGAAGGTACAGTATTCCATTGGGCAAGCAAGGCAAACTGCCAATAAGAATGAGAAGTATTTAGTGTACCTGCGGCAACTGTGTTCAGTATTCTGGCCGGAAGATAATGGAAATGAGGCCCTTACGGATAGTTACCGGCTTTCTCCCTTCATATTCCTTCTTTCAGAACACAGAACACAGAATCACGGAACACATCTCTATGGGTGTTTTCCCTTGACTTTTGTCCTCCCTGTAATACAATCCACTTGAATTCAGTTTCGGAGGAGGAAACAATGAGTGAAACGCTGACAAAAGTAAAAGAAATTATTGTAGATCAGCTGGAAGTTGATGAAGGCCAGATCAATGAAGCCGCCAACTTTATCAATGACCTCGGTGCAGACTCTCTTGACATCGTTGAATTGATCATGGCGTTTGAAGATGGTTTCGGGATCGAGATCCCGGATGAAGACGCAGAAAAGATTCAAACAGTTGGCGATGTGGTGAAGTACATCGAGGAGCACCTGTAGGCCTCTTCGGTGCACCCCATGAGTCGTAGAGTAGTTATTACCGGGATTGGCACCGTATGCCCCCTGGGAATTGGTGTCGATTCTGTTTTTGAATCTCTCCTTGCCGGAAAGAATGGAATACGGCGCATTACCCGGTTTGATCCGGAAGAATTCCCGTGCCAGGTTGCGGGTGAAATTGATTTTCCTGTAGATGAATTTCTGGATCGGAAAGAAGCCAGGAAGATGGACCGGTTTATTCAATATGCGGTGGCAGCCAGCGATGTGGCCTTGAAGGATTCGGGCTACACCATTACACCTGCCAACGCAACCCGTACCGGGGTACTGATTGGTTCCGGTATCGGGGGGTTGGGCAGCCTTGAGGAACAACATGATGTGTTACGGCAACGGGGACCCCGTCGAATTTCTCCTTTCTTTATCCCTTCTGTGATTATTAATCTGGCAGCCGGTACTGTTTCCATTCGTACAGGGGCCAAAGGACCGAATATTTCTATCGTCACCGCCTGCGCGACTGGCAATCACGCCATTGGAGATGCATATCGGCTCATTCAGCGGGGTGATGCCGATGCAATGCTCGCCGGAGGAACTGAAGCTGCGGTAACAGAAATGGCTGTCGGAGGTTTTGCAGCCATGAAAGCTCTGTCTACCCGAAACGATTCTCCGGAGACGGCGTCTCGACCCTTTGACAGGGAACGGGACGGATTTGTAATTGGCGAAGGGGCAGGAGTTCTGATACTGGAAGAGCTGGGTGGAGCGTTGAAACGCGGAGCCCGAATTTATGCCGAGATAGTGGGATACGGAATGTCCGGAGATGCTTACCATATGACTGCGCCTGCCAGCGACGGGGATGGCCCGGTCCGGGCGATGAAAATGGCACTGAAATCGGCTGATGTGAAACCGGAAGATGTCCAATATGTAAATGCCCATGGAACTTCCACACCATTCAATGACAAGATTGAAACTTCTGCGATCCGGAGCGTTTTCGGACCGCACGCAGATAAACTGAGAGTCAATTCCACCAAGTCTATGGTTGGACATTTGCTCGGTGCTGCGGGCGGACTTGAATCCGCGGTGGCTGTGTTGAGCCTTTTTCATCAAAGGACCCACCCCACTGTCAATTTGAAGAACCCCGATCCGGAATGTGATCTGAACTACTTGCCGGAAGGTGCGGAATCTTTTGAAATCCGCCATGCTTTGACCAATTCTTTCGGTTTTGGCGGCACAAACGGTTGCCTGCTTTTCAAGAAATTTGAGAATTGAAATGAGTGATGGGTGAAGGGTGATGTGTAATGAGTGAAGAACGGGGACTGTAAACTCCCTGATTTTTCCAGCTCCTACTCCTACCCCAACTCCTACTCAATTACAAGAACCGGGGGTGTCTGCCCCCTTTTTTTATTTTTTGGATGGAGGTTTGAACGGTGGATGCAAAGAGGAAGGAAGAGAGATATCGTCGTATTGCCGATCAACTGGAAGAGCTCCTGAAAAAAGACGGTGACACAATTTCAAGAATGGCAACGATTGCAGCGGTTCTCCACCCCAAAATGCCTCACTTTTTCTGGACAGGTTTTTATCGACTGATGGGTAACGACCTCATTGCCGGGCCTTACCAGGGACCGGTTGCCTGCCAGATGCTGGACCGGAGTAAGGGCGTTTGCCGAGCCTGTCTGGATCGGTGCGAATCCATCATTGTTCCCGACGTGGAAGCATTTCCCGGACATATCCCCTGCGATTCCCGATCAAAATCCGAAATTGTGATTCCGGTTTATGACAGAAACGGCAATATCACAGCTGTTCTGGATGTGGACAGTGACCGTCTCAACGCTTTTGACGAAATCGACCAGAAGGGCCTTGAAAGAATCATCGGTGTGATGAATGCCGGAACCCACACTGCCTCCTGACGTCGCCAGTACGGAATTTGCCACAAAAGCGCTTCTTTTGAGCCAGCTCAAGGCCGCACTTTTTTGGCAAGTTCCTATTTCATAAAACTGCGTTTTACGAAATTGCGGGTTCTATGACACAAGTTGAAAGTCATGTAGCAACCCCCCTCCTCCCTTGCTGGGGACGGCAGTCCCGGACCCCCGGTCACCGAACGGGGACGGAACTGCGTCAGTCGCAACCAGCAGGTT
>Ga0307417_10001220_pt1 | contig 10671 bp, 11 predicted proteins | sample SalMarWE160210MG_2_FD_202514 | JGI IMG/M metagenome (GOLD analysis project Ga0307417, IMG submission 202514) | Salt marsh sediment microbial communities from the Plum Island Ecosystem LTER, Massachusetts, United States - WE1602-10 | ecosystem: Environmental > Aquatic > Marine > Intertidal zone...
TGTCGAATCCGTCCGTTCCGAGGCCCTCCGCGAGGCGGCGCACGACGAGCGACGCATCAACGAGTTCCTCGCCGCGAAGAACGAACAGGCCGCGCTGCTGAAAAAGGCCAAGGCCGAACTTGCGGCAGCGAACAAGCGCGCCGACCAGCTGCGCGCCGAGTACGAAGGCAACGAGAAAACCCTGACCGATTACGAGGCGAGCCTCAAGGAACGGGCCGGCGACCTGGAGGACACGTTCGCGATCGTCCGTCAGGCCGCGCTGAGTGCAGACAACGTGCTCAGCACGTCGCTCGTGTCTGCCGAGCAGAAGGACCGTTCCGACTTCCTGCAGAATCTCGGCAAGGGTGAACGCGCGCCAACACTGGACGACATCAAGCAGCTCTGGACATCCGTATTCACCGAGATCAGCGAGTCGGGCAAGGTCGTGCGTTTCAGGGCCACAGTCATCCAGCCGCAGGGCGACGAGGCGGAGCAGACCGTTACGCGCGCCGGCGTTTTCACCGCGGTCAGCGACGGCGCATTCCTGCGCTATCTCCCCGAGGCCGGCAAGCTCGTCGAGCTGACCCGGCAGCCGCCGGCACGCTTCCAGCGCCTGGCCAAGGGCCTCGAGGAAGCCAAGGCCGGCGTCGTGCCGATGGCGCTCGACCCGTCCAAAGGCCAGATCCTTGCCCTCCTCGTGCAGTCTCCCGACTTCAAGGAACGCCTGCAGCAGGGCGGCTATATCGGCTACGTGATCCTCGCGCTCGGCGCGATCGGCCTCGCGATCGTGATACAGCGTGCGATCGGCCTCATGCTGGCACGACGTGCGATCGACAGGCAGGCCAAGACGCCCGAGGCCAATGACAAGAACCCACTGGGCCGCCTGCACCGCGTCGCGAGCGAGGCACGCAAGGACAGCGCCGAGACCGCCGGCATCCTGCTCGACGAGCAGCTCGCCGAGGAAGCGTCGCTGCTGAACCGCGGCCTTTCGACGGTCGCCGTGCTGGCTGCCGTCAGCCCGTTGCTCGGCCTGCTCGGCACGGTGAACGGCATGATCGACACGTTCCAGACGATTACGCTGTTCGGCACGGGCGATCCGAAGCTGATGTCCGGCGGCATTTCGCTGGCGCTCGTCACGACCCAGCTCGGACTCGCCGTAGCGGTCCCGCTGGTTCTGTTCCACAGCCTGCTGACGGGCCGTGCGAATCGGCTCATCGAACGCCTGGGCAAGCACAGCAGCGAGATGCTCACCAACCATGAACTGGTCTAACTACAAGGACGCACTCTCGAACCTGTTCGAACAGGGCGGCATCACGCTGTGGTTCATCCTGTTCGCATCGATCCTGTTGTGGATCCTGATCCTGGAGCGCTACTGGTTCCACTGGCGCGAGCTCCCCGGCTTACGCCGCGATCTGCTCGAGCGATGGCGTGTCCAGAGACCGTCGGTCCCCGAGGGCCTGCTGGTGCGCCGCATCGACGCCCTGGTCGCCGACCTGTATGCCGAGGTCAGCCGCAATCTGCAGGCACTGCAGGCGCTCACCGGCATCCTGCCGCTGCTCGGTCTGTACGGCACGGTATCCGGCATGATCAAGGTATTCGACGTCATCACGATTTTCGGATCGGGTAACACGCGCGGTATGGCCTCCGGTATCTCCGAGGCGCTCGTGACGACGATGGCGGGCCTGTTCACCGCGCTGTCCGGCATATTTTTCGTGTCGGATCTCGAGCGCCGTGCCGTGGACGACGCACGGCGCTTCGAAGCCGACCTCGTGGAGGAAAAGTAGATGGCCGCCAGGAAATTCACTCGCTCCGGAGGCGGCGCCGCGGCGCTGAACATAACCCCGCTCATCGATATGGTATTCATCCTGCTCATTTTCTTCGCGGTCAACGCCTCGTTCGTCAAGGAGGCCGGCGTACAGATCGAACGACCCAGCGCGACCACGGCGAAGGTGCAGCAGCAAGCCAACATCATGATTGCGGTGACTGAAAACGGTGAAGTCTGGGTGGACCGGGCGCGCGTCGACCCGCGCAGTGTGCGCGGCCACGTCGAACGCCTGCACGCCGAGAGCCCGGAGGGATCGGTCGTCATCCTGGCCGACGACGACTCGCGGACGGGTCTCGTCATCGAGGTGCTAGATCAGGTCCGGCTGGCCGGTGTAGAAAACGTCGCCGTCGCGGCCTCGAAAGACCGGCGATGACCACGCATGCGACAACCAAGTTGCCCACCGTCATCCTGGCGGCGTTCGCCATCAATGTCCTCATGTTCACGGCGATCGAGATGATGATCGGCATGGGCCGGATCCGGCTCACCAACGTCAGCGACATCGACATTGCGAACTTCATCCGCGTCGCCGACGAGTCGCATGAAGTGCGATCCAGGCGCGACCCGAAGGCGCCCGAGAAGCCGCGGCAGGAGATGGAACAGGAAATCCAGCGTCTGGCGGCGGCTGCCACGGGCACGACCGGCACGATGGCGTTCTCGGTCAGCATGCCGGATGTCGATATCAATATCGGCGGCGGCATCCAGATTGCCAGAGAGCTTACGCCACTGGTGCGCATCCCGGCCGATTACCCGATACCCGCGCTTATGAAGGGCATCGAAGGATTCGTCGAATTGCGGTTTATTGTCACCGAGACGGGGTCGGTCAAGGATCCAGAGATCCTGCGTGCCGATCCGCCGGGCGTGTTCGAGAGAGCGGCGAAACGCGCGGTGCTGAAGTGGAAATACCAGCCTCAGCTCGTCGACGGCAAGCCCACCGCCGTCGTCACGTACACGCGGCTCCGATTCGTGATCGAGGAGGCGCAGCAGCAACAATGATCCGGCACGCAACCATACTGTTGGCGATCATGGCGAGCCTGTGCATCGCCGTCGGCGGACAAGCGCAGACGACGTCGCGCAGTACCTACGCCAAACTCATCGATGTTCAGGAACTGTGGGGCGAGGACAAGTACGACGAGGCGTTTGCGGAACTGGAGGAGCTCGCGCGGAAGACGCGGGACAAGGAGCCGCTCGACTACGCCGTTACGCAGCAATACATCGCACATACCGCGATACTCGCCGACCGTTACGAACTCGCGCGTCCCGCGCTGGAAAAAGCGCTGACACAGAAGGATCTCCCCAAGGAATTCGTGGCAGGGCTGAAACTCGACTATGGCCAGATTGTGCTCGGCGACGAGGAGTACGACTTGGCCAGAAGGATGCTGGAGGACTGGTATCGCGACACCGATACCGAGCGACAGCCCTCGCAAGTCTTCTCGCTCGCATACGCAAACTACATGACTGACCACCTGCCGCGCGCAGAAGAATTGCTCGAGATCGCGTTGGCAAATTCCAAGACCGTGAACAATACCTGGTATCGGGTCTACTACCAGGTGTTGTTCGACCAGAAGAAATACGACAAGGCCGAAGGCGTCGTTTACGGCCTGGTCTCGCGCGAACCGGCAAACGAAACGTACTGGCAGCTGCTCGTCAATCACCATCTGCGGCGCGATGACAACCGGGACGCCCTGGCGGCGATGGCGATCGCCCGGATACAGGGACTGCTCAACGATACGGACGACATGAAGCGGATCGCGATGCTCTACAGCCTCGTCGAGATTCCCGAGAAAGCAGCACGGCTGCTGCAGGACTGGGTCGAGGACGGTAGTCTCAAGGCCGATCCCGAGACACTGCGCCGCATCGGCGACCTGTGGCTGCTCGCACGGGATCGTGGCCAGGCCAAGGTCTACCTGGGCAAGGCGGCGGCGGTCGCACCGGACGGCAAGACCTACGAGCTGCTCGCCAGCATCGACTTCGAGGACGAGGAGTGGCGTTCCGCCTACACTAACTTCATGCAGGCTCTCGATGCCGGCGGCCTGGAAGACAGGCAGTACGCCTACCTGCTCGCCGGCATCAGCGCGATGCGGGCCGGCATGGACAGCCAGGCCAGGGTGTCGCTCGAGAAGGCGAAGTCCAGCAAGAAGTATCGTTCGCAGGCACTCGCCATGTTGAGGAAGCTCAACGAGTCCTGATACCGTTCCGGCATCGTGAACACGGTGCTCCTTACGGCGCTCGCCATGCTGGCCTTCGCCGCCAATTCGCTGCTGTGCCGTCTCGCGCTCGGCGCGGGCACCATCGATGCGGCCGGTTTTACCGGCATTCGCGTGGCATCCGGCGCACTGTTACTCGGGCTCATCGTCGTTCCGCGCTGGCGACACGGGGACGTCCCGCGGGTCGACTGGCGCGCCGTCGTGATGCTGTTCGCCTACATGATCCTGTTCTCCTTCGCCTATTTGTCGCTCGGCGCCGGGACCGGTGCACTGATCCTGTTCGGCGCCGTGCAACTGACCATGTTCGGCTTCGCGCTGCGCGCGGGAGAAACTTTCGCGCGCCTGTCCTGGATCGGGCTGGCGCTGGCCATCGGCGGCCTCGTCTATCTCGTCTCGCCCGGCGTCACGGCGCCCGATCCGCTCGGCGCATTGCTGATGAGCCTGGCCGGCGTCGCCTGGGGCAGCTATTCACTACTCGGCCGGAGAACCGCCGATCCGATGCAGGTCACGGCCTGGAACTTCATCTGCGCACTGCCGCTCGCGGCCGTGACGGTCCTCCTGTCCCTGCGCAACCTGCACGTGACGCCGGAGGGAGCCGCACTGGCCGTTGCCTCCGGCGCGGTGGCCTCGGGTCTGGGCTATTTCCTGTGGTATGCCGCACTGCGTGGACTGGCCGCGACCCAGGCGGCGACCGTTCAGCTCTGTGTACCGATCATCGCGGCATTCGGCGGAGTGCTGCTGCTCGGCGAAACGGTGACCCTGCGCCTCGTGACAGCCTCCGCCGCGACGCTCGGCGGCATCGCGCTGGTGCTGGCGCAAAAGCAAGAGCGCCCGGGCTGAGGCGTCCGCAGCCCGCTAGACCCTGCAGGGTTTGCCCCGCAAGTAGGTCGCGGCGACGTTGCGATCATCGCCCAGGAAGATCAGCGAGAACAGCAGTTCGTCGATCGACTCCGCCGCACGCGCCCGGCGCGCGGTCAGTGCCGAGCCGCCGCTATCGATCACGATGAAATCGGCCTCCTTGCCGACCCTGAAATTCCCGATCGCGTCATCGAGCCTGAGCGCGCGCGCCGCGCCGAGCGTCGCCAGATAGACGGCACGCGCCGCGGGCAGCGTCTGCGACTTGAGGTGCAGCACCTTGTAGGCCTCGCTCATCGTCCTCAGCAACGAGAGGCTCGTGCCGGCGCCGACGTCGGTCGCGAGGCCGACCGGGACTCGCGCGTCGGTCATTGCATCGAGGTCGAACAGGCCGCTACCGAGGAACAGATTCGAGGTCGGACAGAACGCGGCGGCACCGCCCTTCTTCGCGAGCAATACCCGGTCCGCGTCGCCGAGATGCAGGCAATGCGCGAATACCGAGCGCTCGCGCAACAGGCCGAAATGGTCGTAGACGTCGAGATAGCTGCGGCTCCACGGGAATTGTCGTGCGATCGCGTCCACCTCCTCGGCATTCTCGGCGAGATGCGTCTGCACCCAGGTGTCGGGGAACTCCGCCGCCAGGCGGCCGGCCGCCGCGAGCTGGGCCTCGCTCGAGGTCAGCGCGAAACGCGGTGTAATCGCGTAGCCGAGCCGCGCGTTACCGTGCCAGCGTTCGATCAGCGCGCGGCTGTCGACGTATGCCGAATCGGCGTCGTCGCGCAGTGCCTCCGGGCAATGGCGGTCCATCAGCACCTTGCCCGCGATCAGTCGCATGCCGCGTGCCTCGGCAGCCCCGAATATCGCATCGACGGACTCCGGGAATACCGTCGCGAACACCAGCGCCGTCGTGGTGCCGTTGCGCAGGAGTGCGTCGAGGAACGCCTCGGCCACCGCGCGGCCATGTGCCCGGTCCGCGAAGCGGGCCTCGGCCGGATACGCGTAGCGGTTCAGCCAGTCCAGCAGACGCTCGCCGTAGGACGCGATGATGTCGAGCTGCGCATAGTGCACGTGGCAGTCGATCAGCCCCGGCAGGACGAGGTTGCCGTCGAGATCCTCCACGACCGTCCCGACTCGCATCGCGGGCAACAACTCGGCGGCCGGCCCGAATGCCTTGATCGTGCCATCCTCGACGACCAGCAATCCGTCCTCGACGTATTCGACCGCCGCCGCATCGGCCGCCGGCCCGGGGTCGTCGAGGCAGTGGAAGAAGGACGACCGGAATGCTCTCCGCATCAGTTCTCCCCGAGCAGCAGTACGGCTTCGTCGAGCCAGTGTTGGTCGCAATTCGGACCGTCGTCGGCCCGCTCGATGATCAGATATTCGCGGCCGACGTCGAACGCGATCAGCGGCATGTGCCAGGTGCCGCGACGATAGTTGATCCCCTGACGGCCATTGCTGACGAAGGCCCTGAGCTCCGCGGCCTCGACGTCGGCCTGCGGCGGCGCCACGACGACGATCAGCTTGCACGGCGTCAGAGGGATGAACGCCTGGCTGCCGCGCGGGTGCCGTTCGACCATCTCGATCCGGTACGGCAACGCCGTCGCGACCCGGCAGCGCGCGATGCTGAGCGAGGCTGTACCGGACTCCGCCAGATCGATCCGGGACAGGTCGTCGAAGCGCTCGAAGCGGCCATGGTTCATCACCGCCTTGTGCGCCGCATCCACCGTAACGACGTCGCCGTAGGGCGCGAAGCGTTCACGCGTCAGTGGCTCGGGCCGGAGTTCGATGGTCATGTCCGGGGTCCGATCCGGCCGTACAGCCGTAACCGGCTGACGCCGCCGTCCGGGTAGATCGACAGGCGTGCGTGAGTCACCGGCCCGACATCGGCCAGCCCGGTATCGAAGACGTGCCGCTGGTTCGCCTCGAGCTTCGCGGCAGGCAGCAGCGTCCGCCACTCCGCTTCCGGCGCCAGGGCCCCGGCCGCGTGCGCGAATCGTCCCGCCTCGATCGACCCCCGATCCGGGTAGTTGCCCTTGAAATGGGCGGTATCGATCTCGACCCGCTCGATCGTGCCGCTGTGGCCGAGGGCCAGGATCACCCAGTCGTTGCCGGGACCCCGGCGCCTCGCGGTCTCCCAGCCGTCGCCCATGTTGATACCACGTCCCGCGAGATTCAGGTTGTGCATGCTGCCGTAGTGCTCGTCGCTGCACGCGAGCGCGCGGCCGCCGTTCTCGACGGCGACGAGATCGATGACGCCGTCGATGCCGGCAAAATCCGGCCGGATCTCGCCGAACACGCGCAGTCGCGCGACGCCGCCATCCGGGTAGATATTGAGCCGGACGTGCGTGCAGCGTTCTCCCGGGTCGACGCTCAGATAATGGTGCGCGTTGCCGGTGAGTCCCGTCTTCGGCAGCAGCTCGTGCCATCCGTCGGCCGGCACGTCCTCGCCGCTGACACAGGCGTCGATCGAGGCCTCGGGCGGGTAGTTGCCGGTGAAGTAGCGGGTGTCGATATCGAAGCCGTGGATCACGCCGGGGATACCGAGCCGCAACACGCAGAAATCATGGCCTGGCGTACGCCGGCGGCGCGTCTCCCAGCCGTCCATCCACTTGCCGTGGTCGTCGTAGCGGTCGGCGACGAACACGGGCTCGTGCTCGTCGATCAGGCGTTCTCTTGCGCCGAAGTATTCGTCGTTCGCGAAGGTGACACGCGTGCCGAGTCGCGGCCGTTCGAGCCGGATCCACTCGGCGCCCGGATCGTTACGCCGCGTCATCGGCCGTCTCGCGCCAGCAGACGCTGGCGGGCGATCTTGTGAATCTCGGCGAGCGCGGTTTCGAACTCGGCATCGGCATCGTTCGTGAGGCGCGTCTCGAACGCCGCCAGGATATCCTCCACGCTCGAGCCGCGTACGGCCATGACGAACGGGAAGCCGAACTTCTCGCGGTAGGCCCGGTTCAGCGTCGTGAACCGCGCGTACTGTTCCGCGGAGCAGCGATCCAGGCCCGCGCTCGCCTGTTCGCTCGCCGAGTCCGACGTGAGCCCGCCGGCGACGCGCGCCCTGCCCGCGAGGTCCGGGTGTGCACGGATCAGTGCAAGCTTGAGATCATCGGACGCATCGTCGACGCACCCGGCCATGACTTCGGCAATACGCTCGGGATCGTCGCACTCCGCCAGCTCCGGCGCGGCGCGCTCCGCCACCCAGGAGGAGTGTTCGTAGATGCCACCATAGCGGGCGACAAATTCGGATCGCGATTCGGCGGTCATGATGGCGGCGGGAAATGCTTGCGCCAGTGCCTGGCGATATCGATGCGCCGCGCGACCCAGACGTCGTCGTGGCCGAGCGCATACTCGAGGAAACGCGCGAGTGCGGCCGCACGGCCCGGCCGGCCGACGAGGCGGCAGTGCAGTCCTACCGACATCATCCGCGATCCCTCCCGGTGCAACACGTCGAACGCATCCTTCAGGTAATCGAAGAACTGTTGTCCCGAGTTGAAGCCCTGGGCGGTCGCGAAGCGCATGTCGTTGGCGTCCAGCGTGTAGGGCACCATCAATTGCGGCGTGGAGTGGGCCGAGTCCCAATACGGCAAGTCGTCGGCATAACTGTCGGCGTTGTACAGGAAACCGCCCTCTTCCGCGACGAGGCGGCGGCTGCGCGGGCTGCAGCGCCCGAGGTACCACCCCAGCGGCCGCGTCCCGGTGACGCGCGTGTGGATCTCGATCGCCCTGGCGAGATGCGCGCGCTCCGTCGACTCGTCGACGTGCTGGTAGTCGATCCAGCGATAGCCATGGCTCGCGATCTCCCAGCCGGCATCGATCATAGCCGCGACCGCTCCGGGGTTGCGGTCCAGTGCCATCGCGACACCGAACACGGTAACGGGCACGTCGAACTCTCCGAATATCCGGTAGAGCCGCCAGAAGCCCGCGCGGGCGCCGTATTCGTAGAGCGACTCCATGTTCATGTGGCGCTCGCCGGCGATCGGCAAGGCACCGACGATGTCGGACAAGAACGCCTCGGACGCCGCATCGCCGTGCAGGACGCAATTCTCGGCGCCCTCCTCGTAGTTGACGACGAACTGCAGCGCGAGGCGCGCTCCGTCCGGCCATTGCGGATCCGGCGGCCGCGGTCCATAGCCCTCGAGGTCGCGCGGGTAGTCTCGCTGCGTCGTCATCGTCTTCCCAGGGACCCGTACCAGCGATCGATGAGCTCACGCTCGGCGTCGGTCATGCCCGTCAGATTACCGATCGGCATGATCCGCGTCACGACGGCCTGTTGGTGAATGCGTTCCGCCGCCGCGCGGATCTGGGCATCGGTGTTCAGCACGACGCCGGCCGGCGGCGCCGGGAAAGCCCCTACGGTGGGCGAATCCGAGTGACAGCCGGTACAGCGCTGGTGAACGACCTCGCGGACGTCTTCGAAGCTGACCTTGCCGCCGTCGTCCGAGGCACCCGCGCGCGGCGCGATCAACACGACGACCGCCGCGAGCAACGCGAACGCCGCGACGAGCGGCCACGGCGAGGCCGCGCCCTTGTGCCGCGCGACGAACCAGACGCGGATCAACGCACCGGCCAGCGCGATCGCGACGAGGATCGCCCAGTTGTACGTGTGGCTGTAGACAAGCGCGAAATGATTGCTGGTCATCGTGAACACGACCGGCAACGTGAAATAGGTGTTGTGCACGGAACGCTGCTTGCCCCGGATGCCGTCCTCGGGGTCGACGGCCTCGCCGCAGGCCAGTGCCGCCACCATGCGACGCTGGCCGGGGATGATGACGTGGAACACGTTCGCGACCATGATCGTTCCGAGCACGACGCCGAAGTGGATGTAGGCACCACGGCCGCCGAACAATCGCGTGAGTCCCCAGGCGAGCAGGGTCACCAGGACCAACAGCACGGCGGCGAACAGCCGGTCGTGGCGCCCGAGCGGGGACCGGCACAGCAGGTCGTACACGATCCAGCCGCCGATGATGAACGCCAAGGATATGCCGATCGCGGCCGGCGCGGACAGATCCGCCACCCGGGGGTCGATCAGGTACACGCGGGCGCCGTACCAGTAGACGAGGCCGAGCAGGAACATCCCCGACGTCCAGGTCCAGAACGCTTCCCACTTGAACCAGTGCAGCGTGCGCGGCAGTTCGGGCGGCGCGACCCGGAACTTTCGCGCATGATAGAAGCTGCCGCCATGCACGGACCACAGCTCGCCGCCGACGCCGTCGGCCGCATCTGCCGCAGAAGGCGGCTCGAGGTGATCGTCGAGCCAGATGAAGTAGAACGATGAGCCGATCCAGGCGATACCGGCGATGACGTGCAGCCAGCGTACCAGCAGGTTCAGCCAGTCGACGATGTATGCTTCCATGCGCTAATGACGTCGGACGAGCGGATGGACGTTGAGCGGCAGCGGGACGGCAGTGCCCCGCACGACGCGCTCGTACGAACGAAGCACATCGGCCGCGACGGCGATCGCGATCTCGGCGGGCCGCTTGCCGCGGATGCCCTCCACGCCGATCGGACAGACGAGCGTGTCGATAAGCTCCTGAGCCAGGCCCTGGGCGCGGAACCGTTTCTCGAAACGCCGCCGTTTCGAGCGCGACCCGATGAGCCCGCAGTAAGCGGCATCGCCGCGCGCGAGGATGCGGTCGCAGATGTCGAAGTCCAGTGCGTGGCTGTGCGTCATCACGAGATAGCAGCTACGCGGCGGCATGGCGGCGACTTCGAACGCAGGTTCGGCCGCCTCGATCGCCTTCACGTTGGCCGGGGTCGACCGGAAAACGTCGCGGCGGCTGTCAACCCAGCGGATGTTGCAGTCGAGCG
>Ga0307417_10001222_pt1 | contig 10664 bp, 8 predicted proteins | sample SalMarWE160210MG_2_FD_202514 | JGI IMG/M metagenome (GOLD analysis project Ga0307417, IMG submission 202514) | Salt marsh sediment microbial communities from the Plum Island Ecosystem LTER, Massachusetts, United States - WE1602-10 | ecosystem: Environmental > Aquatic > Marine > Intertidal zone >...
TAGCTTAGTGCCGCTGGCATGGGTGTCCTCCAAGTGCAATGGCTAAAATATGCTGTCTCCGTCGTCGGACGGTACGGCAACCTCCACTTCTGCGCCGCTGGGAGGCGGAAACTTCAACCTGTCCGGTGCGGCATGGAGACCGAATGGGTGGCTCGTCGAGGCTGATATACATGCCCAGTGGGACCGGTTGACAGCGCTGAGAGTCAACATGGAGTGGTTGACCGGTCATCAGCAAGGCGGTAGTGCATCCGGCCGTCCGCGGCCGTGTTTGTCACGACAACTCCAAGGCTGATCAACCATGCCAATGCCGCTTCCACTAGCTCGGGCGATGCGGACGGCCCGCTCAACCACCAGTCGCGTATCCCTTCCAACGTGTCGGACGCGTGCGGACGTTTCCGCCAATATGTCATTAATTCCTTTGCCACCGCGTATTCGGAGTCAGATACATCCATCTACCACCCACTCTGGTAATGCCGTTCGAGATGCATACCTTGCGCCATTCCGTCGTCGGCGGGTAACTGCTTGAATCACAAAGGTGGACGTAGGCGGTTAGAAAAGGGGGCGGATGTATTTATCCAGGTAGCGGCAGCAAATCCGGTGCATGCGGGGCGGACAGAAATATCGTAGGCTAGGACACAAATGTCCTGGTAACCGGTTGAACAGGAGCCCGATGCGCCAGAAGTGGTGCATCCAGTCGTGTGTGGGTTGGATACGGCAGTGTCCGCCGCGTAAGTCTTCAGTCAACTCATCCGGAAACGGGATGCATCAATCGAGTGGCGCCTAAGCAGTTCGAACAATGCACGCCGGTTCTTTCGCGCTGCGCGTGCCGCGTGCGTAATATTGCCCCGGTTCTGCGCTAATAGTTGCTCGAGGTAGCAGCGCTCGAAACCTTCCACAGCGCGCGCCTTGGCTTCGCGAAACGACAACATCACGGGCGGTTCCGCGGTGGGTTGGCCGTCGAGCTCGATATCGGTAACCTGCAGGATCGAGCTCTCCGACAATACCACGGCGCGCTGCATGACATGTTTGAGCTCGCGTATGTTGCCAGGCCAGGTGTAATGCACCAGCCGATGCAGGGCGGCGGGCGAGATGCCAAGCAGGCGTTTGCCGGCCTCGCGGTTAGCCTGATCGAGAAAATGCGAGGCCAGCGCCGCTATGTCCTCACGGCGCTCACGCAGAGGTGGCATGATCAGGGAGAGCATGTGCAGGCGGAAGAACAGGTCCTCGCGGAAACGGCCGCTCGCCACGGCCATTCTCAGATCGGTATTGCTAGCGGCCAATACGCGGACGTCGGCGCGGTGCACGCTATTGGAGCCGACGGCGCGATACTCGCCGTCCTGCAGAAACCGCAGAAGCTTGGCCTGAGCGGCAAGCGGCAGGCTGTCGATTTCGTCGAGGAACAGCGTTCCCCCGCCGGCTTCGCATACCAGCCCGCTGCGAGTCGCGTGGGCGTGGGTGTAAGCACCGCGCACATGCCCGTACAGTTCGTCCTCCATCAACTCCGTCGGTATCGCGGCACAGTTGACCGCTACCCAGGGCCCACTGGCACGCGGCGAGCAGTAATGGATCGCCTGTGCGCAGACTTCTTTGCCCGTTCCGGTTTCGCCGAGCAGCATGACGCTGGCGTGCGAGCGCGCCATCGCACAAAGGCGTTTGAGCAGTTCTAGGAACTTCGGCGCATTGCCGATTAGCCGGCCGCGCAACTCCGGGTCTATCTTCAGCGCATCCTCTTGCGGATTCAACTTCGTTGATTGCGGTGGCAGGCTTCCCACGACTCGGTGCATACGCAGCAATATGTCGCTAGGCGATCCTTGAAGGTCGGCGAAGTCGAACGCCCCACAGCCCAGAAGCCGCGCAATACCGAGCGGCTCGACAGTGTCGGTAAGGACCATGATTGGCACCTTCGGGTAGGAACGAACGAACCGGTGCAACACGTCGCAACAGGTATCCAATCCTGCTTGGTTGACCACCATCAGTACTGCGGATGACACCGGCTCACGGTTCTCTCCGATTGTGAAAGCCTCTGGCGGGCGGGAAACTGAGCACTGAAAAATGGGAGAGAGCATGTCGAGGGTAAGGGCGACACTCTTCGGATTGTCCAGAAAGAACATTACATCGAGCCCGTGACTCCCTATCTTGGTCTGTCCAGCGCACGATCGATGAGCCATACATTGCCCTCCATGCGTGATCAGTTAACCAAAAAAGCAATGACTTGTGACTATTTCTTTAACCTGTTGCTAACTTCACCACGGAGGCACTCCGCGCTTTACGCGGTCGCCCCGGAGCAATTCTCCAGCCGCAGCGCAGCCGATACAGATCGGCAATCAGGCACGGCTCGACGGCACCCGGAAGGTTGGTGAGGTAGAAGCAATAGCCCTTGGGAGTCGGCACGGCCAACTGCCGAGAGGCCGCGATCTCGCCACCGCGACCGACCTGCACCTGCGCGTCTATGACTTTGCCGTCCAGGCACAGCGCCTCCTGCTCCAGCAACAGGTCCAGGTCGCTGCCCTTGGCGAAGGTGCCCGTGAGGCTGCCACGGGTGATGACCTCCACGCGCGTCCTTACGCTCGCGCGCCTGAGAACCGGTCGCTCGCACGGCCTGCGCCAACGCCTCCTTGGGCAAGAGGGTCTCGAAGACATCTCGAACATCGGGAGCATCCATCGGCGTCCCCCCGCATTGTCTCGGTACGCGCCATGAGATCACGTCCGAATGCGGAGAGCAAGTCATTCTTAACCCGTTGATCATATTGTGAGATCGGCCTTAAGTAGACGCGTATGCTGAACTGCTATTGGTGCTCGAGCGCCCCGAATAGCGCCGCTCACACCCCACGAGGGAGAGCCGGCACGACCCTGCCCGCTGCGGGCGACGCACCGATCGTAGTTGGCAACGGGTTGCACTCGAGCCGTGACACGACGCACGTCATGAACGCGGAGCACAGCACTACTCCCCGCCCCGGGTTGTTGATGCGTATGTTGTACTTGCGGTGCTGCCGGCGGCGCTCGGAGCGGCGCCCTCTTTTCCCGGCTTGCGCCGCTGGCTAGGATGCCGGTTGGGGCGGCAGTCGCCCTTTCTTCCGCCGGCGGTGTTGGCAGCGGCGGCAGCCTGGGCACTGTTCTTCGGCCTGTGGATTCTCGTCGGGGGCTTGCCGCCTTACTTCTTTCAGACACTGGTTGAGACACTGGTTGTGGAGCCCAACGAGATCACCTTCGAGAAACGTTATCAGGGAAAGGGAGGCGTCGAGCTGCGCAATCTGTGGCGAAAGTCTCTCTTCCGCTGGAAGCTCGACGGCACGCCGTTCCTGCTTTCCAGCTACCCCACGGCCGAGAGCCGGGTGATGTTCCATCGCCAGATCCAGGAGAGTGTGCAGCCTGGCACCCTTCCTGATCCTGGACGAGGACCACTACTTGCTGCTGGTAGACGGGCACGTGTACTGGATCCTGGACGCCTATGCGACCTCCACCTGCTTTCATTGCAGCGAGCGTTTTGAGGCGCCATTGAGGGCCAGCTTCCAGCGGTCGGTGAGCACCAAGTGCTGACGACTTCCGCAGACTTGCGTTGGATCTGCGCAGCTGCGACCGGCTTGCGATCAGCAAACATTCGGTCGCGGCTGCGCTGTGGAAGTCCTCGAACGAAGACCGGTCAGTCTAGATCAGGCCAGGTCGAAGCGGTCCGCGCTCATTACCTTGCTCCAGGCCGCCACGAAGTCCTGCACGAACTTCTGTTGCGCATCGTCCTGCCCGTAGACCTCTGCAATCGCGCGGAGCTGCGAGCTCGAGCCGAAGATGAGGTCGACGCGGGTAGCGGTCCACTTCGGCTCGCCCGTTGCGCGGTCGCGTCCCTCGAGCTCATCCGCGCCGTCCGAGGTCGCCTTCCACTCGGTCCTCATGTCGAGCAGGTTGACGAAGAAGTCGTTGGTCAGTGTCTCGGGGCGCGTGGTAAAGACACCGTGTTGAGACTTTCCGACATTTGCGTTCAGCACGCGCATGCCACCGACGAGAACCGTCATCTCGGGCGCGGTCAGCGTCAGGAGCTGCGCCTTGTCGACCAGCAGCTCCTCGGCCGACACGCTGTACTTGGCCTTCTGGTAATTGCGGAACCCGTCCGCAACCGGCTCGAGCACGGCGAAGGCGTCCACATCGGTTTGCTCCTGCGTGGCATCCATGCGCCCCGGCGCGAAGGGCACCTCCACGTCATGTCCGCCATTCTTCGCCGCCTGCTCGATGGCGGCGCAGCCGCCGAGGACGATCAGGTCGGCGAGCGATACCTTCTTGCCGCCAATCTGCGCGGCGTTGAACTCCTTCTGGACGCGCTCGAGGGTTTCTAGCACCTTCGCCAACTGGGCAGGCTGGTTGACCTCCCAGTCCCTCTGCGGCGCGAGACGGATGTGCGCGCCGTTCGCCCCACCGCGCTTGTCGGAGCCGCGGAAGGTTGACGCCGAGGCCCAGGCGGTCGAGACCAGCTCGGAGACGGACGGCCCCGAGGCGAGGATCGTGGCCTTGAGGCCCGCGATGTCGGCCGTGTCGATCAGCGCGTGATCGACCTTTGGTACGGGGTCCTGCCAGATCAGCTCCTCTTCCGGGACCTCCGGGCCGAGATAGCGCGAGCGCGGGCCCATGTCGCGGTGGGTCAGCTTGAACCACGCGCGGGCGAAGGCATCCGCGAGCTCCTCGGGGTTCTCATGGAAGTGCCGCGCAATCGGCTCATAGATCGGGTCCATCCGCATCGCCATGTCCGCGTCGGTCATGATGATCGGGACCCGCTTCGACGGGTCGTCGGCGGCCGGCGCCATATTCTTGTCGGTCGCCTCCTTCGGCGTCCACTGCCAAGCGCCCGCCGGGCTCTTGGTCAGCTCCCACTCGTTGCCGAACAGCATGTCCAGATAGCTGTTGTCCCACTGCGTCGGGGTCGGCGTCCAACCGCCTTCCAGACCGCTGCCGATCTGATCACCGCCCTTGCCGCTGCCATAGCTGCTCTTCCAGCCGAGGCCCATCTGTTCGATGGGGGCAGCCTCGGGGGCAGGTCCGACCAGCCCCGCATCGCCGGCGCCATGGCACTTGCCGAAGGTGTGGCCACCGACGGTGAGCGCCACGGTCTCGTAATCGTCCATCGCCATGCGCGCGAAGGTCTCCCGAACCTCCTTGCCGGACTGGACCGGATTCGGTTTGCCTTCCGGCCCTTCCGGGTTCACGTAGATCAGACCCATCTGCACGGCGGCCAGCGGGTTCTCCAAGTCCCGCTCACCGGTGTGGCGCGTGTCGCCAAGCCACTCGGTCTCGGAGCCCCAGTAGGTGTCTTCTTCGGGCTCATAGACGTCTGCGCGCCCGCCGCCGAAGCCGAAGGTCTTGAAGCCCATCGACTCCAGGGCGCAGTTGCCGGCGAGGATCATGAGGTCGGCCCAGGAGATCTTGTTGCCGTACTTCCGCTTGATCGGCCAGAGCAGCCGGCGCGCCTTGTCGAGATTCACGTTGTCGGGCCAGCTGTTGAGGGGCGCGAAGCGCTGCTGGCCCGAGCCTGCGCCGCCGCGGCCGTCCCCGACGCGGTAGGTGCCGGCGCCGTGCCACGCCATCCGGATGAAAAGCGGTCCATAGTGACCGTAGTCCGCCGGCCACCAGTCCTGCAAGTCCGTCATCAGCGCGTAGAGGTCCTTCTTCACGGCCTCGAGATCGAGCTTCTTGAACTCCTCGGCGTAGTTAAACGCCTCGCCCATAGGATTGGACTGGGGGCAGTTTTGCTGGAGAAGCTTCAGATTCAACTGGCTGGGCCACCAGTCCCGATTCGACTTCACGTCGATACTCGTGTGCATGACCGGGCACTTGCCCGCACTTGTGTCAGTCTTTTCGTCCATCTTTACCTCCAATCTTGGCTGCAATTTACTTCAGGTCGTTCCGTATAGGACTATCGTGACTCACTCATCGTCTCCTCGTTCTCTACGCTCTTGCCGACTAGGGCTTTCTGAGGCCGGCTCGGCGGCCAGCTCGCGCGCGCATCTGGCGCAGACACCTCGGACCTCGACGTGGGCGCTCGCCACTTGGCCGAAGCGATTCACCGAGTCGGGAATTCGTAGAGCATTGAGCTCGGCGCTCTCGAAATCTCGAACCAAGCCGCATCGCACGCACAGGTAGTGGTGGTGATGCTGCAGGTTGGCGTCGAAGCGGACACTGCCCTGCCGAAGCCCCAGGGTTGTGAGAAGCCCGAGATCTGTGAGCAGCCAAAGCGTACGGTAGACCGTGTCGAGCGAGACGGTCGGCATGGTCCTCTGCACCACCTTGTAGATCGTTTCCGCACTGGGGTGCTCGACGCTCGATGCGACGGCACGGAGGATCTCAAGGCGCTGGTGCGTGAGCTTGACGCCCGCCCCCTTGGCGACCGACTTGAACTGCTCAAGCCGCCGCTCGACCTCTTGATCATCCACCTTCACGTATAATTCCTAATTAGGAATGATCCTTAGGTAGGAGTCTAGCGCAAACTCGGCGTGAACGCCACCGGTGGCTTTCACTGTCCTCTAGAGCGCGAGCGCACCGATCGTCGTCTTCGGGCGGGGCTTGGCTGGGTGGTGCGGGTCCCCCAGCCCAAGGTGACGCAGGCCCCCCTCGATCGCCAGGGATTCCTCGATCAGCGACAGGCCGCGCATCTCCCCGCCACAGTGGGACAGACCAACGCGCCGTGAGATTCTGTCTCCGTCTATAATGATTCCCAGCATGTCTGACGCCATTAGAATCACACACTTGCTGCTGAAGCACTCCCCGGACCCCAGGCTCGAGCTGCGGTTCGAAAGCCCCCTGCAGCTGCTCATCGCAGTCATCCTGTCGGCGCAGTGCACGGACGCCCGCGTCAACGAAGTGACGAAGAGCCTGTTCAGGAAATATAGGAAGGCCAGCGACTTCGCCACCGCCGACGTGGCCGCCTTCGAGCAGGAGATTCGGCCCACCGGCTTCTACCGCAACAAGGCGCGGGCGGTCATCGAGTGCTGCCGGCAGCTGGCCGCCGAATACCAAGGAGAGGTCCCGGCGAATGTTGAGCAGCTCACGGAGCTCGCCGGTGTCGGGCGCAAGACGGCCAATATGGTGCTCGGCAACGCCTTCGGAGCCCAGGCCATCGCCGTCGACACCCACGTGGCGCGCGTCAGTCGACGGCTGGGCCTGACCGAGAGCCAGAATGCCGAGCAGATCGAGCAGGACCTGATGGCACAGGTGCCCCGCAACCGGTGGACGGCGTTGTCCAATGCGCTGATCCTGCACGGCCGCCGCGTGTGTGCGGCACGCAAGCCGCGGTGCTCCGACTGCTGCCTGTATGCGGAGTGCGCGTGGCTGGAGAAGTCGTAGACTTCCGGCCCGTAGTGGGACGAGCGCGCGGGGACAGCTACGGGGGTCGACTCGGCGCGACCTCACGGGACGGGGCCTTTGAGATGAAGTCGGGTTACGCTGCGCTAACCCGACCTCGCGTCTACGCGTCGACCAGCAGGTGCGCTCAGTCCCGGGATGCGGTCCCCGACGCGTTGGTGATCAGGCGCGTGCCGCGGCGATAGGTCAGGTACGCCCAGAACCAGTTCCACATGACGGAGATTCGGTTGCGAACGCCCAATAGGAAGAACACGTGCACCAGGCCCCAGAACCACCAGGCCAGCGCGCCGTGCAGCCGCAGCCAGCCGAAGTCGACCACCGCCGCCTTGCGGCCGATGGTCGCCAGATTGCCCTGATGGCGGTAGACGAACGCCGGAGGCGGCCGGCGACCAGTGAGCCGGGCGGCGATGACGCGGGCCGCGTACTTGCCGCCCTGCTTGGCCGCGGGCGCGATTCCGGGAGCCGGCTGTCCCTCCCACGCCTGGGCTAGCGCAGTGTCCCCGATGGCGAAGATCTCGGGGTGCCCAGCCACGGTGAGGTCGGCGCCGACATGAATGCGGCCCGCCCGGTCGGCCTGCGTCCCCAGCCAGCTCGCCGCCGGGGATGCCACCACGCCCGCGGCCCAGATCACGGTGCGGGCAATGATGCGCTGGCCGTTGACCAGCACACCGGCATCGTCGATGTCGGTGACCCGGCTTTCGATCATGACCTGCACGCCGAGCACCTGCAGCGCACGGGTGGCCTGCGCCGACAGGGACTCACGAAAGGCCGGCAGGATACGGGGGCCCGACTGTACCAGGATGACCCGCGCCTGTGCCGGGTCGATGCGCCTGAAGTCCTGCGCCATGCCGTAGCGCGCGAGCTCGGCGATCGCGCCCGCCAGCTCCACCCCGGTGGGTCCGCCGCCCACGATGAGGAAGGTCATTTGCGCCTCCCGCTCGGCCGGCTCGTCACTGGTCTCGGCGCGCTCGAAGGCGAGCAGCACCCGTCGGCGCACCTCGGTCGCATCCTCCACGCGCTTGAGCCCCGGGGCGCAGGGCGCCCAGTCGTCGCGGCCGAAGTAGCTGTGGCTGGCGCCGGTTGCGAGCGCCAGGTAATCGTAAGGAATACGCTTGCCGTCCATGAGCACCTCGCGCCGCTCGCTGTCGATTGCCGTGACGCTGCCCAGCAGCACCCGGGCGTTGCGCTGCTCGCGGAACAGCTCGCGAATGGGCGAGGCGATGTCGCTAGGGGCTAGCCCCGCCGTGGCGACCTGGTAGAGCAGAGGCTGGAACAAGTGGTAGTTCTGCCGGTCGATGAGCGTGACGGACACGGGCACGTGCCGCAGCTCGCGGGCGCAGGCGACGCCGCCGAAGCCCGCCCCGACGATCACCACCCGCGGCAGCGCCGCGAGCTCACCCGGCCCGGGCTCGGCGTAGCCCGGCAGCATCCGCTCCAGCAGACCGGGAATCAGGCGATCCAGCGCGACGGCGCCGCCGCCGTGCAGCATCATCACCACCAGGAGCAGCACCAGGGAGGTGAGGTGCTCCGTGGGGACGCCCATCATGCCCGCCGCCAACGCCGCAACCGCCAGCAGCAGCGCGGCCGGGCGGGTGGCCAGCCCGATGGCGAGCAGCACCGCGCTGGGCAATCCCAGCGCCGGCGGCAGCGCCGAGAGGGTGTGCGCGGCCAGCCAGGCTGGCGGGGCCGGCGTCGTTGCGGCCAACAGCAGGCCGGCGCCCAGCCACAGCCGCAGGCCGAGCGCGTAGACCGGTCCCACCCGAGCGCCCAGCCAGCGGGCCGAGCGTACTGCCGAGCCAGCCAGGGGCAGGGCCGAGGCTGCCAGGCCGGGCGCCAACAGGCGGTCCAGGGACAGCGGGCCGGCGCCGCACAGCAGATACCAGCCGAACAGCCAGGCCCAGAACAGCTGCTCGTCCAGCGCCACGTAGTAATGCTGCATGACCAGGGTCAGCAGCAGCAGGGGCACGGCCGCCGCCCGCGTCGCCAGGCCGAAGGCGAGCAGCACCGAAGCGATGAGCTCGATGGAGACGCCCACATAGGCGGCGGTCACCGGGTCCATCCAGGGCACGGGATACTCGTAGCGGGCGAGATTCAGCGCCGTCTCCCAGTTGCCCACCTTGAGCACGCCGGAGACGAAGAAGGACTGCGCCAGCCAGAGACGGATGGCGAGATCGGCCACCGGCCAGGTGCCCCGGCCCAGCAGCTGAAGGATATCGCAGCTGCGGCGGATGGCATCCGCCAGCCAGGTCTGCGGTGCGCCGACCGCGTGGGCTGCGCTCATCGTCGTGTCCTCGTTGTCTCATTCCCGGGTGCCGGCTGGTGGCCACAGTGGATGCAGCGGTAGGCGTCGTCGTGGTTCAACTTGGCGCAGAACCGCCCGCGACCGAGCTTGGCGATCCGGAAGACCTCCACCGCCCCCAGCATGCCCACCACCGGCGCACTGAAATAAAGCCAGGTGAATTCCCATCGGCCGTGGGGCACAGCCGAGGCGAAGGATCGGGCAGGATTGATGCTCATGCCGGAGAGCGGCGCCAGCAGCGCGATGTAGGCCGCCACCATGATGCCGGCGAACAGCCCGATGAGGGGCATGAAGCGCACGGACGCCAGCGCTGTGACCACCATCAGCATGAGTCCGCCGGCCATCGCGGCCTCGGTGACGAACGCTACCCCCGTGCCCGCCGCGCCCGGCAGCGTGACGACGAAGTCGACGGGGGGATCCGAGAAGGCCTGTCCCAGCACCGCCCACACCAGGAGCACGCCGAGCGCTCCGCCCAAGAATTGGGCGAGGATGTAGAACAGCGCATCGATGGGGTTGATCTTGCCCAGCCGCAGGAAGCTCAGGGTGACGGCCGGGTTGATGTGGGCGCCCGAGCGCTTGCCCCAGGGCGAGTAGATGATGCCCACCGCGGTCAAGCCCATGGCCAGGCCCATGAGCGCACGCCGCCAATCGGCGTCGGTCAGGGCTTGGCGCACGGGTGAATCGGGATACTCGAGCAGCGTCGCGAACAGCCCGGCGGAGACCATGAAGGCACCCAGGCCCCAAGCCTCCATCAGGTACTCGGGCCAGTGCTCACGCAGCGCCCGTCCGACGGTGAGCGGCTCACCCGACATGGCCGCTAGCCTCCGGTCTCGAAGCCCGGGTACAGCGTCATCCCGCCGTCCACGTAGAGGGCGGTGCCGTTGATGTAGTCCGAGTAGTCCGAGGCCAGCCACACCGCCGCGCGCCCGATGTCGTCCGGCTCTCCGATGCGCTTGTAGGGCACCAGCCGCATCAGGTCGGCGTAGGCCTCCGGTGTCTCCCAGGCCTGCATGTTGATGGGCGT
>Ga0307417_10001224_pt1 | contig 10660 bp, 8 predicted proteins | sample SalMarWE160210MG_2_FD_202514 | JGI IMG/M metagenome (GOLD analysis project Ga0307417, IMG submission 202514) | Salt marsh sediment microbial communities from the Plum Island Ecosystem LTER, Massachusetts, United States - WE1602-10 | ecosystem: Environmental > Aquatic > Marine > Intertidal zone >...
GTAACTTCTGCCGACTATTGGAGCACCCGCTGCGACCTGCTCGAAACGATCAAGACGAGCTTCGACGCCAATGGCATCGGAATCCCGTTCCCGCAGATGGATATTCATGTCCAGCAAACCTAAACCAGTGTTGCCCAAGCCCTCTCATAGTGGGCTTGGGCTTGCCTGGCTGGGCTGGCGTAGCAGCCCTTCCGGGTCGTCGATGTTGGAAGAGGATGGCGAGCGTTTTCCGCTCGGAACAGGAGGTTTTATGAATCGCGTTACGAAGGCGGTGTTTCCCGTCGCCGGCATGGGTACCCGTTTTCTGCCCGCCACAAAAGCCAACCCCAAGGAAATGTTGCCCGTGGTGGACAAGCCACTGATCCAGTACGCGGTGGAAGAGGCCGTGGCGGCTGGCATAACCGATCTGATCTTCATCAACGGACGCAACAAACGGGCCATTCCGGACCATTTCGACAAGGCCTACGAATTGGAATCCGAGCTTGAGGCAAAGGGCAAAACCAAGTTGCTGGAGATCGTGCGCGGCATCATTCCGGACCACGTCAACTGCATCTACATTCGTCAGTCCCAGGCCTTGGGACTGGGGCACGCCGTGTTGTGTGCGGAACCGGCGGTCAACAACGAACCCTTCGCCGTCATTCTTGCCGACGACCTGATCGATGCGCAGCCGGGCGTCATTTCGCAAATGATCGACCAGTTCGGCTACTTCAATTGCTCGCTGGTCGGTGTCCAAAACGTGGCCCCGGAAGAGACCAATCAGTACGGCATCGTGGTCAGCCAGCCGATCGGCCCCAGCTTGTCCCGCATCTCGGCCATGGTGGAGAAACCCGAGCCCCAAGACGCTCCCTCCACGCTGGGCGTGGTGGGCCGTTACGTCTTCACGCCGCGTATCTTCGGACACTTGCGCAATCTCGGCCAAGGGACGGGCGGCGAGATTCAACTCACCGACGGTATCGTCAGTCTGATGCAGGAACAGCAGGTGCTTGCCTTCGAGTACCAGGGCAAGCGTTACGATTGCGGCAGCAAGTTGGGTTATCTTCAGGCCACCGTAGAATTCGCCCTCAAGCATCCGGAGCTGGCCGAGGATTTCGGGGCATGGTTGGACACACTGTATGCGTCGAGGCACTAGCCATTAACGTTTCCGAGCCGGCTTTTCCTGACGTAATGGTGTCCGAGGCAATTCAGTTTCCGAATAGTCCTTATCGACTGCATCAACCTTTTCTGCCCTCGGGCGATCAACCCGAGGCGATCGCCAGGCTGATCGAAGGTGTCGATGCGGGCATGAAATGCCAAACCCTGCTTGGCGTGACCGGATCGGGCAAGACCTACACCATGGCCAACGTCATCGCCCATACCGGGCGCCCGGCCTTCGTCATGGCCCCGAATAAAACCCTGGCGGCACAGTTGTATTCGGAATTTCGCGAGTTCTTCCCGGAAAACGCGGTCGAATACTTTGTCTCCTACTACGACTACTACCAGCCCGAGGCCTACGTCCCGGCGCGCGACCTGTTCATCGAGAAGGACTCCAGCATCAACGAGCACATCGAACAGATGCGGCTATCGGCGACCAAGGCGATCCTGGAGCGGCGCGACTGCGTGATCGTCGGTACGGTATCGGCCATCTACGGCATCGGCGATCCGTCCGACTACCACGACATGATCCTGCACCTGAAAGCGGGCGAGAAGATCGAGCAACGCTACATCCTCAAGCGCCTGACCACCATGCAGTATCAGCGCAACGAGATGGAGTTCAAGCGCGGCGTATTCAGGGTCAAGGGTGACGTGATCGATATCTTCCCTGCAGAACACGCCGATTCCGCAGTGCGTATTTCGCTGTTCGACGACGAACTGGAATCGATCACCCTGTTCGATCCGCTCACCGGCCAGGTGCTGGGGAAAGTAGGGCGCTTCACGGTATTTCCGTCAAGCCACTACGTCACGCCGCGCGAAACGACCCTGCGCGCCATGGAAACCATCAAGGTGGAGCTGCGCGAGCGGCTCGATTTTTTCTATGCCAACAACCGTATCGTCGAGGCCCAGCGCCTCGATCAGCGCACCCGCTTCGATCTGGAGATGCTGGAGCAACTCGGTTTCTGCAAAGGGATCGAAAACTATTCCCGGCACCTGTCCGGTCGTCGCCCGGGTGATCCGCCGCCGACCCTGATCGACTACCTGCCCGAAGACACGCTGATGTTCCTGGACGAGTCGCACAACACCGTGCCCCAGATCGGCGGCATGTTCAAGGGCGACCGTGCGCGCAAGCAAAACCTGGTCGAGTATGGATTCCGCCTGCCTTCCGCCTTGGACAACCGGCCACTGCGCTTCGAAGAGTTCGAGTCCATGATGCGGCAGACCGTCTTCGTGTCCGCCACGCCCGGACCCTACGAACAGAAGCATCAGGAGCAGGTGGTGGAGCAGTTGGTGCGGCCGACCGGGTTGGTCGATCCCGAAATCGACATCCGTCCGGTCGCGACCCAGGTCGACGATCTGATGAGTGAGATCAACATCCGCGCGGAGAAGAACGAACGCGTGTTGGTGACCACGCTGACCAAGCGTATGGCCGAGCAGCTCACAGAGTACTACGCCGACCATGGCGTCCGGGTACGCTACCTGCACTCCGACATCGACACGGTGGAACGGGTGGAGATCATCCGCGACCTGAGACTGGGCGAATTCGATGCGCTAATCGGGATTAACTTGTTGCGGGAAGGCATTGATATTCCTGAAGTATCTCTTGTTGCTATCCTGGATGCGGACAAGGAGGGTTTTCTCCGTTCCGAGCGCTCACTGATCCAGACTATAGGACGGGCCGCGCGCCATCTGAACGGCACGGCCATCCTATATGCCGATAAGATGACCGAATCGATGCGCCGGGCCATCGGCGAGACTGAGCGGCGTCGTACCAAACAGCAGGCCTACAATACCGAGCACAGCATCGTTCCAAAGGGTGTTCAGAAGAAAATCAAAGATATAATCGACGGTGTTTATAATCTGGAAGAAGAAGAACGCGCCCTGGAAGCCGCCCAGGAACGGGCCCATTACAAGACGCTGGACGAAAAGGCTCTGACCAAAGAACTCAAGCGTCTGGAAAAAGCGATGCTGGAGGCGGCCAGGAATCTGGAGTTCGAGCGTGCCGCCGAACTGCGCGACGAAATGCACAATGTGAAGAAGCTTTTGTTTGGGGTAGACGAATCGAACCTGGGCTAATCTCTAACCATGACGCTCCAATCCATCAGGAACAAAGACCAGCAAATCGACTACGGTAGTTTGAAGACACTGGTCGTCGACGACATTCCGGGCATGCGTAGTGCGGTGAAGATGACGTTGTCCAATTTCGGGATCACCCGCACCGACGTCGCCGGCTCCGCACAGGAGGCGATGAATCGTGTCGCCAACACCTCGTACGACCTGATTCTTTGCGACTACAACCTGGGCGATGGCCGCGACGGGCAACAGTTGCTGGAAGAGCTGCGCCATCGCAACCTGATCACGCTGAAGACGGTTTACATCATGGTCACGGCAGAGGCCCTTTACGAGAAGGTGGCGGCCACGGCCGAATTGGCCCCTGACGACTACATGCTCAAACCTTTCAACGCGGAGGTGCTGCGCAACCGTCTCGATGCCATCCTGCTGAAAAAGATGGCCTTTGCAGAAGTCTACGACAAATTTGGCAAAGGAGATCTGGAGGGTGCGGTCGTAGGCTGCGACAAACTGATTCAGAACAAGCCGCGCTATCTCATCGACGCGCTCCGCTTCAAAGGCGAATTGCTCATGGCCATGGGCCGTTTCGCGGAAGGCGAGGCCCTCTATCGACAGGTCATCGATTTGCGGGCGGTGCCTTGGGCCAGACTCGGTCTTGCACGAGCGCTGCACGCCCAGGGCAAGGAGGAAACGGCTGAAGAAACCCTGATCGATGTCTTGGATACCCATCCGGAGATGGTAGCGGCTTATGACCTGCTGTCGGAGGTTCGCATTGCGCGCAAGGACATGCAGGGCGCGCAGCAGGCGCTGGCGAAGGGCGCAACCATTTCAGGAATAACGGTAAGACGTCAGAAGATGCTCGGCGATCTGGCCTACGAAAACGGTGATCTCGCCACCGCCCAGGATGCTTATCAAGCGGCGCTGCGCAAGGGTCGTCATTCCATCTTCGTGAATCATACCGACTACAGCAACCTGTGCCGGGTCCAGATCGAGCAGGGCCAGCCCAACGCGGCCCTGGATACGCTCAAGCTCGCCAAAGACACGCTCAAAGCGACGCCCGAAGGGCAACTCGTCACGGCGGTCATCCAGACCCTGGCCCATACAAAAAGCGGTCAGACCGAGGCCGCGAAGCGCGCGCTCGATGAGGCCAGCCGACTTCGATCCGACGGTGCCCACGGCGATGGCCGCCTGATGCTCGAACTTGCCGGGGCCTACATGGCCAATGGCCGCCAGGAGGAGGGCGACGCCATCGTCGGCGAGGTTGCCCGAAATGCCCATGACAGCGACAGCCTGCTCAACAAGGCCAAAGAAATCTACGCCAGTTGTGGCCGTGAGCAGGCGGGCGAGGAATTGCTCAAAACAGCCACCGCCGAAGTACGCCAGCTCAACAACGAAGGGGTGGTTCTGGCCCAGAAGGGCGATTTCGATGGCGCAACTCAGTGCCTGCTGACCGCCGCGCGCGACGCCCCCTACAATCCGCGCGTGTTGATGAACGCCGCATGGGTATTGCTGCGCAGCATCGACAAGAATGGTCTCGACGAAGACCGGCTTCGGGACGCCCGACGTTTGCTGGACGACGTCGAGCATCTGGCGCCAAGTCATAACCGCCTGCCGGGCTTGCGTTCGCAACTCAGGGAAATCGAGGCCAGGTTTGGTATCAGACGGAGTTCATCCAAATGAGCCTGCAAGCCAAGGACCTTTACGCGGCCCTGATGCACGAGCTGAAAAACAACCTTGGCCTGCTGACTCTGGCCATGGAACGCATTCCGCGTCAGACAGCGGACGAGGAAAACCAGCCACTCGACGAGGCCCGATTGATGTGCCGCAACGTGGTTGAACGTTTGCGCCAATCCCTGCTTCTGTACAAGGCGACCGAACATGGCCTGCCGATCGCCATCGACGCCTATTCGCCGCACGAATTCGTGGCCGGAATGCGGGACGAGGCCCTGTCATTGACCCACGGCCGAGTGAGCGTCGAAACGTCCGTCGAGGCCGACGTGCCCCCGATCTGGTTCTTCGACAGGAATCTGGTCGACATCGCGCTCAACAATGCCATCCATAATTCGCTGACTTACGCACGCGAGCGCATCGTGATCCGTGCGGAGATGGTCGACGGTATGCTGGCATTCAGCGTCATCGACGATTCGCCCGGCTACCCGGCCCACATCCTCGAGGCCCAGTCCGGTGATGAAACCGACTTTGGCTCGGGCGGAACCGGGCTGGGCCTCGAACTGTCACACATGATTGCAGAATCCCACAAAAACAAGGGGCGCAGCGGCGAGCTGCGTCTGGCCAATGTGCCAGGCGCCGCATTCACGCTGCTATTGCCCTGACCAGATTCCGGAGTACCGAATGAGCAATAACAAACAGATCGGCATACTGATGGTTTGCATGGGCAACATTTGCCGATCGCCGACCGCGGAGGGTGTTTTCCGCCGACGTTTGCGCGAATCCGGGCTGGATAAGACAGTCCGGCTCGAATCGGCCGGTACCCACGCCTACCACGTCGGTTCTGCGCCTGACAACAGGGCTCAGAAAGCGGCACTTGGCCGTGGCTACGATCTATCCTCTTTGGTCGGCCGCCAGGTTTCCAAGAGCGATTTCGAACGGTTCGATTACATATTGGCCATGGATCATGACAATCTCGCAGACCTGTCAGCCCGTTGCCCACAGGAACATCGTCACAAGCTGCGTCTGTATCTTTCATTCAGCAGCCGCTACAAGGACCACGAAGTACCTGATCCCTATTACAGCGGTCCGCAAGGATTCGAGCGTGTTCTGGACATGATCGAGGATGCCGCGGACGGTCTGTTGGCCGAAGTGCGTCGCCTACAGACTTGAAATCACCTGTCCCGGCCATAGAAACAAGGGCAGGACATACAAATTTCCGAGCCCATGAGCGAAAACAATCATCCCATCGAAGGCGAGATCGTCGATAACGCCGAAGAAGCCTCGGGCGAGCTGACCGTAGGTCTGCCGGCGCAGACCCTGCCGGCCACCATCCATCTCCTGCCGATGACCGAGAAGCCCTTCTTCCCGGCGCAGACCCTGCCTCTGGTCATGAACCAGGGGCCCTGGATGGAGACGGTGAAACAGATCGGTGATACCGGCCATCGCCTGGTCGGGCTGGTTCTGGTCCAGGGCGACAAATCGGACGATGCAAAACCCGAGGATTTCTACCGTATCGGCACCTTGGTGCGCATGCACCACCCCATGCACTCGGACGGCAAGATCCAGTTCATCGCCGAGGGCATCTCGCGCTTCAAGGTGGTCGAATGGATATCCGGCGAGCCGCCGTATTACGCCCGGGTCGAATACCTGCCCGCGCCGCGCCAGAACAACGAGGAGGAGATCAAGGCCTACGCCCTGGCGATCATCAATGCGATCAAGGAGTTGTTGCCGCTCAACCCCCTGTATTCCGAGGAGTTGAAGTTTTTCCTCAACCGGTTTTCGCCCAACGAGCCTGCCCTGCTGACCGATTTCGCCGCCAGCCTGACCACCGCGCCCAAGGAAAAACTCCAGGAGGTACTTGAAGCGGCCAACCTGCGCCGGCGCATGGAAAAGGTCCTGGTCCTGATCAAGAAGGAACTGGAGGTCGCCAAGCTGCAGACCCAGATCCGCGAACGGGTCGAAGAGAAGATGACCCAGCAGCAGCGCGAGTTTTTCCTGCGCGAACAGCTCAAGGCGATCCAGAAGGAGCTGGGTATCGCCAAGGACGACCGGACCGCCGATCTGGAACTGTACAAGGAACGGATCAAGAAACTGACCCTGCCGGACCATGCCGCGAAGAAGATCGATGATGAGATGACCAAGCTCTCCGGCCTGGAGCATGGCTCGCCTGAATACACCGTCACCCGGAATTACCTGGACTGGCTGACCAGCCTGCCCTGGGGGCGGCACACCAAGGACAAGCTCAACCTGGAACGTGCGCGCAAGATGCTCGATCACGACCACGACGGCCTGGACGACGTCAAGGATCGCATCATCGAGTTCCTGGCGGTGGGTGCGATGAAAGGCGAGATCGCCGGCTCCATCCTGCTCCTGGTCGGCCCGCCGGGCGTGGGCAAGACCTCCATCGGCCGCTCCGTGGCCAATGCCCTGGGCCGCAAGTTCTACCGTTTTTCGGTCGGGGGCATGCGTGACGAGGCCGAGATCAAGGGCCATCGCCGCACCTACATCGGCGCCATGCCGGGCAAGTTCATCCAGGCGATCAAGGAGGTCGAATCCGAGAACCCGCTCATCATGCTGGACGAGGTCGACAAGATCGGCGCCTCCTACCAGGGCGATCCGGCCAGCGCGCTGCTGGAAGTGCTCGATCCGGAACAGAACCATGAATTCCTCGACCACTACCTGGATGTCCGTTTCGACCTGTCCAAGACCCTGTTCATCTGCACGGCAAACCAGCTCGATACCATACCGGCGCCATTGCTCGATCGTATGGAGGTGATCCGCCTGTCCGGTTACCTGACCGAGGAGAAGCTGGCCATCGCCAAGCACCACCTATGGCCCAAGCAGCTCAAGAAGGCAGGCCTTACACGCGGCCAGGTCAACATCACCGACGGAGCCATCCGCAAGCTGATCGAGAGTTATGCCTTCGAGGCCGGCGTACGGCAACTGGAGCAGTATCTCGGCAAACTGATCCGCAGGGCCGCCGTGCAGATCGTCCGCCAAGAGGCGGAGAAGGTGCATATCACCGGGGCCGACCTGGAAACGATGCTCGACCAGCCGGCCTATGTGCGCGAGAAGCCGCAAAGCGGCATCGGCGTGGTCACCGGCCTGGCCTGGACCGCCTTGGGCGGCGCCACACTGACCATCGAGGCGACCAAGGTCCACACCCTGAACCGCGGCTTCAAGCTGACCGGCAAGCTGGGCGAGGTGATGCGCGAATCGGCCGAGATCGCGTACAGCTACATCTCCAGCCATCTCAAGCTGTTCAAGGGCGACCCCAAGTTCTTCGACGCCGCCTTCGTCCACCTGCACGTGCCCGAGGGGGCCACGCCCAAGGACGGCCCGTCGGCCGGCATCACCATGGCCACGGCGCTCCTGTCCCTGGCCCGCAACGAGAAGATTATCCGCCCGCTGGCCATGACCGGCGAATTGACCCTGACCGGCCAGGTACTTCCGGTCGGTGGCATCCGGGAGAAGGTCATTGCCGCCAAACGGGTCGGCATCGCCGAACTGATCCTGCCCGCCCGCAACCAGCCCGATTTCGACCGCCTGCCTGACTACGTTAAGACCGGTTTGAGCGTACACTTCGTCAAACATTACAAGGACGTTGCCAAACTCGTCTTCGAAGCATGACCGAAGTCATCCAGCAGGAAATCGAGACCCCGACGACCCAGCCACTGGCACGCGTGCTGGGCCAGGACTGGAATGAGCTGCCGCAGGATCTCTATATCCCGCCCGACGCGCTGGAGATCATCCTGGAAGCCTTCGAAGGGCCGCTCGACCTGCTGCTCTGGCTGATCCGGCGCAACAACATCAACGTACTCGACATTCCCATGGCCGATCTGACCCGGCAGTATGTCCAGTACGTCGAGATGATGCACCAGCGGCGGCTCGAGCTGGCGGCCGAATACCTGGTCATGGCCGCCATGCTGATCGAGATCAAGTCGCGCATGCTGCTACCCCGTCAGGCGAGGACGGAAGAGGGCGAAGAAGCCGACCCGCGTGCCGAGCTGGTGCGCCGCCTGCTGGAATACGAGCAGATGAAGCTGGCCGCGCGCAACCTGGACGCCGTGCCGCTGCTCGGCCGCGATTACCATATGGTCACCGTCTACCTCGACAAGCTGGCGGTCAAACGCCTGCCGCAGGTCGATGTCGACGACCTGATGGCGGCCTGGCAGGACATCCTGCGTCGGGCGAAGATGAACACCCACCACAAGATCGGGCACCAGGAGCTGTCCGTGCGCGAGCACATGAGTCGCGTGCTGAAGCTGCTCCAGGAAAAAGGACGCGCCCTGTTCACGGACCTGTTTCCGCAGGATGCCGCGCGGCCCGAGCTGGTCGTGACCTTTCTGGCCTTGCTCGAACTCGCGCGGGAGCGCCTGGTCGACCTGACCCAGACCGAGCCTTTCGCGCCCATCCACGCGACGCTCGCCGGCGGCCATGCAGATCAGTAACCTCGAAGAGGTCAAAAGGGTGCTGGAAGCCGTGCTGCTCAGCTCGACCGTTCCGCTCAAGCCAAGCGAACTGAAGCGGGTGTTCAGCGAGGAGATGCACCATGATTTCCTGCGCATCGCGCTCGAGGAAATCCGCCAGGAGTGGCAGCACCGCGGTGTCGAGCTGACCCAGGTCGCGGAAGGCTGGCGCTTCCAGACCAAGCCCGAGTTCCAGGTCTACATCGACCGCCTGAATCCGGAAAAGCCGCCTAAATACTCGCGCGCGGCACTGGAAACCTTGTCCATCATCGCTTATCGTCAGCCCGTGACGCGTGGCGACATCGAGGAGATTCGCGGCGTCGCGGTCAATAGCCAGATCATCAGGACGCTTGAGGATCGCGGCTGGATAGAGGTCGTGGGACACAAGGAAGTCCCGGGTCGTCCGGCGCTGTTCGCCACGACCAAACAGTTTCTGAGCGACCTCAACCTGAGGGCGTTGTCGGAGCTGCCAGCCTTGCCCGAACTGGCCAAGGAAACGTTGTTCGCCGAACTGCCATAAACCGGCGAGACATAAAAAAAAGGAAAAAACAACATGCCCCGATTTTCGTTCATGGGGCGGCCGCTCAAGGCCGACCCCGAGATGGCCAATCGCAGCGAGAAGCTGCAAAAGATGCTGGCGGGCGCGGGCCTCGGCTCGCGTCGCGACATGGAAACCCTGATCGAAAGCGGCGTCGTCAGTATCAACGGCCGGCCGGCCGGCATCGGTGACCGGGTCACGCCCGGCGATGTCGTCAAGGTGCGCGGCCGGATCGTCAAACTCGCCTGGGAAGGCAATCTGCCGCGCATCCTGCTCTACCACAAGCCGGAGGGCGAGATCGTCTCGCGCGACGATCCGGAAGGCCGCCCATCCGTATTCGCCAGCCTGCCCAGACTGAAAGGCCAACGCTGGATATCCATCGGCCGTCTCGACTTCAACACCGAGGGGCTGCTCATCTTCACCACCAGCGGGGAGCTGGCCAACCGCCTGTCGCACCCGCGCTACGAGGTGGAACGGGAATATGCCGCCCGCATCCTGGGTGAACTGAGCAAGGAACAGATGGATACCCTGACCTCGGGCGTCGAGCTTGAAGACGGCACGGCCTACGTCGAAAGCATCTTCAAGGCCGGCGGGGAGGGTGCCAACCAGTGGTATCAACTGGTGATCAAGGAGGGCCGCAACCGCGAGGTAAGGCGCCTGTTCGAGACGCTGGGCCTGACCGTCAGCCGGCTGATCCGGGTCCGTTTCGGTCCGATCGCCATGCCGCCCAAGCTCAAGCGGGGCATGCAGATGGAATTGACCGATCAACAGGTCGCAGACG
>Ga0307417_10001228_pt1 | contig 10651 bp, 7 predicted proteins | sample SalMarWE160210MG_2_FD_202514 | JGI IMG/M metagenome (GOLD analysis project Ga0307417, IMG submission 202514) | Salt marsh sediment microbial communities from the Plum Island Ecosystem LTER, Massachusetts, United States - WE1602-10 | ecosystem: Environmental > Aquatic > Marine > Intertidal zone >...
GACGACATGCCGGCAGCCACCGACGATGGCCGTACAGGTCGTGTGCCAGCCGGTTGCGTCTTCTGGATGAAGGCTGAAGGGCGAACTTTCAGTACGGTAGCGGAAGATCATGCTAATTGTAGCGTTGGCAGCGTAACTCACGGTTTCAAGTCACTGGATGAGGTAGGTGACAAGTCAGACGTTGGTGCGTTGGTCGGTGCCGGATGGGTAGCCCCTGAAATGTTTCCAGCCATACCGGTGATAATGGAGCGATACAGATATGTGACCTACGGACCATTACAGGATGCCGATCAGGCGCCAGATGTAGTGTTCTTGCGCATTAACGCCAAACAGGCAATGACTATCTCGGATGCATTTCCCAGCATGCGTTTCGAAGGTAAACCACAATGTCACATCATTGCCATCGCGAAGGAGCAGCAAGAGGTGGCAGTCAGCATCGGCTGTATGTTAAGCCGTGTACGCACTGGCATGCCGAATACTGAAATGACCTGTGCCATCCCCGGTGCTCGTCTTGCCGAGGTTGTGCAACAGATTAAAACAACAACTGCCATTGACGGTACTGTGGCCGATTACGCCAGCAAGGATGCCCGGCGCTTCGAGATGCACTAGGGAAGCTCTGATATATCAGAGCTTCCCTAACACTGATTCCTTCGCAAACCTGTCCACGCTGAGGGGGATTCTTCCAGCGTGACCGGACATACATGAATGCGATCTAATGCCTTAACACAAACGCCTGCTTTCAGTAGAAATAGCCGTCCAGGATTAAAAGCTGAACTTCTGATCAGGGTCGTTCTTTCTCGTTATGGCATTGATTGTATAAGCCACAGCTAAGGAACCTCTGATTAATTCACCAATCCCCGTCATTGCGAGCGAAGCGAAGCAATCTCCTGTTATGGAATCAGTCAGTTAGAGATTGCTTCGTCACTACGTTCCTCGCAATGACGAATGAATCAGAGGTTCCCTAAAGATCCGCCCAGGGTCTTTTCCAGCCGTTGCAAAATCAGCGATCCTCCAGCACGCTCACCACCACGCGCCGGTCGGTACGCGGCCCGTCGAACTCGCAGAAGAAGATGTTCTGCCAGGTGGACAGCCCGAGGTTGCCGTCGATCAGCGGCACGGTCTCCGAGGGGCCGACCAGTCCGGACTTGAGATGCGCATCGCCGTTGCCGTCCTGCGCGTCGTGCAGCCAGACACCGCAGGGAATGAGCTTGCGCAGCAGGTTGACGACATCGGTCTGCACGCTGTCGTCCCAGTTTTCCTGGATCATGATGGCCGCGGTCGCGCCCTGGGCATAAAGGCTGACCAGGCCGTTCTGCACACTGCTCCGGCGCACCACGTCGCGCACCCGGTCGGTGATATCGACCAGCACTTCGCGCTGCGTGGTTTCCAGTGTGATGATTTCGCGCACGGGTGCATGCCTCCGGCGGGTGACGGGTTCTATTCGCAGCCGGTCATCCGCCGGTGCGGGTCTCCTGGCGGATTTCCCTGCCACCGAAGGTCAGGGCGTGAGGATGGTTCCCTGCACCTGCTCTTGCCTTCGCCCGCGAACCTGCCGGTGCCTACTGCTTTCTGCCCAGCAATTCGATCGCGTAGCCGTCCGGGTCCTGCACGAAGGCGATAATCGTGGTTCCGGCGTTCATCGGACCGGCCTCGCGGATCACCTTCCCGCCACGGCTGCGCAACGACTCCACCGCCTCGTACACGTCGTCCACCTCGATGGCGATGTGGCCGAAACCCGCACCGAGCTCATAGTGGTCGGTATCCCAGTTATACGTCAGTTCGATCACGGCCTCGTCCTTCTCGTCCCCGTAGCCGACGAAGGCGAGCGTGAATTTACCGTCCGGGTAGTCCTTGCGCCGCAGCAGGCGCATGCCCAGCACCTTGGTATAGAACTCGATGGAGCGTTCCAGGTTTCCGACCCGCAGCATGGTGTGCAGCAAACGCATGATAGACCTTCCTCCGGCGCTACCGGTCAGGGTTCCCAAAGAATAAATGGCCACGGAAACACACGGAATACTTATGAATCGTTGTTTTGTCTTCCGTGGATTCGGTGTGTTTCCGTGGCCATTTACCGGATTGTAGTTTCAAATCAATGCCATTGCGGCCTGTGCCCGGCCTTCATCTATGCCGTTTCACGCTGGCCGCAATGCGCATGCGCAGTGCGTTCAGCTTGATGAAGCCCTCGGCATCCTTCTGGTTGTAGGCGCCGGCGTCGTCCTCGAAGGTGGCGATGCGTGCATCGAACAGGCTGTCGGTGTCCGATTTGCGCCCGGCGAGGATGATGTTGCCCTTGTAGAGCTTGAGCCGCACGATACCGTTGACATGTTCCTGCGAGGCGTCGATCAGTTCCTGCAGCAGCCTGCGTTCCGGGCTCCACCAGTAGCCGTTGTAGATCATGCTCGCGTAGCGCGGCATCAGTTCGTCCTTCAGGTGTGCCGCCTCGCGGTCCAGGGTCAGCGACTCGATGGCGCGATGGGCCTTGAGCAGGATGGTACCCGCCGGTGTCTCGTAGCAGCCGCGTGATTTCATGCCGACGTAGCGGTTCTCGACGATATCGGAACGCCCGATACCGTTTTCGCCGCCCAGTTTGTTGAGGATTTCCATCACCCGGCCGGGACTGGCGGACTTGCCGTTCACGGCCACTGCATTGCCGCGCTCGAAGGTGATCTCGACATAGGTCGGGCTGTCCGGCGCCTTCTCGGGAGAGGCCGTCCACAGCCACATGTCTTCCTCCGGCTCCGCCCACGGATCCTCCAGGATGCCGCCCTCGTACGAGATATGCAGCGAGTTGGCATCCATCGAATACGGCGACTTCCTGCCCTTCTTGTGTTCGACCGGAATGTTGTGCTGCTCGGCATAGGCCAGCAGTTTCTCGCGCGAGTTCAGGTCCCATTCGCGCCACGGTGCAATGATGCGGATGTCCGGGTTCAGGGCGTAGGCACCCAGTTCGAAACGCACCTGGTCATTGCCCTTGCCGGTCGCCCCGTGCGCAATGGCATCCGCGCCGGTTTCGTGGGCGATCTCCACCAGGCGCTTGGCGATCAGCGGGCGCGCGATGGAGGTACCGAGCAGGTATTCGCCTTCGTAGATCGTGTTGGCGCGGAACATGGGAAACACGAAGTCGCGCGCAAATTCCTCGCGCAGTGACTCGATATAGATCTCCTTCACGCCCATGGCCTTGGCCTTGGCACGCGCCGGTTCGATCTCCTCACCCTGGCCGATGTCGGCGGTAAAGGTCACCACCTCGCAGCCGTAGGTCTCCTCCAGCCACTTGAGGATGACCGAGGTGTCCAGCCCGCCCGAATAGGCGAGCACCACTTTCCTGACTTCTGACATGTTACATAGGTCCTGTTGCTCCCTCTCCCTCCGGGAGAGGGTTGGGGTGAGGGGATCATATTCAGTTAACTGCCTGAACTCGATCCCCTCATCCTGGCCTTCTCCCGGAGGGAGAAGGAATTCAATTCTTCATCGTACAGCCATCATCCATCAACACCGGTTTACTACACACAGCTTCAGCATGCGGATGGCGCGCTCTCCTTGCACCCTTCCAGCGGCAGATGCGCTGTGTGCGCCGGATATTTCATGCATTTCCAGGATGCGCACAGCGCGCCCTGCACCACATTCAGATTCAATGTACGCATGGCGCACCCTGCATTGATACTACGCCTTTGCCTTCTTCGCGCTGCGACGCAGGCGCGACAGCAGGCGCCGTGCCAGGTCCCCGAACAGCTCGGTCTGGGTCGGGTGCGGATGGATCGCCTCACCCACCTGTTCCAGGGTCAGGTTGCCGGCCACCATCATGACTGCCTCGCCGATCAGCGTGTCGGCGTGGTCGGCCAGGAAGTGCACACCGACCACGCGGTGCGTGGCCTTGTCGGCCACGACCTTGATCATACCGTGCGTCTCGTGGTTGATCATGGCCTTGGCGTCGATGTTCATCGGGACCTTCACCTCCGCCACGTCCATGCCCTTTGCCTTCGCCTGCTCCACGGACAGGCCGACAAACGCGGCCTGGGGACGCGAGAAGATCACGCCGCAATCCCGGTCCTGGTCGTACTGCAGGTTCTCGCCAAGGATGGTTGCGGCCGTGACCCGGCCCTGTTGCGCGGCGGTGTGCGCCAGCATCAGCCCGCCGATCACATCGCCGACGGCGAAGATATGCGGCACACTGGTGCGGCAGCGCGTATCGGCCGTGATGATACTGCGCTCGCTGGCGACGCCGGCCCCTTCCAGGTTCAGCCCGCTCAGCACCGGACGCTTGCCGGTCGCCATGATGATGTACTCCACGGACAGGTTGTGCGACTTGCCTTCCGCATCCTTGTACGCCACCTTCATCTTGCCGGGGGTTCCGCTGATCCTGGTTACCGCGGCCCCGGTCAGCACGTCGAGGCGCGGCTCGGCCATGAGGATTTCCGTCAGGCTGTTGGCAATCTCGGTCTCGACCTCGGCGAGGATGCGCGGCTGTGCCTCCAGCAGCGTGACCTGTGCACCGAAGTCCTGGAAGATCTGTGCCATTTCCACGCCAATCGCGCCGCCACCGATCACCGCCAGTCGCTTCGGCGGCGCGGACAGCGACCACACGGTGTCCGAGGTCAGCACGCCGCCGCTGTCCAGCCCTTCCTGCGCACCCGGGATCGGTGGCACGAACGGCGGCGCACCGGTGGCGATTACCGCACAGCCGAAGGTCACCGTCTTGCCGGTCTTTCCTTCCGGCATGGCGGCGCGGGCATGCGGGTCCGTGCTGTTGCCGGACGTATCGATGGCCAGTGTATGTGCATCCACGAAGCGGCCGAAGCCCTGCAGGTAATCGATGCGCACGCCCCTGTCGGTCTTGAGCGCCATCTCGCCGCGGGTTTCCAGCACCTTGCGCCGGTGCGCCTCCAGGTCCTGCCAGACCAGTTTCGACCTGTCGGTGCCGGTCACGCCCAGCAGTGCATCCTCGGCACGGTCGCGCATGCGGTCGGCCGCCGCGCGCCACGCCTTGGACGGGATACAGCCGCGCCACAGGCACTCGCCACCGGGGAGCGGCGCGTCATTGACCAGCGCCACCCTGAGCTTGTGCCCGACCAGGTCGCGCGCGCAGTCCTCGCCGCCCGGCCCGCCGCCGATCACGACCACGTCGTAGTCCCAGTCACCGGCCGGGATGGCCGGACCGGCCGGCCCCATCCAGCCGGACGGTGCATGGATCAGCTCCTTCAGCGTGCGCAGGAACAGCGCCACGTCGGCGCCGTTGATGACGCGGTGATCGGCGGTCACGGTGAATGCGCTGCCCTGGTCGGTCTCCGAGGAAATCGCCAGGATCGCGGCCAGCCCGGGCGTGGCGATGGCGTCGAAATAGCTGACGTCAAACATGCCCATGTTGGAAATCTGGAAGGTCGCGCCGGTGAACTCCTCCGGGTTGAGGTGGCGGGTGCGCGCGCGCGCCACCAGGTCCTTCCAGTCGTGGTTGAGTTCGCCCAGCTCGCGCGCCTCGCAGCCGCGCAGGATCGGCACCACCAGGCCGCCGTCATCGGCCGCCACCGCCATGCCGATATCGACCTGGCTGCGCTCGATCAGCTTGTCATCGGGCTGGTAACACCAGTTCATCTTCGGGTGTTTCGCGATCGCCAGGCCGCAGGCGCGCGCAATCGCGACGGTGACCGAGACGCCGGCAGCCCTGGCAGCACTCATCAACCCGGCGAGGTGAATGTGTGCCGTGACCCGGAAGGTCGGCATGGAGATGGACGAAGCCATGGCGCGCGAGATCGCCTTTTCCATCGACTTCATCGGCCGGCCGTTACCGGGCACCGATACCTCGAACGGCGCCGGCGCACTCTGCACGTCGGCCGCGGTCACCACCCCGCCGGGGCCGGAACCGCTCAGGCGGTCGATATCGGTACCGGTCTGCGCCGCCAGCCTGCGCGCCAGTGGCGAGGCACGGTTGCCCTGCGGGCGCGGGGTGGGTACGACACGGCCGGCCGCCGGGATGGCAACCGCGACGGGTGCCGCCTGTGCGGTGGCCGGCGCGGGGGCGCGGACCGCTGACGTCGTGGCGGCCGTGGCGCCGGCCTTCACCTCACTGGCATCGACCTCGGACTTCGATTCCACCAGGTAGCCAATCGGGTGCGTGACCGGCACCACGGCGTCGACCGGTGCAATCGGACCGGACAGGTAACCGTCGCGGAACACCTCGACGTCCATCACGGCCTTGTCGGTCTCGACCGTGGCGACGATGTCACCGCGCCTGACCGCGTCGCCGACCTTCTTTTCCCAGCTGACGATGACACCCTCCGTCATGGTGTCGGAGAGCTGGGGCATCTTTATGACGTAGGGATCAGCCATGCAGTATTCATCTCTAAAAAGTGCTCACCACATCGATCGTAGGGCGGAACGCCTTCGGCTTCCGCCCTACACCCGAGGAAATATCTAGATTCCGAGCATCTTCCGCACCGCCTCGACCACGTCGTTGGCATCCGGCAACGCGGCCTTCTCCAGGGCGTGGTTGTACGGGATCGGCACGTTCAGCGCGGACACGCGCACCGGCGCGGCATCCAGTTCGAAGAAACATTCCTCGTTGATGATCGCCATCACCTCGGCGCCGACACCCACGGCCGGTTCGGCCTCTTCCACGATCACCGCGCGGTGGGTTTTGCTGACGGAGGTGCGGATACCGTCCCGGTCGAGCGGACTCAGGGCATACAGGTCGATGACTTCTGCCTCGATACCGTGATGCTTCGACAGCAGCCCGGCGGCCTGCAGGCACCAGTGCACGGAGATGTTGTAGCCGAACAGCGTGACGTCGCGGCCCTCGCGGGCGATCTCGGAGCCTACCAGGGGGTGGAAATATTCCTCTTCCGGCACCTCGCCCTTCATGTTGTACATGAGTTCATGCTCGTTGATGAACACCGGGTCGTTGCAGCGCACGGCGGACTTCAGCAGGCCGTAGGCCTGGCGCGGGTTCGACGGCGTGACCACGCGCAGTCCGGCGATGCCCATGTACACCTTTTCCATGCGCGCGGAATGCTGCGAGCCGAGCTGGTGTGCGGTACCTCCCGGGGAACGCACCACGATCGGTGCGGTCAGCTGGCCACCCGACATGTAGCGCACCTTGGCGGCGGTGTTGAAGATCTGGTCCATGGCAAGCCAGGAGAAGTTTACCGACATGATCTCGATGATCGGACGCACGCCGACAAACGAGGCGCCGATACCCAGCCCGGTATAACCGTTCTCGGAGATCGGCGTATCGATGACGCGCTTCTCGCCGTACTTGTCATACAGGCCGAGCGTGGCCTTGTAGGTACCGCCGACCACGCCGATGTCCTCACCCATGGCAATCACCAGCGGATCGTTGGCGAGTTCCTCGTCATGCGCACGCAGGATCGCCTCCCACATCATGATCTCAGCCATGCTGCCCGCCTCCCCGCACCCAGGGATCGTTCTCGGCCAGTACGTATTTCTCGACGTCCGAGATGTGCGGCTCGGGAGATTCGGCGGCAAAACGGATCACTTCCTCCTCGATCTCGTCCAGCACCGCACTGTCCATGTCCTTGTACTCCTGCAGGGTCAGCTTGCCGTCCTTGACGAGCCGGTCACGCAACATGATGATCGGGTCCCGCTTGCTCCACATGCGCTCCTCGGTCCTGGTACGGTAGGCGTTGGAGTCGGACATCGAGTGCCCGCGGTAGCGATAGGTCATGAGCTCCAGGAAGTACGGCCCCTTGCCGCCACGCACGTGTTTGATGGCCTTGACCGCGGCCTTGTAGACCAGCTCGACGTCCTGTCCATCCGCCTGGGCGGACGGGATGTTGTAGGCCGCCACGCGCTTGTACTGGTCGAGCACCGCGGTGGAACGGTCGATGCGCGTACCGATGCCGTACAGGTTGTTCTCGCACACGTACAGCACCGGCAGACCCCACAGCGCCGCCATGTTCAGGGATTCGTGGAAGGTACCCTGGTTGTTGGCCGCGTCTCCGAGAAAGCAGATACAGATCTCGTCCCCACCCTTGAGCTGGATGCCCTTGGCGATACCGGCCGCCAGCGGGAACGGCCCGCCGACCAGCGCATACCCGCCCATGAAGCGGTGCCGGATGTCGAAGATGTGCATGGAACCGCCGCGTCCCTTGCTGACGCCGGTCTCCCGGGAGAACAGCTCGGCCATCACGGCGCGTGGATCGGAGCCGGACTTGATGGCGTGCACGTGGTCGCGGTAGCTGGTGATGACGTAGTCGTGACCGGTCCGGGCCGCTTCCAGCACCCCGTGTGCGCAGGCCTCCTCGCCCGGATACAGATGCAGGAAGCCGCCGATATTGCGCTCCACGTAGGCCTCGTAGCAGCGCTCCTCGAAGCGGCGGGCGAACAGCATTTCCCGTAACAGGCGTTTTTTGTCAGCGTCTTTCATGAATCAGCCTGTGGCGGAATATCGACACTCAATGGCCGGCAGGGATACCGGCGGTTGAATACGGTGTTCAGCTCCCGATGATTGTCGCCATCTCCCTGAATTTTAAGGAAACAGCGGTACCCGAAACCGCACGAGCGCGTTATGATCAGCGTTTTACGCGAACAGGTCAAGGCAAATAGTATGGATATCCCCTTTCGGCACGTCGAAAAAATCAAGCTAAATCAATACACAAAGGACCTGGACGCGAAGCTTGCCGATACCCTGCCCTGCGTGATCCTGCTGCTGCCGGAGCAGGCACCACGCGCGCGCTGGAAGCGGCTTCCCCACGGTGAACTGCTGTACCGGCGCTGGCAGCAACAGCGCCGCCACGACCGGGAAGCCGACCACCTGTGTACTGACCTGCCCGCCGGGACCCGGGTGTTGCTGCAGACCATCAGGCCGGGCAGCGATGCGTTCACCGTGCTGGGCTGTGCACGCAGGCTCGCCACCACGGCGCGCGCAGCGGACCCGGCACGCATCGGCGTGCAGATCAGCGGCTTCGATACCGGACGCCGCGACCGGTTGCTGGAACAGCTCTGTGCCGCATTGCTGGCCGGCGCCTGCCCGATGCCGAGCTTCAGGTCCAAGGTCACCGCGCCGGCGGCGCTGCGCCGCATCGATCTGCACGGCGTGGAACGGCGCGTCGACCTGGCGCCGCTGCAGGCGGAGATCAGCGGCAACCACCTTGCCCGCTGGCTGTCCGCCCTGCCCGGCAACGAACTCACCCCCGGGAAATACCGCGGCCTGGTGACGACCCTGGCGCGGCAACTCGGCTGGAGCCTGCGCTTTCTCGACCGGAAAAAACTGCTGGCACAGGGCGCGGGCGCCTTCCTGGCCGTGTGCCAGGGCAGTCCCGAGCCGGACGCCGGCATCGTGCACCTGCGCTACCGCCCGGCCCGCAAAGCCGCACGCCGGCTTGCACTGGTCGGCAAGGGCATCTGTTTCGATACCGGCGGTGTCAACGTCAAGCCGGCGAAATACATGAACGGCATGCACGAGGACATGCAGGGCAGCGCCGTTGCCCTCGGCACGCTGCTGGCGCTGACCCTGCAGCAGGCGGATTACGCCATCGACTGCTGGCTGGCGCTGGCCGAGAATCACATCGGCAGCCGCGCCTACAAGCCGAACGACGTGGTCCGGGCCTGCAACGGAACCACCATCGAGGTGAAGCACACCGACGCCGAGGGACGCATGGTGCTGGCGGATACGCTGGCGCTGGCCAGCCGGGAAAAACCCGATGTCATGATCGACTTCGCCACCCTGACCGGCGCCTGTGTCTATGCCCTGTCCTCGCGCTACAGCGGAATCTTCAGCAATCGTAGCCGGCTGCACGACACGCTGATCGAGGCCGGCCGCGACAGCGGCGAGCGGGTCTGGCCGTTTCCGGTGGATGCGGATTTCGACGAGGCACTGAAATCGGACATCGCCGATACACTGCAATGCACGCTGGAGGGCGAGGCCGACCACATCCTCGCCACGCGGTTCCTGAACCGGTTCGTGCCCGACGACATTCACTGGATTCACGTCGACCTGTCCGCCAGCAGCCACAAGGGCGGGCTTGCACACATCCCCACGGACACCACCGGATTCGGGGTACGCTACACACTCAACCTGCTGCAACGCCAGGCGTTGCTGGAAGGCACATGGAACTGACCCTGACGCGGCCGGATGACTGGCACCTGCACGTGCGCGACGGTGCCGACCTCGCGGCGGTGATCGCACACAGCGCCAGGCGTTTCGCCCGCGCCATCATCATGCCGAACCTCAGGCCACCGGTGACTACCGTGGAGCAGGCCCTGGCCTATCGTGAACGTATTGTCTCGGCACTGCCGCCGGGCAGTGACTTCACCCCCCTCATGACACTGTACCTGACCGACAGCACCACGCCGGAGCTGGTTGGCGCGGCCGCGGCCAGCGGCATCATCCATGCCTTCAAGCTGTACCCGGCCGGCGCCACCACCCACTCCGATGCCGGCGTGACCGACATCGGCAACACCTATGCCGCGCTGGACGCCATGCAGACGCACGGGATCCCGCTGCTGGTCCATGCCGAGATCACCGATGCGGCGGTGGATGTGTTCGACCGCGAGCAGGTCTACATCGACCGTGTACTGGAACCACTCACGCACCGCTACCCGGAACTGAAGGTCGTGCTGGAGCACGTCACCACGCGGGAGGGCGTCGATTTCGTACTGTCCGGCAACGCACACCTGGCGGCGACCATCACCGCGCACC
>Ga0307417_10001229_pt1 | contig 10646 bp, 6 predicted proteins | sample SalMarWE160210MG_2_FD_202514 | JGI IMG/M metagenome (GOLD analysis project Ga0307417, IMG submission 202514) | Salt marsh sediment microbial communities from the Plum Island Ecosystem LTER, Massachusetts, United States - WE1602-10 | ecosystem: Environmental > Aquatic > Marine > Intertidal zone >...
GAGTGATCGCCGATCACGCGCGCGCCGCCACATTCCTCATCGGCGACGGCGTGGTCCCCGGCAACACCGGCCGCAACTACGTCTGCCGCATGATCATCCGGCGCGCCAGCCGCTTCGGCAGCTATGCCGGCTTCAGTGATCCCTTCCTGGCTGGCATAGCCGAAGCCGTGATCGACCATTACGGGGAGGCTTACCCGGAGATTCGCCAAAATCGCGACACAATTGTGAAAACCATCACACATGAGGAGCGGCGCTTTCACCGCACCGTCGAGGCCGGCGTGGCCCACCTGATGGACGATCTGCAGGCGGTCAAAGCAGCTGGCGGGTCCGAGCTCTCGGGCCAGTCAGCCTTTGATTTATATGCCACCTACGGCCTCCCCTTCGAAATCACGCGCGACATCGCGCGCGAACAGGGCACGGACACCGACAGCGCGGGTTTCCTCGAGGCAATGGAAGTCCACCGTTTTGTTTCAAGTCCGGAAGCCGGGGACCACGAAGCCGAGGCATCCGACGTCGAGGTGTACCAGGCCCTGCTCGAAAGGCTCAAGGCGGATGGCCGGCTGGACAACAAGGGTGTAGCTCACGACCCCTACTACGGGGTTGAAAGCGAAGGGGCGGTGCTGGCGCTGGTCGCCGATGGGCAGCCCGTCAAGCGCGCCCAGCTTGGGCAGGACGTGGCGGTGGTGCTGCCCGCCACGCACTTCTATGTTGAAGGCGGCGGCCAGGTCTCCGACACCGGTTCGATCGTGTCGGTCGATGAGCCGCGCTGGCACATCCGGGTGGATGAGGTGCGGCGACCCGTGACCGGCCTGGTGGTGCACATGGGCCGGGTTGAGCGCGGGGAGCCGGCCGTGGGCGACCTGGCCCTGGCGGCGGTCGATGCCAGCCGGCGTATGGACATCATGCGCAACCACACCGCCACCCACCTGCTCCACGCCGCCCTGCAGGCCGTACTCGGCCGGCACGCCCGCCAGGCGGGGTCGCTGGTGGCTCCCGACCGGCTGCGCTTCGACTTCAACCATCCAGAGGCCATGACTCGAACCGAGCTCGATCGGGTCGAGACTTTGGTGAATGACGCCATCCTGGACGATTACACGCTGCATATCGAGTACAAGCCCCGCGAGCAAGCCATCGACGAAGGCGCCATGGCGCTCTTCGGAGAGAACTACGGCTCAACGGTACGGACGATTCAGATCGGCGAACCCGAGACCGTCTCCTATGAGCTGTGCGGCGGAACGCATGTGCCCTCCACCGGGGTAATCGGGTCATTCGTAATCGTCAGCGAGAGCAGCGCCGCCGCCGGGATCCGCAGAATCGAGGCCCTAACCGGGCGCGGTGCCCTGGAGTGGATGAAGCGGCGGCGGGATCAGCTTGACCGCCTGGCGGACACGCTGCGCACGACGCCGGACGCCGTGTCGGACCGGTTGGCGGGTTTGATTGCCGAACGTGATGCCCTGGCGAGCGAACTCGAAGCGGCGCTGGCCAAGCAGGCCTCCCAAGCCTTCACCGACCTTGTGCCGGCCGATGTCGGCGGGGTCCAGGTGCTCGCGGCTCAGATCCCCAATGCGGACGCCGATGTGTTGCGCCAGCTCGCCGATCGCTTCCGCGAACAACACCCCAGCGGTGTCATTGTCTTGGCCTCCGCCCATGAGGGTCGGCCGATCATTGTGGCTGCCGTCACCAAGGACCTGGTGGCACGCGGCTTGCATGCCGGTCAATTGGCCAAGGCGGCCGCCGAGCGTGTGGGCGGCGGAGGCGGCGGCAAACCCACCCTGGCCCAGGCCGGCGGGGTCGACGTCGAACATATCCCCGATGCCCTGGCCCTGGTTCCCGAATGGGTTGCCGCTCACCTCAGCTGAGGTGAGCGGGCGACCGGAAGCTGACGGCCGGTGAAGGTTCAACTCCTGTACCTCGACGCCCATGATGACCAGGTATCCGTCCGGGATAAGATGGGATGGGTCAAGGCACCGCGCCTGCTGGTGGTCTGGCCCCGCCGCGGCCGTGTGCTGACACGCCGTCTGGACCTGACTCTCATTCAGCGCCAGGCCGCCCGCCGGGGCGCTCAGATCGGCCTGGTGACCTTCGACCCGGACGTCCGCGACCACGCTCAGGACTTGGGTATCCCCGTATTCGACTCGGTCGATTCAACGCCGGAATCCATTTGGCGGGCTGCCGAACCAAAATCTCTTCCCTTCGAAAGAGCACAGTCCGACCGAGCCCGGCTGGAGGAGCCCCTTCGCCGTTCGGCCGTGGGGCCAAGCAAGCCGACCGGCTGGGACAGCCTGCAACGCTGGTCGGCGTTCGTTGTCGGGGTGGCTGCCCTGGCCGCGCTTGCCGCCGCACTCCTTCCGAGCGCCAGCGTGGTGGTCACACCGAACACCCACATCCACCGAACCCGGCTGCAGATAGTGCTCGATCCAGAAGTGGACACCTTGACGGCGGACAACCACATCCCGGCCGATCGCCGCACGCTGGAAGTCTCCGGGCAGCTACGCATCCCGGTCAGCGGCAAGATCGCCGTGCCAACTTCCCCGGCCCAAGGAGCCGTGCTGTTTACCAACCTCGGCCAGGATTCAATCACCCTGCCCAGGGGGACAGGGGTACGGGCCGACGCGCCTGGTATGCCCCTGTTTGTGACGCTCGTGACGGCGACCCTCGGCGCCGGGTCCCAGGCCACGGTGGCGGTCCGGGCCGCCCAGCCCGGAATTCAAGGCAACTTGCCCGCCTTCTCCATCGGGTCGATCGAGGGCCCCCTCGGCCTGCAAGTGGCCGTCACTAATCCGAAACCCACCTTGGGCGGAGCCGAAACCACAAAACCGGCGGTGGCGCCAGCCGATTTGCGCCAGCTTGAGGCGCGCCTGCAAACGCAACTGCTCGACCAGGCGGCAGCCGATTTCCCGGGCCGGCTTGGTGAAGGGGAGGCTGTGCTCCCCGTCAGCCTTCGGATCGACCAGACTCTGGAGCGCGCTTTCGACGCCCAGGCCGACGATGTGGCCCAGAGCGTTTCGCTCAGCATGAAGCTTGAGGTTTCGGGCCTCGTCTACCATCCGCAGACGGTGCAGGCCGCCGGGCTGCGGGCGCTTGGTGCCCATCGACCCTCCGGCACGGCGGCCGTTCCCGGCTCGCTCCAGACCAGCATCGTCCCGATGGACGGTCATCCAGATCAACTCACGCTAACGGCCGCGGAATCGATCTACCCTGACCTGCCTCGGGCGGAGCTCGTCCAGAGTGTTGCTGGCCAGCCCCCACAGGCGGTAGATGGGCTGATTGGGTCGCACTACGCCGACGCCGCCGTGGCTCTGACCCTGCGACCTTCCTGGCTGCCCCGTCTTCCCTGGCTCCCGACGCGAATCGCCGTCCGAACGCCGTGGGAGAGGCGCTGAGACGTGGGGCGTGTCCTGGCAGTAGACCCTGGCGACGTGCGAATCGGCCTGGCGGTGAGTGACCCCACACGGACCATCGCCCGCCCGCTCAAGATCCTCGATCACAGCTCACGCCCCCAAGATGCCGCCGCCATCGTCGAGGAGGCATTCTCCCAGGGCGCCGACTTGATCCTGGTGGGCCTGGCGCTCGATCGCGACGGCCTGCCCGGGCCCCAGGCTCGAAAGGCGCTGCGCCTGGTGAATGCCCTGCGCAAGTGCGGCGATGTTGACATTCAAACCTGGGATGAAACCGACTCCACGCAGCAGGCGCTGGACTTCGCCAGCAGGGCGGATGGTCCGGTGGACGCTTTCGCCGCCGCCGTCATGCTGCAGGATTTCCTGAATGCCCGTGCGTAGGGGCCCTGGGCTGCCTGGCCGCCATCGTATTGGGACTCCTGTCGGCCGGCGCCACCGCCTTCGCCTTGTCCAGGACCGAAGACCTGGGACCGGCTGACGCATCCCTCGACCTGCCGCAGCGCGCTGCTCTGGCCGCCTATCTGACCTTCCGGGCACCGGACCTCAACGCCCCCGGCGGAACGCCGGGCGACGCGGTGACCCTCGACATCCAACCCGGGATGACCGCAGCCCAGGTAGTGGACGCCCTGGTTTCCCAGGGGATGGTCCACGACGGGGAGCTCTTGCGCCTTTACCTTCGCTACCGCGGCCTCGATCGGGGGGTGCAAGCTGGCCGCTACCGGATCGAAGGCTCAATGAGTCTGCGCCAGATCGCCGAGACCCTCCAGTCGGCCACGGCCCAAGCCATCCAGGTCACTATCCCGGAGGGCTGGCGGCGGGAGCAGATCGGAGCCGCCTTGGCCGAGAGTGATCTGGCGCTCGACCCCGAGGCGTTCCTGCGCGCCAGCCAGCTCACCCCCAACGGCTATTCATTCAGCAGCCAGGTCCCCGCCGGCGGCAGCGTGGAGGGCTTTCTTTTCCCCGACACCTATCTCTTCGATCCCGGCACCAACACGGTCAAAGCCGTCCAAGCCATGTTGAAGGACTTCGACCAGCGGGTGACGCCCGAGATGCGCTCCGATTTCGGGACGCAAGGGCTGACGTTGTACCAGGCGGTGACCCTGGCCTCGATTGTCGAACGCGAGGCCGTCGTTCCGGATGAACGCCCCAAGATCGCCTCCGTCTTCCTGAACCGCCTTTCTCAGGGACTGAAGCTCGACGCTGATCCCACCGTCCAGTACGCGCTCGGACTGCAGACCGATGGCAGCTGGTGGAAGACGGCGCTCACCTCCAGCGACCTGAGTCTGGACAATCCCTACAACACCTACGTCTACCCCGGCCTGCCTCCGGGTCCGATCTGCAACCCCGGCCTGGCGTCTCTCGAAGCGGTGGCGCAGCCAGCCGATACGCCCTATTTTTACTTCCGTGCAGCCTGCGATGGATCCGGGCGGCATCAGTTCGCCGAGACTTACGAACAACACCTGCAGAACGCCTGCCCATGAGGCACACCTTTCGGGGAATGAAAAAACCGCCCTGCCAGATAGCAGGGCGGTTGTGTGTTTGGACGGGCGCCGGTCAGCTGAGGTAGTCTGCCAGCTTGTGGCGCAGGCTTGGGTGCCGCAGACGGCGCAGCGCCTGGGCTTCGATCTGCCTCACGCGCTCGCGAGTCACACCCATCTTGCGGCCAACTTCCTCCAGCGTGTAGCTCTCACCATCGCCCAAGCCATAGCGAAGCTGCAAGATGCGCGCTTCGCGCGGGGGGAGACTCTCGAGGATCTCACCCATGTGCTGCTTGAGCAGATGTTCGGTGGCCACCTCCGGCGGCGCCGGAGCCTCCTCGTCTTCCACGAAGTCGCCCAAGAAGGAGTCCTCCTCATCGTCGATCGGTCGCTCGAGCGACAGCGGTCGGCGCGAGACTTCCATCATTTGTTCGACCTTTTCGGAGGGCACGTCCAGCGCATCGGCCAGCTCATCGACCGTCGGTGAACGACCCAAGTCCTGAGTCAGCCGGTGGGACAGGCGCAACATCTTGTTGATCTGGTCGCCCATGTGAACCGGGAGGCGGATGGTCCTTCCCTGATCGGCGATAGCCCGAGTGACCGCCTGACGGATCCACCAGGTGGCATAGGTCGAGAACTTGTGGCCCCGCTTGTAGTCAAACTTCTTGGTGGCGCGGATCAAGCCGATGTTACCTTCCTGGATCAGGTCGAGGAAGGGCACGCCGCGGCCAATGTACTTTTTGGCCACACTGATCACCAGCCGCGAGTTGGCCAGCACGAGGTGTTCTCGCGCTGCCCAGCCATCCTCGGTCAGACGCCACAGCTCGCGCCGGCGGTCCTCGGTGCGAACGCCCTCGGCCAGCTCGGCACGGGCGTCGCGGCCGCGCTCGATGCGCTTGGCCAGCATCACCTCTTCCTCGGCGGTCAGCAGCGGCACATCGCCCACCGAGTTGAAGTACAGGTCGACGTTATCGTCGATGTTGACGCGTGAAAGGTCGACGCCAGCCTCGACCTCGGGCCCGTCGTCGTCGTCTTCCACCGAGTCGCTCTCGCCAGCCTTGTCCGCCGCCTCGACATCATCCAGGTACTGGACGCCAGCCCCCAGCAAGGCCTCGTAGACTTCGTCCAACTGCTCGACGTCTTGCTCGGCCTCGGGGAACAGCTGCAGGATGTCATCGATGGTGACAAAGCCGCGCTCTTTGCCCAGATCGATGAGCTGCGTGATCGCTGTGCTTTCTTCCTCAACCGCCATCGGCTCTTCAACCAGCGGCTCTTCCAATTCTGCCTGAGGCTTACCGTTTCGTACTTTCTTTGACTTTGCCATGCTGTGTCTCATTTCCCTACCTGGTACGGATTTCGGCTCCCCCACGCGGCATCATTCGGCCGTTTCACCCGGCTTCGTTTACCGCGATGAAGCTACTTGACTGCTCAGGGGAAGAGATTTGTATAAGTTTATTGTAGAAAATCGGCGGCCCGAAAGTCAAGCAGCTCGTGAGAAAATTCACGATTTCGGGCCGCAAAATACGTCGCCCTAGTATACAGGAGAATCATCATTTGTCTACCTTAGAATAGAATTAGACTTGAAGACAATCTCTTGACCTGATTGGAGCCATTCGATGACAACTCGCACACCATTTGGGGCGTGGACTTCTCCGATTAGTGCTGCCATGGTCGCCCAGGGAGGGATGTCCGCCCGCGGCACGCTGTCTGATCTGACCGTCGACGGCAGCCACGTCTACTGGATCACGCTGCGCCCGGCGGAGGACGGCCGGTATGTGATCACCCGGCTGGCGCCCCATGCCGGCCCGGAGGATATCACGCCCAGCGGATTCAACGTGCGCACCCTGGTTCATGAATACGGCGGTGGATCGTTTTGCGTTCATGACGATGTGGTTTACTTCTCCAACCTCTCCGACCAGCGCGTCTACCGGCAGGAGCCCGGGGGGCCTCCCCAACCCATCACCCCCGAGCCCGAGATTCCCCGCGGCCATCGCTATGCCGATGGCTGCGTCACACCCGATGGCCGGTTTGTTTTCATCGTCCGCGAGCGGCATGACCCGGGAGGACAGGTCACCAATGAAATCGTGCGACTCGAAGCGCACGGCCAGGGTCAACCAGAGATCGTCGCCTACGGGCATGATTTCTTTGCCAGCCCGCGGGTGGATGGCGATGGCCAACAGATTGCCTGGCTGGCCTGGGATCATCCCCAAATGCCGTGGGACAGCACCGAGCTGTGGACGGCAGCCGTCGACTCGGATGGTCAGCTGGTATCGGCCAAGCGCCTGGCCGGTGGGCCGGGGGAATCGATCCTGCAGCCGGAATGGTCCCCGGAGGGACGACTGCATTTCGTCTCCGATCGCACCGGTTGGTGGAACCTTTACCGCTGGGTTTCAGGCCAGCCCGAGCCCGTGGCGCCGATGGAGGCCGAATTTGGCTCACCGGCGTGGGCCTTCGGCCGTTCCCACTATGACTTCCTGAGTGACGGCCGGATCTTCGTGGCCTACGGACAGAAAGGGCTCGACCATCTCGGGATGATCGAACCTGGCAGCGGTCAGGTGACACAGATACCCTCGGAATTCACGGCCATTAATCCCGCCCATATTCGAACCGACGGCGCAAAGCGGGTATGGTTCATCGCCAGCAGCCCGTCCAGGGCCCAGGCAGTCATCCGTCACGACGTGCGCGAGGGCAGCTTTGAAGCCCTGGTCGAGGGCATCAAACGTACCTTCCCGGCAAGCTACGTTTCTGAGCCGGAGCCGATCGAATTCCCGACCAGCGGCGGCGACACTGCCTTCGCCATGTTCTACCCGCCGGTCAACCCCGAGTGTGAAGGGCCGGAAGGCGCAATGCCCCCGCTGATTGTCCACTCACACGGCGGGCCCACCTCGGCCGCCCCTGCCCAATTTCACCTCGAAACACTGTACTGGACCAGCCGCGGTTTTGGCCTGGTGGACGTGAACTACCGGGGAAGCACAGGCTACGGGCGGGCGTACCGCGATCGGCTGAAGGGTTTCTGGGGAATCGTCGACATCGACGATTGTTTGAACGCCGCCCGTTACCTCGCCGAGCAGGGCCGAATCGACCCCAAGCGTAAGGCCATTTCCGGGGGCAGCGCCGGTGGGTACGTCACGCTGTGCGCTCTGACCTTCCATGACGTGTTTGAGGCCGGGGCCAGCTACTACGGCGTGGCGGACGCAGCTGCCCTGGTCGAAGACACCCACAAGTTCGAGTCGCGCTACTTCGACTCGCTCATCGGCCCCTACCCCGAGGCAAGTGACCTGTACTGGGAACGGTCCCCGATCCATTTCACCGAACGGCTTTCCGCCCCGCTGATCATCTTTCAGGGGTTGGAGGACAAGATCGTGCCCCCCAACCAGGCCGAAGCCATCGTGGCGGCACTGGACCGCCAGAACATCCCCTTCGCGTACCTTCCCTTCGAAGGTGAGCAGCACGGATTCCGCAGACTGCCGAACATTGTCCGCAGCCTGGAAGCGGAACTCAGTTTCTACGGGATAGTGTTTGGATTCACCCCGGCGGGCGACCTGCCGCCGCTGGAGGTCCACCACCTGAACTGAGCCCCAAGGTCTTTCCAATATGTGAAAGATTTCACAAGATGCCCGGCGTCGGCCTCGGCGGCAAGGCCCGTCGATCGGCGCGCCTCGGGCCAGGCGATAAGATAAGAGGAGGGGTTTGTGTTGAAGGTAGGCGGACAAATCTGAGGAGTGTGATTCTGATGAAAGCCGTGGCAGTCAACCCGGGAGAGTCCTATTCGGCGCACCTGGTGGACATCGACGAGCCGAAGATCGGCCCGCATGAGGTGCTGGTCGAGGTGCAAGCCATCGGCATCGACGGCACCGACCGCGAGATCAATCAAGGCGGCTACGGAAAGCCGCCCAAAGGCGAAGACTTCCTGGTCATGGGGCATGAAAGCTATGCGCGAGTGGTCTCGGTTGGCTCCGGCGTGCGGCGATTCAAACCGGGTGACCACGTGACGGCCACGGTGCGCCGCCCGGGCGGGTGCGTCAACTGCCGTCACGGCGAATACGATATGTGCCTGGACGGCGACTACACCGAGCGGGGCATCAACGGCCGTCACGGTTACCTGACCGAGAGGTATGTGGACGGTCAGGAGTTCTTCGTCCACGTCCCCGACTCGCTCAAAGACGTGGGTATGCTGGTTGAGCCGGTGAGCGTAGCCGTAAAGGGCATCGAACAAACCTGGGCCATTCAGAGCCGGATGTGGTGGCAGCCCCACCTTGCCGGGGTGCTGGGCGCCGGCCAAATTGGTCTGTTTTGCGCCTTCCTGCTACGGGCCCGGGGCCTGGAGGTCCACGTCATGTCGCAGGAAGGCCCGGACAGCCTGGAGGCCCATTTGGTCGAGCAGGTCGGGGCCCACTACGTCGACACCCAAGAGCAATCGATCGCCGATGTCAGCCAGGAAGTCGGTGGTTTCGACGTCATGTTCGAAGCCACCGGCTACAGCCCGCTGATCTTCGACGCCCTGCAACAGCTGCGGGCCAACGGCGTGATGTGCCTGTTTTCAGTGACAGACGGTGACCACCCGTTGGAGATCAACTCGGACCAGGTCAACAACCTGTTGGTGTTCGGCAACCGGTTGGTCTTCGGTTCAGTCAACTCCAACCACGGCCACTTTGAACGGGCGGTCGGTGCCATGGAGCAGTTCAGCCTGCGTTGGCCGGGGCTGCTGGACTCGATTGTTACCGAAAAGGTCCATGGGATCGACCACTTCGACCAGGCGGTGGCGACCGATGAGCAAGCCGCCGAGAAGCGGCGGAAGGCCAAGGGTCAGATCAAGACCGTATTGTATCTGGATTAGTTGCGCGCTGGCTTGGTCAGGGGGCCGGCTGATCGACCTCGATCACCGGAATCGCCACCAACCGCAGATGAAGGGGCTGGTTGAGGGCCTGCCGCAAGGACGCAGCCAGTGCCGTGCCGTCCGGTGCGGACTGACTCTGGGGGACATAGACGGTGGCTGTCACGGTCAAGTCCGGACCTGTCCCCTGAACGTCCAACCTGACGAGGCTCACGCCGGGCTCGTCGGCAATCGCCTTCTGCAGCGTTGCCTGTATCGTGTGCTGGGTTTGCGAGCGGCCAACGGCCTGCACCAGCACCGTTGCCAAAGGCAAGCTGATGACGACCAGCAGAATCAGGCTGACCACCAACCCGGTGCGCAGGCGGGCCTGGCGCTCGCCCCGCGGGGCGGGCCGGAACCCGAGCAGCAGCAAGGTGAACGATCCCGCCAGGCTGATGGCGATCAGGTTGGTCACCACCAGCAGCGTGCCGCCCCCGGCGATGCTGAACTGCCCCTGGGCGATCCCGATTCCAATCACACCCAGCGGGGGGACCAGAGCGGCGGCGATGGCCACGCCCGGCAGGGCCGCTGCCACGTCCTTGCGTGCTACGGCATACGCCCCTGCCGCTCCCGATGCCAGGGCCACAATTAGATCGAACAGGTTCGGTTGGGTGCGGGCCACGATCTCAGGTACCGACCCAGGGTCACTCTGCATGGGCGAGAGGTAAGCCAGCAGCACCGCCAGGCCGACCGCCAGGAACACGCCCTTGAGGGTGGCCTCGATCGCCAGGCGGATCAGCCGGATTTCCCCCAGGGCGACGGCCAGGCTGAAGGCCAAGATCGGGGTGAACAGCGGCGCCACCAGCATGGCCCCGATGATCACCGCCCCGCTGTTCTGGAGCAAGCCGAAGGTTGCAATGGTGCCCGCCAGCGCCATCATGACGAAGAAATCGACGT